>Ga0154020_10000069_pt1 | contig 105801 bp, 92 predicted proteins | sample Klosneuvirus_201_FD_109709 | JGI IMG/M metagenome (GOLD analysis project Ga0154020, IMG submission 109709) | Active sludge microbial communities from wastewater, Klosterneuburg, Austria - Klosneuvirus_20160825_MG | ecosystem: Engineered > WWTP > Aerobic digester > Activated sludge | place... | reverse complement strand
CTCTGAATCCATCTTTATTTCGCCGTAGCGGAGGCAAGAGAGGTGTCGAAGACAAAAAAGTTTGGGAGGGCGAGGCGTCTGCCGAGCCTGGTTCCGTGTTGGACAACCTGCAAATCACCCGGCCGCGCGGAACGTGAGACTCACCCGAACGTCTCCCAGCCGCGCGTGATGCCCTGCCGCCAGCGGAAGAATCCCGTGAAACCGCAAGCGTGACGGTCCACCAAAGACCACCACATCGCAGTGGTTCACCCGCACCCGCGCCGCTTTGTCACCGCGCGCAAGACCACCCACCTGGAACACCGCAGTGACGCCCAGGGACACCGTCACAATCGGCTGGCTGAAGTCCCGTTCGTTCTTGTCCTGGTGCAGCGTCATGCGCGCGCCAAGCGCATACCGGTTCACCAGGCACGCATCCGGTTGAAACGCCGAATACCCCGCACGTGCGGCGCTTTCCGTGGCCAGCCGACTGAACACCTCCGGCATCTGTGGCCACGGCCCACCGTTCGCTGGGTCCAGCGGCGAATAGCGGTAACCCGTCTCATCCGAGACCCACCCCAACGCGCCACAATTGGTCATGGCCACGCTCATGGTGTGCCCGCCCGGCGTCACCATGTGCCGAAACGGCGCGGCCGCAACCACTCCATCCAGCGCATCAAGCAGCGCACCGTCGACACCCAACGCAGCACCACGCAACACCACCGCGCCCGGCGCCAGTTCCTCCTCGCCAGACTGCGCAGGTGCAAACAGCTCCAACGTCACCGGGCCTTCTCCCGCGCCAACAATCCCGCCTTGCGTTCCACGCCCCAGGCGTACCCCGCCAGGCCTCCGTCCGCGCGCACCACGCGGTGACATGGAATGACCACCGCCACATTGTTGGCCGCACACGCCGACGCCACCGCGCGCGTGGACCTCGGCGCACCCAGCGCCTGCGCCAGCTGCGCATACGTCACCGTGGTGCCCACCGGAATCTTGCGCAGTGCATCCCAGACGCGTTGCTGGAACGCCGTGCCCTGCACATCCAACGGAAGCCCCAGTCCAGCGCCGGGTTTCTCCACTGCGGCAATGACGTCTTCCAGGGTGCGTTGCAGCGCCGCATCACCCGCCGCACGCGTGGCCTTTGGAAAGCGCCGACCCAGGTCTTCCAAAAGTGCGTCCCCGTTGTCACCCAAGAGGATGGCGCACACGCCTTGCGCGGTGGATGCCACCAGGACGGTTCCCAGTGAACACGCCGCCACACAATGTTGGATGTGCAGCGTCTTGCCTCCGTCACGGTAGCGGGTGGGCGTCATCCCCAAGATGGCGTCGGAGTTTTCATAGAAGCGGCTGTTGGATCCATACCCGGCATCCATGATGGCATTGGTCACGGTGTTCCCCTGGGTCAGTTGTGTCCGGAGACGTTGGGCCCGGCGGGCCCGTTGGTATTGCGCGGGTGACAGACCGGTGGCGGCCTTGAACACGCGCTGAAGGTGAAACGGTCCCATGTCCGCATGCTGCGCCAGCGCTTGAAGCGTGACGTTGTGTTCGGCTCGGTCCAACAACGCACACAACCGCGCCACCAGCGCCGCGTGCGTGGTGTCCACAAGCGGCAGGTCCGGCTTGCAGCGTTTGCACGCCCGGTACCCAGCCTCCCGCGCCAAGGCGGTGGTGTCGAAGAACAACACGTTCTCCACCCGCGGCGTGCGCGCGCCACACGACGGGCGGCAGTAGATGCCGGTGGTCTTCACGGCAAAAAAGAAGCGCCCATCCCAGGCGCGGTCACGTTGAACCACGGCGTCCCAACGCGGGTCTTGTTTCTGGGTTGTCACTGTGGCGGGCCGCTTCAACATGCGCCCGTTGTACTGGCTTCAACCGCGCGCCGCACTCCGGTTCTTGCGGTCAAATCCCGTTCAACCGGGTTGAACCCCCGTGGAGAACCAACGGTGCAACGACTCCACCGAGGCGCGCGCCTGGTCCAGGGTGAGGCCCGTGTTGTCCACCCGGGCGTCTCCCAGCACGTCCTTGAGCAGCTTGAGCACCTCAGGGGACTTCTGCCCAATGACGTCACCAAACCCGGCCAGGTACCACTGGCCAAAGTATCCAAACATCTCCCAGGAGTTGGCATAGTCGCTCCCGTCGACAGGCTCATTTTCGCGCAGGTTGGCCCAGACGTCATGGATCCTGGTGCGCGTGGGTTCACCCAGCTTGTAGTCCAGCAGGTGGATGAGCTCATGGGCCGCGCCCAGCTGCCACTGCATCAAACTGTCGGCGCGAATGACCAACGTGAGCCCCGGCTTGCCGTTGAGGTCCTCACGCATGGCAACGCCTTCGGTGCCTTTGTATTGCGCGCCAAGCTCAACCATGGCGTCCAGCCCGCGGTTCATGGGCCCCACCACAATGTTGCACTCCTTGAGCAACGCGGCAAACGCCGGACTGCGGCTGAGGTTGTCCACCAGCGCGTTGAGCTTGGGCAGCGTGGCCTCGGCACCGGGATAATATTCCACGCGTCCACCCGCGCTGCTGCGCGTGACCTTGCGCTCGCCAAGCGGCTGCGGCGCGGCAAAATACGGTTGCAGCTTGCCCAGGCCCGCTTGCACATCCGGCGACAACTCGGCCGCGTGTGCCACGGCTGCTTCGTACTCGCGCAGGCTTACAATGCCCGGATAACCATCCAGGTCAAAAGCCGGCGAATAGGAAATTGCATTGATGGCCGCCAGCGCCTGGGGATCCTGCAACAGCGGCGTGGGCAACCGTGCCACGTCCAACACCACGCCGGTGGGCGGCGGCGCGGTGACAAAATACCGGCGCAGGTTGGCAATGGATTGCTGCATCGGCTCGGGCCAGGTGTGGAGGTAGAACAGCGCGGTCTGCCATTCACCCAGGGTGAAACGGGATGGGTCATTGTCCAGGTTGAGATAGGGATTGGTGGACAACAGCCGCAGCGTGTTGAGCGCGGCACGGTCCGCCGCCAGCTCCGGGAAGGGATGCGCAAGATCCAACGCTTCACGGAACACGTTCTGCTGGCCACCGCCCGCCGTAACGCCGGAGGACTTTGAACCATCCAAGGTGCCCAGCGTGGAGGTCTTGAGCGGTGGCTGTTCTTTGAAGAACCGGAACATGCGGTCATAATCTTCCGGCACCACTTCATGGCCACGCCCGCTTTGGGATTCCCACGTCAAAGCAGAGCCAAATCCACCGGCCAGCAGCTGGTCCCGCAACTGCGTTCCCACCTCCAGGTGGATGTCATCCTGGCCCACGTGCAGCAGCGTGGGCGTTTTGCGTTCCAGCGTATTGGGGTCCACGTTGGCCGCAATGCTGCCGGCCCCCGCACCAAAGATGGTGGCGCCGGCAAACGCGTCTGCGTACGAGCTGATGAGGTCTGAGACGTAGAAGCCGCCCTGGCTGTGGCCGCTGGCAAACGTGCGCGTTTTGTCAACGTCACCGCTGGCAATCATCTTGTCCAGCAGCTGCATCACAAAGCGGTCATTGCTTCCACCGGGGCCAGCGCCCACCGGGTCCCAGTTGAGCATTCCGCGCCCGCTGTGAACATCCGCGCGGTCTTGCGGTGTTCCCACGGGATAGAGAATCTGGAAGCCGTGTTTATCCGCCAGCGCGTTCATGGCCTGGTATTCCGGGGTTTGTTCCGGTGCAAAGCCGCCGTAGGAGCCATGGAAGAACACCACGGTGGGCCAGCCGTTGGGGGGACGGGCGCCGGGTGGCGTGTGGATGCCAAAGACCCGCGTGTCGCCGTCCAGCGTGAAGGTCTTCCGGGCAGAGAGCACCGGCGTTTCAAGCGTGTTGTTGTTGCCCTTGGCCATCACGCCGCCCACCAGGGCCACCAGCGCGCGCGCCTGTGGGTTGTTCTTCACCTGCGGGAGCAGCAACGGGTCCCAGGCAAATTGTGCCAATGCGGCCCACTGCAGCTGTTCGGGTAGCGTGGCGGGGAAGGGCAGCGTTTCCAGCTTCTGCACCAGACCGGGATCACCCTGGAGACGCAACATGGCCGCGGCCTGCGCGGCAGTGACGTCGGATTCGGTCTTGTTGGTGACGGCAATACCGGCTTTGGCCGCGGCGCATACGCCATGCACAAACGCCACGGTGGCCGCTGAGTTGTCATTGCTGCCGCGGGTCCACACCGGGTCTTCCAGGTGGTTTTCGGCAGCCTCATGCGCCAGTGCCCATTCCAATTGGCGCGCTTTTGTGGACGGGTAGGGTGCAGCCGCAAGCTGGATTTTGAGCGCCGGGTTTGCAGCGAGTTTTTTGTCCAACGCCTTTTGCGCCAGCAGGACCTCCGGCATGGTGAAGGTCACCGCGGGGCCTTTGACAACGTCACCCACCTTGGCGGCGTCCTCCGGTTTGCGAACCACAGCCCGCGCCGGTGCATCCACGTTCCATTGTCCGCGCACGCCGTTGCTGGCGGTCCCGCCGGGAACGCTGGTGGTACTGGATAACCCCAGGAAACGCTGCAGCGCCTGACGCGCCGAAGGATCCATGGTGACGTTCTGGTTGCTCAGCAGCGTCTTGAGGTCCTGGTGGACCTTGGCGGGCACCGTGCTGCGCTGCCGCAACGCCGTCAACAACTGCTGCGTCTCTGAGCCGTTGAGGTGGCGGTCCACCAGCATGGTCTGAATGGTCTTCTGGATGGACACGGGAGGCATGGGTGCTCCTTCAACGGGACCGGCATGAACCGCACGGCAGTCCATGACAACGCGGGGGCCACAAAGCAAGCACCGTGCCCAGTGGCGACGATGCGTGGCGTCGCGATTGGGGTGCAACACCCGGCTCAGGTGAGCCAGGTTGCATGATGGCCGTGATGGTTTTCTGAGGCTCTTGGCCAAATGGCCGTGGTAGGGAGCGGCATGCGCTTCCTTTTGACCTTTTCGTGTCTGGCGTTTGGCGCCAGCCTGACGGCGTGCCGCTCTACAACCGGGGTTTCAACGGTCTGTGCATCCCAAGAACGGATTGCGTGCGCTTGCACCACCGGAACCACGGGCGTCCAGACGTGCAACGCTGAAGGCACCGCGTTTGGCGTCTGTGACTGCGGCAATGGCACAAGCTCATCTGGTGGCGGCAGCGGCTCCTCCGTCATGGGGTCCAGCAGCGTCGGAAACAGCAGCAGCAGCAGCAGCTCCAGCTCCGGAGGCAACGCGCTGGAAATGCAGATTGCGCAGGTATGCCAGGCGTTGGCCCAGGCCCAATGTGGCGCCGGGTGCGGCCAGGCTGAAGGGTGTGAAGCGGGCGTGATGTACCTGTGCCGGGACTTCTACGGTCCATTGACGCGGCGCAAGGTGGAGCAGGGTTTCCTGACGTGGAACGCCACAAACGTCCCGGGCTGCGTGGCCAATCCCGGTACGCAGGTATGCGGGCGTTCGTTTGAACCCTCGGCGGCCTGCCAGGCGGTGGTCCAGCCCGCACGCTTGCTGGGAGAAACCTGTTACGACGCCAATCCCCACCTCAACCCTGACACGTGTGCGCAGGGATATTGCCCAGAGGGCCACGGACTGACTGGGCCCTGTCCATCCACCTGCGCGCCATTCCGCCTGGAGGGGGAGACGTGCACCAACGGACAACGCTGTGTGCCCGGCGCCCAGTGCAGCAGCGGGGTGTGCACCCTTCCGGGTGCAGAGGGCGGCACCTGCGCCGCGGGCTGCCGGGAGGGGTTGTACTGTACATACCTTTCCGACGGTGGCACCCGTTGTGAACCACTCATCCCAACCGGCTCCCCCTGCCCGCATGGTGACGCGTGCGCCAGCCGGTTGTGTGAGAACAACCTGTGCGTCGCAACCACCACCGTAGGCGGCCAATGCACGGAAAACGCACATTGCCCGGTTGGCGCCAGCTGCCGGTTCATGCCGGATGGTACGGGCGTGATGCGGGTGTGTTCGGCGGGCGTGGGCGCGGGTGCACCGTGTGTTGGAGATGAGAGCTGCACCACGGGCATGGTGTGCCTCAACTACACGCCCCCCAACCCCGGGACGTGCACGGTGGTGACGCCGGGAAATGTTGGCCAGCCGTGTTTCAATGGCTCCGTGTGTGCCACGGGGTTGTATTGCAACAATGCGCAAACCTGCGCGTCACGCGCGGGGCTGGGCGGCGCGTGCAGCCCGGACAGCAGCAACCCGTTGTTCGGAGCGTGCAGCGCGGGCCTGTACTGTTCCAGCGCCAACACATGTGCGGCGGCTGTGGCGCCCGGTGGAACATGCACAGAACACGCAGCATGTCAGGGGCGCCACTATTGCGGTCCCGCCAACACCTGCATTCCGCGCAAGGCCTGGGGACAGCCGTGCAGCGCGTTGGAAGAGTGTTTTTCAGATTGGTGCGAGGGCACGTGCGTGGGATTCTGCACGCCGTAGGTCCGCCATTGCGGAAGTTTGACGCCGTCCTTCACGTGGTGCTGCATTGCTGACCGATGCCCTGGTTCCCCGTCATCCCGCATGAGGTTGCCGTTGCCGAAGCGCGCCTGGGTGTGACGCTGCCGGCACGCTACAAGGCGCTGCTGGCAGACCCGGACGTGCGCGCGCGTCTTGCACATCCAACGCTGGGCGCCATTGTGTTGGACGCAACCATGCTGGACTACGTGGCCCGCACCCAAGAGCACCGCCGCACGCTGCCGGGCTTCCCGCCCGACGGTGTGGTGGCCATGGATGGGCCGGGACGGTACCTGCGCTTCTGGTTGCCGGACCCCAAACGGCCCGGCGCGCTTGGAGAGATGCTCTACAGCTGGGACCGCGTGGAGCAGAGGCACATCAAGGATGCGTCCAGCACCACGGTGGTGAAGTCCATGTTGGGCCTGCTGTCCGGCAGTACCCCCGAGCCACCGCCGTTCACGTTGCGCGCGTGTGATGGTGCCCTGACGTCGATGTTGGCCTCACGTGCTGGAGATGTTGAAGGCGTTGTTGCGCGTACAGCCGGCCGGTGGATTGCATGCACCAGCTTTGAGATACGCGGGCGGTTCCTGGTTCCGTGTGACCTGGGCCAGGTTCCCGAGCGCACATCTCCGTGGGCGTTGCGCGTGAACCCAGGCACCTACCGCGCAGAGGTGCAACTGGCGCGCTCGGCGCTGGGTGACTGGCCGGTTGTGGCGGCGCTGCGCGTGGTTCACCAACACGCGGTGACGACGGAAGCAACGCAGGTGTCAACCGTTGACGTAGACCATGCGGCGCTTGCGCTGTACGACCGGCAGACGTTTTTTTCCCACGTGCCAATGGCCCAACGTGAACACTTTGGAAGCGCGCTGTTGGAGGTGACCACCTTGCCCGCGCTGGTTGCCGTGGGTGCAGTGACGCCGTTGCTGGTGGTGCGCGCAGGTGACGGGGACGGGACGTATCCGGTGCTGGCGCTGCGGGGTGATACGGGCAACGTAGGACTGGAGGTGCGGTTCACCCGCGCCTGAGTCCACAATCAGACATGCCACCCATCACGCGTCAGGTGAACGCGTCCTTGCGGCGCCACCAGACGGGCGTGCGTTGTGTTAACGTGGTGTTTCATGACGGGGACGCCATTCTTCGAAACGGGCAGCCAAGAAAATGTGTGTGTCATCATGGCGCCTGCCAGCGTCGGGTCACGGCGGCATATGGTGCTGCTGTCACAGGGGTCGGCGTTGGAGGTTGGCCACCAGGTGTGTGGACGCTCTGAGGCCTACCGCGTGATGTTCCGCAAGTGTGTGGTGTGCCCAGGACCCCTGCCCGGTGTTGTGCTGGCCATGGCCGACCCGTTCAAACTTGCGGCGGGTGTGCACGTGGTTCTTGTGCCGCTGCCCCAGCGCGGTCCAAGCGCGTGGATGCAAGACGTCATCATGCCGGTGGTCACGCCAACTCTGACGGAAGCGTTGGACGCCGCGCGTGCCTTGGGGTGCCTGGCGCTGGTTGGCGAGATTCTGCGTGTGGCCCAGGCCGAGGTCCCGGACACCGCCTGGGTTTCAAGCGACCAGGGCCGCCTCACGTTCCCGCCTTGGAGCCTGGCGGACGCAGGCAATCCAACGACGACGCGCTGATCTGATTCAGCCCTTGAACGGCTCCAGCACCCGCAGCAGGTGTTGCGCAAAAACCTCCGGGTGTTCCCGGTGCATGAAGTGGCCACCCGGCATGGTCACCACCTCATAGGCAGCCGTGTAGCGACGGGCGGCGCGGTGGTACGCGTCCACCGCCACCATGTCCCCCAGCCCCGCAAAGGCCGCCGCGGGCACGGTCACCCGCTGCATCATCCCATGCGAAAAGCCCAGTTCCACGCTGCGGTAGTAGCCCAGTGCGGCCTCAAGATGACCTTGCCCCAACAGCGCGGCGGCGGCGTGTTGTGCCTCAATGGGCGGGATGTTCCACGCCGGAGACCAGCGTTGCCGCAGCTCCTCAGGTGCGCCAGGTTTCCCGCGCGGATCTTTTGTGCGGCGCCGGGAAGACGCAGCGAGAGGAAGTGGCGCACGGACCACACCAGCTGCGGCGTGGGCAACACACCCGCGGGATGTGGAATGGCCACGGTGACCAGGAACCGCAACGCGGAGGGACCCAGCCCTGCCGCGCAGTACGCCGCACCTGCGCCCCAGTCATGGCCCACCACAATGGCCTGGCTGTGGCCCAGCGCGGTGATGAGCGCCAGCGCGTCCTGGCCAAGGGTGTCGGTGTCGTACTTTCCGTCTGCCGGAATGGTTGTGGGCGCGTACCCGCGCATGAACGGCGCGGCCGCGCAGAAGCCCGCCGCCGCAAGGGCGCTGGCCGCGTGGTCCCAGGTGTGCGCGGTGTCCGGGAAGCCGTGGAGCAACAGCACCAGCGGCCCCTGCCCGCGCACCAGAACGTTGAACCGGACACCGTTGGCGGTGACCTCAACGGTTTGTGCGGGCGTGATGGCGTCCATGTGCGGGCCAGCGTGTCATGGATGCCGGCGCCGGGATAACCCAGTGGGAGGTGCATACGCGGGCGGGGGGCGTGACTCCGCCGCTCCCAAGATTTTATCGCGTGATCGTGAAGAGAATGACGGGCGAAGCCCGCCGATCACCCAACAAAGAAGGATCCTCCCCAGTGCGCCCCCGCGGGTGTTGTTGAGACACGGTCCGGGTGTTTCACGACGGGCGCGCTGACGAAAATGATTCGGGAGAACGGGGCCGACGCACCCTTTGTCTAAAATTCAAACGATAAAACAAACATAAGTTGTTACGGCAAACTGTCATCCATATTTGACGCAGAAAGCCAATTCACTTGAAAAATCAGCTTGACTCAAACCTGAGAGCGGGAGGATGCCTAACGTTCCGACTACCCTTGGGGTTTGGCGCATGCCAGCGGTGATGGAAAAAAGCGCAAGTTCTGCACACCCGCTGGCGTCACAAACAGCGCAAACCTTGGGCTCTGAGCTGGCGCAGGAAAGGCCGCGGTTCAGCAACGGGCCGGACCTGCTGGCCACGCTTGAAGCCGAGATCATTCCCCGGCTCATGATGGCGCACCGCGGTTCGCGTTCGGCATGCGAACAGACCCGCCCCCCGCCAACCCAGGACGAGATTGTCCAGCTGGCGCACATTGCGGCCTGCCATGACCTGACCCGCGCGTTGTCCTTTGTGGAAACCATGTGCCGGGATGGTCTGTCCCTTGAGGTCATCCTGTTGGACCTGGTGGCACAGTCCGCGCGGCTGTTGGGCGCACAATGGCAGGATGACCTGCGCACGTTCACCGAAGTGTGCGCCGGCCTGGGAACCCTCCACCAGGTGCTGCATGTGTTGGGGCCCAGCTTTGCTCCCGCGTTGCCGCACCAGGGGCTGGTGGTTCTCACCGTTGCTCCTGGAGAAGAGCACACCCTGGGCGTCCATCTCATGGGCGAGTTTTTGCGCCGCGATGGTTGGGGTGTCCAGGTGGACTCGGCCATGGACCGGGATGACCTGCTTCAGGTGGTGTCCACCCAGAAGGTGGAGATGTTGGGCATTTCGGTGAGCAATGATTTCCTGCTCCCCAAGCTGCCGGACCTGTTGAGCACCGCCCGCAAAGTGTCCAAAAACCCAGACATGCTCATCATGCTGGGGGGAGCCCTGGACCTTCGGGCTTTTGCCACCCCACGCTGGTGGGCATAGCGCGGTTTGCCTTGCAGGACTCACAGTCCAGGCTGACCTGGCCGTCACCCTCCGGCGCCAACCGCTCCAGCTTCTCCATCACACGTTCAACCCGCAACGGCATTTTGCACACTGGACACTCCAGCATGCCGGCGTTGCGCTTGAGGGGAACGGGTTTGGTCATGCGGCCCTGCGCCATGCGTGCCCCTGCGCGCGGCTGGGCCGGAGACACTGGAGCGCAACCGGGAGCAGGCTGAAACATGCCGCGGCAAATTCAAACCCCAATGGCCAGAAACACGCGGGTTTGACGCCGGAACGCATCACAGTTTCATACGCCCTGACGGGTTTTGTTGTCCAGTCACCGTCAGGTGGCAGGCAATTGGCGACGTGGAAAGACCGCCCGGAAGCGGCAGCGCCTTGGTTTGCGCAAGGGACGTCCGGTGTGGGGCTCTTGGACCGCTTGTGCAAACACCTTCAGTTGGCAGCGCCGGGGGAGGGCGGTCTGAGCGCCCAATCGGCGGCGGCATTGTCCGTGTCCGTTCCATCAGGAAAGCGTGCCAGGGCATTGAGTGCGTCGTTGGTATCCGCGCCGGCGAATGGTGAACCTTCAACGCAAGCGCATCAAAGGCGACAATGCTGATGGCCGAGGAGTTGTTGTGGAGAAAGACCTCACGCCGCATGGCTGGCCCCTGGATGGTGGGGACGTCACCCACGCGCAAACCCGGACAGGCCGCGTCAACGGAGCAATCCGGCGCGCGCCCGGCATTGGCCGTGTCTCAGTGGATGGCTGCCTTCCCGCGCGTTTGATGATGGTGCGTGCGGTGCGCGCGGTCAGACGGGCAGTTCGGAGATGCCCTTGGAGACGCCGTACAGCCGGTCCCGTTGGGACGTGTTGACCAACTGGTCGGTGGTCATTGGAGCGGTGGTCATGCCGCAATAGCGCGCGTCTGACGAGCCCACCTTGCTCTCCTTCATCAGGCTGCCGGAGTACTTGCTGCACACCATGGAGAACGGGATGGCCTCACCCTGGTTATTGGTGATGCCCATCTTTCCGCCGGCAATCATGCCGTCCTCCCGCAGGAAGTCGTCGGTGTTCATCTTGTTGCCACGCAGCGGGTAGAGCTTCTGGTAGAAAGCGTCCTGCGCCTCCACCGTGTCCACATGCCCGTTTTTGTCCAGGTGCACCAGGCTGAAGAAGGTGTGGTTCTCCACCGCCTCCATCTTGTCACTCTTGACGGGATTGCCTTTGGCGTCCGTCTCCCAGTCATACATCTGCTTCATTTTGACCGGAGCGTGGATGGTCACGCTGAACACGCGTCCCTGGGTGCGTTCAATCTCCTGGGCCTGGGAGATGAAGGAATTGGCCTTGCCCATGTCCCCCACCGACGAGGCATCCAGGGCCTTGCGCCGCAGGTTGATGGTGACCTCGCGCTGCCACGCATCAAACATGAGCGCCTTGAAGTAGTTGGATGGGCGGCAATCCCCAATGCCCAACGCCGCAATGCTCATGATATCGGTGGTGTTGTCCCCGCTGAGCTTGGATTGCGCCACCACAAAACGTTTGCGGTCGTAGTTGTCCTGGATGACATGTTCGGGACTGTGGAGGTCCTCCAGCGGGCGCTTGCCATTGGCTTCCAGGTTGAAGAACTCCTGGACCTTCTGGTCCACCTTCTTCTCCCACTCCTTGGGGTTGGTGACCTTGTCCAGTCCCCAGGTGTGCACCAGCCCGCGGGCCAGCCGGGCATTCTCGCGGGTCACAGAGATGTCCGGGATCTGCCCGCCAAAGGCAAAGTTGCCGCCCACCGAATGGGATGCCATCAACGACCGGAAATCCGCCGAATTGGACAGCACCGCGTTGGTGAGCTTTTCCTTTTTTGCCTGCTCGGCGTTTGGGGCGACGTCACGCACGCCCAGCGTGGTGGCCACCTTCTCCAACGTGGCCTTCAACCACACCTCGGATTCCTTCTTCTGCGTGGCTTCCAGCGCGGCCACGTCACCGCCAGCCTTCTGGAGTTCGTCCTTCTGCTTCTGGTTGCCGTCCAGCGTGCCCACGCGTTCCTGGAGGACTCCAATGACAAAACGCAGCGTGGTGGTGTCCTCGCCCTTGCCGTCCCGGACCTTGGCCAACATTTGCATCTTGTCCAGCGTGGTGGACAGCTCCCAGCCCACGTTGGCTTTTTGCAGCATCTTGGGGAGCACCGCCGCCAGGAGGTCATTTTTGCCGGCCATGAGGGACACTTCCACCTGCGTGGTGAGGCACCAGTAGTCCGGGGTGTTCTTGCCGCCCGCACGTTCACAGGCATCCAGCACCAGGGGGAGCAGCCGGTTGGCCTTGTCCGGTTCACCCATTTCATAGTGGTTGTAGATGGTCACAATGCCTGGATAATACTCAAAGTCTGACGACAGACCGGCGTGGTAGTAGCGCGTGGAGATGTCCAACGCGGCCTTGGCAAAGTCCACATCCTTGCTCTTGGCGGGGTCCAGCTTCAACTCGGACAGGATGAGCTTCTGCTGCTCGGGGGACAGCGGGCCCTTCTTGGCTTCATCCGCCAGGATGTGAAATGCCTTGCCCAGGCCCGCCAGGACCTCACCGTTGACGCCGGGCTGCGTGGCCAGCAGTGCGGGGGAGGCCGTCTGTGCGCGCGCACCCAGGCTGCGGGAGGCCGTGTCGGTCACGTATTCACGCGCATGGGTGATGCTCTCAGCCGCACGGCCGGACTTGTTGAGGCAGACAATGTAATATTCGCGGCCAAAATCATCTGATTTGTAGTTGGGATTGCCGGCCACGGTTTTTTCCCAGAAATTGGCCGCAGCGACCCAGGCCGTCTTGTCCTTGCCCGTGGCCTGGGACATCATGGCCTTCATCATTTCATTCCGGCATATGGCCGGCAGGGGCTGCCCCGCGGACTTGTCTGCAAGTTCCAGCAACTGTGGCAGCGTCTTGCAGCCGGAAAGCTGCGCGCGGAACTCCTTGAGTTCGGTGGCGGCCTTGGCAATGTCCGGCTGCTGTTTGAGCAGGTCCTTGGCGTCCTGCAGGTACATCAGGCCGCCCATGGGACCAAAACGCGCTTGCAGCGTCTTCTGGGCCGCGGCCAGGGCCTCCGGCGTGTTGACGGGCTTGCCCAGCGTTGCGGCAACGGGCCCCAACAGGTTGCCCAGCCGGGTCTTGATCTCCCGCTCGGGGATGCGCAGCGTCTTGGTGAAGGCCTGCAACACAACCGCGCCGGCCTGCTGCGCGTGCGGAATGGCCTGGACATCCAGCGCCTTGGTCTCTGAGACGGTGGCGGCACCATCCGCGGTGCGCACCGGCTGTTTTTGCTGCGTCTGGCCAACCGGCGTTTGTGCGTTGGGGGCGGTGCGTGGCTGGACGGGCGCCTGGGTGGAAACGGGAAGTCCGGTCTTGAGTGGACGTTGCGTGACGCTCATGGTTTCAACCCCGGGCCGTGGCAATGCGCATCTGCAATGGTGAACTTGCAGCAAGATACCTGTTGAGGAAATCAAACATGAGAGAGGCGTTGCCACTCATCTCAAGACGTCCGGGCGTGGCGGGCAACGCGCCCTTGGTCAGGACGTTTTCGGCGGTGTCCGCGTCCAGCACCAGGCAGCTGTCCACGTGTGGCGGGCGCTGATCATAAAACGCGGTTTGTGCCGCGGCGCCCACCTTGGCCAACCAGAACAGCTGGCGGTCCGGCCGGGTGACGCCAATACACACGTTCCCGGTCACTCCGGGAGGCGTGAGATCCTTGCGAACCAGTGCGTCCAGCAGCACCAGCAGCCTCAACCCAGGCTCGTCTTCAAGTGGCAGCGCAGGCACAAAAGGACCCTACGGGTCTGGACGCACACCCGCAAGGGTGCCCGTCGTCAGGCCGGCGGTGGCCGCGGCCTGGCAGGACGGGCAAGAGATGGGCAGCAGGATGGGGGCGGTTTTTGACCTCGCCACGTGCGCGCCGCGCGTGCTGCGTGGCCGGTGATGCACCCGGTCATGCGCTGAATGCACCTGGTGGGGACGGGGGCGGTGTCACCCATGGGGGTTTTGTGTTTGTTGGAGGCTACTGGTTGCAGCTCCAATCGTCCGCGGTGGCGCTGCACCCGCCCGGGCACGCCTGCGCGGTCCATTTCTTCTCCTCGCACCGGAAGATGGTCTTTCCGTCCGGGCCACCGCAGCGCGCGGGCCAGTCCTGCTTGCAGAAGGTGCCCGCGGTGACGCTGGTGCACTGGGGCGCGTCCTTGGAGATTGAGCAGCCGGGGCAAGGGCTGAACTTCCAGTAGTGGCCGAAGCCCTTTGCTCCACCAGTCATCGCGCAGGTTGCGATCACGTCACCAAGGCATTGGAGGCCGGGCGGAACGCACTCGGCGTCCTCGGTGGGCGTGGCCTGGGCGGCGGGCTCCTTCTTGGGGCAGCCAAGCAGCACCAGCGTTGCAAGGAGAGGCAGCACAAAGCGCATCTTCAACATACAACGGACCTACCACAGGCGGCCAAGCGGGTGCCACGCCGTGAACACGTCTCCAGGCACCCAGACGTCCCGTTGCGCAGCGGAGGAAGTCCCAGGTTGGTGTCCACCCGGTTCCAGCCTCCTGACGGCGCCCAACAAAGCGGGTGCACGTCCTTGAAAACGTCTGTCTTCTGCCAATGATTAACAATGACTCAATATTTTGTGATTTCAAGGACATTTGCGCGGACACGGTCGCAGCGCGCGAGCAATGTCCCTGGGCAACGTGTCATCCTTGAGGGAGCGGAATCTGCACCGCTCGCAGAAGGAGTTCGCCCCGTCCGTCTTGGCAGGCTCCTCCACCGCGTACACGCCCACCTCATTCTCCACGGCAACCGCCCCATTGGGGAGAACGCCGACCTCCCCGCGCAGGGGCGGAGCCGCGCGCCGCCGTAAGTCAACGGACGCGCTGCAGCAGGGTCACCCCACACGGCACTCAACTGCTGTGACCGCACATTGCTGCGGGACCCGCGGCACGTTCCCAGGCTGGTGGGGCGGGGAGCTGCGCTGTTGCAGCTGGGGCGCACCCAAGACGCGCATGCCGCAATGTTCGCCGCGGTGAACCTGGGCAAGGCCGGTGAACCCACGCCCAAACGTCAGAAGGCGTCCAGGATGGCAATACCGTTGGGCTCGTCACCCACCGGGACAGTCATCATGGTGCCCATGCCGCCAGTCTCCACAAAGCTCACCGTGTCATCCAGCGTGTTGGTGACCAGCACCATGGTGTCACCGGGCGCCAGGGCCACGCCGTGCGCCCCCAGCCCAACCTCCGTCAATTGGGAGACGGTCATGTCCACCAGATCAACCTGGTAGAGCCAGCGTGACGGCGGATGGTTGAGCAGCACCCCCTGGTCCGCCACGTAGGCAAAACGCCCATCCCGCGAGACGGTCACCTGGATGGGCCCGCGGGGCGTCCCAATGAGGTTGATGCGTCTCAAGTCCAGGCGCGCAAGGTCCAGCTCCACCAACTGCCCCAGGTCAAACAGCGTCACGTATGCGGCGTGTCCATCCGGAGCACAGGCCGCCTGGACCGCCATGCCTCCCAGGGCAACTTCGGTCACTGCCCCGGTCTCAACATCCACCACGCTGGCGCTGTGCCCATCCAGGTTGGCCACCACCAACTGTTTCCCGCACAGCGCCATGCCGTGTGGTCCGCGCCCGTCTCCCAGTGCCGCCAGGGTGCTCACGCGGTGCTCCAGGGCGTCCACGCGCAGCACCACGTTGGCGTTGTATGCGGTGACGTAGACGTCCCCGTTGATGGGGTGGCCCACCACGTGTGCAGCGCCCATGCGCGCCCCCAGCGGCGTGCGGCGGGCCACAACGTCCGCCAAGGTGTCCAGCTCCAGCAATTCATCCTGGGCCTCCGGCGGGGTGCCGTCCCCCTGCATCACCGGTGCGGTGACCACCACGCGGTGGGTTCCCGCAATGACGTGGACGTTGTGCGCCATGGACATCAGGCGCCCACGGGACAGGTTGATGGTGGAGCGGACCACTCCGGTGTCCAGGTTGAGCACCGTCACCGTCCCGTCCAGACCGTTGGCCACATACACGCGTGGGGGGAGCCACAGCGTGCTGCCGGCGTCCACCGCCGTGCGTGTACCGGTGGAGGTGGGTCCACAGGACTGCACCAGAGCCGCGCCCAAGACCAACCCGCAACCCAACAACCGCATGAAAACCCCACTCAGTCTGATTCAGGAACGATGCCTGCGGCCATTGGCCGTTGCATCATACGTGATTGCGCGCAGTGGCACGCTGGGGCGCGCGCCTTTCTACCGCCCGGCGCGAACGGTTTGCACCGGTGCGCGCGCCCGCTATGCCTTCCGGCCCCTTGGAGCATGGCAGCCCGCCCGGGCATGCCAACATCACGCGTCAGCTCAGGCCACCAGCGCCAGCACCACCGCAAGAAGCGCCACACCACCCACGTAGGCGGCCGCGTGGACCCGCGCAGCGTCCTTCAATTCCATGAACCAGAGGCCGAGCACGACCGCCTTGATTGCCGCAAGACCGATGGCCACGTTGATCTGGCCATGGAGCACGGATGCCACCGAAAGACCAACGAGGACCGCCCAGGTTGCCGTGCGCATCAGCCCGCCACGAAGAACAGCGGAAAGAGGAAGAACCAGACAGCATCACACAGGTGCCAGAAGAGCGCTGCGCCAGCCACCGCCGTCTCCGTGTCCTGGAAACCGCCACGCCCCAGACGCCAGGAGACGAACAACAGGAGAAACACCCCCACCATCACGTGCAGCAGGTGGAAGCCGGTGGACAGAAGATAGGCGTCCCAGAAGTCTGATGCGCCAAGAACGCCGCCATGGCTTGCGTGGTGCGCAAAGTCACTCAACTTGAGCACCATGAAGACTCCACCAAGTGCGCCCGCTGCCATGAACCAGCGCCGCGTCAGGTCCATGGCTCCAAGCCGGAAATGATGGACACCTTGGGCCGCCATGGCGCCGCTGGTGACCAGCAGCAGGGTGAAGCTGAGGCCCATGCGTGGGTCCAAGAAGCGTTGATGTTCGGCAAAGGCGCCGGGAGCGTTTCGCCGCAACATGGCAACCAACACCAGCAGGATGGCAAAAGTCAGCAACTCCAGTCCAACAACCACCCAGGGAAGGACGCCGCCCGGGGGATCTTCCAAGGCCCGCGGGCCGTCACTTCGCGCTGTTGACGTCATGGCAATGTTCTCATGGAGGCTCCCATAGGTCAGACCCGTGTGATGAGGCAAAACCTTCCGGGTGGCCAGGGCGGCGGTTGTGGACGGTACCCACCGTGGGCAACGCAAGTGGCACCAGGCCCGGTGTGCGTGAACCGTGCGCGGCACACGCCAGAGGCCCGGACCGAATGGAGCCTCTTCTTCAACGAGCGCGGGCTGTTGGCCTACGAAAAGATGCTGCAGACCGTGGCGGCGGAGGGGCTGGGTGGTGTCTTTTCTGTTGGGGACCCGTTGACCGCGGCGGATCTTCTTTTGTGCACGCAAACCTGGAGACCGTGCTGGACAAGGGTGTGGCCACAGCACGTGAACTGGGCCGGGTCCGCAAGGCCCGGCTGGAAGCGCGCAACACACAAGTTGGAAACAACCACTCTCAACGGGACGCTTTGCGTTTGTGAGGACGGCGTCATCGTGTGGAACCCGGCGCGTTGGCAACGCCCGTGACCACATCTGGGGCGTGAACACGGGTTCACGGGCAGATTTTTCGTACAGCAACCGGGTTTCTGGTCTGCGTGCGCCGTGGGGTCTGTGTGGCGTACCCAAACCAGGAGAACACCATGAACATGGTAGCGCGCATCTGCTTGGCGGCGGCCGTCACAGGATGTGGTGACGCGCCGGGAGTCAGGACGGGCGGTGATGTGCAGGTCCGGATCCGGGCCACCACAGCGCAGTTCCAACATGCAGATGGACTCTCTGGCCAGACCGCGGCGGATGCACGGGGTGGAATTCGCAGCCTGACGTTGTTGCGCAACGGCACGGACCCCAACCCCCTGCGCGTGTTTGATCACGGGGAGGGCCAGGTTGAGGTCAGCTTCAATGAGGGGGGCAACACGCACGTGGCCACACTGGAAAGCCGGCACCTGGTGGCGGGGCACTTCCGGCTTGCGCGCTTGGTGCAGACCCACTCGCGGTACACGCTGGCCGCCACCTACCATGACGGCCAGCGCGCTGAACCCGGTGTGCTCAATGACCTGTTGGTGATGACGGACCACGTCTTTGTGGACGGAGCATGGGCCCAGGCTGGCACGTTCCGCTTCACCTTCAGCGGCGCCTCTGGTGAAGCAACATCCACCGGCATGGACCACCCCGTGCCTCCGTACTCCACCACCGCAGGCGCGTGGGCAACGTTTGAGGATGGAGAATGGGCAGTGTACTTCCCCATTGATCTGGTGGTTCACCCCGCGCAGTGGGTTGCCAAGGATCTTGTTGTCACCGTCAACATGGACCACGCCTTCCGCTGGCAGGACAGGAGCGGGGAGGGCCATGTGGTGGGCACATTTGATGTCACCGGGTCCGCCTGGGAACCGGTGGTCCGTTTTGGCGGCAACCGGTTTGAAGTGACGTTGGAGCCATCACCAGGGAGTCCGTAATTCCGGACGGTCAGCATCACCCTTGGGCTGGAGCACCCATCTGGCGTGCTGGTGGACGGGGACGCCGCCTGGGTGGCCGATGCCTGGCGTGCCCCTGGCGGGCCATGTTCAGCGCCCCACCGGTACGTTGGTGGTTGTGCGGAACAGCGGGTCAAAGCCGGCGGTGCAACCTCCCCAGACGGAACCGTCCGTCCACAGGGCACCAATGTTGGCCAGCTCCCAGCCAAAGAACGGTGAAACCGGCGTGCCGCTGGCGCCGTTGAAGTCCCAGACCAGCGCGGTGTTGCCTGCCGCGTCCATGAGGCGGATGTCATCCACGTTGAAACAATCCGCCGGGTTGGAGGAATCAAACGGGTCAATGCGCAGGCCCGTGAGGGTCCCCGCCCATGCGGCGTGGTTGCGGAAGCTGACCACCACCTCCTGCGTGGCACCGCCGGTGGGGAACGTGGCGTGCAGGCTCTTGGCCTCATCCCAGACACCATCTGCCGCGGTGGTGAAGAACACCTGGAGCAGCGGGGAGGTGCTGGCGTTGGCGCCGCGAAAGGACACCCGGTCATACAGCAGCGGCCGTACCAGGTGGCGCGCCAGCACCACATTCTGGATGGAGACACCAATGCGACCGCCGCCGCCGGCCGGCGCGTAAACCTCCGGGTTCACATTGAGGTGGATGAGGCGGTAGTCAGACGCGTCCGGGGAGAGCTGCGCATCATTGAGTGCAAAGCGGGTCTTGACGTCCTGGATGGCGGCGGAGAACTCGGCGCGGTTCACGCGGAACTCAAAGTGGCGGTAGCCGCTCCAGGGCGCGGCGCTGAACGTTGCCGAATCCGACGCCACGTGCCCAAACCGCATCCCGGGCGCAAAGGTGGTGAGGATGATGGGCATCTGGGAGCACGCCGCGCAGGAGTCCAGGATGGTCTGTTCCGGTTGGGGTCCACGCAGGTCCAGTGCCTGGATGGAGAACCACACCTGGCGTCCGGACAGCGTCTCCTGGAAGCGCAGCACCGCCGCGGCGTACACCTCACCGCCACCGGTGCGTTGCGCGGTGGGGACCTGCAGGTCCAGCGCATAGACCAGTTCTTCATTGGCGGAGATGAACGGCCGGTGGTCCGCGGTGGATGGAAAATCCACGTGCATCACCGCCGGAAGGATGTCCCCGTTGGGCGTGACACCGGCGGACGCCGAGTTGACGTAGAGGCCCACCGTGCCGTCCCGAAGCTGCACGGCGCTGGTGCCGGTGGTGTTGTTGGGGCCGCGCTGGTGCGCCGCCCATTCGCCCGCCGCGCCGGGGCGGAACCCGGTGAATTGACCCACGTCCCAGGACACCGCGGTGCGCGCGTTTCCCACCTGCCACAGTGCCGTGTTCATGCGGCCCGCAGGAATGGCGTCCCCGGACATGATCACCCGGCAGGCCACCTGGCCCACCGGCACCGGCGGCTGCGTGAAGTAGAGCGCCTGGGCTCCGGGGGCCGCCGCGGGGTTGGGCAGGTCTGGCAGGGTGCAGGCGTCATTGTCCTGGATGGTCACGGTGGTGGTGGTGATGGCACCCAACACGCTGCCTCCGGACGCGCTGATGGAAATGGCCACGCTGCGGTCCAACGCAACCAGGTCCTCCACGGTGGAGAGCGTGAAGGTCTTGTCCGCTGCGTCACCGTTGGCAAACGTGAACGTCCCTCCGGAAAATGCGAAATGGGTGCCCGCGGTGGCCGTGCCGCCGGTCACCCCAATGGTGAACGCCGCGGCGCCGGCGGTACCACCGGTGCGCCGCACCACAATGGCCACGCTGTCGCCTTCGGCAACACTGAGGGTGTTGCTGACCAGTGAAACCACACCGGCGGGCAAGGCGGCGCTGCTGGAGGAAGGCCCAAGCGATGAGCCTGGCCCTGCGCTGGAAGACCCCGGCGTGGATGTCCCTCCGCCCGTGCTGGTTGATGCGCCCAGGTGGGATGAGGTCCCCGGAACGGAGCTGGCGCCGGAGAACCCGCCGGTGGACGTGGCCACCACGGATGATGATGACGTGGATGATGCGGTTGACGAGGACGGGAATGACGAGGAAACCATGCCAGAGGAGGATGAGCCGCCGTTCTCCAACAGGCACACGCCGCCAACACATGCCAGGCCGCGGGCGCAGTCCCCCGGTCCGTTGCATACCTCATGGCAGGACCCGCCAACGCAGCGCTGCTGTTCTGCGCACACCACATCCCCGCACGCGGCGTCAGGCGGGGTGACGCACGCCGCCCCGGCGCACAACACCAGAACCAGGGCCGCAAGGCGCACCACCATGCGGGCCATGGTGCCTCTGCGTGACTTGTCCCCGCAACCGGTCTGGTGTGTGCGTGTTTGTTGGGGAACTCAAACCTGACGTCCGGACACCACGGTTGACACGTCTCCGGGACTGCCGCCGTCGTTGGTTGCTCCGGATGCGTGTGGCCGCGTTTTGCGTTGTGTCGGCCTTGGAACCACCTGCTTCCGGTCCCTGGCGCCGCCCGCAAGGTCGACATTGACGGATGCGCCGCCGCGTGGCCTTTGCGCCTTCTCCTCTTCCACAAGGGCGAACGCCGGCCCGCTGCGTTCCCGTTTTCCCGGCGTCAGCGCCGCCTGCCAGCGCGCAGCCAGCGCATCCCGCGGCTGTTCCGCGTGGGCGGTGGTGTCCATGCGATGCACTCCGCAGCGTTTCATGAGTACCAGCAGTTGGCCGTGGATGGCTTTGGGCCGGTGATTGTGGTGGTTCACGAAGTGAAGAAGGTCCGGGTGAAGCGCGCCCACCCGCGAGGTTGTTTGGCGGTGGTCCACAAGAACGGCAAGAAGTGGAAATTGTCCGGGAGGAGCAGCTACCCAATGCCAGGCATCACCGCGCCAGGGCCTCCACACGGGCCATGGTGGAACCTGGAGTGCGGATGCGCTGCTGCGCGGTGCAGGTCTGGATGGGCGGATCACGCTGGGCCGGTTGAACCACATTGGTTGCGGGCGCTCATCCTTGAGGACCGTGGGCGCCATCCAGAGTGGCCGCCGCAACCGGGAAGGGCGGGTGGCCTTGTCATTCATTGACGAAGGCTGGCAGGAACGCGCAATTCGTGGTTGAGCCAGAGCAGGAGGCCGAACACCACCATGGCGCCGCCCTGATGCGCGGCGCCGAGGGCGATGGGCACGCGGAGCAGCAGGGTGGCGATGCCCAGGGTGAGCTGCACGGCCAGGGCGGCGAGGAGCAGGTTTGACGCCAGGTGTGCCGCCGGAGAAACGGCGGCACGCCGGATTCTCCACCAGAACCAGGGCAGCAGGAAGGCGAGTGCCCACGCGCCGAGGCGGTGGTCGAACTGGATGGTGGATATGTTCTCGACAAAATTGAGGTACCAGGGCTCGAGAACGAACAGTTCGGGCGGTGCGAGGGCGCCGTTCATGAGCGGGAAGGTGTTATAGACCTTGCCGGCGCGCGTGCCGGCGACGAAGCCGCCGCTGATGACCATGTAGAAAACCAGCAGGCAGAACCAGAAGCCGGCTTTATGCAGCCCGCCGCGGGGGGCGTTGGCGGTCGGGGTGGCGCGCGAACGCCAGAGGCCGAGCGCTACCCAGAACATGGCGGTGAAAATGAGGAAGGCGATGGAGAGGTGCGCAGTCAACCGGTACTGGCTGACGCGAGGGTTGTCGATGAGGCCGCTTTTCACCATGTACCAACCCATGGCGCCCTGCAGGCCGCCGAGCAGGAAGATGGCGAGCAGTTTGAGCTTGAGCGGCCTGTCAATACGGTGGCGGATCAGGAAATAGAGATAGGGCAGCAGGAAGGCAATGCCCATCAGGCGGCCGAGCACCCGGTGCCAATATTCCCAGAAGAAAATGCCCTTGAAGGCCTCGAGGCTCATGCCCCCGTTCATGGTCTTGTATTCCGGCGACTGTTTGTACTTGCCGAAGGTTTCCTGCCATTCCGCTTCGTTGAGCGGGGGAATGATGCCGACCAGGGGCTTCCATTCGACCATGGAGAGGCCGGAGTGGGTCAGGCGGGTGATGCCCCCCACAACCAGGATGGCGAAAACCATGGAACAGCAGAGAAAGAGCCAGAGTGCAATCTGACGGCGGACGGCAGGGGCCATGCGGGGTTCCGGAACAGGTGGGTGGCATTGGGAGTGAACAACGGGGGAGCCTGAAACAACAACACGTCGAGCCAGGCGCCACTGGCAGGGTGCAGCGTCATGTCGCAACATGTGCTGGAACCACCCACGAGCACTTTGTTTGTCTTAAACCTATACCAGAGCGCCGGTGGCGGGATAAGGCCACACGACGGCGGCCGCAATTCTGGTGGTTTCATTCTTCACAACACCGCTGCCAGTTGCTGGATGCTCCGGGTGGCGGGGTCATACGAAGTGCCGTGGTCCAGGGCGTCCAGGCGGTGGTGGAACACGTCAAAGCGCGTGGTGGCGTTGGAGAAGTCGAGCGTTCCGTCCGCGCCCGCATCCACGTCATCTGTGAATCCCAAGGGCACGCCATCACACGCGGTGGCCAACGTGGTGGGCTTCCCGTCCTGCAGGCGCAGCAATCCCTTGATGGCGTCACAAATGATGAGCGCGCCGGTGTGGTCCACCTGCAGCCCCATGGGCCGGCAGCCGGTGTTGGCCACCTCCACCGGCGTGGCGGAGCTCTTCTTCCACCGCAGGATGCGTCCGTCTTCAGCGCCGGCGTCCGGGCGCGCTCCACGTTGGCCATGATCAGGCGGGTCACCACCCGCACGCGCGTTGGATGTGGCGGCGCCAGCGGAGCGACGCGTACGGGCGGCCCGGGAGTTGAGGTCGTCCACAATCGTCCATCAGCCTGTGGAGGCGGATGAGTGGGGCCTCGGCGCGGGCGGTGACGGGGTTGTCGACGCACGGCGCAGATGCGGGTGCGAGGAGAGCGCATCGCGCCGGGCAGCGTCGTCAGGTGGGGCGCGGGTGGCAGGGGGAGTTGGCCGTGGGGGGCCGGCTTGCCAGGGAGATCTCACCGGGCCTCACCACGGGGAAAGCCGACCAGCTTGAGCTCTGCGCGGTCCTGACTGAACGAGAGGACCCAGGTGGTCACTTGCGCCGGGGGCCCAGCTTCAATCCATTCCCGGGGAGCTCCCTCGCGCAGGAGCACCCCGCGCAGTCCTTCGACCTTGACGGCCCACCCTTCGGCCACGGGGTGAGACACCTGCGCAACGAGTGACTTCGCTTCACTGTGGGCGCTCCGAATTCGATCCCACGCCCCGTCCTCCACGCGGTTGGACCTGCCCGCGGCGGAAACGGCTTCTTCGAACAGCGCAAAGAAGTTCTTCGACGTCATGGCGAGAGACTGTACCTCAAGCCCCGGTCCGGCGCCCGGGGGCTTGTTGACTTGCAGGGGGTTGGGACCTGCGGTTCAAGCCACCAAGGCTCCCTATGGAGCCCGCCACGCCAAGGACGCTCCGCTCAGCAAGGAGCGGCCATTGGGACGCGCAGGACGCCCTTTGGGGTGGACGCCCTTCATCCCCAGCGCGCCACTTGCGGCGGAATCTGACAATGCCCTTCCCCGGCAGGTCGGAGGCCTGCTGCAATGCTCCTCTTCAATGGAGGACCGCGTGGCAGGTCCGGGGGAATTCCTGCGTTGATGGGGCGCGCCATCCCGCGGTGCGCCCTGCGCGGCACCAGCGCGGCATTTGGAGAGAGACCGCGTCACGGAGCGCAAGGGGGCCCAGGGGGGTGCACCAATGCAACGGCCCTTCAGGGACAGACGTTTGGACTGGAAGCGCCGTTGCGAACCGTTGGTGTGCCGCACCCGCGCACGTCCAGGTTGTTGTTGTTGTTGTCAAAGCAGCCGCCGGACTGCCGCTCGTTGCACATGGGGAATGTGGCCAGTGTCCCACCCGTGGACATGGTCTCGGCGCACGCGCCCACGCCCCAGCCCACCAGGTCCACCACGGCGTTGCTTGTGGCAATGCACGCCATGCCCCCCAACGGCGAACCCGTCTGGATGAGCGCGAGCGACCCGTAGTCTGACGCCAGCGTCATGCCCGGCAGCGTGATGTCCGCGGTGGGAAGTGCGGCACCGCCAGACACCGCGGCGCCCGTCACCAGCGCGTAGGACCATCCCCGGATGATGCCGGTGAGTGAATACGCGTCCGCCGTCACGTGGCTGCCATTGCTGTTGGCGCGCTGCAAGAGCCAGCCTTGCAGTGGCTGGTCATCCGGTGACGCGTTGAACAGCACCACAAAGTGGTTGCCGTACGCGGGGCTCATCCCACCGGCGCCGTAGAGCGTCTGGATGCGCACGCGCGCCTCCACGTCCGTGCCTGCCACCGTGGTGCCAAGGCCGTTGATGACTTCACCGGACGGGGTCCGGAGGTTGGGGCTCACCTGCATGCCCAGCGGCGTGGACGCCGTGATGAAGCCGTTTGTGAGCACAAAAGCCCGGTCCGTGTCCGGTACAACCACGCGCGTGGTCACACCGCCGCCTGAAAGCACAAGGTTGGCCGGCGTGAGCGTGGCGGCATCCACGGGACCGTTGAAATCCACGCGCACCGTTGTGGTGTTCTGGGCCACCACCCGGACCACGCGCGTGGAACACGCGCCAGCCGGCGAGATGTCCGCGGCACTCCAGATGGGCAGATTCAGGACGTTGTCCGTCTTCCACATCACAAACGTCAGCGCGTAGCCGCACGTCTCGCGCAGCGCCAGTCCCGGCACCAGGTCCGTGGGCATGATGAGTTCCCGCGCGGCCGCGTCCGCAACCACCAGCTGCGTTTCAAACCCCTGCGCGGTGAGGCCGTTGCCCATGTCACGCGGGATGCCCCGTGGGCGCACCTCCAGCCGGTAGATGCGCCCCTGGAGGGCGTCCGCAACGTTGGGCGCCACCAGGCCGTTGCCGCCGCCCAGATCCGGGATGCGGGACTGGAACTCGGTTCCCGCTTCACTGCGCGCCCACCCGGTGATGACCACCGCACGCTTCATCCCCTGGTGCACGCCCACGCGCGTCACCGTGAACGTCACAATGTCACCGGCCTGCGGCACCGGGTTCAGCGTGGCCGGGTCCACGCGGACAAACAGGCCCTTGTTCATCATGGTGCGTTCCTGGATGAAGAAGCCCTTTCCGTCCGGCGCATCCACGTTCTTCACGTAGGTGACCAGCACGTTGGTCACCGGCAGGGACACCGTGGTGTCCGGGACCGCCTGCAGCACCATGCCAATTTGCGCCTCAATGTTGCCATCCCGCACATAGGATGACGCCGTCCCCATCCCCGACGATGACCCCACGCCCATCACCGATGAAGAACCCGCGCCGGACGTTGATGAAGACCCCGCTCCCATCACCGACGAAGACCCCGCGCCGGACGTTGAAGAAGACCCCGCTCCGGACGCCGGAGCCGAGGTGCCCGTTGAAGAAGCGCCGCCGGTGGATGACGCGGAGATTGCGGACGTCCCCGCCATGGATGTGGCCCCGGAGGACGTGGACCCCCCGCGGGATGTTGCACCTGAGGATGATGACGAAGAAGACGAGGAGGAAGATGATGAGGACGAGGAAGAAGCGGTGTTCTCATCCTCCTTGCTGGTGCAGCCGGTGGTGGCAATGACCAACGTCATGCCCAATGCGGCTGCGTGCTTCCAGGCGGTGTTCCACATGTGTGATTCCCCTCGTCGGTCCATGAAATGGATGTGAACGTGTTGGACGCCGCGGCCAGGCTGCCCGGACGCCCATGAAAAACTCCTGAACTGCGCCGCGGTGAGCGCATAGCGCACTGGAATTTCCCGGTCCACGGCAACGCGCAGGAGCCTGGGAGCCTGTGTGGGTGTGTGACCCAAGGAAGGGCCGGCACACCCACCAAGGTCAAACCCTTCAATTGCCCGAGCCACGCCGCCCGGCCGCAATCCTCAGCCGTGACCCACGTTGTTGACTCCATGGAACATCCAGGAAAGGCGGGGTGCCTTGGGAACCACGCGCTTCCGCGAGCGAGAACACGCCAAACGTCCGCCGCAGGCGAGGACCCACTCCATCTCCCAGCTCACGCCCTTCGTCGCACGCTTCGTCTTCGGTGGTTGGGCCACGTGGGCACACGCGAGGACGGTGGCACGGATGGGGACGTGGGCTGCGCGACCGACGAGCCGTGTCTGAGCGACGCGCAGAGCGCCGCGTTTGCCCGGCCACGCCCGCGCGACCGGTCTCGCCGCGCTGGTCTGCGTGCAGCTGCGTTGCGCCGAACTCGTCTTGCGGGTCTCCGCGTTGATTGCATCCTCCTTCCTTTTGACGGGGCGTTGGAGGTCCCTGACCCTTTGCTGCCTGGGCAGGTGGTCATCCTGACACCGTGAACATCTCCGGGGTCCGGGCCGTGGTCCCCAAAGCCGCCAGAAGTGCCGTGGCGCTACCGCCTGCCAACCACACACGCGGGGGGCCGAGTTGCGGTACCATGCAAGGCCATTTTGACGGAATGGAGCACCGCAATGGGACGCTGCTGGCGCTGGGTGGTGTTGCTGGGTTTTGCGCTGGCTGGCTGTCAGTGCTCCACAAGCCCTGCGTCTGATGCGGGTGCACCGGGTTGCCGCCAGGACGAGGACTGTCCGGCGGGTAGCGTATGCCAGGCCAGCAGCGGGAGTTGTCTTGCGCGTGGGGGAGATGGCTCCATGGCGTCCAGCGGGGACGCTGGGACCTCCTCCGGAGGAGATGCGGGCGCCTGCGCCAACTGCGCAGCACCGCAGGTATGCCGGTTGGGGACCTGTCTTGACCCGCCGCCAGCGTGCACCGGGGATGATGCCTGCCCCAATGATGCGCGGTGTGTGGCGCAGGAATGTATTCCGTTTGGTGTTGGCGGGGACACCAACCCGGACTGCGCGGTGCTGGTGCCGCTGGGGGTTTTCTCCCCCACCATCCAGTGTGAATGGCAACCGCCGTCAACCGGCACACCGTGCACCAACCCTTGCGCGGCTGGTGAACTGTGCACCCTGGATGAAGACCTGACGGGCCCGTACTGCGCAACCGGCGGGGCGGTGTTCCCGGCGGATGACGCCGGGGTGCGGCGCGCCTGCACCAACCCGTGCACCGCGCCGCGCGAGGTCTGCATGCAGGACGGGACGGGCACCATGGCGTGCCAGGACCCCTACCGTCAGCTGCTCAGCACGGTGACGGTGATGGACTTTGACTTTGACAACGACCCAAACACGCTTCGGCCGTCGCTGGTGTTTGCCAGCTATGGGTTCCGGGACGGGTCCCTGCCGTCTGGCAGCCGGCACGGGGTGTTGCGTGTGGTGGACGGCCGCACCTGCGCCACGCAGCACACCCTGGACGGAGTGGACCCGGTCACCGGCCTGGTGATGCGTGTCCCCGGCTCCTCCACGCCCGCGTTGGGGGACATCAACGGGGATGGCCGGCCGGACATTGTGGCGCACGCGCAGGGCGGCGGACTGTGGGCGTTTGGATACAACGCGGCGTTGGGTGCGTTTGCGCCGCTGTGGCGCGCCACCCACCAGGACGGAGGCATCTCCACCGCGCTGGCGGATGTGTCACGCTGGTCAGGACCGTCCCTGTTTGACCTGGATGATGATGCGGTCCCGGAAATCCTGATGGAAGCCATGGTGTTCAATGCGCAGGGGCGCCTGTTGGGGGAGGCGCGCCAGGCGGAGCTGCGCTTCAACGGCACCGGGCCCATTCCGGTGGCAGCGGATGTGGACCGCGACGGGTTTTTGGAGCTGGTCACCGGACGTGCGGTCTATGATTTTGAAGGCGGGGACTGGGTGCCCAAGGCGGCGTCCGTGACGGACGGCGGTTTTGATGGGCTGGTGGCGTTGGGTGATTTTGGTGCGTTTGACCCGGACGGTGGCGCAGCGGACGCGGCATACCCGGAGGTGGTGGTGGTCAACGGGCAGGTGCGGGTTCGCACGTTGGATGGACGGGATGTTTTTCCCGCGCAGCTTGTGCCACCCGCGGGGGTCATGCGCGCCAATGGCGCGGTGGAATCCCCTGCCGGCGGCGGTGGCGGGGCGCCCACGGTGGGGGACTTTGACGGGGACGGCCGCGCTGAATTTGCCGAGGCTGGTGGCCGCGCGTACACGGTGTTTGACTTTGACTGTCTGGGCAGCAACCAGGTGTGCACGGAGGACAGCAACTGCGCCACCGGCGAACATTGTCCGGTGGCCGGACGGTGCTCCCGGTCTTCCACGCCGTGCAGCCAGGCAGCGGAGTGCCCCGGCGGTGAGGATTGTTTTGTGCTGTATCCCCAACCCGGACGCTGTGGCCTGGAGGGTGGCGGGGTGCAGGAGGTGGACGGAGGCGTGGAGCCTGACGCCGGGCGCGCCTGTCAGACGCGGTCCAACTGCCGGTCTGAGGAGTTCTGCTACCCGGACGGGCCAGGGTTGCGGCACTGTGTGCCGTTGGGATGCCAGGGCCACGGCATCCTGTGGACGCAGGTGTCCCAGGACCTCTCCAGCAACCGCACGGCGTCCTCCATCTTTGACTTTGAGGCGGACGGGCGCGTGGAAGCGGTCTATTCGGACGAATGTTACACCCGCGTCTACGACGGACGCAGCGGCGCGGTGTTGTTCAGCCAGATGCGCACCAGCTGCACCTGGTATGAAAACCCGGTGATTGCCGACGTGGATGGGGACCTGCGCTCAGAGATTGTGATTGGCAGCAATGAGAACTGCACCACGTCCAACAGCTGCGCGGCCAACGCCTTTGTGGTCACCCCGGGCGTGGATGGTGGCCCGCCCCCGGTGCTGGTGGACCCCATCTATGCGGGGTTGCGTTGCCAGGACGCCGCCGGCTGCCCCGGGGCAAACGCGCAATGCCTGGATGGATTGTGCCGCTGCTCCACGGACCTGGACTGCGGTGCCAGCGGGGGCTTTGTGTGCGGGCCCGTCCTGGCAGGCTCCACCAGCAATGCCGCAAAGGTCTGCCGCGCGCAGTTCCAGCCTGACGTGCTGGACGGCCGCCCGGGACTCACAGGGGTGCGCGTCTACGCGGACCAGGCGGACCGTTGGGTGGGCAGCCGCCCGGTATGGAACCAACACGCGTACTCCATCACCCACGTGGGAGACCGCGGGGAGATTCCCCGCAGCAGCCAGATGGCGCGCAACTGGGAGACGCCGGGACTCAACAACTACCGGCAGAACGTCCAAGGCAACCTCAACGGCAACGCCGCACCGGACGTCACCAGTGGCGGCGCCGCTGCTGGGGCGTGCCAACCCGTGGGGGACGGGCGGTATCTGGTGCCGCTTCAGGCACGCATCTGCAACCGGGGCACGGCGCCGGTGGGCGCGTCCATTCCGGTGTCCTTCTACGCCGGTGACGCCAGCCCGCAGAACCTGGTGTGCACCACGGCCACCACGCTGCAACTGGACCCCGGCGCCTGCCAGACAGTGGGATGTGACTACGCCAACGCGCCGGAGGGAGCGTCGTTGGTCATTGTGGTGCGCGCGGATGACGACGGGACGGGTGCGGGCGCACGCCAGGAATGCCTGGAGGGCAACAACGGCACGGTGCTGGGCGGGCTGTCCTGTTCGGTGTCCGGCTGAGCCGTGAAGTCTGACCCTGCAGGGGTGTCTTCACCCTGGCCAAGGTCCGGACGGAACCTTCCAACGACAATGAAGCAGTGGTTTGAAAGAATCTGAGTCCAAGGACTTGTGCTGAAGGCGCGCAGAGGGGCCCCTTGAAGGACACCTCTGCCCCAGTCCCGTGTTCCAGCATGGCCTTGGCAGGGTCAGGGACCAGGGGCGTCATGCTGCACCACGGGTGGTTTGACCGTTGTTGGTGGTTTCCGTACACTCCTGGCATGCACCGTCTTTTGTGTTGGTTCCAAGCGGGCGTGGCGGTGCTGTTGTTTGGCGGGTGCGTACCGCGCAACACGTGTGGTGATGGTGAGGTCAACAAGGAGGGGCAGTGTTTCAAGCGCTGCAACGGCCCGGCCGAATGCGCCGCCTTTGAGACCTGTTCGGACGGCATCTGCATTGTGCCACCCACAAGCAGCAGCGGCGGTGCGGGAAGCAGGGCGTCATCATCCACACCACCGCGCAGCAGCAGCGGGGTGACGTCACGGCCGCGGTCTTCCGCGGGCTCCAGCGCCGGAAGTTCCTTGGCGGAGTTGTCAAGCTCAATGGAACAGGCTGGAACGTCAGCCGCTGCTTCCGGGACATCTGACGCTGCCACCCAATCATCCAGTGGTTCCAGTTCTGTGCAGGGCAGCAGCGCATCATCCAGCGCCATGCCCAGCAGCAGCGTTCCTGGCGGTTCATCCGTTGGGGCATCCAGCGGGGGAGCGCAGCCAGGCGTTGTCTCCATTGCGCCAGACACGGTGCACATTGGGTGTGGGCCGTACACCATCACGGTGGATGGGGCCGGCTTTTTGGTGTCAGACATTGTGCAGGTGGACGGCGTGGATGTTCCCACCATCTTTGTGAGCTCCAGCCGGTTGCAGGGTGGCGTCTCGGACACCGCCATCACCTCCGAAGGCGCGCACAACGTGACGGTGCTCCGGAGTGGCACGGCCAGCGCATCTTTTCCTCTCACGGCATGGGGCACGCCGGCGCAAAGCGTGCTGAACCTCCCTGCCGCCTACAACCTGGGCACCGAATCCGTTGATGTCCTGCTGTTCAATCCCTGTCTCCGGGACAGCAATGTCACCGTGGATTTTCACAACGGCGGGAGCCCGCAAAGCGTGAGGGTGCGCGCGCAGAGAACTGCGGCGGTACGCGCTCCGGCGTCCCTGGACAACGCGCTGGTGACAGTGACCGCTCCAGAGGCCCCCGTGGCTGGGGTGCTGCTTTCCAGCACGTTTGACACGGTCCACCGGGAAACCTACCTGGCGCCACCGCTTGTCCCTGCCTGGGCCAGCCCCGCGGCTTCCACACCGCTGGTTCAGGGAAACGCCACCAACCGTTTGATTGCGTACAACCCGGGAGGCACCCAAGCGCAGGCCACGGTGCGTTGGCTTGGTGCCAGCGGCAACATGCGGACCCAGGATCTCAGTGTGGCGCCCGGCGCGTGGCAGACCGCGTCCAACGCCCTGTCTGACACCGTTCAATGGGCTGAGGTCACCAGTGACAATCCGGTGCACAGCGTCTTCTCACGTGGGCGCAGCGGCTCCGGCCGGTGGGATGTGGGCCGGGTCAGGCAACCTGCCACCACCGGGATGTTCGTCCTGTATTCCGGTACCGGCCCGTCGTTGCGCGCACGCGTGGCCAATCCTGGCACCAACACCGCCCAGGTCTCCCTGGGCCTGCTGGGTGGGGCCATCCTTGCAAGCTCCAGCGTGGGCGGCCGCACGGTTGTTGAGTTGGATTTGCCCGTTGCAGACAGTGTCACAGCGGTGGTGTCAATGACGTCAGACCAGCCAGTGACAACCCAGTTGGTCTTTTCCAAGGGGCAGTCTGGAGAGAACTGCGTGCTGGACACCATGGTTGCCGGAAAATCCCTGTTGATGATGGGTGGCCGGGACAGTGATGACTGGGAGACCGCCTACGTCCTGTTCAACCCGGGTTTGTCACCGGCGGTCTACACCGTTGAGGTGTTTGGCGCTGGCCTCCCTGGCAGCTTCCCGGGCGGCACCATACCCCCGCTTGGCGTGGCCATGTTCTCCACGTGGTCCGGGTCCTTTCCTGGGTACAATGACCTGGAGCTCACCGTTCAGGTGCACGCCACACAACCCCTCATGGGACAGGTCATCCGCACCGCATCCTCCGCCATGGGTTGCGTGGAGGCCTTGGCCCGGTAACGCGGGGTTTTTGCAAGCGGCGCGGCGACGCACACGGTCGGGCTCCAACAGCTTGCAGGTACCGTCATCCGCCGCACTGGCCTGGCCATGCTGATTTTCATTCCTGAAGAGCACCGCTTTCCGGGAAAACTGCGTGATCCTCGGCTTTCATGGTGAACCACCGGGGAGGAGATCAAGAACAGCATTCTTCACGCTTGGTACCTCGCGCCGGCAGGGCCCCGGACCCTTTCGCCAGATTGTGACTGAATCAGTCCAGGTGTGGATGCGCGTTGGTCACTGCGGGCCACCGTCTCCGCCGTGCGTTGTTGCCGCCACTTCCGTTTGGGGAGGGCAGCAAGCGCGCCAGGGTAGGTTTGCCTGACCCGCCGAGGAGGGCCCGCAGGGTTGGGGCTGCTCTCTCCAGGACAGGGCCAACGCTCTGCCTTGGAGACGTGCGAAGATTGCTACGGGTGGTGCGGCTGGGTAGTGGTGGGTGATGCAAAGCCACATCATGTTGCCAATCCTGGCCTTTGCGTTGGTGCTTCCCGGGAGCCTGGCGCAGGCCAAGCCCGTCTACCGACATCTTGCGCACGACGTGGAGTTCAATCCTGCCACGGGGTTGGTGAGCGGCCGCGCGGTCCTGGAAGTGGAAGCGGTGGACGCCAGCGTGGCGCAGCTTGGCGTCTACATGGACCGCGGCCTCAGCTTCCAGTCCTGGACCAGCAACGGCCCCGCGGTATCCCTCACCCAGGTTGTCTACCAGGTGTTCCGCTACGGCAGTGTGCAATTGACCCCGCCACTGGCCGTGGGTGCCCGCCTCTCACTGACGTTGGAGTATTCCGGCACGCTGGAGTGTCCAGGAACGGCAACCTCGGCGCCGTGTGACGTGGGCCCAGCCGTTGACCCCGCGCGCCTGACTCCCGGATCCGCGTTCATCATCCCTGTGCCCGCGCCGGGAGACCTGCCGGTGTTTCCATCATCCTTCACGCTACGAACGCCCGCGGATCTTGAGGTGGTGGTGTCGGCCACGCGGGGTGCTGACCAGACCGTGGGGAGCGTCCGGGTCACCACCTGGGCTGACGCCAATCCAACATGGGTTGGCGCAACGGTGTTTGTGGGCAACCTGGAGCAGACCGTCCTGCGGAATGCCGGTCCCCGGATCACCCTTCACCACGCGACAGGAGACAACAACTGGGATGCGCGGGTGGTTGGCATGGCGGACCGCATGGTTCCGTTTGTGGAGGCTCAGGCGGGCATTTCTTTGCCGTACGCGGACATTGCATGGGTGAAGCTGGCTCCGTTCCACCGCGAAACGGGCTACACCACCACCGCCATGGTGAATCTTTCCAATTGGCACGGCGCGCACACCGACGCCGTGTTTGAAGAGGAACTGGCGCATGAGATGGCCCATTTATTCTACGGTGTCACGGTGGTGCCGTGGGACCTCACGCTGGGCCGGGTCCTCTCCGAGGGTCTGGTGGTTGTGGTGGCATGGGACTACGCCGCCTCACGCCTCGCGCTGACCGGCCTGCCGCGCGAACGCTACTTGGGGCGCCGGCTGCGCGAAGCGGAAACACTGTTGCGCAGCGGGGTGGGTGACGTGGTCCAACGTCCGGTGGTGTCTCCAAGTCCCGCGGCCCAGACCACTCAGGACCTGTGGACGTGGGCCTACGCCAAGGGGCCCGCCGCGCTGGACTACCTGCGGGTCACCATTGGCGAGCCTGCATACGTCGGTGGCCTGCACTCGTACACCGCAGCGTGCCTCTACCGCCTGTGTGACGTTGGGGACTTTCAGGATGCCATGGAGGCGGCATCTGGAGCGGACCTCACGTCATTCTTTGCGCAGTTCTTCCACGCCAGCGTGTACCCTCATCTCCAGGTTGGCTTCTTGCTGGTGGACAATGTCGGCACGCCGCTGGTGCAGATGAATCTGACGCAACTCACCAGCGGCCCCACCCCAGTGGAACTCTGGGTGGAGTACATGGACGGGGCGGTGGACAAACACGCCGTGACAGTCACTGGACCGGCTGCTTCCTTCACTCTTCCGGTGACGCGGGAGGTCCGGGCGGTGCGGCCCAATCCCCGCACCGAGCCGTTCCTCTGGGGACGTTCGGCGGTGGCGGGAGATGTAAACTATGACGGCCGCGTGGATGGCCAGGATGTCCTGGTTTGTGCCTTCTCTTTTGGGCGCAGTCCCGCCAACACTGCCATTCCAGGCGGTGAAACAGTGTTTGGTCTGGACCTGGATTTTGATCCCAGATGCGACCTGGACAACAACCGTGCTGTGGATGATGCGGACCTGACCATCCTGGCGACCGCGCTTGGCGGGGGCCGCCCATGAAACACCGCGTGCTGTGGTGGGCAGTATGGTTGGGGATGTGGGGTTGCACCACGTCCGTCACGCCGTCAGGTACCGTGTCATCATCGTCGTCATCGTCATCGTCAACTGCAACGTCATCGTCAACTGCAACGTCATCGTCAACAACAACGTCATCGACCACAACAACGTCAAGTGGCGGTGGGGGCCAGACCAGTTCGTCTTCGGCGGGCTCCGCGGGGACCGCTGGCTCATCCTCGGTGCCCTGGAGTTCCTCGGCCGCGGCGCAGTGGAGCTCCTCCGGGGGAAGTACCGGTGGCGTCTCTTCAGGTTCCGGGCCCCTCACGCGCTTCCTGCCCGCCCCGTTGGCGGCGCCGGGGATTGGCCTGTTCGGCGCCGCCACCACGAGGACCACCTTCAGCGTGGAGTTGCGGTCGGTGACCGCGCCAGAGCTTTTTGGTGTGTCATTCCGGTTGGTGTTTGATCCGGAAAAGGTCCGGTTTGTGGAAATGCAGACCCCCCTTTCCGGCCTGGCGGCTGTGGCAGCGGCCAAGGAAGTCCGGCCTGGCGAGTTGTGGGGGGCCGTCGGTGCCCGGGGCGCAACCACGCAGGGTTCGCCCGCGGACCACCTGTGGGCCACGTTGCGCTTTGAGGTGCTCAGCGAGGGTTCGTCGCAAATGACGCTGGTGGGCAACCACAGCTTGGCCATGTCACTGCGGGGTGAGGCTGTGCCGCTGGCCTGGGGCGGGGTCACCATCATCCATGGTCCCTGAGCGCGCGTGAGGCAAAATGGCTTGCCGGACTCCAGGGCCGGCTCCGAACAACAGTGTCCCTCCGGTGGGCGTGCTTGATGCGGTGCAGGATGGCCTTCGGTCAGCGCACGTTCGCAGATGTTGTTTTCCAGCGGCGCCCCTTCAACGCGGAGGAACAGCGTCACCTGGGCTGCCCCCTTGCCAGAACAAACCCGGCGGCCACACCATCACCCATGACCCGCCCGGAGGCCCAGAACAAGGACAAGAAGCGCGCCCGGACGGGGTCGAACCGCCAACCCTCGGCTTCGAAGGCCGATGCTCTATCCAGTTGAGCTACGGGCGCATGCTGGTCCTCTTGTGCCACCGGGTGCCAGCGGCAAGCAACCTGACAGCAGCGTCTGTCGTGTTCACTTCACGCGTTTGAGGCGCGTCTCAATGGCGCGTTGTTCCATGTCACCGGGCGGGACGTTGAACGCCTTGATCACCAGCGTCTTGGGGTCCGGTTGGGAGAAAGCGGTGCGCCAGCCCCAACGCCCGCCGGCCCCGTCCGAATAATCCCCGAGCAGGGATATCTCTTTTGGCGTGGCCTTCCGGTCCGGGCGGCAGAACATGACGCCGGGCGAACAATGGAACGTATCCATCCACGCAACGTGAAACTGGCTGGTCTCCAGGTCATGGCCAAAGACAAACAGGCCCTTGTTGCGTTTCCCCATGGTTCTGGTGGCGTACTCAATCTGCACCACCGTGCCGTTGAGGATGGTCTTCACCCGCGCGGTGGCCGGTGCCTCTTCCGGCGGCTTGGTAGGATCCAGCCAGGTCTTGGTGGTGCCATGGTAGGTGCCCAACATTGCCAGCAGGCGTTCCAGGGGAGACGTCTTTGCCATGTGTGGTGACTCCATGGTTGTTCAGTTCAAGCGCCGGCGTTTCACGGGAACGTGACACGCATCAGGTCCCCGCTGGACGCGTACATCTCCATGAGGAACGCAGCCTGGCCTGGAATGGGCTTGATGCGCCAGGCCTGGTCTGCCGGAACCAGGCTGCCGCTCACGCGCACAAACGTGAGGCCCGCGTCATGGGACACATAAAGACCGGGCACGCTCTCTGACGAGAAATCACGGTCAATGGCATTGACCGCGGCCAGGATCCTTCCGGGGACATTGGGGTCCAGCGCCACGCCCTGCACGTTGACGTCCGGAATGTTGACGCTGCGCCAGGTCACGCCGTTGTCCGGGCTGGACCAGATGACATTCTCTCCGCCGGCCACCCAGGTGGTGGGGGACACGGCAAGGGACTGCAGGTTTGGGTTGCCGGGGATGGCGCTGACAAAGTTGTACGTGGTGCGCGTGGCGTCACTCACAAACAGGCCGCCCACGGTGGCAACAACCAGTGCGCCAGCCACGGTGGGATGGAATGCCAATGCGCTGGGCACCACGGTGGCCTCCCAGGACACGGGGGTGATGGGATTGACGCCAAAGGATGCGCCGCCATTGGTGGACGCGTACACACCGTGGCGCGGCGTGGTCAGGCCGTATCCAAAGCCACAGGCAAACACGTTGTTGGGATTGAGCGGGTCCCACAACAGGCACATCACGCTGTGGCCATTGAGGTCCACATGCGTCCAGCTGGCTCCGCCGTTGGTGGAGCGGTTGACGCCATTTTCAATGAGGAACACCGGGGCTTCCAACAGGGTGTCCTGGTTGGTGGGGTGCACCGCAAGTTGAAAGGTAAACGCGGTGGGCATGGCCAGCGTGGTCCAGGACGTTCCACCGTTGTCTGTCCGGTGCAGGTCCATTCCGCCGCGCAGGTAGATGCGGTTGGCGTTGGACGGCGCCAGGGCAAAGTCCCCCGGTGCGGTGCCCACGCGTGGACCTGTGACGTGTTGGGTCCACGTTGCGCCGCCATTGGTGGACAACTCCAGACCGTCCCCCGCCGTGGCCAGGAGCACGCGGTTGGCGTCATGCGGGCTGACCCGGATGCGAAAGACGCGGGTGGCGCGTGGTGGCGTGATGTCGGTGAAGGAGGTGCCACCGTTGATGGTCTTGAGGCGCAGGTTGACGCCGCCAAAGACGCGGAACGCACCCACGTAGATGGTGAGCGGGTCGTTTGGTGCAAAGCCGGCGGTGATCCCAATGGTGGCGTGGGTGCCGTTGAATTCGGTGGGGTTGAACGCCTGCCAGGTGAGTCCACCGTCGGTGGAGCGCACCATGCGGTCTGCGCAGGAGGCCAGCATGTGGTCCGGGTTGCCTGGCGCGGCGGTGAGCTCCCAGGACTCTTCGCCGGGACCGTTGGTCTGGGGAATATCCGCCACCAGGGTCCAGGAGACGCCGTCATCCACGGAGCGGAAGATTTCCCCGCCGGCCACCATGGCAAAGAGGCGTTTGGGGTTGGTGTTGGTGACCAGCAGCTTCTGGACGGCACCGGTGCCGGGGAACGCGGTCAGGTAGTTCCAGTTGAGCCCGCCGTTGGTGGTGCGGGCCACGCCGGCCAGCGTGCCCACGTACATGGTTTGTGACGTCACCGGGTCCACCGCCAGGGCTTTGATGATGCGGTCCGGGTTCTGCATGGCGAGCCCGTTGTTGCGTTCCTGCCAGGTGGCGCCGCCATCATCCGAACGCAAGACGCCGTGGCCGTAGGCGTCCACCAGGGTGATGACGTTGAGCTCAGGGCCCACGGTGACGTGCCAGGCAGACCAGTTGTTGCGGCCCAGCGGAACAGGGGCCCAGGAGACGCCCGAGTCCGACGAGACAAACAGTCCCCCGCTGTCATCCGCGCCGGCCAGGATGACGTTGGTGAGGGTGGGATGGAACTCCAGCGCGCTGATGTAGCCACCGGGCGGACCAATGGATGTGAACGTGGGAACGGGGGTTCCACTGGAAGACGAGGATGCCAATGAAGAAGAAGGCGCCCCCACAGATGAAGAAGTCCCCGCGCTGCTGGTGGATGACACCGCCACACTGGAGGAGGAGACCACGCCACCGGATGAGGAGGACGAGAAAATTCCGCCGCTGCCGGATGATGAGGAAGACGATGAAGAAGCGCTGGCCGAGCTGGTGCTGGCCACCGCGCTGCTGGAGGATGTCCCCCCGGCTGAGGATGACGTGGATGACGTTGCCACAAAGCCCGAAGTCTCACTGAACGCGGTGGAAGAACTCCCGCCGCTGGCAACGCGCGAGGAACTGTTTGAGATACCGCCAGAGGATGAGGTGGCCACCGCGCTGCTGCTGGAGCTGGGCCCGCCGCTGCTGGAAGAAGTTTCAGAGGTGTTGGTGGTGCACGCCAGACAAAGCACGCCCAAGGACAAACCCAGCAAACGTTTCATGCGTTCTCCGGTGCGCGGGTTGCGGGAAGACACCGCGCAGCAAATGTTTCCACCATGTGGACAAACTGCGCGGGTTGTTCCTGGTGGATGACGTGGCCGCCGCGCACGCGTTGATAGGTGGCGCCGGGAGCCAGGGCCACCGCGCGGGCGGCCTGCTGGTCGGTCATCGCACCCACCAGTCCCGCGGTGGCGTGGATGAACCAATCTGCGTGGAGCAGGTGCATGGGGCATTTCACCTGCGCCAACATCTGGGCATGGTCCACGTCACAGGCGGATCCATCCCAGAACGCGCGGGTGAATGCCGGGTCAAAACGGGAAAGGCTGTAGACAAACACGCGCAGCTGGAATGGCATCCACCGCAGGTCCACCGGCTGGTCCGGGTGGCTGCGCTGACGACGGGAAATGGCCCAGGCCAACAGCCTCACCAACATCTTTGGGGCACGCATCACGCGCTGGCCTTTGCCCACGGGAACCTCAAAGGCGCCAAAAAATCCCGCCAGGTCACGGTGCGGGCGGTCCAGGTATTCCACCACCTGGCCAAACAACGTGTGCGCGTAGCCTGTTTTCAGCTCGGGCCATTCGGCGGCAAAAAGCGGCGGGTCCTCCGGCATCACGCCGGCCACCAAGGCGGGCGCGTGGGCCGCGGCGTACAACGCAATCAACCCGCCGGACGAGTTCCCCGTCACCAGCGCGGGTCCCTGCGCCAGCGCGCGCAACACCGCCACCGCATCGTCCCCCATGGCGCTGAGCCGGTAGTGTCCAGGGGTGAATGCGCTGTCACCGTGACCACGCACGTCCATGGCCAGGCAGTGGAAGTGGTTGCACAGCGCGGGCAGCACCCGGAGGTAGCTTTGCCACGGCATGGATTGCCCCGGGATGAGCAGCAGCGTGGGACCTTGGCGCGGGCCTTCCACCACGTGGAGGGCGCCGTGAACGCCGGGCACGGTGCGGTGGGAACATCCAGCAGGCAGTTGCTCCAGTTGATCCATGCGGGCCCACCGTAGCCCAGTTTGCCCGCGCCTTGGCGCCGTGTGTGGACCGCGCTAACACCAGCGGTCAAACACCGGTTGTCCAGGGGAGAACGCGCGCCATGGCCAGAAAAAAAGCAGCGGCACCAAAGAAGCAGACAAAGAAGAAGCAGGCCGCGCCAGTAAAGAAGGTCCACGCCACGCTCAACGCGCTGGGCCTGACGGACCACAACCTGGATGACGCGTTGCTGGCGGCCCTGGCCCTGGCGCCCAAGGCGCCCGCGTGGATGGATTTGAAAGATTTCATTGGGAAGACCATCACCACGCTGCCCAAAGAAATTGTTGGTAATTCGTTGATGGCCACGGTGGCCATTGTGAAGACGTTGGATGACCGCAAGATGGTGCGCACCCGCAAGACGGCAGACGGAACCCAGATCCAGCGCGCCTAGGTTGCCACCTGTGGTCAAAAGGACCACGCCGCATCCCAAACAGGCCTTTTGGCCGTGTCTGCCTGACGCATCCCATGCACAGGATCCCTGCTTTCGCGTGATTTTTTCGGGCCCCTCACGCCGCTGCGCGGTTCAGGCCAACACCAGCAACTCCGCATTCCACCGGGCTGAAATGAGGCCAAATGGTGCCACGCGTGGGCAGGCACGCACGTTGCGTTACGCCGCGCCATGTTCACGCGGAGCGGCTGGGTGGCGGTGTGGGTTGCGGCGGTGCTGGCCGCGGCGCCTCAACTGGCGCGGGCCAGCGCGTGTTGTGGCACCGGGTTTGGACTGGGTTTGCGCCTGGCGCCCGCAGAAAAAGCCAGCGTCCTGGTCTCCCTGCGCACCACGTTGTTGCCCGCGCGTTGGACGGCAGAGGCCCTGCCCGCGCTCAACCGTTCACCCGCGCTGGAAAACCGGCTGGAAATCAGCGGAATGGTGCGCGTCAATGCAGACATCCAGTTGGGCGCTTCATTGCCGTACGTGGTGACCCACAAGGACCTGCTGCGCACCATCTCCATGGGCGGCGGGTTTGGGGATGCGCGTTTGTCCGGGCGGTATGACCTGGTGACGCCCGGCGGAACCCAAGGAATGCCGGGCATTGCTTTGAGCCTTGGCGCCACACTTCCGGTGGGACGCGGTCCCATGATGGGAGAGCTCCCCAGCGGCGCTGACGTCACCGGGCAGGGTTTGTATGAACTGCGTCCCGGCGTGGTGCTGGAGAAGACCTGGCTCAATGGTTGGATGGTGATGGGCGGCGCCAGCGTGGGGTTGCGTGTTCCGGGCAAGGATGGCGCCGGGCGGGATGTGTGGATGCAGCCGCGCCTGCAGGTGTTTGCGGCGGGTGGCCCCACGTTCTTCCACGTGCTGAGCGTGGCGCCGGGCGTGGTGTTGGAGCGGGAGAACGCGCCCATGGTGGGTTGGGTGGCCACCAAACGCGGCGCCCGGGAAAAGACCGCGGCCACCGTCACGGTGGCATGGGAACTCACGGATCATTGGAATCTTATTGGACAGGGTCAGGCGGACCTGGCGTTGCCGTTGCTGGGGCGCAATGAAGATGTTGGAATTTCGGCGGTGATGGCCATCCGGTATGTGGTGGTGGCCTGGGACGGGTGAGATGATGAAGCGTTTGTGGAGCGTGTTGTTGTTGTTGGGCGTGTTGGGCGGCTGCGGCGTGGATGACGGCGGGGAAACGCCAACAACCATGGTGGATGGGACCCGCCAGGTGTTCCGTTTCCAGAGCGAGGCAACAGCGCCGGTGGCGGAAGGCGTCAATGCGTTCACGCTGGGCGTCAAACGCAAGGCAGATGACGCGGCGGTGACGGCGGCCACGGTGCGGGTGCGCGCGTTCATGCCGGCGCATGCGCATGATTCGCCCACCACGCCCGTGGTGGAGGAACGCGGGGAGGGAAACTACCAGGTCACCAACGTGTCCTTCTCCATGGCGGGAGATTGGGAGGTGACCTACACGGTGACCCAAGGGATGGACGAGGACACCGCCACGTTCCTCTACACCGTGCAGTAACGGTGTTGACGTCACGGTCAAACATTGACCCGGATTGCTGTTCCACATTACACCGTGGCGGCGTGGACGCGGTTGTCCATCAAATGAATCGGGGGAGATGTGAAACGCCTTGCTCTGCCTGCAGCGCTTCTGGTTGGTGTGGTTGCGGGTGCCTATCTCCGGTCCGCCACGGCGGCCACTCCCAGCACGCCCCTGACCTTTGTGGGCCGGGTCACCAACGGGGGCGTGGCACTCAACAGCCCCGCAGAGATCATCACCGTGCGTCTCTATGACGCCGTCACCGGGGGCACTTCGCGGTGTCAGTCGGACTCCGTGAGCTCCGTGCCGGTGGTGGATGGACGGTTCCGCGTGCAACTCAACGGCACGTGCGCCGCCAACCTTGCCACCTATGGAGACCTTTGGGCGGAGGTGGAGTACCCCGCGCAGAATTTCTTCCCGCGCACCAAGGTGAGCGCCGTGCCGTATGCCGTGGAGGCCTTGCGCGCAGAATCCGCCGAGGCGGCGGCAACCGCGTCCATGGCAACCACCGCCATGACTGCAACCACCGCCACGAATGCCACAACGGCAACAACGGCCACCACCAGCCAGGCGCTCAATTGTGTGGGTTGTGTGGACAACGCAAAGCTGGCCAACGGGACCATTGCTGCAAACAAGATGGCACCGGGTTCACTCAACCACGGCCACCAACTCGGCCTGGTTTTGGGCACACCTGCCACCCAGGTGGTGAGCACGTTCCCTGGGTTTGCGGCAGTGTGTTCTCCCTGCCCTGCGGGGACCGTTGTGGTGGGCCCTGACTGCTCGAGCAGCAACAGTGGTGTGACCTTGTTGACCTTTGTTGATTCAAGCGCCAACAACCAGGCCTGCTGCGGGTTCAAGGTTGAAGCGGGGGGAGGCAACATCACCGTGGGCTCCACCGCGCGCTGTCTTTCCGTGAATGCTGCAACCCTTCCCTGACCAGACCCTGGCCCCGGCGTGGGCCTTCGCCCCATTGCGGTCGTTGGTGGGTCAACGCCGGCCGGCCTGCGCCTCCAGCACGTCAAAATACGCCGCGGTGCTTGCGCGTGCGGCCCGTACCAACGCCTCCGCCCGCGGCAGGCTCATGTCAAACTCGGTGGCCCAATAGCCTTTCACCGGGAGCCGGCACAGTGGCACCGGAGAAGTGTCAGAGAGCGTCAGGTCTGTCCCCTGCAGCATGGTGTCCGCCAGAGCACTCAGCCGCTGACCCAGGCGTGTGGCCGCAAATTGTGTGCTGAGAAAAGGTTGGTTTGCCGCCGGAGGCGCGCCGGGCACCTCCAGGGAGCTGTCCAACGTGAGCCCAACTGGGAACGCGGGCCCTTCGGGCGGCGGCCCCATCAACTTAAGCACCAACGCGTTGGTGCTGGGCAGGATGAACGCCAGCGGAAGATTGGACAACATTCCCCCGTCCACCATCACGTGGCCGGTGAGGTCCTCGCCAAGGTAATTGCCCCACTCGGCGCGCCACTTCACCTCGCCAAAGAGGAGTGGAATGCTGATGGACATTCGCACTGCGGCCACCAGGGGGCAGTCTGGCGCGCTCAGGTGGTTGAGCGCGCGCAGGCGTTTGGCTGTTGTGTCGGTGACGGTGATGGTGAGGTGGTGCCCACCGCGCGCGTGCAGTTGGCCCAGGGTGAGGCGGGAGAGGCCCGGGGCCTTTGCCTCCAGCGTGCGCACCAACCACCCCACAAAGCCTTGACCAGAGACAAACCCGCCGGTGTCAAGAAACGCCAGAGCAGCCCGTGCCGTCGTCAACCGGCGCCCCAGATCGGCAGGGAGGCGCAGTGATGCCACCTGCACGTCGGTGAGGGCCTGCTCGGCGCTGGCGGAGTCCGCCACCACAGGCTCGGCGACATATTCAGAGAACAGCGGCAGCCCGTCCGCGGTGCGTCCCAGGCTCATCTGGAGCAGGTCCTTGCCGGTGAACCCGGCGGCCACAAGCCCTGCCGCAATGGCCCCGGCCGAGGAGCCCACCAACCGGCGAACGACGTGGCCCCGCTCGAAGATCTCTGCGAGCGCGGCGTTGAGCGCGATCCCTTTGCTTCCACCTCCCTCAAGGGCCAGGTCAATGGTGAGTGGGGCAGGGCGCATGTGGTGGGTGTCTCCGGGGCTCATGAGAATAGCGCGTGGAAGGCCCGGGTCACACCGGCAGGTGAACCAACAGCTCCAGGCGTCCCACCGCAATGCCAAGGCACAACATCCCGACGACAACCGCTGGTGCCGCGTTTTCATGAAGGCGTTGATGCGTCACAACCGCGCCGGCCATGAGCAACGCAAGACACACCGCCGCAATGGGCGTGAGCAGGGGCGCAATGCCTGTTGCTGCCGGGAGGATAAGCCCGGCAGCGCCGGCAACCTCCGCAAGACCAAGCAGCTTGATGCGCCAAGGAGGCCACTGCGCGGCCCAATGCATCCGCGTTGCAAGCTTCTCCCGCGGGATGACGAGCTTTGTTGTCCCCGTGATGAGGCAAACCAGCGCGGCAAAGATCTGCGCGCTCCAGAGGAGGGTGTTCATGGTTGTCCTGCCTTTCGGCTTTTGAGTGAAGGGAGCTCGTGCTTCATTGCCGCTTGGATGGACCGCCGGTCGGCGCCCAGGGCCTGAAGGCAGAGCTCCGCCATCTGTGGGCCGTAGTTCGCAGGCATGGCGTCGTCCCCAAGCTTTGAAAGCGCTTCGCGCACGGCCCCAAAGATGAGGTCCCTGGCCACCGCCGTGCCCGGTACGTTGAAGACACCAAGGCGGACACCCCGCTCAATGTCCCGCGCGGGCAGGTCAAAACCGCGCACCTTCCAAACGCGCGCCACAAAGCGGCTCCACGTTGGGTCTGAGGAAGCTTTGGCAAAGAACAGGCGGAGGCCAACCCCAAAGCGGAGCACCGGCCCATCAATTCCGGTGAGGGCACTGCCAATGGTCTCAAGCAGGTCCCTGGTCATCCACTCCGACGTTGCGGCGAGGAGTTCCTCCACGCTCTGGAAGTGGTTGTAGAACGTTCCGCGCGAGATCCCGGCCGCGCGCACAAAGTCATCGATCTTGGGCGCGTCCGGCCCCAGGTCGGCAAACACACCCAAGGAAGACTGGAGGATGTGCGACCCGGTGCGCGCGCTGCGCGCGTGGCCCACGCGCGTGCGGTGGTTGGTCTTCTTCTTCAGCTTGGACGCAGGTCTCATCACCATGCAGACAGATAGCCAACGAAGACACGATTGTCAATATGACAAAACAGTATAAGTTGAAAGTGGGCTGGGTGCGCCGCGGTCCATCACAGCGGACTGCTCACTGGCTTGCCGCCTGTGGCCCCATTGCGCCGGCGGCACCACCTGGGGGCTGCCGGTTGTCAATTGAAGACAAAAAAAAGGCCAATTGCCGCAAGCACGCCAACACCTTCCCCGTCATGATGGCCGCCACCACGTTCTGGAGGCCACTGTGAAACCAAGTCTGGTCCTGTTGAGTCTTTCCCTGTTGGGCGCCTGCGCGGTTGCCCTTGAGGACGCCCCCGCCGCTGCCCCTGCGCATCAACCGGACACGGTGGAAGACGCAGTGACTGCGTCCAACACCGCGCTTGAAACAGACGCCTGGCTGCAGCGCCCAAGCCCCATGCCTACGCTTCCGCACGCGGGCGGTGCGGGGGTTCTGACACCGTGGGGTGGCCCCGAGGCCGCGCGCTGGCGGCCGGAAGCGGTGCTGGCCAACGCGGTGTCTGATGCGCTCAACCGTGCCTGGCGCCAGGACGGCGTTGCCGACGTCACCGTGAGCGTCCCGGTCCATATGTTGTCCAGCACCTTCCACGAATACGGCGACGGACAAAGCAACGCCGCGGTGGAGTTGCCGCATTGGAGCGGCCGCCGCCCGCCGCTGTTGGCGGTGCGCACCGTCCACGTGGATCAGACGGTGGGGGTGCGCTTTGTGTTGGATGGCGCGGTGCCCGTCCAGACCATGGAGTTGTTGGTGCGCGCGCCGCACCCCGCGGGCGTGGCGCGCCTGCCTCTGCGCCGCGCCGCGGATGGAACGCTGGTGGCGTCATGGAATCCACCCACCACGCTGGGGCTGCAAGACGTACGCGCCGGCAGCGTCATCCTGGTGAAGCCCGTGGGCTGGGAGGACTGGTTTGTGGTGCGCTTCCACGTCCCGGTGCGCTCCATCCAGGCGCTCAAGGCCACTGTGCCCTTGGGACTGCAGAAGTTTTCTGACGGCGGAGACATTGTGGACCACGAAGGTGTGAGCGTGCAGTCCTTGCCGGGATTGACGGCGTTCAACCGCATCACCGGCCGCGTGCTGGGGAGCGCCTACAACCAGCAGCCCTACACGCCGGACGCCATCCACGCGCGGTTTCCCTCGGCGGCGGGGGACGTGGTGACAGGCGTGGGCCGCGGCTGGACGTGGGTTGCCAACCCGCCGGCGGCGCCGTTCAAGGTGCTCTACACGTGTTTTGAACGCCGCCGCGCAGACCTTGAGGCTGCCGCACCGCATGGTGGCGTGGTGAGCGGGGGTGGCTGGCATCTCATTGGTGACGCCGCAGAAACCATCCTCAATGATCTGGAACCTGTCCCGCTGGCGGTGGCGTTTGCTTCCCGCAACGTGGTGCCAGCGTCACAGTTGCCGTCGGGCGCGCACGCGTACGGCCTGACGGATGTTGCGGTGTTCCGCTTGCTGCAGCCGGGGGAAGCGTTCATCACCCGCCGCGGTGCGCCGCTGGTGGACGCTGATGGCACCGTGTGGCCGCAAGACAATTTCCACTGGTTCTTCTTCCAGCAGGAGCACAACGTATGCACCGAGGAGTGGGTCCACCCCTGTGTCCCCAATGACGCGCTGGACTTTGGGTGTGGTGAGGTGGCGGTGGAAGTTCGCGCGCAGGTGAACACCGCCTGGGGGCAACACGTGGTGGTGGTGGGCGACGCACCGGCGCTGGGCGGGTGGGACGTGACGCGCGCGCTGGAGTTGTCACCGCAGCCCTACCCCAGCTGGCGGGGGCGGGTGGTGTTGCCGCCCGGCGGCACGGTGCGGTTCAAGCTGGTGAAACTGGACGGTGGGGGGAATGTGGTGTGGGAAGCGGGCGGGGACCGTGTGCTGGACGTCCCACAGCAAATTGGAGTGAGCCTGGACCTCACGTGGCGCTGAACACCGACGCCCGTGGACAACTGCTATTGAAACACCAATTGTCCAAAACGCGGCACAAAATGAAAATTGCCGCGCCCTTCCAGCGGTGACCACGCCAGGGAGTCCCGCTGGCCATCCCGGAAGCTGTAGAAATTGGCGCGCCAGACATCGCCCGGCTTGGGCGGGACAGCCGTGCGGTCCGACGGCAGCGACGTCCACGGAATGGCCAGCTCCACGGTGTATTGGCCCGCGGCGTCATCCACCACAATGGCCCGCTGGGTCTTGGCGTCCCATTCCTGGTGCCCGTAGGTGGGCGCCCCGTTGGCGCCCTGGCCACGTGGGCGGTTGTAGTCATCAAAGCGCGTGTCCCAGACGGCACCCATGATGTCCACCTGGACTTCATAGTAGGCCTTGTTGTCCCCGGGGTTTCCGGGCTGCAGCATGATTTCCACCGCGGAGGAGCGCTCCCACAGGTGCGGGTCCACCTCGTCACGTTTGAACGGAGAGGACGGAGACTTCTCTTTGACCAGCGCGGCCACGTACAAAAATGTGTCACTGGCGCACACGCGGAACTCCGCGGGCACGCGCGAGCCCGGCACCGGTGCGCCGTCCATGGGAGACACCAGCGGCCCGGTGGTTCCGCAGTCCTTCCACGCGGGCTCATCCAGTTTTCCGTCCACCGTGATGGCACCAGTGGCCACCTTGCCCACGCGCAGCGAGGGAAGGGCTGCCGCGGGGCGCGGCGCGGGCGGTGGTGCGGACGCTTGCGGCGCGGGACCATTGGCGGGTGCGGCGGGCGGCGCGGGCGCGCCAAAAGGATCACCGGGCTTGCACGCAACAGCAACAACAGAGGCGCACAGCGCCAGCAACAGGACAGGATGGCGTTTCATGGGCCAAGCACTACCGCGTCATGGGCAGCCCGCGCCAATGAGACCCAACGTCTCCACCATGGCGGTCTGGTCCTGCCCGTGACGCCAGTACCAGAAGTACGTGCCGTTGGACCGTGCGGTGCAATAGCGCTGGTGCAGCTGGGCGGGCGTCAGTGACGGGTTTGGGTTGTACTCATTGACCAGGCAGGGTTTGCCCAGGCAGCGGTTGGGGTCCAGCGCGTTGTTCTGGTGGAACTCCAGAAAGTCCACGTCCGGCAGCGCCATGGCCTCAGCGTCGTCAGACTGGGTGCCAAAGAGGTGGCGCGGGTAGCCGCGTTGTGTTTCTTCATCATGGAGGATGGTGGCCATGGATGCGGTGTACGCGGCCGAATAATCCGCCACCAGGGAGACCTCATTGCCGTCCTGGTAGATGACGTTGTCAAAGCGCCCCGTTTCAAACACCACCTTGCGCACCCAATGGTCCACCACGCTGCCCGGGGTGATGGCCGCTGAGCCCGTCCCGGTGCACCAGTCCTGTTCCTGGTGGTTGAACGTTGCGTCCCACGCGCTGTAGCCGGGCAGGTCTCCCCATTGGCAATGTTTCACCGCCCAGGCGTCCACCACGTCCACCTCCACGTAGAAGCCGCGGTCCCGTGCGTACGTCAATAACTGCCGCACGCGTGCCCAGAAGACTTCATTGAACCGGGTGAGGTCTGCCTTGCCGTTGGTTTCCACGTAGGCGCCGCCCACGGTGGCCCAGTCTGATTCTCCGTTGGCCCCGGTGAGGAACGGGCCCAGGCGCACATGCAGCGTGTTGAAGTTGAAGCCTTCCACCAGGTCCACCCAGGATTCGTCATACAGCGGCCAGCCCATGGCCCCACCACAACACGAAATGGCCCCGCGAAAGTCCATGGCCCGCCCGTCTGCGTGGACCAACTGTCCCTCCTGCGCGTGCAGAAGGCGCTGCGGATCCAATGTGGACGGACCTGCGGCATCCGGTGGCGTGGCGGCGTCCATCATTCCGGCGTCACGCGCGGGGGCGGCCGCATCTGGCGTGACCGCGGCGTCCATTGGCAAGGCGGCATCTGCGGATGAGGCAGCGGCATCTGCCACAAAAGCTGCATCTGGCCGCGTGGTGACGGCGGCGTCCAGATGTGTTGCCGCGTCTGGGGAATGGTGTCCCGCGTCCAGGCCCTCTGATGCTGAAGCGTCTGTTGGAGAAGGCGGCGGCGTACACGCGCAAGAAAGGGCCAGCGAGACGAGGACAACACAACGCGGCAAGAACATGGGATGGCCCTCTGCCAGGAAGATGGCGGAGGGCATCTGACGGCAAGGGCGGGTGGTGTGCTTGTCCTGGCGCGCCAACGGGTTGTGCGGCGCCGCCTGGTCCGTCAACGGGAGGACAAGGACTTCAGCGGCCGTACTTGTCAAAGTCCCGCAGGTCATACTTGTTCATCAGCTGGATGAGCACATCCGAATAGTTGTGCGCGGTGGCGTACCCGGCCTTGTGGATCTCCTTGGCAAAACGGTCTGCGTCGTCGGTGTGTTTCATGGCGTTGGCGTAGACTTTGTTGCGCTGGAAGAGCTTTGCATGGTCGGTGAAGGACTCCTGTGGCGTGTTGTACGCGCGGAATTTTGCGTTGATGTAGTAGCTGTTGCCGTTGCGGTCTTCTTCGCGCGTGCGCATGGTGACGCTGCCGGCGGGTCCCTCACCCTTGATGCCAAAGAAGTTGTTGCCCTTCTTGGTGAGACCACTCTTGCCCCAGCCGCTCTCCAGGATGGCCTGCGCCATGGTGACGCTGGCGGGGACGCCGGTTTCCTTCTGGGTGCGCACGGCGTCGGCGGCAATGCTGTCAATGAACTTGTTTCCGGTCTTGGGGAGCGTGGCGCCGTCCACGGTGCCCGGCGTGGGGGTCTCCTTGGCCTTGGGCGCCGCATCCAATGCGGCCAGCGTGGCCTGGTCCACCTTGCCGGTTTCCGCGAGTTTGTGTTCCCGCTGGAATGTTTTCACCGCGGTTTGCGTTTTGGGGCCAAATTTCCCATCCGCGTCCAGGGATGCGCCGTGTGCGTTGAGACGCTCCTGCGCGTGCTGCACCGGCGCGCCACCGTTGCCCTTGGCCAGCGCGGCCTCACCCGCGCGAACCTTCTCCAGCGTGGGCGCGCTGCTGTACGGCTTCTGCGGATCCACCCGTGCACGCAGGGCCTGTTCGGTGGCGCCCGCGCGGGTGCGCGTGGCGGCTTGCTGGCGGGCACTGGCGGGCGTGCGCGCGGTGGATTCTGCGGTCTGCGGCGTGGTGGCGGCGGGCTGTTGCTGCGTTGGAGCGGGCTGTTGGGTGGTGACGGCGTCTGTCTGGGCGGTACCGGTCTGACGGGCCAGGGGGCGGGAACCAGCGGCTGCAACGGACATGGCGGTCACTCCTCAGTGCGGGTATCCGTTGGAGTATCGCCAGGTTGCACGGGTTGATGCGTCCCATCCCCCGTCCGGCGGAGGACCCCGCGCGCCGCGGAGACACAGGGGAAAACCCAATACTGTTGCGGAAGTAGACGCGTGGCGGTGCCTTGCGGTGCCCAGAGCAGCCCTGTAGCAACCCGCACGCAAGTTGCGGGGGAGCACCATGGTCACGGCGTTGCGCGCACATCATGTGGTGGCAGAAGAAATGTCTGCCGCACGGTTGGATGGGGCCCTGGATGCCATGGGCGCATTTCCGGATGAGCCCAAGCGTGACGCCGCGGGCGAGATTGACCATGCGGCCCTTCCCACCGAGGCCATCCGGGTACGCCGCTGGGGTGAACGCCGCGCATCCATGAAAGACCTGCACATGGACCAGGTGGTGGGGCTGCGCCGGGCGCTGCCCAAGTTTTTGCGCGTGGCGTACGAGATTGAGGATCCCTGGCGGGCCTACACGCTGGAGTCCATGGGCTACATGGAAAACGCCGGTCTGCGCAAAATGACGAATTTCATGGACGCGGTGTGGCAGGCGGATGAGCGGCGCCATGGCGCATATTTTCGCGCCGCGTACCTGGCGGTGACGGGGGAAAAGGACATCCCGCCCAACCCGCACATTGTGGACCCCGTGTTGCCGGGTGTCCCCGCGGTGGAGCGCCACTTCTACATGCGCATCATTGCCGAGCTTGGCGCCAGCGCCGGATACACCGTCTATGGCGTGGTGACGCGGGATGACCTGCAGGGTGCCATGCTCAACGTGGCGGGGGATGAATACCGCCACCTGGCGGTGTTCTGGGCGGCGCTCAAGTGGCGCTTTGGCAGCCTGATGGCGTTGCGGTTGCTCAAGGTGGCGCAGACCTCGGCGTTTTTGGGGATGAAACACAATTCCAACCGCACGGGCCTCAAGGAGGGCGTGACGGTGGAGGATGCCGTGATGGTGGGGCGCATTGGTCTGACCATGGCCAACATCATTGCGCGCCTGCTGGTCTGGGACGTCAGCCTGACACCTTCACGCCTGCAAGATGTGTTTGGCCCGGTGCCCAAGGCGCCCGCGCTGCTGATGCCGCCGGCCATGGTGCACTGAGCACGGATTGTTCCGACGTCACATCGGGGGATCCACCCACCCCACGTGTGCCGCTCCCGCCAGACGCGCCACATCCATGGCCACCATGGCGGCTTCATACGGTGCTTCCGGATGGGGCTCCAGGAAGACCACCTTGTCGGCGGATGCGGCCAAAGCGGTGGCCACAAGCGCTTTGAGTGCGCTGGAATCGTCGACGGATTTTCCCTGAAACGAAAACGTCCCGTCCTGGGCCACCGCAATGACCGGCAAGGGTGCGGGTGGCGTGGACGGCGCCGCGGGTGACGCGGGCGTGTCCTGTGGAATGGCGACGGGAACCTGCTGGTCCGTCTTGGGTGTCACCACCATGAAGATGATGAGCAGCACCAGCACCACGTCAATAAGCGGTGTGACGTTGAGTTCACTTTGGACCCCACCCTGACCGCTGGCTGCCTGCATGGTTCAACTCCCCTGGTGGGGACGGCTTCCCACGTTGAGCCGGCGCACCCCCGCGCCGGTGGCCGCCTTCAAAACGTCCTTGACGTCTTTCACCTTGAGCCGTCGGTCACCCTGCACCGTCACCTCAACCTCCGGGTTGCGCGCCACCAGGGCGGCGAGTTCCGACGACAAGACCTCCACCGTCACCTCACGCCCGTCCAGTTGCAGCGTGTGGTCCTGCGTCACCGTCACCAGCGTGGGAGCCGGCTTGGGCCGCGCGGCCGCCCCGGACCGCGCGGCAGGGAGCTCCACGCCTTTGCCTTTGCGCATCATGGGCGTGACCACCATGAAGATGATGAGCAACACCAACACCACATCCACCAGGGGCGTGACGTTGAGCTCGCTGCGCAGTGTTGGCGTGATGTGACGGGTCTTCACGCGCACGGTTGAACCTCACTGGTCACGCGTGGCCTCGGCGCGGGAGCAGCGGCCTTCTCCCGGCCCAGCTCCTTGATGAGCAGGTCCAGCGTCTCACTGGCCGCGTGCCGCAGGTCCACGCTGAAGGTGTCAACGCGCGCCATGAGGTTGTTGAAGAACCACAACGCGGGGAGGGCCACAAAGATGCCAAACGCCGTGGTGATGAGTGCCTCGGCAATGCCGGGCGCCACCGTGGCCAGGTCACCCTGACCGGAAAGCCCAATGGCGCGGAAGCTGTTGATGATGCCAAACGTGGTGCCAAACAGTCCGACGAAGGGCGCGCTGCTGGAGATGGACGCCAGCCCGCCAAGGCCACGCCGCATGCGGGACAATTCCATTTCAATGGTGCGGTCCACGCTGCGTTCCGCGGCCTCAACAATATCGTACGTGTAGCCTACCGCGCGGCTGTCCACGCCTTGCTGGTATTCAAACACCGCGCCGGCAACCACCTCACACAGTGGGCTTTTGGGGTAGGCCACGCGCAAACGCAGCACGCCCTGGAAGTCCCGTTTCTCCAGCAGGCCCTGGACGCCCACGCTGAAGGACTCGGACTGACGCCGGGCGGTGGCAAACCGCAGGAAACGCTCCAGCACAATCCCCGCGCTCCACAGACTCATCACCACCAGCGTGAACAACACCCCACGGGCCACCAGACCCATGTGCTCCCAGATTTCCAGCGTTTCAAACGTCATGACGGGTTCTCCTTTGTGTTCTCTTTGACAACCAGGCTCGACAGAGTCTCGCCCTCCCTTGCTGACCACTCACCGCAACTTGAAATCCATGGGCGTGAGCACCTGGCTCACCGCCACCCTCCCGTTGGCGTCCTTGCCCGGTGTGTAGATCCACTGCGCCACGGCGGCGGCAGCAGCGCGCGCCAGCGCCGGAGGCCCGGACAACACGCGAACATCCGTCACGCGTCCATCCAGCCCCACCACCACCATCAACATCACGCGCCCTTCAAGACGCTGCGCCTTGGCCTCCGGCGGATATGTGGGGTCCACGCGCGTCAACACCCGCGCTGGCTGGACCGCAAGGGTCTTCTTCACCGCCTGGACCACCACGGGCCCCTTGCCCGTCCCGCCCACCGTTCCACCCACCACGCCGCCAGCAACACCACCCGCAACACCGCCCGGTACGCCACCGGGTGCACCACCACCTCCGCCGCCAGTGGGCTCGGTGTCGTCGGAAGGAGATGGTGATTCTTCCGCTTCAGCGGGTGATGGCACAGGCTCCACGGGCGTGTTCACCGCACGCGTGACCTCCGGCGCAACCACCGGGGAAACTTTTGGCACCACACGTTTGGGCCGCGGTGAAGAGGATGACGGCGGCGGTGGCGGCGGGGGAGCCACATCCGGCAAGGCCACCGGCGGCGGCAACACCGGCGCGGGATAGAACAACACCGGCACACTGGGCGGTGGCGGCGGTGGCACAGCCGAAGGACGCACCAGCACCACGCCCAACAGCGCACCGGCATGCACCACCACCGCAAACACCCAGCGCAACCCCTGGGACACGCGTGGCTTGGGAAACGGTGCGGCAAAGTTGGCCAGTGGGGCGGTGCCCACCAACGTGGGATGCGGATTTCCTTCCAGCATCAAACGCAGCGCCACCGATGCGCCAACCACACGCCGCCAGACCTTCTCCAGCGGCCGCGTCCAGGATTGCTGCGGGACAAACGCGCGAAACGCCGCGTCTGACGTTGCAATGGGAGGAACCCGTGGTGACTGCATGATCACAACCCCACGCCCAGGATGATGGCCCGTCCCAGATACGCGCGGTCCACCACCTGGCCGCCCTGGGAAAACGTGGCCGGAAGATTCAAGAGGTTTGTCGCCTTGAGGCGCACAGTGATGCCCACGGGAAGCCGCTTGCTGGCCACCACGTCCACCTGGTGGAACGGGCGTTCGTAGAGGTCCGGCATGCCCAGCGCGCCGGCTTCGGCAATGCGCGGTCCAAACACGTTGTAGAGCGCGACCACGCTGGTGCCGGACTCCGGGTCATCCCAACCGCCCTGCAGGTTCAAGACAAACGGGGATTGTCCCTGCAGCGGCCGCGTGTTGGACGTCTGGATGCCATTGGCCGCATCCAGCTGCACCCGCGAATGGATGAGCGCAACGTTCCCGCCCACAAACAGCGGCTCCAGGGTTTCAAACATCCAACCCGCGCGCGTCTTGAACTCCAGCTCCACGCCAAGATTGTCTGCCGCCTTGGCGTTGGCAAAAGAGACGGATTGTTGCGCGCCGGGCTTCACCACCGCTTCCACCGGGTTGATGAAGTGTTTGTAGAAGAGGGAAAACGTCAGCTGGCTGGAGGCAATGGGGATCCACTCCACCCGCAGGTCCGCGCTGCCAATGAGCGCGCGCTTGAGATCCGGGTTGCCAAAGACCTGACGGCCGCCGGTGACGTCGTTGAAGGTGGCCGGGGAGAGTTCGCGGAAGTCCGGGCGGGACACCGTGACCGACCCGGCCGCCTGCACCGTGAGGTTCTCCAGCAGGTTGTAACGGATGAGCGCGCTGGGCAGCACATCGGTGTTGGAGAGCTGCGCCAGCACCGGTGTTTGCGTGGGATTGAACAGCTCAAAGGTGCGAACGGATTGGACACCACGCTCCACACGCAACCCGGCGGACAACTTCCACGCGGGGGACAGTGGAACGTCCACGGCCGCGTAACCGGCCACCACGTGCTGGGCGGCGGTGTAGTTGTCCGTTTCACGCGTCACTTCTTCAAACTGGAAGCCCTGCGGCTGGATGTGGTCCGGAGAGAAAACCTCCTCGGGGGACTGGGAGATGATGCTGGAGTCCCCACTCAGAGGCCCCTTGTGCTGGAACTTGTAGCGGCGGGTGTCCACCTTGCGTGCCCGCCAGTTGAATGCGGCTCCGGATTTGAGCAGTGCGGTGGCGTTGGTCCACAACGGCACCGGGACACGCAGGTCCAAGCCAAGGTCATGGTTGTGTTCCACCAGGTGGCTGTAGAGACGCTGGTTTCCCTCGGGGCGGTCTGACAACAGCCAGCGGTTGGTGCCTTGCTCCTGGTCATAGCGGACTTCACGACGGTCCGGCTCATACCGTCCCGCAAGGGCGTGCGTGTAACGCCAGTCGAGTTCGGCGTTGAAGAGCAACGGGAAGACGTGGGTGCCCGCCACCTGATGCGCCATAAGCGTGCGCTCCACCCACATCAGGCGCGTCACGCGAATGTCTGAACCCAAGTCCCGGTTCAGCCCCTGGTACTGCCGCGTCTCATCGGTGGTGTTGCGGTTGATGACCTGCGTGAGGCGGACTTCATGGTCCCGGAAGAAGCTGGCACCCAGCGTGATGACGGAGCCGGCCCCAATGGTGTGTTCGGTGGTTTCAAACCGGTAGTCATGGCCCACCTCCTGGCGACCGGCCTGTCCAAGCACCAGGTATTGCCTCTGGCGGTGCACCGTCTGGAAGCCGTGATCAAAACTGGCCGCGCCCATGAAGCCAAACACCACCGGGCCCATGGTGAAGCGGTCCCCCACCGCCACGTTCATCCCCATGTCCGGCGGGAGCACCATGCGTTGCGCGCTCCAGATGTTGGGCATGGACTTGCCAAACACCTCCAGCTGAGGCGCGGTGTAGCCCCGCTTGGAGAACTGGTCCCGCTCCAAAAGCGGCGTCTTGTCACTGGCGGTGCGCACGTCCGAAGGGAGGGCGCGCGTTCCGTCATCCACGCCCAGCACGTCCAACATGCCGCCCTGGTAGGAAAGACCGCGCTGGAACGTGGTCCCGCTGCGCATGCCCAAGGATGCCCCGGCGCGCAGCGTGAACTTCTCCGGGATGCCACGTGTCCGGATGTCCACCGTGCCCCCGCCAAACTCACCAGGAAGCTCTGGGCTGAATGTCTTGTGGATGGTGAGGGACTCAATGACCGTGGTGGGAAACACGTCCATGGGAACCACGCGCCGTTCCGGCTCCGGACTGGGCAACGTGGCACCGTTGACGAGCGTGGAGGAGTAGCGCTCGCCAAGACCGCGCACGTAGACGTAACGGCCGCCCACCAGGGACAACCCTGTCACCCGCCGCAGTGCGCTGCCGGCGTCGCTGTCCCCGGAACGCGCCACTGCAGCGGCGTCCAGTTTTTCGGTGATGGTGGCTTTGGCGGGAGGGGTGTTGGTGAACGCCTCAAACGGCGCGGTGACCGTGATGGCTTCGGCGGTGGACTGCACCGTGGTGGCGTCCGCGGTGGAGGCGGCGGTGACGGCGTCATCCGGGATGTCCAGCGCCAGTGTCATGCTGGTGGTCTGGTCTGCGTGGATGGCGGGGGTGTCCGCTTCGTGTGTGCCATGGACGGCATGCAGCAAAGACAACGTGTGCACCCCCGGCGGAAGCGCCAGCACAAAGTGACCCTGCGCATTGGTCTGCGTGCTGGCGTCCGCCGTGGTGGCAACAACAAACACATCTGGAAGCGGCTTGCCACCACGCGTGGTGATGGTGCCCTCCAGCGTCCCGGTGGACAGCTCTTGCGCATAAAGCGGGCTGGTCAGGAGCACCAGCAATGTCCAGAGGGGCGGTCGCATGACGGTACCGGTCAGTTGCGCGCGGACGTGGTCCAGCCCGCCGTCCAATCATCATTGGGATCCACACCACCGCGGAACGTCACCGGCGAGAAGAACGGGTCGTTGGGGACGTTCACCGTCATGGTCATGGCCGCGCCCCCGGCCATGGGACGGAAGTTGGGCGCCAGCAGGTCAAACGGGGAGGCCAGACCCGGGTCCGCCAGGGCGTTGCCACCGTTGAGGTTGTAGAACGTCTCCAGGTCCATGGGCTCGCCGCTGTCCACCTTGAAGTTGGTGGCGCAGGAAAGGATGGAGTTCTCAATGGTGAGCTCACCCGTCAGCGTGGTGCCGGACAAAGCGTTGGTGAAGGTCTCCGTGTGGTCCACGTCCAGGCACGCCTCATTGAAGCCCAGCACAATGGCGTTGTGGATGTTGGCCGCGGTTCCCTCGCGCAAGAGAATGCCCAGGTCTGATTGTTCAGACGCAGCCTGGCCAATGAGTGTCAGGTTGGAGAGAACCGGGTGGCTGCGCGGCGTGGTGGCGTTGGCCTCGGCGTTGTTGTCCCCTTCAATCCCGTTGTCGCCAGCATCTTCGTATTGCTGGGCGACGAAGAACTGGAGCTTGCCGTTCCAGCCATCCGTCCAGTCCAGGTTGTCATCGGCAATGCCGGTGCAGAGGATGTGTTTGGCGTTCACCGTCCCGCCGAAAAACTCAATGCAGTCATCCTTGCCCATGTGGATCTGGATGAAGTCCAGCGTGGTCCCGGTGCCAACGCCCTGCAGTGCAAGACCGTTGAGCTCGTTCTCCGGGCTGATGAGGCGCCCTGCAAATTCAATGCGCACGTAACGCAGCGTGCCGGAGTTGTCTGCAGCGTCGGTGCCGCCGTAGTAGCCCGTGCCGCCCTCGCCAAAACCTTCACAGGTGGAACCCGCGGTGCAACCGTTGATGGGCGCCCGCCCGTTGATGATGAGCCCGCCCCAGTCTCCGCGCGCGCGGGTGCCGTCCGTTTTGGAGGACGTGAAGATGATGGGGGAAGAGGCGGTGCCGTCCGCTTGGAGGCGCGAGCCACGCGTCACCACCAACATGCCGTTGGTGGAGGTCTCACCGTAGATGCGCGTGCCGGGCTGGATGGTCAGGGTGACCGGGGAAACGTCATTGCCTACGAAGACCCCGCCCCGCAAAAGCCATTGTTTGTCCGCGGTGAGCGTCAGGTTGTCCAGCAGCGTTCCAGTGAGGACGCAAACGTCCCCGTCACAGGATACGCCCTGCTGGGTGGTGGCTCCGCTGCTGGAGGTGCTGTTGGACGTGTTGGAAGGTTCGCCGCAGGCGGTGGCCAGCGCGGCCAAGGCCAGGGAGTTCAAGATGCGCTTCATGGGACGGCTCCGGGTGAAAAGTTGGATGCCCCGTGTATGCGCCCTGCCCGTGCGCCGTGGGTGGCGTGAAGGAAAATGTTGGCCAACAGTTTGTTGTCGGTTTGATGACAATGGCGCATCCGCATCCCGGCCGTGACGGTTGCGTGACAAAGGAGAAGATGCGTTAGGGAAAAAGGCCGGGCAGGGCAGGGACGGTCTGGGAGGAGGAGAAGGTTTGGGAGGGCGAGGCGTCTGCCGAGCCTGGTTCCCTGTCGGACCACCTGAAATGCGCCGATTCCGTCGTCACCTCAGCGTGTCTGGAAAAGATGGCTGTAAGAGCAAGATGCCCGGAAGGCAGGGCAGAGAAGGGCAGGGGCAGCGCGAGGCCCGCGTCGGAGAGGAAAGGTCGGGGCCCGCGTCGGAGAGGAAAGGTCGGGGCCCGCGTCGGAGAGGAAAGGTCGGGGCCCGCGTCGGAGAGGAAAGGGCGGGGCCCGCGTCGGAGAGGAAAGCGCGGGGTGCGCGTCGGAGGAGGAAACCGCTGGCGGACCGGGCCATAAATGGCCCGGCTTCCTAAAGGCAAGGAGGCCCCTGGCGGGGCCTTAGTCCAAAGCCCGCTTTAGCGCTGGGAGGACTTTTGCCTCGTCAGCGCCCCAGGACCCCAGGTTCCGCTTCTCAGGGTCACAGCGGAAGACCAACTGCACGTTGTCCGCTGCGGTTGGCGTCAGCTCGCGGAAAGAAAGCTCAAGGCCCTTGGCAGTGCGCTTTGCGCCAGAAGGAAGCTTGTAGGGCTCCCATTTTTCTGGACTGGACAAACCAGGCACTGGACCGTGGTTGACCATGTTGATGCTCGCCGCATCCACACCGTCACCCGCCACCACCCGCACCACCGCACTGCCTATGGCCCCTTTCCAGCTGGCCCCCGTGTGCAGCACGTACCAGACCTCGTCCAACGGCGGAGGACCGTCTCCAATGGAGCCCTGCCCGTAATGCAGCTTGGCCACCACACCGTATTTCACCCGCACCGTGGTGGGGCCCTTTTTGCCAAACACCGCCGTGAACAAATGCCACGTCTCCCGGCGCTCCCGCTTGTAGTTGCTCCCGGGAGGCCCCGCGCGCTCAGAGAACGCCAGCTCCTTGGCCACCGCGGGAACCTCCACCCCATTCACCCACGCCTTGAGACCATGGATGGCCGTGTGCGCAGAAAAGCGCCCATCCACCATCACCCCCTGCCCCGGAAATCCAATCTCCAACTTCTGTTCGGCCCCATCATTGGCCATCACAAACGTGGCCTCCACCACCGCAAAGGATGGATGCAGCGTGATGTTCACTTCCTCGCTGGCCATCCGGATGTCCGGAGCCTTGCCCTTCATGAGCTGCACATTGCCCATGGCCGCCAAAGGGTCCGGCGCAATGTCCGCCCTGGCCACATCCAGGCAACACACCAGCACCGCAGTGGTCAGAACAAGCCGCATGGTGCACGCTCCAGTCCCACCACCATATGGACGCGGGAGTTGTGGATGCAACCAGGTCTTTCACGGCGGGCGTTGTTGGGACTTTCGGCGCTGGTGCCGGGGCTGGCCCGCGCGGCAACGCCCAACGTGCCATTGGACCTCAAGGGCAACAAAATCACCTGGCTGGGTTTTTCCACCGTCCGCCTGGACACCGCACAGGGCAAGACGTTCCTCATTGACCCCTGGCTCACGTTTGATGGCTGCCCGTTGCGCGTGGAGGACTTTCCAACGCTGGACGGCATCCTCATCACCCACGGGCATTGGCAGCACGTTGGGGAGACGCTGGCCCTGCATGCAAAGACCAAGGCGCCGGTGATTGCGGTGGAGGAGATATCCGCGTGGTTGCGCAACCAAGGGGTGACCGTGGCGCCCAAGGTGAACCTGGGTGGCACCGTGGCGCTGGGCGGTGGCGTGAAGGTGAGCGTCACCGCGGCAGTGCACAGCAGTGGGTTGTTGGAGAAGGATGGTGGCTACATCAGCTATGGAGGGGACCCTGCGGGATTTGTGGTGCACCTGCCGGGTGACGTCAGGGTCTACCACGCGGGAGACACGGATGTGTTTGGGGACATGGCGCTCATCAAGTCCCGGTGGGCGCCCCAGGTGGGATTGTTGCCGGTAGGGGACATCACAACCATGGGACCGGATGCCGCGGCGCTGGCGTGTGGATTGTTGGGCCTGAAAGTGGCCATACCCATCCATTACGATCTTCCGGGTTTCACTGGCACGCCGCAGGCTTTTGAAGCGGCGCTCAAGGCGCGCAAGTTGACCACACGCGTCGTGGTAGCGCAGCGCGGAATCGCCTTGGCCTGATTCCGGGTTCCCTCGCCGCCCAATGGTCCGGTCCGAAGGACCCTTGGTTTTGCGAGCCGAGCCATTCATGGCTCGGTCAGTCCGGTGGTTCCCCAAAGCCAGCGGCCCAGGCGATTTCCCAACGGCAGCGGACCAGGCGGTTTCCCAACGGCAGCGGACCAGGCGGTTTCCCAACGGCAGCGGACCAGGCGGTTTCCCAACGGAACCGGACCAGGCGGTTTCCCAACGGCAACGGCCCCAGTCCTTCCCCAACGGAAACGGGCCTCTCCGGCCCTGGTCTGTTCCTTCAAGGACGCTTTGGCGCGCCCATGATGATTCCTCCCAATGCGCCCCACGCAGAAAGCACCATGGTCTCCGGCCAGGGATACCCGCCAAAAATCACCCGGTACGCCAGCACCGCCAGCAGCGCCCCGGTGATGGCCCGCCAGATGGGCTCCAGCCTTTCCACATTGACGCCAACACCCACCGCCAAGGCACCACCAAAACTCAGCGCCACGCCACGCAGAATCAACGGCAGGCTGAACTCGCCGCCATGGCGCAGGATCAACAACGCCACCAGCGGAACCACGCTCAACAACCCCACGGTCAACCCGCGGGTGACGCCGTGTCTGAGGTCCGCCTTGGACGCGCCCATCACAGCTTCTTTTCCAGCGTCTTCTTCACAAAGTCGCTCTGGTTGGAGGCGTCCTTGGCCGTGGTGTAGTTGAGGGCGCCGGTCTTCTTGTCCCAGCCCACATCCGCGGCCTTTCCAAAGCCACAGCTGATGGACTTGATGCTGTCCTTCACGGCCTTCTTCCCAATGTCATCCCGGCACACGCCCCGCACGCCGTCCAGCACGGCCTCGCAATACCCGCTGATGGAGAGGTTGTCCTTGAGGATCAAATCATCTCCAACCGTCTTCCACTCAATGCGCGCGGGGATGGCCGTGGCGCACTGCTCATTCATGTACTTCACCGCATCTGCGTAGCTCTTGTCGCTCTCCGCCTCATGGTCCTTGCGGGAGAACTCGGCAATCGCCGCCAGCTCGCCGGCTTTTTGCAGCAGCTCATAATTGCGCGCCACGTCCTCGCTGTTGAGCGCCTTGGTGGCGGCGTCATCATACGCCACGCTCACGCCCTTGTAGCCGGTGGGCGAGCCCGGGAAATACAGCGTGTAGCCCTTTGCCGCCATCCAACCAGACCGGGCCACCAGGCTGTTCCACCCCTTGCCCTTGTACCGCGTGGTGATGTCCGCCTTGCCGTCATACTCGGACACCTCATGCATCAACACCTTGCCCTCAAACGGTGCGGCCACGCCGGAGAACCGGATGAGGACCTTTTGGGGCTTCCCGGGTTGTTTGACGGGCACCACCTCCAGCTTGATGCCCTCCGGGCCCATGAAGACCTTGCCCTTGTCCACGGCCAGCTCGGCGCGTGCACTGTGCGCCACCAGGAACAACCCCGCCGCCAACAGCAAACCCAGCCGCTTCATGGCCCGCCTCCAGAAGAACGTTGACCCGCCAGGACGTGTTGGTAGGCGCACCAGCACGGGCAGGGCAAGCCCTCCACATTTGACAGCCCGCCACAGCGCAGCGGTAGCGTGCGCGTTGAAAGACCACCTTTGTCCCTTGGAGAGTCCAGATGCGCGTGCGTGCGGTGTTGGTGTTCTGTGGGTTGATGGTGGCACTTCCGGCGCTGGCCCAGCAAAAGCCCTACGCCATGGCGGACCTGGAAGCCCTGCAAAAGAACGAAGGCTGGGTGGAGCTGGTGGAGCACCTGGGGGACATTCCGCCGGGCCAGCGTGATGCCAAATGGGACGCCATGGCCGGACAGGGCGCGGTGGGCTGGCTGGGCACCCTGCAGGACCCCGTGGCCGCGCTCCACGGTGCTGAAGATCTTGCCAAACGTTTTCCCCAGCTCAAGAAACACAAGGGCTTCATGGAGAAACGCGCCGAGGTGGGCCTCAAAGGCTACGAGAGCTGCTACCAGAACCGCTGGGACAATGACTGCAACGCGCGCTTCTTGACCTTTGTTGGCGACGACAAAGCCCTGGCGTTCAAGGCCGGCAAGATTGTGGTGCGCAACCAGCATCACTACTACGCCGCGCCGTTCTTCAAGAAGGCCACCACCGGCCTCAAGGCCGGCAGCCCGGAGTGCAAGGATGAAGCCCTGCAGCGCGCCACCCTGGCCGCATTGGGCGTCCCCAATGATGACCCCAAAGCCGAAGCCGGCCGCGCGGTGGCCGAAATCTGCCTGGCGGACCTCAAGGACCAGATTGTGGATGCGCTTGCCGAGGGAAGTTCATACACCATGACCAACGCCTGCCCGGTGATGCTCAAGGGAAAAGCCGTCACCGGCCTGATGCAGAAACGCTGCGAAGCCGCAGCCACCGCCAAGAAGTAGTCCCACGCGCGCCCGCTGAACCATGCCCGACGCGCTGTGGAACCTGCTGCAACGCGCCCGGCACGCAGACGCCGCGGCCAGCCACCAGTTGGCGGCCCACCTGACCGCCGTGCCCTGGCCCACCTTGTTGCTGGCACAGGCCGCAGTCCTCCACGCCGGCACTCCTGCCCAACGCCACGTCCTGGACGGCGCCCTGTGGGACCAGCCGTGGGCCAGTCATGTGCGGTTGGACCTGCAGCCCTATGACGCGTTGCTGCCGGAGGATGAGGCCTTTGACGTAGGCATTCGCCAGGCGCTGTGTACGGCGGCGGTGGGGCTTCACCACGCGCGCGCCCTGCGCACCAACCCAGAGCACGCCGTGCCCGCGCTGCAACACACGTTGGACGCCGTGGCCACCGCTGCGGTTGCTGTGGCCCAAGCGGTGACGGCGCTGCGTGGGTCCATCACCCCTTCCCTCCACGTGTTGCAGGCCATGGCGCTGCAGCGGGCCAACGCGGCACTGGGGCCGTTGGGTTCCGCACGCGTGTTGGAGGTGGGCCCGCAGGACGGCGGACTGATGCACGCGCTGGAGGCGCAAGGCGCGCACGTGACGGCGGTGGACCTGGCACCGCGCGTCCACCACCCCAACATGGTGCTGGGTGACTTCATGACCGCCGCACTGCAGCCGCCTTATGACGTGGTGGTGGCCACGGCGGTGTTTGAGTTTGGCAGCGGCTGGGTCCACACCGCACCGCCGGGACGCAGTGATCTGGTCCTGTTGCAGCGCTTGCGGGAACTTCTGGCGCCGGGCGGCGTGGCGGTGGTGGAGAACATTGGGTACCCGGTGCCTTTTTCGCCGGACGCCGCGGTGGCCTGCGGGCTGGTCCCGGTGCGCGGCGGCGTGGTCCACCACCTCACCGAAGGTGGCCGCGGGTGCACCCTGCGCCGGACCGATTGACCGCACTCGGACACGTAAATCACTGGATCTACAAGGCTTTATTTGTCCCACCCAGTTGGCCAGGGTCGGTCAATAGAGATCCTGTTGCGGACCCTCACGCTCGGGGTCACCGCGCTTTCACAAACCACAAGGACAATAAATCCATGAAAAGGCTGACAGCGGTATCCCTGGGATGTTGGTTGGCACTGGCCGGTTGTACCAACAACAGCGGCGGTGAAGACAGTTCCTCCTCATCATCGTCATCATCATCATCTTCCGGGGCAGCCAGCTCCAGCGGGGTTGTTGTGTCTTCCAGCCGCGCGGCCTCCAGCTCGGCAGGCGCGTCCTCCAACGCAGCCTCCAGCAGCACCGGTGGCGCTTCTTCCAACGCAGCCTCCAGCAGCACCGGTGGCGCATCCTCCAACGCGGCCTCCAGCAGCACCGGCGGCGCGTCCTCCAGCGTGGCGTCGTCCTCGTCCAATGGCGGGACCAGCGTGGCGGGCTCCAGCAGTGTGGGCGGCGGCTCCAGCAGCACCGGCGGGGTCTCCTCCAGTGGCCCCGCGCAGGGCAGCCTGGGTGGCGCGTGTTTCCCCAACTCCACCTGCAACAGTGGTCTGACCTGTGACAACGCGGTGTGCATTGTCCCCATCAGCGGCAGCTCGTCTTCTTCCGGCGGCGCGGGTTCCTCGTCCTCATCCGGCGGCATCCCGGAAGGCACCGAAGGCGGCCGCTGCTACGGCAACGGCACCTGCAACGCCATGCTGCGTTGCAACGGCGCCACCTGTGAGCGCGCGGCCCCCGGCAGCGAGGGCGGCGCCTGTTATGGCAACGGCAGCTGTGACTTTGGCCTGCGCTGCAACACCAACGTGTGCGAGCCGCTGTTCAACTCCTCCTCCAGCTCGTCCGGCGGAGCGTCTTCCAGCTCCGGCGGAACACCCACCCAGGGTACCGAAGGTGGCGCCTGCTACCCCAACAACACCTGCAACCTGGGCCTGGATTGCACCGGCGGGACCTGCCAGGGCCGCGCCACCGGCAGCCTCAATGGCCCCTGCTACGGCAACGGGACCTGCAACAGCGGCCTGGAATGCACCAACAACGTGTGCGTGAACCCCCCGCCCCCGCCGCAAGGCAGCCTGGGTGGCGCGTGTTACGGCAACGGCACCTGCAACAGCGGCCTGTCCTGCAGCAACAACCTGTGCATTCCCGCCGTGGTGGATGCCGGCATGGGCGGCACCGACGCGGGCAACCCCAACGTTGGCGCGCCCACCTTCCTGGGTGACAGCTGTGACCCCGCCTTCCACCAGGCCGCGTGTGGTGCCCTGGCCAACGGCGCGCAGTGCCTGGGCCTGACCACCGGCGGCGGCATCTGCCTCAAGCCCGGCTGCAACGCCACCGCGCCGTGCGGCAGTGGCAACGTGTGCGCGGATTTTGGTGAGACGGACTATTGCGCCGCGCAGTGCAACCCCACCTTCTCCGACGGTGGCGTGGCCAACCAGGTGTGCGGTGCGGGCCAGGGCTGCGTGAACGTCAATGACGCGGTCACCAACACAATCAGCGCGGTGTGCCTGTCCTTGGACCTGGCAGACTGCCGTTATGACCAGAACCCCACCGGCTGCACGCCTGGCTTTGAATGCACCCCCGTTGGCACCGACGGCTACGGCCAGTGCACCAGCGGCATCACGCGCGGTGGTTCGTGTGACCCCGCCAATGCCGCGCCCTGCACCAGTGCCGTGCCGGGCGCCGAATGTGTCGCCTTCAATTCGGCGCCGGACGTGGGTTGGTGCGTTTCCATGGGCTGTACGGTGAACCAGGCCTGCGCCGGCGCCGGCACGTTGTGCCTGGCCGGTGGCGGAACAGACACGTTCTGCACCAGCACCTGTGACGCGGCGGGGCAGTGCGGCGCGGGTGCGGCGTGCGTGAACTTTGGGGCCAGCGTGTGTTTCCCGCTGGGTCTGGCGGGTTGCCGCACGGACCTGGTGCCTTCCGGATGCGCCGCCAATGAGGGCTGCGTGGCCACCGGCACCGACGGGTACGGGGACTGCTTCCCGGGCTGTGACGTGTTTGCCGCCAACAACGGCTGCCCGCAGGCTGGCGGGTGTTATCCCGTCTCCCAGACCGGTGGCGTGTGTCTGACGGCGGGCAACGTGGCCCTCAACCAGGCCTGCACCTTCAGTGATGAATGCCAGAACGGCCTGGCCTGCAGCCTGTTGACGGCGTCCTGCCGCCAGATGTGTGACGCCACCCATCCCTGCCCCGGTGGCTCCGGCACCTGCCAGTTCAACCTGTTCTCACCCACCATTGGCGTGTGTGAATGACGCGGTAACAACCGGTCATCCTGTTTCAAACGGCGCGTCCCGTCCGGACTTTCCAAGGGGTCCGGGCGGGACGTGTTGTTTTTCCCCTTGGCCACCACGCGTCAGACCGTCCCCGTGGTAGAACCCAGGCCGCCATGCCCTGGACCTTTGGCCTGCCACCCTACGCGGTGGACACCTTCATCAAGACGGATGACCTCAAGGGCATCCTCAAGGGCGTTGGGTTTGGCACCTTCAAGGCCATGAACACCTACGGGGACCTCATCCGGGACCTGCTGCAGGGACGGGTGCATGCGGCGTGGGCCACACCGCACGTGTGCGCCACGGTGGAAGAACACGGCGGGCGCGTGGTGGTTCGTGCGTTGCGGCAGGGCATGGCCACCTACCGCAGCGTCTTGTTTGCCCGGAAAGACCGCCAGCTCACCGTGGACCTCCTCAAGGGACTCAAGGCCGCGTGGCCGGATGCGCAGTCCATGAGCGGGTACGTGCTTCCCCGCACGTTGTTGTTTGCCATGGGGCATGACCCCGTGCGTGAGCTGCACAAGGACGTCTTTCTGGGTTCCTTCAAGGCATGCGTGGATGCGGTGCTGGACAAACGCGCGGACATCAGCGCCACGGATGCTTCCGCCTCCGACGCTGCGCGCAAGGTGGATGGCTTTGAGGTGCTGGCCGGTCCACGTGCCGGGGAGCTGGTGGCGCTGGCGTACACGCCGGATTGTCCGCATGGGGGGATCATCCTCTCCCCGCAGCTCAAGCCCGGGTTGTCAGACAAGATTGCCAACAAGCTGTTGGACCTGATGCATGACCAGGACGTGGTGGGACGGGTGACCGCGGCGTTGGGCGTGGACTCTTTTGAAGTGCCGCCGGAAAAAACCTACGCCGCCCTGCGTGAGTTCCTCACCGCGCCCACGCGCAAGCTCCACGTCAAGTTGGCCTGAAGACATTGCGTCAACGCCTCTGCAAAAGCCGTAGAGCCCGCCTCCGTGCGGGCTTGCCACCCACCTGCTGCCACCCTTCAAGGCCTGTTGCCCATCACGCGTGGCGGCCTCTGAGCAATATTGGGGGTGTCTGGCTCGGGGGGTTGGGGGCAGGTTGAGGCGTCAAGCCGGCACCGAGGCTGCACCGAGGCCGTCTCTACGACGCTAAATGGCCACGTTCCACGTCAATGCGCCGCGGTGATGGCGTGCTGCGGATGCGCCAGCACCACGCCGTCACCACACCGTTCCAACGGAAGGCGCGCGCGCTGCAGTCCCATGCGGGTCATGATGGTGATGGCCGCGGTGTCCTCCCCCACGTCTTCCACGGTGAAGGGAAGGCTCTGCGCGTGCCGCATTGCCAGGTCCAGCACCACGTCATCCAGCACCGCGGCCTCGGCGGAGAACGCCATGGCCAGTGCGCGGTACGCTTCGCCCAGGCGCGGGGGGTCAAACGTGGACATGCCGCCCAGACCCGTGGGCTCCACCAACGCGCCAAACACCTCCAGCCAATGCGCCACGTGCGCCGCCAGCGCGGCCCGGGTCAGTCCACATGGGCGTTGGATCCGCGCCATGACGTCGTCACCCAGCACCCGGTTGAGCCCGCTGCGCGGGACCTCATAGGGCCCCAGCAGCCCATCGGATCCTTCGCCGCTGCCGCGCACCAGGAACACCACATCACGCTCCAACAACGCTCCTGCCGCCGGCAGGGGCCACACCAGCACCGCGCGCGTTCCCGGTGCCTCCACCGTGGCCAGCGCCACGGGGGTGTGGCCCGGGAAAAAAGGCTGCACGTGCAACAGGTCCACGCCGGTCAACGGGGGCGCGGTCACCACGGTGGTCTGGGATGTTTCCTCGCGGTTGGTGCGGGAAGACGCGCAGGACACCATGATCCAAACGCAGGTCACCGCCAGCGATGCTGCTCCGACGTCAGAGCATGCCTTTGTGACGGGCCTTGGCCAGCGCGTCCTTCTTTCCGTGAGCATGCAGGCAGTCATAGATGTTCTTGATGTGGCTGTGCACCGTGTGGACGGAGAGTCCTTCGCGCGCGGCAATCTCCTTGTAGGTGAGGCCCGCATCAATGTGCCGCAGGATGAGCCGCTCCTTGGGGGACAACACATCCGGCGCGGGAGTGGCGTCCACACCCAGCGTGCGTATGACCAGGCGCGCAATCCTGGGCGTCATGGGCGCGCCACCGGCGGCCAGCTCACGCAGTGCCGTGGCCAGCTCCAGCACCGAACACCCCTTGAGCACATAACTGGTGGCGCCCGCCTTGATGGCCTCAAACACCACGTTGCGGTCATCCAGCACCGTGTGCGCCATGACCAGCAGGTCCGGATGTTCCGCCGTCAACGCACGAATCAGCTCGATCCCGGATTCCTCCCCCAGGTTGAGGTCAACCAGCGCCACCTGCGGGTGTGCGCGCCCAATGGCCGCGGCCGCTTCTGCCGGGCCCGCCGCCGACCCCAGCACCAGCAGGTCCCCGTGGTCCGACAACGCTTCACACAGGGTCTCCCGGGTGAGGTCATCATCCTCCACAATGAACACCTTCAACACGTCCGGGGCGGTGGCTGGCATGTGGAGCTCCATGACGGGCAGGCTAGCGCCCCGGACCTGACGTAAGGGCCGCCCCGGTTGGGGGTTTGTGGGGGATGGGGAAGACCAGGGACAGCGCGGCCTGACCGTCCCGCAGCTCCAGGTCCAGGGTTCCCCCCAATTCCAGGGCGCGGTTTTTCATGTTGTGCAGCCCGCGCCGGGCATTGACCCCCACCGCGCCCTGCGCCCCTGCCGTGTTCTCCACGCGCAGGGTGGCTTGCACCGGGGTGACCTCCAGGGTCACCGCCACCGGGCCCTGGCCATGTTTGAGCGCGTTGGTGATGGATTCCTTGAAGATGCGCAACAGGCTCATGGTCTGCAGGCCGGTGGGCGGTGGGGCATCCACAAGGCGCGCGGTCATCTCAAACGTGCGCCCCTGTCCCTCCACCAGCTGCGCGCCAAAACGGCGAATCTCCGACGACAACGCCGTCCAATCCGCATTGGTCTCATCCAGCGTGAGGACAAATGCGCGCAGTTCCGCCAGGGCCCGCCCGCTGAGTTCTTCAATGGTGCCCAAAGACTGCCGCGCGCGCGCTTCATTCTTGCGGCCCAGCTCGGCCAGCATGTGGATGTTGGTGGCCAGGCTCCCCACGCCGTCATGCAGGTCCGCCAGCATGCGTTCTTTCTCCTGGCCCTTGCGAAGCAACTCCCCCGCCTGGTGCTGCAGCTGCTGGTTGAGCGTGCGGTCCCGCCGCTGGAGGATCAACATCAACGCCACGCTCAACGCCAAAGACCCCCAGTGTGCCTGGGAGTTCCATGTCCCACGCTCCAGGCCAAATGCCGCCACCATGGCGTCTGCCAGCGCAAGCCACTGGCACAGCAGGCCCACCACGTAGATTTGTGCGTCCCGGTTGCCCCGCCACGCATGCCGGCCCACCACCACCAACGCCGCCGCCGAGGAGACAATCACCAACCCGCGCAAGCCCAGCAGCGCAACGCCAAACACCAGCGTGGAAACGCTTTGCGCAGCAACATCCCCGTGGCGGTCCACCAGGAAACACACCGCGTCCAGCGGGGCCAACAACACCGCGTAGGCCAGGTGGATCTTGAGAAACCGCGCCGTCACGCCCCGTGGCCCGGTCCCAAACACCGCGTCCAGAAACAGGAACTGGCCCACCGGCCACACCGGAACCACCACCACCCAAAGCAGGAACCAACCCACCGGCGCGGGCCACAAAATGTCCTTGATGAATGTGTGGTAGACCACAAACCCGCCCACGCTCACCGTGGACAGCGCAAAACCCAGCGGCACCTTCCACGCGCCGGCACGGGGACGGGTGATGAGCAGCAGGGACAGCAGTCCCATGAGCACCATCAAAAAGCCCACCACCAGCCGCGGGGTGCCATGCTCCATGGCCCAGGTGAGGTGGGCGTCGCGTTCGCCCAGCATGGGGACGCCGCGCACGCCGCCGGGGCGGTAGGTGATGCGCACCCGGATGGTGAGCAGACGCCCGGAAGGATCCTCCGGAAGATTGATGAGCAGCCAAGGCACGCCGGTGGTGGTGGGCCCGGTCAGCCCTTGGGCGGGGCGCACCAGAAGCAACGTGTCGTCCAGGTAGATCTCATTGTTGCCAATCACGGAATCAATACGCAGCGCGGGTTGTTTCCACGCGCCTTTGGGCAACCGTGTGCGCAACCACAACACGTCCCCCGCCGGCGTGACGCGCCCGGGCAGCGTCATGGCCTCCCAGCCGGGTGCATCATCCGGGTCCAACAACACGTTGGTGGTGAGGTCTGTCCAGCGGGCCTGCCATTGGGTCAACGCCACCGACGTGTCAGTGCCTTGCGCGTGGACCACCGGGGTCCCGCCGCACACCAACAGCACCACCACCGTTGCGCCCCAGCCCCGCATGACAGGGCGAATATGGCACACAACGCCCGCTCAGGCGCGCAGCACCAGTTTCCCCACGGTGGTCCCGGACTCCAGGGCACGGTGTGCGGCGGCAACGTCCTGTAACGCAAACTCACGCGTTGGAAGCGGCGCAATGGCCCCCTGGGCGTGTTGCGCCAGAAGCTGCGTCATGGCGTCACGCAGCACCGCACCTTCTTCAAACAGGTAACTGAGGTTGAACGCCAGCACCCCGTGGTTGGCTCCGGTGAGGTCCAACGGGTTGAACCGCGGCATGCGCAGCCAGCCCCACGCCAATGCCAGCGGGTTGGGCCAGCCACCGGCCATGGAAAGCATGCTGTGGAAGCCATACACAATGAGCCTTCCGGTGGGCCGCAACAACGCCGGTGCGTGACGCAACGTGGGCGGCCCGGACGCATCCAGGATGAGATGGAACCCGTCCGGAACAAGCCGGCGCGCGGCCTTCCACCACGGCGTGGCGGTGCGCACCAGCACGTGCGTGGCGCCGGCGGATTTTGCGGCGTCCACCTTGTCCTCCCGGCCCACCACGCCCACGGTGTGGACGCCCGCGGCGCGGCACAGCTGCAACAACGCACTGCCCACCCCACCCGCCGCCGAATGAACCAGCGCCCACTGTCCAGCCTTGGCCGCGCCCAGCACGTGCAATGCGTAATGTGCCGTGAGGAAGACCACCGGGAAGCCCGCCGCTTGTGGAGCGGTCATGCCCTCGGGCAACCGCCACAGTTGATGGGCCGGGACCAACACGTGGCTGGCGTTGCCATCAAACCGCGTCACACCCAGCACGGCGTCGCCCACGTTCCAACCGGTGACGCCGTCACCCAGCGCGTCCACGTGCCCGCAGAACTCAAAGCCCGGCGTGATGGGCCAGCCCACGTACTTTTTTGCGGATGCGTAGAGGCCCATGCGCACCACACAATCCGCGTAGTTGACACCCACGTGGGAGGTGGCCACGCGCACGCTTCCCGGCGAGGGCGCGGGGGTAGGAACTGTTTCCAGGCGCAACGCCCGGTACCCGCCCGCGGAATGGATGCGTACACGTTGCATGGATGGCTCCACCATAGACGCTAAACGTGGCCGCATTGACGGCCATGAACCCAGGTGGAGCGTGCCGGATGGTTGGCCCGCCGGACAACAAGAACTGGCACATTGGTGCAGGGTTGTGGTGGCATGGCGCAGGGTCGTTGCCAGGCATGGATGGCCAGCCCACAACGGGGAGCATGACATGAGGATGCCGCGGATTGTTTTGTGCGCTCTGGCCGCGTTGGTGGGTTGCACAAGCCGGTCCCCGCCGGGAGATGTGTCGTCATCCTCGTCCTTGGGGTCTTCAAGCGGCGGTTCTTCCGTGGCTGGTGGCAGCTCAGCCGCGGTGACCGGTTCATCCAGTGCCGCCGCCAGCAGCAATGCGTCGTCGTTGTCCTCACGGCCGGTGTCATCCTCCCAAGCGGTGACGTCTGCAGGTGCATCCTCTGCGGCCACGGGCTCCTCTTCCGGTTCAAATGGCAGCAGCAGCGCATCCGTGGCCGGCGTGTCGTCTTCACGGTCGTCCTCGGCAGGGTCTTCCTCAACTGGGTCGTCTTTGTCGTCGTCCTCTTCGTTGGCTTCGGCGGCGTCGTCATCCACAGGCGGACCAGGGCCATCCTCCGGCGTGGTGTCCTCAAGTTCCGGCATGGGGTCCTCAGGCGCGGCAACGCTCAATTGTGCGGTGGACCCGTGTGTGGTGGCAGATGCCAACGCCACGGTGCGGGTGGTTCCCCCCACCCTGTTTGGTGACCAGCTGTCCTATGAAAACTCTGGCAGCCTGTTGTGGGACCGTCCCATCAGCGGCAGCTGTCAGACGCCTGGGCTCAGCGGAGGCACTTTCCGCCCGGCGCTCCTCACGGAACTTGAGCAACTGGGCGTGACCGTGCTGCGTTACCCCGGCGGCACGCAGTCAGACTTCTTCCACTGGGATGAGGCCATAGGCCCGGTGGCCAACCGGGTGCCGCAAATCCGCCCGTTTTTGTCCACTGCCACGCAGCAGGCTGTGGAATGCCCGCTGCTTGGGACGGATGAGATTGCCCAGCTGGCCGCCACGCTCAATGCGCCTCTGATGATCACGGCCAATGTGGGCACCGGTACCGCCGCAGAAGCCGCCGGTTGGCTGAACCACTACCGTCAGGCCGGCGTGAATGCGCCGTTCTGGGAGATAGGCAATGAGGTGTACATCCCGGGCATTCCGGCCGGGGACCCCAACGGCGAACCGTACTTTTTTGCCGCCGTGTACACCCCTGCATCCCAATACGCCGTCAAATTTGACGAATATGCCGCGGCGCTGCGCGCGGTGGATGCAACGGTGAAAGTGGGCATGGTGGGGCCGGATACCCAGGATTGGTACACCACGGTGTTTGCCGCCATCCAACAGCGTCCGGACTTCCTGGGCCTGCACGTGGCCTATGCGCCGGGCGGTTGCGCCGACGGAACAGTCCCTACGCAGGACATCTACCGCAGCATGATGGCCGCCCCGGACTGGTTCTTCCAGAAGCTCATCTACCTGGACAGCCTGGTGGGCGCGGCGCCGTCCCACTTCGCCAACATGGAGTTTGCCATCACCGAACACGCCTCGTACTTCCTGGTGTGCGGGCAGACCAACGGCGTGGAGCAGGTGCACCAGAACCTCTCTTTGGGGTCAGCCATCTTCACCGCCATGGAGTTCAACGTGATGATGACGCACCCGCGCGTCACCATGGCCAACCACATCAACATGGTGAGCAACGCGTTCCAGGCGCCCATCAACACCAGCGTGGTGGATGGCTTCTCCTCCCCGGTGCGCAGCGCGTTCTGGCACGTGTGGCAGTTGTACCGGGCGGCCGCCGGGGGCGCGTTGAAGAACACCGTGGTGCTCAACACCCCAACGTTCTCCAGCCCGCAGTTTGGTTCTACGCCCGCGCGCACCGGCGTCTCCGGCCTGCACGCGGCCACGGTGCGCAACGCCGCCGGAGACCGTCACTGGGTGTACGTGGTCAACCGGCTGCTTGATGAACCCGTGACGGCGCGTGTGGTGGTGCTCAACCTGCCCCAGGCAAACACGGTGACCGTGGAAGAACTCAGCGCGCCGTCCTACCTCTCCCGCAATTCTGCCAGCAGCCCGGATGTGGTGGTTCCCAGCATGCGCACATTCAACGCCCCGGCGGATGTCACGCTCACGTTTCCGCCCGCCTCCCTCACCCGGGTGACGTTCCAACAGCCAATTTGTGAATTGCGGTGATGCCATGAGATATTTGCTCCTGTTGGGGATGGTGTTGTGCGCGTTGTTCACAACGGCAGAAGCGTGGGCGTGCAAATGCGCGCGGGGTGGTGACGCATCCCCGTTGGTGGCCAATGCCATGTCCGGCAGCGTGGTGGTGGTTCGCATGGAGAGCGTGGATGTGGACCGTGGCGTGGCAACCGTCATGGTTGAGGAGCACTGGGACGGCCCCAAGCTGCCTGCGCGGCTCACCGTGGTGGGCGCGGACCGTGGCAACTGCAACGCCAGCCTCGCCGGCCTGCCCAAGGGCAGCCGTTGGATCATGGTGCTGCAACTGGACCGCCCCACGCCCGGGCACGCCCGTCCGTCGCATCGAAATCTACGACCTCGCCAACGCCTCGGCGCCGGTCTTCGGCGACGAGTTGGACACCGGCACAAATTCCCGGACGAGCTGCCGTTCAACAGCGCGCGCAACGGAATTGTACGCTGCCACCAACGCCGGCAAGCTGCTGGTATTCCCCGTCGCCACCAGCGTGCAGTGAGCGTCCGGTGCTGCTGAACGCCTTTTTCAGCGGTGCTTCGAACCCTTCTGCTTCGCTTTCGCGGGTTTCTTCGTCTGCTTGCCGCGGGTCTTCTTCGGGACCCGCGCGGCGGGTGGGTGGGATTTCGCCTTCCTCTTGATTGTCTTCACGGCGGGGCGTTTCGCCGCCGACAGGTCGGCTGCTTCCGCTTCGGCGGACCACGTGGTCTGGATGATCACGTCTTCATTGTCATCGTCGGCTGCATCCACGGTCAGCGTGTTCTCATCGCTCATCTGGGCGCGCTCGCGGTCAAAGATCGCCAGCAGCGCGGGCTCATCCACGTCACCGAAGGGGTCCAGCGGGATTTCGACCGCTGGGACCTCCTGCTGCCACACCTGGTAGGGACCGGGTTCCGCGTAGAGCGTCAACGGCGCACCGTCGGTCAATCCTTGGGGCAAGGGAATGCACAGCACATGGCGTCTGCAGCGTGGGCACGCTTGGGATGGAGGGCGTTCACCCCAACGGTTCTCCTACGCGTTTTGCAATGCCAGGTCCCCGCAGCAAGAGCGGCACAGCCGCACCACCGTCTGGTCTGCTTTGTCCAACGGGGCAGAGACATACGAAGCGTCGTCACGTGTGCTAGGTTGGGAGGTGTGACGGCACCACCTACGGCACGGCATCCCTTCAACCCCGTCCAGGTACCGGCTTTGCGCCCGTTGGGCCCGCTGCCCGGGCTGCGGCGCGCCATGACGGTGCGGCAACGCCAGGACGGCACGGTGACGGTGCAAAACCGGTACACGCTGGGCCACCCCGTGCTGGCGGTGGCAGTGGTGGGTGTGGGCGCGGCGGCCGCGTTTGTGACCGGTCATTTCCCGGTGCAGGTGCTCTTCCTGTTGGGCGCGGCGGCGGGGTGGGGCGCCCTGCAATTCCACCTTGAGCTGCGCGCCACCCGGTGGCGGGTGCGGCGCGGGTTCGGCACGTCATGGTTTGCGCGCGCCCAGGCGGCTGAAGCCCGCGCCCTACTTGCGGATGATATGACCGAGGTGCGTCTGGTGTCTCACATATTGGAGCAGCCCATTGCGCGCTTCCGCTCCAACCAGGACGCCGAAGAACTGGTCTCCATCCTCCATGACTACGCGCGCGCCGACGGTGAGCCCCCCTGCGGATGCGCGGTGTGCGCGCCCCTGATGGCGGGCTGACGCGCGGGCGCAGGGTGGGGTGTGCCCTTGTTTGAGCCGGTGCAATGCGGGTGTTCCCTACGGCAGAATGCCGGACCAGCTTCTCCATCATCTCACGGTCCGCTCCATCCACCGAAGCAGAGGCAAACCCTCTGGTGTTTGTGGTGGACGCGGTGCGCCGCTGGCAGCAGGCCCGCGCCGGTGGAAACGGGCAGGTGGGTGGCATCCACGTGAGATACCGGTTTGGCGGGAGCCTGAAGCTGCACATCCACAGGCACATGCTGTTGATGGACGGCGTGTACCGCAAGGATGACGGCGGAACTCTTTGCATTCACGCAGACAGCGCCACCGTGCAAAGGTGACCTGCGGACGCTGGCAGAGACCATCCACCGCCGGCTGCTTGGCCTGATGAAGCGGCGCGGAATGCTGGGCAAAGAGACCATCTCCAATGGGGAACAACAGCTGGACGCGTTGGCGGCGTGCGGGCAGCTTTGCATTGGCGGGGAGCGGGAACGCAGCGGGCAGGCGCTTTCCGTCGTGATGCCAGGCACAACGTGGTTGTGGTCCTGACCACAACATGCGCGCCCTGACCTTCAAGCGGATGTTGACCCGCAACAGACGTCCACGCTGGGCATCCAACGCGTTGGAGCTCACCGCCGTTGACCACCGGTCAGTCCGGTGAGGGCGTTGCGCCCCAATCCCGTGTCCAGGTCACCCACCTGCTCCCCGCCACGGCCCGGACCCCCGGGAGTGCCCAGTGCGGCCGCTGGGTCCAATTGACGCTTGCCCGGCGCCGGGCCACGCCCGCATGGTGCGCGGGCCGGATGTTGCGCCGCACGCATGGCGGCGAACGCAGGAGAAGACATGCCCACCATCTCGCAGTCATTCAGTGCCGATCACGCCGCGTGTGATGAAGCCCTGGCCACCGCCGAAGAAGCAGTCCAGGCCAGCACCTGGGACAAGGCGGCGGTGTTCTTCAAAACGTTCAACATGTTGATGGAGCGGCACTTCAACGCCGAGGAAACCGTTCTCTTTCCAGCGTTTGAGCGCGCCACCGGCATGGCCGGAGGACCCCCGGCGGTGATGCGGATGGAGCATGCCCAGATACGGGGCCTGCTTGGCCAGATGCAGCAGGCGGTCAAGACCCAGGACCAAGACGCGTATCTTGGTGCCAGTGAAACGCTGCTCATCCTCATGCAGCAGCACAACATGAAGGAGGAGCACATCCTCTATCCCATGTGTGACCAACACGTGAGCAACGCCGCCGAGGCCGTGGCCGCCCTGGAAGTCACGCTGCGGTGACGGCCAACGCCAACGGGCACGCCGTGGTGGTGGACGTGCGGTACCTGCTGCCGCCGGAGCCCATGGAGCGCGCGCTGGAAGCCCTCTCCCAGCTTGGGCCGGGGCAACACCTGTTGCTGCTCATCCACCGGGAGCCTTTTCCGCTCTACCAGGAGCTGGCGGCGCGGGGATTTGCCCACGCCACGCAGCTCCACGGTGACGGTACGTTCACCATCACCATCCACCGGGCGCCATGACGGCACTTTCACTTGAACAAGCGCCGGACATGTCCGTGCCGTTCCGGTTCTTCCTCACCGGACCCGTGTTTGGTGCGGCGGCGGGCCTGGTCCTGGCGCTGGAGCCGGACGCCGCCGTTGCTTCACGCTGGTCCTCCACCACCCTGGCAACCGTCCACCTCATGACCCTGGGCTTGTTGGGTCAGGTCATGCTGGGCGCACTGTGGCAGTTCATGCCGGTGGCGGCGGGCGCCAACGTCCCGCGGGCGCGGCTCACCGGCGGCATCACCCACGTGGGCCTGGGTGCCGGAACGCTGGTGCTGGTGGCGGGGTTTCTGGGGCGCATCCCTGCCGCCCTGGTGGCGGGTGGGGTGGTCCTGGCGGTGACGCTGGTCTTTGCCGGAGGGATTCTGGGCGTGGCGCTGGCGCGCTCGCCGGCCATTGGGCCCACCAGGCGCGGGTTGCAGTTGGCCATCCTGGGCCTGGTGGTCACCGCACTGCTGGGCGCGTTTCTGGCCGTGAAGCTTGGGGTGGGGGACGGACTGGAGCTGGCGGGACCCACCGCGGCGCACGTGGGGTGGGGCGTTGCTGGCTGGGGATTGATGCTGGTGGCGTCGGTGGCATGGCTGGTGGTGCCCATGTTCCAGCTCACCCCGCCCTATCCGGTGTGGTTTTCCCGCATGTTTGCGTGGGGCATGACGGCGGCGGTCACCGCGTGGAGCGTGGCCAGTGTGGCTGGTCTGACCCTGCTTGCGGTGGTGGCGGCGGCAGCGGGCGGAGTGACGGCGCTGGGCCTGGGGTCCATGACGCTGCTGCTCCAGTCCCGCCGCAGGCGCCGCATTTCAGACGCCACGCTGTGGCACTGGCGGGTTTCCATGGCGCTGCTGTTGGTCACCGCTCCATTGGTGGTGATGCTGGCGGCGGGCTGGCTCCCCGGCCAAACAGCGGCGTGGGAATGGGTGGTGGGTGTGGCCATGCTGGCTGGGGTGTTCCCCGGGCTCATCACGGGCATGTTGTTCAAGATTGTGCCATTCCTGGTGTGGCTCCACCTCAAGAACGCCATGACGGTGCCGCCCACCATGAACCGGGTCATTCCCGCGGCGCACATGCGGTGGTGCGGCTTGGCCCTGGCGGCGGCGGTTGTGGTGCTGGTGGCCGCGCCGTTGTGGCCAGCCCTGGCGCGCGTGGGTGGGCTGATGTTTTGTGGCTCCATGGTGTGGCTGGAGACGTTGTTGGTGCGCGCCACCCTGGGATACCGCCGGTGCCTGGCGTCGGGAACCGACAGGTTTCCCGGCAACTGAAGGGCCTTCTCCGGGCGAAGGCGGCGGGGGGACCGCCCGCGCGGTGGAACATCCACCACGGTCAATGGCATCAACGTGTATGCATCTGCTTGCCGTTGTCAGCTGCGGGGACCACCGGCATTGCACCGCCTCAAGCAGCGGCCGGATGGAACGTTGCCCGGGTGGCTGAAGACTGAGTGTCCGGCCTGGAAGGGTGCCTCATCAATGACGCGACCCATGCCTGACCCGCGTTGCCACACTCAACGCGCCGGTCGCCTTGCGCCGCGTTCCGCCACCGTAGGCACCCCCAACACCAGGGCCAATGGCTCACAAACAGAACCGCGTTGCTGGAGGATGTGCGCCATCTCCGCGTGCGTGCCCCGGTCTGAAAACGCCAGCGGAACAAAACTGGCTCCGCCCGCCGCGTAACCAAACGCACGGCGCGCCCCCAGCAGATCTGCCGCGTCCGCCGCTTCCACCGGCCCGGCGCACAACTCAATCCACTGGTTGGCTTTTTGTCTGGAAATCCACGGCCCGTAGAAGTTCCCGTATCCAAATCCGGGCGCCATCATGTGCGGCTCGGCGCAGCCGCTCACGCCCAGGAACGCCACATCCACCTGGTAGTCCCGCGCCACCCGACGGTACAGCTCATCCATCCGGTAACAATCCGCGTTGAGGTAGACGGTGAGTGGACGGCTGGAAATCACATAGGTGAGCTGCGGCAGGTCCAATCCCCAGTCTTCACCGGTGAACGCCAGGGCGTGGACCAGGACGTCTCCAAACGCCACTTTCTCTTCTGCCTCCACGGCGTTCACGTGGGTGAAGCCAAGCACCTCAAGCATGCGCCGCATGTCCACGTGCCACGCGTGGTTTGCCCGCGCGCGCGGAAAAAGGATGGGCGTGCTGCGGTCAAGACGTGCCAGGGCCAATGGATTGAAATGGTCATGGTCACCATGCGTGATGAGCACGGCGTCCACGGGGCCCACGGTGGCGGGGTCCGGGGGCACATCCAGTCCAGTCCGTGACGGAATGCTGAATGGATGGAACAGCGGGTCCACCAGCAAACGTTTGCCGCAGGTTTCCACCACCACCGTGGCGTGCCCCAGCCACGTCAGGCGGGGCCGCCCGTCCCAGGCGGGCGCAGGGTTGCGGTTTTCCAGAAGGCCCAGACGGTTGAGCGCGTTGAGCAGTGCTGCTTCCTCCGTGTTGGTCACCAGCGTCTTGCAGGTGCGCCGCCCATCCAACGCCGCCAGCCAGGTCCTCAGCTGCATGCCGTGACGTGCACAACACGCAACCGTCACGGTGTGGGTCTGCACTTCCTGCTCCATCACGCCAAACTGCATGCCCACCAACGCCACGGTATCCAAGGTTCCCATGCGCGGCATGAAGCCCGCCGGCGTGGTCCCGTTGGCGGCCAGCATCACCGGCGTGGGCCACACGTTGCGCCGCAGGGAGATGGGCCGTTCCAGGCTCTCCACCACGCCGCCGGACAGCTGCTGGGTGGGGCGTGCGTCAGACCAGTACACCAGGTTGTGGTCCACCAGCTCCACCAGACGCGCGTGCGCCACGCCCAGTTCCTCCGCCGTCTGCCACCGGCTCATGCGGAACAGCACCGCGGCCTGCGCCAGCGTCATGCTCACGTGCGTGCTGCCTTCATGGCGTGAAGCGGTGATGTCCACCCGGGTGAGGCCCTCACACGGCTTCAACTGGAAGGAGAGGCCCACCGCACGGCGGAAGGTTGCGGTGGCCGGAACCACCGTAGGAGTTGCGGTGCTGCGGCGCGCGGTACGCTGCTGGAACCAGCTGTGGAGTCCCATCCTCAGCCACCCGCATGTCTGGCCAACCACAACAGCCATCCACGCAGGTTCAGCATGGCGCCATCATTGTGCACCACACGCTCGCCGTCCAGGCGTGCAGCGCCACAACGCAACAGGTTGTGTGCATACCTGGATCACATCGCGGCCACCCAGAAGGGGTGGACACTGCTGGAAAGCCCAATACGCTTTGTGGAGCATGCAGGGGCACCACCCGACGGATGGTTTTGGCCGCCGCGGGTTCACCAGCGTGTACAGCGCACGGTTGGCCCTACCGGCCTGGCAGGGATACCCCTTGCCCGACCATCGCCGCGCGGGCCACAATCCGTACCCATGACATCCCAGGAGGCCCCTTTCACGCCCAGGAACTCTGCCAAACCGTGCCTGCGCGGTGCCGCGCACTCCAGTTGCTGCACGCTCACCCCCACGGGGTTCCTACGCGTGATGCCCATCAGGGGATTCAGGCGTTTGAATCTCTTGTCGGTTCCGCGTTCTCCGGTACGGTCAGGGTCGGTGGGAGCCGCCATGCGCACCTTGTTCGGCTCTTTGCTGGCTGTGGCGCTGCTCGCGGCGGGTTCGTCGTCGTGCAAGTCGAAGTCGGCGGAGGCCCCCGAAGATGCGCCTCCACTCGAGGTCACAGCAGGCGATCGCGAGGGCACGACCCTCAAGCCCAAAGACAAGGTGACGGCGTCGCTGGGCCCGCGCAAGCAACAGGCCGCCCACGTCATCGAGACCTACGGAAAGTTCGCGCTGGTGTCGTTCGAAGACGACGGCAACGACTGGGTGTACGGCAACTTCAAGGGCTGGGTGTTGCAGAAGGAACTCACGCCACAAGGTGCGATCTCGAGCCACCCCGTGGGCGACACATGCACCTTCGCAGTCAACGACCGGGTGCGCGGCCGCTGGAACACGGTGATGAAGGAGACCGACGGCGTCGTCAAGGAGACCTACGGCCGGCTCGCGCACGTCGACTTCGTCAACAAGCAGAGCGGCTGGACCCAATGCAAGCTCCTCAAGACGCCCCCCGAAGAGGGGGATGAGGCGGACAGCGACTCCTCGGGCGGCGATGGGAAGGTTGACGCGGCCACGAAGTGCAGGCGCGGCTGCCACTCGCGTTGTCATGGCTCACGAAGCAAGGCGAAGTGCGTTTCCGACTGCCGCCGCGCTTGCGGATAGGAAGAACAGGGCCACCTTGTTCCACCAGCCCGCGCCCACAGCAGGGCATGGATGTTTCACCACGCGGGGCCATGGCCGCGCGAACACCCTGCTTTGCGTGACGGGCAGGCGCATGCAAGGGGAGAACGCATGGTGGCCTATACGCTCCTGGACAACGGCATCCTCCGCTACCCCGGCCGGATTCGCTTTGGTGGTGAATGGGAGTCCACCATCCGCGCCACGCCTTTCACGCCTGTTCCGGGGATCCCGTTGTTGGACCAGGTGGTGGAAGCTTCCCGCAACGCGCCGTATTCCACCGGCGGCGGTGGTTCCCTGCTCCGGCAGGTGAGGCGGAACCATGATGGCCTGCTGGGCGGGTTCATTGCGGGGCCGCAATGCCTTTCCCAGGAGGGCACGTGCTTTGTGCATGACAGTGCGCAGGTGTGGCCCACCGGCCGTGTGAGCGGCAACGCGCAGGTGCACGGCGAAGCGGTCATCAAGGGCGTGGTGGGTGGGGACGTGGTGGTGTTGGCTGGCTCCGTGGAAGGGCGCGTGGGCGGGCGGTTGCAGGTCAACACGTACGTGCCGGAGTGGGCGTGGTGGCAGGACGTGGCGCACCCGTGGGGCAGTCCCATGACCACGGCGTATTCGTTGTTCACGCGTGACTTTGGCAGGCCACCCACCAAGGAGCGGTTGGAATACTGGACCGCGCGCGTGCGCGCGTGGCTGGAAGACAACGGGGTAGCGCCGGACGCACCGGAGGACCAGTTGGCGCGCGCGGCCGGGCCCATTGCGGCGGCCATGCGGGTGACCCTGGAGGACCAGGTGGACCGGATGTTCCCGGACTTGTCCATGGATGAGCGCGCGCGCCGGATGGACTTCTTCCGCGCGGCCATGGGGCACCCGGTGTTTGAAACCGGCCGCGGCCTGGAGGACCCCCGCAACTGGATGGTTTTCGGTTTGGAGCGGTTGACCGCCTACCTGGACCCGGAACCAGGGACCCTTGGCGGCGTCATGGCCCAGACGACCCGCGGTGTGTTCATGGAAGTCCGTGGGCGCGAACCCACGCCGCCGGAGGTTGCCGCGGTGGTGGTGTTCTGGAGGGACGTCAAAGGGTCGTTGCCCCGGGGTTTTCCCGCGTTGCTTCGCGCGGCGCTGGGGGCGGGCCCCGTGCGGCCGCCCAATCAGGAAACGCCGCCGCCACCGCCCCTGCCGCCGCCGGAACAGCGGGTTCCGGATTCAGACGACCCCGCGGCGTTGCTTGCCACCCTGGTCTTCAACATGGCTTCCAACGCGCACGCGCAGGGCCTCTGGAACAACCCGCAGGTGCAGGCACTGGTGAACGGCGCGCGCAATGCCATCGGCCGCGAGCCGTCACTGCAGGGGATCGTGCAGGGGCTGGATGCGCTGGCGCAGGCCGGTCCTCCGTCCACGCGGCGTCCCCATTCACCCGCGGTTGACGAGGTGGTCTACGCGGCCATGCCGGCACCCACGTCGCCGCAGGAGCTGCTGGCCAACCTGCGCGCGTTGCAGGGCTGCTGATTGCAGTGAAGGCTGTTTCCAACCGTCTTCAGCGCCTGGCGTGGGGCGTCGGCCCGCTTCCCGGCCGTCAGTGCGGGGCGGACGTGATGGAGCGCGTGCAGCGCCACAACGCATCCCTTTGTGTGCCCCGCCTCTTGGATTGCTCCGCCCGGGAACTGTAGCGTTGGATGGGTCCAGGAGATGGGCATGCTCACATACACCGTGGAGGATGGCTGGCCAGAAGACACGTCGCGCGTTGTCGTGGACGGCCTGGCGGCGTTCAACGCGGCGCATGGGTCTGTGCCGTCCGAGCAGAAACTGGCGGTGTTGGCGTTGGATGATGACCAGAGTGTCGTCGGTGGCCTGCTGGGGCGAACGGACCACGGCTGGTTCTACGTGGGCTGGCTGTGGGTCTGTGATGGACTGCGGGGCCAGGGTGTGGGCGTCCAACTGATGGACCGCGCGGAAGCGGTGGCCCGGCAACGGGGATGCCACGCGGCCCACCTGACGACGTTGGAATTCCAGGCGCGCACTTTTTATGAGCGCTGTGGCTACAGCGTGTTTGGAACACTGGAGGACTACCCGCGTCCCTACCGGCGTTACTTCATGAAGAAGGACCTGGTGCCCAAGGACCCGTGAAGTGCGTGGACCGGCGGTGACGGGGGGCTTGGCGCGGTCATGTTGCGTATACGCAACATCCCACCCGGAAGAGGGGAGCGCTCCCAGGCCCGCGGGAAGTCAGAGGCTCCAACGCTGCCCCCCTCCTTGCCCAACCACCCCCTGACCCGGCGCGCCCGCCCTGGGGACAGCTCCATCCCCGCCACCCGCCTCCCAAGGAACCGCAGACCTTCAACGTGTGACGGCCGGCATGCCGCGCCCCGTCGGACCGCCCACCTGTGGTGAGCCCTTGAGGTGACGTCGGGGCCATGGGCTGCTGAAGGCAAGGTGGCGCCAATGTGGGGCGTGCGGGATCACGTGGGTGGTGGCAGCATCCATGGGCCGTTTGCGACGTGTTGAGGTTGGGCAGTGTCCTACGCACAAATCCAGATGCACCCGCGCTACCGCACGGAAGCCAACGTGGAGTTGTTGCTTGCCGACGGAACGCGCCTGCACGCGAGCGCGGACAACATCTCCCAGGGTGGTTTGTTTGTGAAAACCGACCCTGCGTTGCTGGCCATGGGCGCAAAGTTGCGGGTCATCCTGAGCGCGCCGGCCCCGCCGGTGGAGCTGCCAGCACGCGTGGTGCACGTGCTGGATGAAACCAAGGCCGCCGCCACCCAGCACGCCGCAGGCGTGGGGCTGGAGTTTGAGGAGCTGCCGGACACCGCCGGCGCGTTGCTGCAGCGGTTTTTGTACAACCTGTTCCGTGACGGCAAACGCATCCCGGTGGCCACGCCGGGACCCGCACCGTCTCCCACGCCAGATGCGGCCGCGGCACTGCTGCAGGCGTCAGACCTGCTCACCGAAGTGCTCACCCGCCCCCGCGCCATGGCCACCGGCGTCCTGGAAGAGCGGTTGGAGCGCGTGGAAAGCGCGTTGGGGATGGTGGACCCCAAGGCGCGGGTGGCCACCAAAGATGGTCCCATCTCGTTGCTGGAAGCACTGGGGCGGCTGCGCACCCACCTGAGCCTGCGGCGCGCCGAGGACCAGGCGGCGCCCGGCAACAACGACGCAGTCCGCACCGCGCTGGAAGCAGTGCAACGCTGGCCCGCGCGCCCCATCCAGATGCGGGCCATTGATGTGTTGTCCCGCTGCGGGGACCATACCGGCGTGGCGGCGGTGTGCCGGCAGGTGGTGGTGGTCCATCCCAAGGACCAGGTGGCCTGGCGCATCCTTTTGGCCACGCTGCAAAAGCTGGAAGCCTGGCCGGAAGCAGACCGCGCGGTGGGCCAGCTGCTGGAGCTGTGCCCTGACGACAAAGATGTTCTTGCACGCCGTGAGGTGATTCGTACCCACCTGCCCAGCGCGCCGCCACCGCCGTCCAAGGCGCTGGCGCTGCGCGCCGGTGACGTCATGGGCCGCTACGTCATCCTGGAGAAGCTGGGCCAGGGCGGCATGGCTGAGGTGTGGCTGGCCCGCCAGCAGGGGCCCAGCGGTTTTGCCAAGACCATGGTCATCAAGACCATTTCTCCGGCGTGGGCCAAAGACCCGGTGTCCCTGCAGCTGTTCATGGACGAAGCGCGCCTGGCCGCCCAGCTCAACCACTCCAACATTGTGCAGATTTTTGAGCTGGGGGAACACCAGGGCCTTCCGTTTCTGGTCATGGAACACCTGGACGGGCGCACCGTGGGACAGCTGCTGGCCGCCGCCCATGACCGTGGCGCCGCGTTGCCGCCGTTGGTGGCGGCACGCCTGATGGGAGAAGCCTGCGCGGCGTTGGCCTACGCCCACAACCTGCGCGGAGAAAAGGGCCGCGTGCTGGGGATTGTCCACCGGGATGTGTCCCCGGAGAACATCTTCCTCACCTACCAGGGGCACGTGAAGCTGTTGGACTTTGGCATTGCCCGCGCCTCGCAGAACACGCACCAGACCAATCCCGGGACCATACGCGGGAAGATCCCGTATCTGTCCCCGGAGCAGGTGCGCGCCGACGGGCTGGACCAGCGCACCGACGTCTGGGCGGTGGGTGTTTGCCTCTATGTGCTGCTCACCGGAAGGTTGCCGTTTTCCGCGCGCACCGAGCTGGACACGTTGATGTCCATTGTCCAGGGCTACCCGCCCACGCCCAGGCAGCTGCGCCCGGACGTCCCGGAAGCGCTGGATGCCGTGGTCATGAAGGCGCTGCAAAAACACCCGGCAGACCGCTTCCAGAGTGCGTCGGAGATGCGCTCGGCGTTGGAAGCCTGCCTGCTGGCGCAACCGGTGAGTGCGTTTGCGCTCACCAGCCTGATGGAGACGTTGTTCCCGGTGGACGGGGATCCCAACCGCCAGGCCCTGGCCGGCCTCACCGCCACGCCACACCAGGCACCCCCACTGGCCGCCGTCACGCTGCTGCCCGCACCGCCGCCAGAACCGCAGCCGTTTGCCGCGGGGGATCCCATGGCGGACGGCAGGGTCCAGAGCAGCATTGAGGTCATGCCGGATGACCTGGTGGCCCAGACCGCGGCGCGTCCCGTGGCACCGCAAGCCCTTCCGCCTGAGGCCATGCCGCTGGATCTTGCCGCCGGTGGGCGCGCTGGCGGCGTGAGACTGGCCGGCGTGGCGGCGCCCCACCGCGTCACGCCGCAGCAAGCCCAGCCCGTGCAACAACCCACCCGCCTGCCCCGCCCCTGGATGGCCGCGGTGGCGGCGGCGGTGTTGGGCTTGGGAGCCGTGGGGATCCTGGTGACGCGCACCAAGGATCCGGCGCCGGTGGATGTCACCACCGTCTCATCAGCCGCCGTGGCCACCACAGCGCCGGTGGTGTCGCCGCAGCCCACCACGCCAGCCGTTGCCACCGCACGCCCGCCGGCGCCCCCCCCGTTGGAGCTGGGCACCCTGCAGGTGGACACCAATGTGGCCGCGGATGTGTTTGTGGACGGGAAGCCGGTGGGATCCGCTCCGGTGACCGTGCGCAAGCTGGCGGCGGGGGACCATGAACTCAAGGTGGTGGGTCACGGCGGAAAGGGCACGCGGCTCTTCAAGGTTCCGGTGGTGGCCAACGTGACCACGCGGCGGCGCGTGGCCATGGGGCAGGGCAAGCTGGACATCAAGGTGTCCCCGTGGGCGGTGGTGAGCGTGGATGGACGCCGCGTGGGAACAACGCCGCTGGCGGACCAGACGGTCTGGGAAGGCCGCCACGTGGTCACCCTCATCAACCCGGATCTTGGCGTGGAGCGCCACGTGCCCGTGGACGTGCAGGCCGGTGGGGTGGCCCAGGTTCGCGTGAAGCTGGGTGAGAAGTAGAAAACCAAAGCAGAACGCCAAAACAGCCGCGGGGATGCGTCGCAATTGGGAAGCGCGGGGCGGCGTCGCGGTAGGGAACCGCCGGGCCGCGTACCAATTGGGAACCGCTGGCTGACCGAGCCATGAATGGCTCGGCTCCCGAAAAGAAAAGGGGTCCTGCGGACCAAAAGCCAAAGGCTTGAGGGCTGAAAGGCCCCAGGTAGGACAAGGTCGCATCCGGCAGAGCGGGGATGGGGGACGACGCATCAGTGCAGGGCAATGGGCGATAGTGGATCACCCTATCTGGAGGCTTCATATGGTGGAGACCGTTGGCGTCAGGACAAACCGGCAGCAGCAGCAACAGACCCAGGCGCAACAGGAAGGTGGCCACACCGTCCGGCGCGGGGACACCCTGAGCGGCATTGCCCAGCAAAACGGTGTCTCCCTCCAGGAACTGTTGGCCTCCAACCCACAAATCAAGAACCCGGACCTCATCCACCCCGGACAGCAGGTCAACCTGCCCAACCGCAACCCCGCCGCAGCAGCGGGGGAAGCGCCGGCCAGCCAGCCCCGCAGCCACACGTTCCAGCGTGGTGACGCGTTGGGAAACATTGCCAAGGAAAACGGCTTGTCCCTGCAGCAGCTCATGAGCGCCAACCCGGAAATCCGGGACCCGCGCCGGGTGCGCGCCGGGACGGAGATTCGCATCCCGGACCGCAATGAAGTGCAGACCAACCCGCGCGTGGGTGGCCCGGATGCGCGTGCGGCGGCGGCCGGCCGGCTCAACCAGAACGGCGTGAACCGCCAGCAGCTGGAAGCCCAGGTGGGCGGCGCCAACAACGCCAACACCACCAACGGCGCCAACACCGTCAACAACACCCAGCCACGCCCCAACGCCAATGGCGTCATTGACCCGCGCAACCTGCCCACCACCGGCGCGTCTGCGCGCACCGCCCGGCAGGACCGCGCGCCCGCCGGCGTGGAAGGTTCACGCACCATGGCGCGCAATGACGAGCAGCGCGTGGGCCGCTTCCAGGAGGAGTTCCGCGCGGCAGGGGCGCGGCACAACATTGACCCGTCCATCCTGGCTGCCATTGCCAGCCGTGAAAGCCGCGGGGGCAACGCGCTGGACCGCAATGGCGCCGGTGACGGCGGAAACGGCCACGGTCTGATGCAGGTGGACCGCCGCTACCACACGCCGGCGGGTGGACCGTTCAGTGCGGCACACATCAACCAGGCCGCGGGAATCCTGGGCGGGTTCCGGGACCAGCTGGCCCGGGAGAATCCCAGCTGGACGCCGGAACAGGTCATGAAGGGCGCCATCAGCGCGTACAACCGCGGCACCCGCGGCCTGAACGACCCCAACACCACCGACAGCCGCACCACCGGCCATGACTACGCCAACGACGTCATTGCGCGCGCGCAGTATTACAAGGAACGCGGCTTCTGAAGCAGCGCAGGCTGAGTCAGGCGCCCACCGCAAGGTCGGCAGCGCAACGCGGGGCTCCGTAGAGCCCGCCTCTGTGCGGGCTCACCAACCACAAGCTGCCACCTTTCTGGCTTCTCTCCTCTGCCCTGCGCGCCCCGCGGTTTGTCGTCGGGCCTCAGCGGGCCGTGCGCGCTACCGCAGGGCGTCACCCAGCTCTGCGCGATAGTTTGCGCGTTGCCTGAGCAGCGAATGGATGCCCAGCTCCGGGCGCTCCACAATGGTGATGGCGCCCTTGTGGCCCTGGCCGCCAAGCTCGGACCCCTCAAACACCACGTGTTGGGTCCCGTGCAACACCGTGCGCGGTTCGGCGGCCTGTGCCGGCGCCGGCGCGGTGACCGCCGGTGGCGACGTGACAGCGGACTTTCGCCCGGCCTTTTTTGGCGTGGCCAGCGCGGCGGATGACGTCAGCAACAGGACCATCACGGCAACAGGACGCAGGTTCATGGCGGACACGGTTGCAGCCCACCCATGAACCGTCAATTGGAACGTGTTGGCATGGGTTGCACGTCATGGGGCTCATCCCACATCACACCCACATTGCGGGAACAAGACCGCCGGAAAACACTCCAGAGATTGCCCTTCCACGCGGCCCATGCCGGGCCGTGCTGGTGAAGGTCAATGACGGAGAGAAGACCATGGAGAAACACGTATTCCAGGTCTTTGTGTCCAGGGACGGAGTGTTCCTGGGGACAGAGATGCTGGCGGAGACGCAGGTGCGTCTGGGACGGGATGTTCCAGACGGGCTGCGCATGGACGGTGAGGGTTGGGCCCCGGTGCACGCACGCCTGGTGGTGGAAGACACAGGCGTGTGGTTGTTGGATGTGCGCCCGGGGTTGTTGCTCAACGGCCTGCCGGTGACCGGTCCGGTGCAGGTGGGCCCCCGGGACACCATCAGCGTGGGGCGGGACACGTTGCAGGTGCGCAGCATGTGGCCCAACGCGCGGGATGTGGCCACCCTGCCAGAGACGGTGCCCACCCCCGCGCCGCAGGGCGTGGACGCGTTGTTGGCGTTTTTTGACGAGGATGACGCGGAACACGAGGAGGTCCAGCCGCACTTCAGCCTGGCCGAACACGTGTCTGACGAGGTGCGTTTTTCCGGCAACAGCATGCTGGCCGAGATGTTTGAGCTCAACAACGGTGGCGTGCGTGCCTACCGCGCGTTGAAGGCCGGCGAAAGAGGACCGCTGGCGGGGGAGGACGGCCCGCTGGTGCACCATCTTTCGGGTGGGTTGGTGCGCATCACCAACGCGTTGCCGTGTGCGGGAACGGTGCGCCGTGGCGGCACCACGCTGAACCTGGACACGCTCACCACCGACGATGGCCACCTGCTGTTGAAGGTGGGGGACGTGGCCACGCTGCAGACCCCGCAAGGTGCGTTTCTGGTGCGGCTCATCCCCGCGCCGGCCACGCTCACCGAGGTCATCAAGGGCGCGTTTGCCCGCAGCTTCATGGACCCCGGTCAACGCAAACTGGTGGCGTCTTCCCTGGGGCTGAGCGTGCTCAGCCACATGGCGGTGCTGTTGGGTGCGTGGGTGCTGGAGCTGCGCAATCCCGTCATGCGCGCGTATGAAATCCCGGATGAGTTTGCCATGATTCCGGCGCCGCAGGATCCTGAACTGGTCCCGCCCGCCCCGCCGTCACCGCCGGTGGAAACCAAGACCGCACCGGACCGCACCAAGGTGCACAAGCACAAACAAGCCACGCCACGCGCAGCCGTTCAACCCGCCGGTGGTCAACCGGAAAAGACAGAGGCCATGACCCTCAAGCTGGACCAGGTGTTCAAGGGCCGCGCGGAAAAAGCCCGCGAGGTCATGACCACCGCCACCAACGCCACCATCAAGAACAAGGGCCCTGGTGGAATGCGTACCAACACGTGGATATCCGCCAAACCCTCCAACGACATCACGTTTGGCATGGGCCACGGGGATGGGGCGCGTCCCAAGACACTCAATGACTACGCCCGCACACCCGTTGGCGTGTTGGGATCAGGCCATGGCCGCGGAAAAGGTGTCACAGGCATTGTCCGCCCGGAGGACACGGGAAAACTCATCCTGGGCGGCAACAACCAACCTGCGCTGCCCGCGGAGGTGATTGGCAAGGTGGTCAAGGAACACGTCCATGAAATCCAGCAATGTTACGAACGGGCCTTGTTCAACAACCCGGGCATGAAGGGCAAGGTGAAGCTGGAGTGGACCATTGGCGCGCAAGGCGTGGTGACGCGCTCGCGTGCCGCCCACAGTGACCTCAATTCCGAGGCCACCGTGTGCATGGTGAACCGTGTGAAGGCGTGGAAGTTCCCGCCGCTGCCGGGTGGGAACACGCTGGTGACGTACCCGTTTGTGTTCCGCGCCGTAGGGTTCTGAGGGGATGATGGGCCTGCGCCACCCACCAACAACAACCGGGTGGCGCAGGCTTTGTTCCTCGTTGGACAGTCCTGACCAGAGCCAGGAACAACGGCACCGACGCGCGGGGTAAGACACTTCCCCATAGGTCACCTGGCTGGGCACACGGTGACGTGACGCGCCGAAACATCAGGCATGTCCATTGGCTCGCTTCCTCCTCCGCGCATTCCAGATCCGCCGCCGCCGCCTCCTCCTCCGCCGCCACGGGTGGGCCAGGCGCAGGCCCCCACGCCGGGACTGCAGTCACCCCCGCCCGCCGCGCCACAACCGGACCCCGCCGCCACAGCACCTGCCGCCGAACCGACGCCACGTGCGGATGATCAGACCGTTGCCGGTGCGCGCACCGTGGCCCGCGCCGAGGAGCAGACCATCCGGCAACAGGTGGAGCAGCGCATCCTGGCCGGTGCGGTGACGCCAACGGGTTCCCTGCCGGACAACGGGCGTCAACGTGAAACAGAGCTTCGGGCCGGCGTGGCTGGCGCGCGCCAGCAGGTCACGGTGGGGCAGCCCCACGTGGAGCCGGGAGGGACCCAGCCGCGCCAGCAGGTTGAGGTCCAACGCGAAGCCACCGTGGGGCTCAACCCGTCACTGCCTTTCCGCAAGCTGGAAGGTGGCGCCAACACCGGGGTGACGGCCAACGCGCAGTTCAACATGACCAGCGCGGATGTGGAGGCAATCCGCCGTGGGGACCGGCCCATGCCGGACCTCAATGACCCGCGCACGTTGCCGGTGGGCAGCAGCGCCACCCTTCGCGCAGAGACGCAGCAATCCACCGCGGGAGGCGCGGGGTTCCGCGGCGTGGGCGTCTACCAGCAGAACACGCAGAGCCAGGGGCAGCAGGTCCAGGTGGAGCGCCTTTCCGAGGAGCGCGTGCGCGTGTCCAGTGGTCCCACGCGCGGGGAGCGCACGGAGACCGAAGGACGGCACATGCTGGCGCCGTTGGGCGCGGTGACGGGAGAACAGAACCTGCGGCTGTCCCAGACCACGGCGTCCCGGGAGTTTGACATCTCCACGCCGGAAGGACGCACCGCCTACCAGCAACACGTGGCGCAGAGCCTGCAGCCCAATGGCTCCACCACCGGCCCGGTTTCCGAGGCCACGCTGGAGGCCAACAACCGCGTGGCCGGCGGGTTCCGGTTGAGCGTCCCGTTTGCGCGGCTGGGCAACAACGGCGAGCTGGCGTCCCAGGAAGTGAGCGCCACCTACCGCGCCACCGAGGAAGGCGGCATGCAGCGGGATGTTCGCGCGCGCATGGATGACGTGGCCATGAACTCCACGCGCACCTTCCGCCCGGACGGCACCGAGGACCCCAGCGCGGCGCGCACCACCGTGACGCTCAACAACCTCAATGCCAATGACGCCCGCAACCTGCGGTTTGCGTTTGGCCAGACGGACCGCGTGCCCATTGGCCGCACCAACAGCGCTGAATTGCAGATCACGCCGCAAAGCCTGGGTGACCTTCAGGGGCGCATCCGGGACCGGTTTGGCGGCGACGCGGGCGTGGCCAACATGGGTGCGGGCCGGGAACGCGCGTTCTACCAGGCCATGTTGGGTGCGCGGTCACCGGAAGACGCTGCGCGCGTCATGATGCAGACGCGGCACGCGGGGTACCTGAACTACGCGTTGATGCCGTTGCGCATGGGGGACCGGGAGTTCCGGCCGCTGCCGGGGAGCGTTGCGGTCACCATGCAGCAGTAGAAGGGTGAACGGCGTCGACAGAGGCAGGCCCGGAGGCCTGCGTTCCCGCAGTTCACTTTGCAGGTGCAGCGTTGGCCCTTTCCGCGGTTCCACCATCTTCCGAACACGGCGCGCGCGATTGTTTTGCATCGTTGACCAGGCAGGCTTGCGGAACCCGCTGGAAGGTTTGGGCCCGGCGTCCACTGCCAGGGGCACGCCCAGGGCAGAGGACACCGGCCAAATGCGTGGAGCCCATCAGGGGACCTGGGCTGCCTCGCCAAACTTGAGCGCGCCATCCGCGCCCACGGTGCTTTGCATCTCCCAGACGTCCTTGGTGCCCTTGCAGGTGGGGTCACCTTCGGCGCGCAGGGCCAACGTGGCCTTCTTGCCCTTGCCCTTGACGACAACAGAGAAGTGGTAGCGGCCCGGTTCAGACACCGCAAAGCCAATGTCCTTCCACGGCTTGGCCTGCCATTCGGCGGCGTTGACGGCGCACTTTCCATCCGGCTGTTTGCAGCAGTCACCGGCGGGGGCCGCCGGGATTGAGCCCGGGAGCTTCTTGCTCTGCGTGTGGTACGCCGTCACCGCGTTGGAAAGCGCCTTGAGGGTCACGGTGGCCTCGGACTGCGCGGCCTTGAGCTGCATGGCCTCCAGCTCCTTGGGATCAATCACGTCCGGTTGTGTGGCGGACTTCTTCAGCACGGCCATGAAGGGCTCACACGCATCAAAGTGCGATCCCTTTTCCACGCACGCCAGGTCTTCCGGCGTGAGCGCGGCGCAACCGGCCAGCACGTGTTTGTCAAAGGCCGCGGCCTTCTCCGCCGCAAGGTTCATCTCTTTTGCAAACTTGGGTCCCGCCAACGCCCAGATGTCCGCGCAGCGCTTGTCCGCGGGGAGGGACGCCGCGGCGGCCGCGTCCACCCAGCTTGCCGCACTGCTGGCCTTGGCCACCAGCTCCGTCAGCGCCGCGCAGTCTTTGGCGCCCTCCGGCGTGGCGCAGGCCAGCGTCTCCGGCGCCACGTCCTTGCACGCTGCAAAAAAGGCCGCCTCAAAGCGCTTGCCGCGGGCTTCTGCGTCCGGCAGCGCCGCAAGTTCCTCCTTGATGGCCTTCATCATGTCCGGGTTCGCGTTGGCCAGGCCACGCGTGCAGTGTTCGGGGTTTGCGGGTGCAGCCGCTTTGTCCTGCGCCGGCGGGGCGTCTTTCTTCTCGGCGGCCTTGTTTCCGCCGCAGGCGCACAGCGCCATCACGCCGAAGGTGATGAAACGTTGGGTCCACAAACGTGAGCCAGCAACAGTCTTTTGGGTGATTCCCATGGCGGGTGCTCCGGGAAAACGGGTGAGCAGCCGCTTTCTCACGGCGGGACGCCCCCGGTCAAAAGATGTTGGTGGGACAAGCTGAACACCTGGGCTGCTCCGGGACGGCGCAGCGCAGTCCACAATGGCGCGCACCGGGATGGCCCACCGCACAAAAAGCGCTGAAAAATCAGACCACTGAAGCATGGCGCAGGGCGTGCTTTTCCATGCGCATACAAATTGTGTTGCCAACACCAACACAAAGTGTACAATGAACACCAACACAGCAACGCCATCACACAAGGAGACCGCCATGGAAGAGCGCCGCCCGCGGGAACGTGAACTGGTCCTGGCCCCCAACGAGTACGCGTACGTCCTGGACACCACCAAGGGGCACATCAACTGTTACGTGGGACCCAACAAGACGTCATTGGCCCAGACGGATCAATTGGTGGCCTTCAATGAAGCCACCAAACGTTTTGAAGCGGCCGAGCTGGCGGGGGCCACGCGGTTGTTCGCCACCGCACCGGCCAATTGGTATTTGAGCCTGAAAAACCCGGCGCGCGAGAACCTCCACCCCACCCCCGGCGTCTCCAGCAGCGGCGTGGAGTTGCAGGTGGGGCGCAAGCTCAACGTGCCGGGCCCCACGTCTTTTGCGTTGTGGCCGGGCCAGATGGCGCGGGTCATTGAAGGCCACCGCCTGCAAAGCAACCAATACCTCCTCATCCAGATCTATGACGCCGAAGAAGCGGGCCGTTCGTGGCGGGCCGTGCTGGGGCTTCCGCCTTCTGCGCCGGAGCCCGCCGGTGGCGTGCCGGGGTTTGTGGTGGGCCAGCAGCGCATCATCCAGGGCACGGATGTGTCCTTCTACATTCCGCCCAACGGCGTGGAAGTGATGCCGGACCAAAGTGGCGCCTACGTGCGGGACGCGGTGACGTTGCAGCGGCTGGAGTACTGCATCCTGGTGGGTGAAGACGGGCGCAAGACGTTTGTGCGCGGGGAAGCGGTGGTGTTCCCGGAGCCGTCCCAGATGTTTGTGGAGAACCAGGGCGAGCGGCGGTTCAAGGCCCTGGAACTCAGTGAAATCTCCGGCATCTACATCAAGGTCATTGCCCCCTACACCGACGAGGACGGTGTCAACCACGTGGAAGGCGAGGAGCTCTTCCTCACCGGGAAGAACAAGCTGTATTTCCCGCGGGAAGAACACGCCATCATCCGCTACGGGGACCAGGAGCTGCACTACGCGGTGGCCGTCCCGCCGGGGGAAGGCCGTTACGTGCTCAACCGGCTCACCGGGGAGATTTCCCTGCGGCGCGGGCCGGTGATGTTCCTGCCGGACCCGCGCAAGGAAGTGGTGACGCGCCGGGTGCTCAGTGACCGGGAATGCCGGCTGCTCTACCCCAACAATGAAGAAGCCCTGGCCTACAACCGGGTGCAGCGCGCCGCCATGGATGGGCGCAACGCGCTGGACCCCGAGCCGGCGCGCCAGCCCACGTTGATGGCGGGCATGTCCACCAAGCTGTCCCGCGCGCTGGCCGCCAAGGAAAGCGCGGAGGCCGGCAGTTTTGAAGGAGACGCGTTTGCCCGCAAGCAGCGTTTCACTGGACCGCGCACCATCACGCTCAACACAAAATACGACGGTGCGGTGAACGTGGACGTGTGGAGCGGGTACGCCATCCAGCTGGTGAACAAGGCCGGTGGCCGCCGCGTGGTGCAGGGGCCGTGCAGCGTGTTGATGGAATACAATGAAACGCTGGAGGCGCTGGCGTTGTCCACCGGCACGCCCAAGACCACCGAGAAGCTGTTGCAGACGGTGTTTTTGCAGGTGCACGGCAACCAGGTGAGTGACCGGGTGGAAGTGGTGACCAATGACCTGGTGCATGCACACGTGCTGCTGAAATACCGCGTGAACTTTGAGGGGGACAACAACCCCAAGTGGTTTGCGGTGGACAACTACGTCAAGCTGCTGTGTGACCACGCGTCTTCCATTGTGAAGGCGGCGGTGCGCCAGGTGGGCATCCAACGCTTGCGCACGCACGTGGCCGAGCTGGTCCGGGACGCGGTGCTGGGCAAAAAGCCCGACGGGGGAGACCGCGCGGGGATGGCGTTTGCGGAAAATGACATGCGCATCCATGACGTGGAGGTCCTGGATGTCACGGTGACGGACAAAGATGTTGCCGAGCTGTTGGTGGCCGCGCAGATCCAATCCATCCAACAGGCCATTGGGGTGGCGGAGAAGGACGCGGCACTCACCCACGCCCGGCGCGCGCATGAGATTGACCGCGCGCTGCTGCAGGAGAATGAGGTCACCCGCGCGCTCACCGTGCAACTGGAAGCCGCGCATGATCAGCGCCTGCACGCGCAGGAAGAAGCGCGGGCGGCACGCCGGTCGGCATTGCAGGCGGCGGCCCGCATGGCCGAACAGGACGACGCGGCGGCGGCGTTCAAGGTGGCGCAGGAGCAGCTGCACACGCTGATGGCCCGGCATGAGCTGGAATTGCGCCAGCGCACGGACCGTCAGGTGCTGGAGCTGCAGGCCATGGAGGCGCGCGTGGCGGGGGCGGTGAAACAGGCGCAGGCATTTTCCCCCGAGCTCACCGCGGCGTTGCAGCGGTTGGGGGATGCGCAGCTGCTCAGTTCCCTGGCAGAAAATTTTGGTGGGCTGGCGGCGGTGGAAGGCAAGGCGCTGTTGGAGACCGCGCGAAAGTTCCTGGATTTTGTGCCGGGCAGCATGTTGCCGGTGCTCAAGGCGCCCGGGCAGGGCAGCGTGGTGGTGCCGCAGGCGGCGGAGAAGACCAGCGGGTGAGCGTCAGCCCGCGCGGGCCCGGCCCAACCGCGCGGCGCTGGTGAGCGCCACACACCGGCATTCAGCAGAACACCTCAGAAAGAACGGCGGTGGTGGTCACTCGGCAAAGAACATGACTTCTGCCAGACCCGTGTTGACCCCTCCATGCCCGCTGGTGATGTTGAAACGTATGAAACGGGCGTTCACTGGTGGGGACACCGGCAGCAGCTGTGGGGTGACGGGGCACGTGGGTGCCAACGCCAGGGACGTGGGCATGTTGGCCATGGGCGTGAAGGTCACGCCGTCTGTGGAGCTGCTGAATGTCACGCCGTTGACGCCCCTCATGCCGTTGAGTTGACCGTTGTTCCACACCGCAAGCCGCCGGACGGTGAGCGCACTGCCCAGGTCAAACGTCACCACGCCGGACGTGGTGCCCACGGTGGACTTCCAGACCGTTGGGTCCCCGCACTCATGGGTTGCATTGATGTCCGCAGCGCTCAGGCCAGCACCACTGGTCACGTTGGCCAACGCAGTGACCTGGCCCATGTCCGTTGTTGCAGTGACGCCCGCCACCGGTGCCCCGGTACAATTGCTGACACCGGAGAACCAGACCTCTCCCAGGCCAAGGTTGATGACCGTTCCGGCATTGTGGCTGGACGTGATGTCCAGCCGGACGTGACGCGCCGCCACCAGCGGGAACGCAAAGAACTCGGCGCGGGCGGGGCATGACGCCACCAGCGCCAGGTGCCGCGTTCCACCCACCTGCGTAAACTGGCTGCCGTCCGTTGAGACGTGGATGGTGAAAGCGTCCACCCCGCGTTGACCGGCCGCCTGGCCGCTGTTCCAAATGGCCAGCTGTTCCAACTGGACAGTGGACTGGAGGTCAAAGAGCACGCTGCCGGGTGCCAGGTTTTCAGACTTCCAGCCGGTGGCGTCAGCACACGTGTGTGCACCGTACAGATGCGTGGTGACATCAAGGCCGGACAGGTCCGTCATGGCGGCAAGGCTCCCACCACAACACGTGCCCAGGTCCGGCGTGGTGGCCACAACACCAGCCACACGTTCCTGATAGACACAAGCCGGGACTCCCGACGAAGAACCGCCTGAGGAAACCCCACCGCTTGAACTTCCCATCTGGCTGGTGGCAACCCCGGAGCTGGATGCGCCGCTGGCCAAACTGCTGGACTGGCCAGCAGAAGAGGACGTCGGCAGGCTCGAGGAGCCTGTGGAGGTGGAGCCGGCCGCCGATGTTCCCGTTGATGCGGAGGACGAAGCGCCCCGCGACGATGTTCCAGCCAGCGAGGAAGAGCCCGCGCTACCGGATGTCCGGGAGCTGCTGCTGCCAGCCGTTCCGGAAGATGATGCAGCGCCAGAAGAGGAGGAGGAGGAGGAGGAGGAGGAGGAGGAAGACGCATCCCCAGAGGTGGAGCAGGCGGAACCAGCGCCAACCATGATGCACCCAACCAGGAACCACCGTCCAACAAACGCGTCCTTCACACTCTTGCGCTGCAAGCTCAGCAAGGGACCTCCACAGGGTTTGATGCAACCGTCTCTAGGCCCATCCGGGACGCCTGTCCAACGGGAGGATGAGACTCCGTCTGGCATGGTAACCGCACTTCGGCTGCTCCCATTGCGTCCGAAATCCGGCGTGGAGTGTGACCTGCGCGGCCAGACTCTCCCAACGCCCCAACGTTTGCCACCAGGGTGGACGCCTCACAGCGGGGACAGGGCGGGTTCATACAAACATCCTATCCCAGGTGGTTGGCTTCCAAGGTCACCCCGCGCGCGCCTGGCCCAGCAGCGCTGCGGTGATGAGCGGTGAAAGCGCCGCGCCGTGGGAGGATGTGACCTGGCGGGTCTCTTCATCACTGGCCAGCCAGACGCTGCCGTCTTCATCGGTGTAGATGCTCTCCAGTGCGGCAGCGGGGATGGCCCATCTGACGTCACCAAATTCATCCACGCAGCTGATGCCTTGGGTGTTGACCACAACCCTTTGGCCTGGTCCGGGTTCCATGGGCACGGCCAAAGCGCGCATCACCGCGGTGCCCACCAGCATCACCACCACCTCGCGCCAGTGCGAGCCGCTGGCGCTGGTGGCCAGGGAGGTCACAACCACCGCGGTGACGGCGGCCGCGGCGCCGGCCGCGCGCGTCCGGTTGCGGCGGGTGGCGCTCTCATCACGGGCCATGGGAATGAGCACCGACCCATCCGCCTGGATAAAACGGCTCAATTCCCCAGCCACCGGTTGTGTTGGCGCGCTGATGCGCTGCACCAGGGGCACATCCAGTTCCAAAGGGGTGCGTTCTTCCATTGTCCCATCCGGGCTGTGCCAGTGCATGGGACAGTGGGCCACGCGCGCCAGTCCCTCGCCGTAGGCGCGGGCCATGCTCAGGTCTTCAAAGACGCCCAGGTCCCCCACACCCATGGAGTGGCGGACCACGTAGGAATTGCCACCAGACCCTTGTGGGTGTGGCACGGCCGTCACCTGGACGTGTCCCAACCCGGCGGGGATGGTGGTGTCCAGGTGCGGGATTTCCACGGCCTGCCCGCGGCGCACCAGCTCTTCCTTGCGGGCTGGTTCGGTGGGCGCAAACGTCATCACCGGGGCGGGCGTGGGCAGGCGTTTGCCGCGTGGCAGGGGCACCTGCACTTTTTTGGGTGGCTGGCGCAGGGGCCGCAACGGCACGGTGCTGGTGAGCTGGCTCATGGGGCGGTGACCTTGGTGGCCTGGTAGGCGGCAGGGTCAAAATGTTTCAGTTTCCGTCTGAATTCAAACGTAAACCCCGGCCACAACGTGACGTTTTTTCCATTGGGGAGCAAATACCAGCTGCGGCAGCCGCCCTGGTTCCACACCGCGCGCCGCAGGCGGCCTTGCAGGGTGTCATTGAACCCGCGTTGTTGTTCCGCGCGCACTTCCAGCGTGGCCAGGCGGTCCCGCGCCATGAGGGCCAGGGCGTCCAGCACGTAGGTGACTTGTGACTCAATCATGTAAATCATGGACGAATGTCCCAGCCCCACGTTGGGCCCCACCAGGAAGAACAGGTTGGGAAACCCGGCAACGCAGGTTCCCTTGTACGCCTCCGGGCCGTCCTTCCAGGCGGTGGTGAGGTCTACGCCACCGCGGCCGTACACCAGTCCGGGCGGGATGGGGTCATTGGCCTTGAAACCGGTGCCCAGGATGATGGCGTCCACAAGGTGTTCGCGGCCGTCCCGGGTGAGGACGGAGTGTGCGCGCACTTCGGTCACCGCGTTGGTCACCAGCTCCACGTTGGGCTGGGTGATTGCAGGATAATAGGTGTCAGACATCAACACGCGTTTGCAGCCCAGCGCGTAATCCGGCGTGAGGCGGGCGCGCAACGCGGGGTCCGGCACCTGCGCCTCCAGGTGGGCGCGTCCCAGGGCGCGCGCCAGCTCCATAAGGCGGGGTTGCAGCACAAAGGCCACCACCCGCGCCTCCAGGCGGCAGTAGATGGCCGCGCGAAAGAGCTTCTGGGTCCACGGCAACCAGCGGAACAGGGCACGTTCCCAGGCGCGCACCGGCCGGTCCGGTTTGGGCAGCACCCACGGGGGCGTGCGTTGGAACAAGGTCAGGTGCGCCACCTTGGGCTGGATGACGGGGACAAACTGGATGGCGCTGGCGCCGGTGCCCAGCACCGCCACGCGTTTTCCGGTGAGGTCATAGCCGTGGTCCCACGCCTGGGAATGGAACATGGTGCCCTGGAATTGCGACAATCCAGGAACATCCGTTGGGAACGCCGGCGTGGACAGCCCGCCCACGGCGGCCACCAGCACCGGGGCCTCATACGTCTCACCGGAGGTGGTGCGCACGCACCAGAGGTTGCGTCCCTCGTCAAAACGGGCGTGGGCCATGGCGCGGTTGAAGTGGATGAACGGGCGCACGCCGTATTTTTCCGCCACGTGGAGCAAATAGGATTGGATTTCTCCCTGGGGCGCAAACATGCGCGTCCAGTTGGGATTGGGTTCAAAAGAAAACGAATAGAGATGGGATTGGACGTCACAGGCGCAGCCGGGATACGTGTTGTCCCGCCAGGTGCCGCCCAGCTGGGACGCTTTTTCCAGGATGACAAAGTCCTTGCGCCCCGCCCCCAGCAGTCCCACCGCCATGCCCACGCCGGCAAACCCCGCGCCCACAATGATCACGCCGGTGGTGGTGGGGGCCTGGGGTGTTGCGCTGGTCATGGCGGGCCACCATTCACCGCACGGCCCACGCTGTCAAAATGGTCATGAAAGCGCAGGGCATCCTGGGGCGTGTCCCGGCGTTTGGAGATGGTTTGTGCGGCGTGTTGGATGTCCGGCGGGAGCTCCATGAGGGAAAGGAGCAGCGCTTCCAGGTCATGGTAGACGGCAAGTTCGGCGGGGGAGAGGGGACCGGCCTGGGACGGGGCAACGCCACGTTGCGCGGCCCGCACGCGGCGCGCGGCCATCTTGAGCTTCATTTTGAGCGCCGCCATGAGGAAGATGACGCTCCCGTTCATGTCACTGACCACGGCGTCACGCGCCAGCAACCACGCGGCATCCAGCGTATGCGCTTCCAGGGCACGCCACTGCGGGTGGTTGAGCGCGTGGTGCACCGCAAAGAAGAACCCCACCTGCGCGTGGTGGTGCTGAGGATCCGCAAACTTCTCCAGGTGGCACAGGTCATGGACCACAAAGAGGTAGGGGTTCTGGTGGATTGGGGGGGTCTGGGCGTCGTCCACCAGGCAGATGCAGCGCCAGCCCGCCGCCTGGTGTGCCAGCAGTTCCATGGCGGTGGGAACGTGCAGCAGCAGGTGGACCCGCCGCTGGCCGGCGCTCCAGGCCAGAAGCGAGCGGGTTGCGTGGAGGTCCACCTTCCACAGCCGGGACACCGTAAGCTGGCGCACCAGGGGGGACGCACCGGGATCCGGCAGCACCGGGTTCCATTGGCCCTGGAAGGCCACCGCGCCGCGCAGGGCCACCGCACGTTCCAGCAAAAACGCGGTCACCACATCCGCCGGGGGGGTGTGCCGGGCCACCAGGTCCCGGGGCGGGGTGAGGGCGTGCGCGTGGGACGGGCGGGTGGTGCCCGGGGCCAGATGGTCTGCCATGGCGACGTTGGTGCTAGCACACCACGTGGGGGCACTGCCGCGCCCACCCGCGGGCACGCATGCGGTTCAACGCCCCCCAAGGCGACGCCGTTGGATCACCGGTGCGGCTTCAGGATATTTGCCCCCAAGGCCAGTCTGGGCCACGCTGAAAATGTTCTGGGTCATGGTTGGAGGTACGCATGAGGCAGTCCCGGGTGGTGATGATGATGATGGTGGTGCTGGCGGGCGTGGCGGCGGGCTGCGCGCGGCCCAAGACCCTGGAATTTGCGCCGCTGCCCCCCATTGTGTCCCGCACGCCCCTGACGCTCACCGGCATTGTGGTGAAGGATGACAAGGGCAACGTCCTGGACCCCCCGCCCACGCTGGAGGTCACCGCGTTTCCCGCGGATGCGTTCTTCATTGACGGCCTGGCGCTGACCCCCAAAAAAAGCGGACCGGTCCAGGTGACCGTGAAGGTGAAGGACACCTCGGTCAGCGCGTCCAGCAACGTGGAGGTGACGCTCATTGACCGCGTGGACATTGCATGTGTGGGGAGCAAGGACTGCGTGGTGGGCGCAGGAAAGAAGTTGCAGCTGCAGGTCACCGCCATGAGCAGTGGAACGCCGGTGGCTGCGGTCACCCCCAAGGTGGACGTGCCGGACGTGAGCGTGCTCAAGCCCCAGGGCCCCCTGCAGTTCCTGGCGGGCATTCCCGGCAAGGTCATGGTCCACATCACCGCGGGGGATGTGGTTGTCTCCAAGGAGGTCACCGTGGTGGACCTGCCGGAGAGCGTGAAGCTGCGCTGCCCCAAGGACTCCGAAGCCCACGACGCCACCCCGGACAAGCCGCGCTGCACCATCACGCAAGGCAAGAGCATCCAGCTGGAGCGTGACGTCATCAAGGAAGGCAAGCCCTTCAAGGCCGCCACCACACTGGAATGGACCAGCGCAGACGGGCGGGTGGCCAGCGTGGACCAGGGCGGGCTGGTGGAGGCCCGGGACATGGGGCTCACCAAGGTGAGCCTCAAGGTCAACGGCGTGGAAGGGAGCCTGGAGATTGGCGTGGTGGGGGATCCTGAGGTGAGCGTGCGCATGGGGGCCAGCTGTTCGGGGAGCAACCCGCACAAGGTGCCCATGGCGCTGGCCGGGGGCGGGGCCCGGGCCAAGATGGTGGTGTTCAAGTGTGAAACCCGGGGCGGGGTGGCCTGCCTCAAGCGCACGCTGCAATCCCCGTTCACCCCGGAAGAGATGGCCGGCGCCGAAGAGACCTGCTGCTGTTCCCATTGAACCCCGCCCGGCTGCACGGCGCGTCCTGACGCGGCGGTTCACGGTGGTGGCCCGGAGCGTCACCCAACTGCCCCCGGACCAGGCCGCAACACCTCATACAACCCGGTTGCACCCCGCTTTCCCTGTCTGGTAGGGACGCGCGCCCCCTGGGATTGCGCCCATGGGGTCGTGCGGCCATGGGGACTCCGTCCTCAACAGATGGGCTCCTGAAGCGCGCGCAACAACTCGCTTTTTATTGGAGTGAAAAACCATGGCGGCATTGAAGCACGCCGTAGCGCGGGTTCTTCCCGGCGTTACGGCCCTGATGGCAATCCTGTTGACCCCTGCCCTGGCAATGGCCAGTGAGGCGGACCTCAAACTTCCAGACCTGGGCATGGTGGTTGCCCAAGGCATGACCGGGCGCAACCTGCTCATGTCCGGCCTGGTGGTGTCCGTCCTGGGCATCATCTTTGGCGTCATCCAGATGACGCAGCTCAAGAACATGCAGGTCCACAAGTCCATGGCGGACATCAGTGACCTGATTTGGGAGACCTGCAAGACCTACCTGCTGACCCAGGGAAAGTTCATCCTGATCCTGGAGGTCTTCATTGGTTCCATCATGTTCTATTACTTCTTCTCCCTCCAGCACATGGAGTTTGGGCGGGTGGCCACCATCCTGGCGTGGAGCCTGGTGGGTATTGCCGGCTCCTACGGGGTGGCGTGGTTTGGCATCCGGGTGAACACCTACGCCAACAGCCGCGCGGCGTTTGCGTCCCTCAAGGGCAAGCCGTTCCCCACCTATTACATCCCGCTCAAGGCGGGCATGTCCATTGGCATGGTGCTCATCAGCGTTGAGTTGTTCCTCATGCTGGTGATCCTGCTGTTTGTGGACCCGGCCAACGCCGGCAGCTGCTTCATTGGTTTTGCCATTGGTGAATCCCTGGGCGCCAGCGCCCTGCGTATTGCCGGCGGCATCTTCACCAAGATTGCGGATATTGGCTCGGACTTGATGAAGATTGTGTTTGACATCAAGGAAGATGACGCCCGCAACCCTGGCGTGATTGCAGACTGCACCGGTGACAACGCCGGTGACAGCGTGGGCCCCAGCGCCGACGGTTTTGAGACCTACGGCGTGACCGGCGTGGCGCTCATCACCTTCATCCTGCTGGCGGTGCAGAACACCACCACCCAGGTGCAGTTGCTGGTGTGGATCTTTGTGATGCGCATCCTGATGGTCATCACCAGCGCGGCCAGCTACTTCATCAATGACATGATTGCCCGGGCGCAATACGGCAATGCGTCCAAGATGAACTTTGAGGCCCCCCTCACCGTGCTGGTGTGGCTCACCTCCATCCTGTCCATCATTGTGACCTTTGGCGCGTCCTACTTCATGATTGGCGGCCTGTCTGATGGCAGCCTGTGGTGGAAGCTCTCCGCCATCATCTCCCTGGGCACGCTGGCCGGCGCGGTCATCCCGGAACTCACCAAGGTGTTCACCTCCACCGAAAGTGCGCATGTGCGTGAGGTGGTGACGTCATCCAAGGAAGGTGGCGCATCCCTCAACGTGTTGTCCGGCCTGGTGGCGGGCAATTTCAGCGCGTACTGGCTGGGCATCACCATCGCCGTCATCATGGGGCTGGCGTACTTTGTCTCCAACCTTGGCGCGCTGGAAGGTGCGGCAACGTTGGGCACCATCATGCAGGCGCCGGCGGTGTTTGCATTTGGCCTGGTGGCGTTTGGCTTTTTGGGCATGGGCCCGGTGACCATTGCGGTGGACAGCTACGGCCCGGTGACGGACAACGCGCAAAGCGTCTACGAACTGTCCCTCATTGAGAACGTTCCCAACATCAAAGAGGAAATCAAGAAGCAGTTTGGCTTTGACCCGGACTTTGACAACGCCAAGCGCTACCTGGAAGAGAATGACGGCGCCGGCAACACGTTCAAGGCCACCGCCAAGCCGGTGCTCATTGGAACGGCCGTGGTGGGCGCCACCACCATGATCTTCTCCATCATCCAGATCCTCTCCCAGCAGAGTTTCTTCAAGCCGGCCTACAGCCTGTCCTTGGTGAACCCGTTTGTGCTTTTGGGTCTCATCACCGGCGGCGCCATCATCTATTGGTTCACCGGCGCGTCCATGCAGGCGGTGACCACCGGCGCGTACCGCGCGGTGGAGTTCATCAAGGCCAACATCAAGCTGGAGGGCGTGGAGAAGGCCAGCGTTGAAGACAGCAAGAAGGTCGTGGAAATCTGCACGCAGTACGCGCAGAAGGGCATGTTCAACATCTTCCTCACCGTGTTCTTCTCCACGTTGGCCTTTGCGCTGTTTGAGCCGTTCTTCTTCATTGGCTACCTCATCAGCATTGCCATCTTTGGCCTCTACCAGGCGGTGTTCATGGCCAATGCGGGTGGTGCCTGGGACAACGCCAAGAAGCTTGTGGAAACCGAACTCAAGGCCAAGGGAACCGAACTCCACAAGGCCTGCGTGGTGGGTGACACCGTGGGTGACCCCTTCAAGGACACCTCCAGCGTTGCCATGAACCCCATCATCAAGTTCACCACGCTGTTTGGTTTGCTGGCGGTGGAACTGTCGGTGGAACTCATCAACAAGGGCCAGGGCGGCCTCACCCAGATCATGTCCCTGGTGTTCTTTGCGCTGAGCATGGTTTTTGTGTGGCGGTCCTTCTACGGCATGCGCATTGTCAACGAGGACGGCTCGGCCAAGAGCGGTCACTGATTCAACCGCAATGACCCCGGGCGCGTGAGCACCTGGGGCAACAACAGTGAACAACACCCTGGCCGGCGCGTTTCCTCTTGGAGACCGCCGGCCTTGGTGTTTGTGCGCGGCTCAATAGAGTGCTGGGTCAAGCAACGTGTAGCTGGAGATGAGCTCTCCGGGCGGGCATTGGGCGCGCGCGCCAGGCTGCGCAAACAGCAGGTGGATCAGCGCTTTGCCAATGGTCTGGTTGAGTTCAGCCTGACGTGTGCCGGCTGGGTCCTTCCGGTCATCCTTGATGGCCTCATCATAAAGTGACCGCAATGCCGGATTGTCCCGAATATGCAGGAACACCAGCCGGGTCACGTCTGGTGGGAAGCCCGCCGGGTATTCTGCGGCCACCCACAACGCCACCGCGGAGAGCAGGGCGGTGCGCGCAGGTCGCCGCACGCCCAGCGCCGCGGACAAGGCATCCACCACCACGTCGGTGAAGGACATGCCCAGGGACTGGGCGCGCTTCTCAACGTCCATGGAAAGTGACTCGGGAAGCCGCACCGAATGACGCGTGGTTTTTGGGCGCGTGCCGCGGGCCCACGGAGGCCGGATGGTGGGAGGTCGTTTCATGCGTCCATGAAGATACGCCACCCAGCAGCGTGGGTGAAGACAGTGCGATGGCCCACGCTCCAGGCCGCGAGAGGTATGCGGTTCCCAGGAGGTTGTTGGCAGGGATGGTGGTCTGCCGAGAGATGGATGGTGGGCTGCAGGCGTGGTTGGGCTGGTTAGAGGGGGGCTGTTTGGGAACACGCTTGAATG
>Ga0154020_10000068_pt1 | contig 105974 bp, 125 predicted proteins | sample Klosneuvirus_201_FD_109709 | JGI IMG/M metagenome (GOLD analysis project Ga0154020, IMG submission 109709) | Active sludge microbial communities from wastewater, Klosterneuburg, Austria - Klosneuvirus_20160825_MG | ecosystem: Engineered > WWTP > Aerobic digester > Activated sludge | place... | reverse complement strand
TACTTTTGTCTGGGGATCATGAAAAATGGTTCCCAACAGAAGGCCTTGCTTGGGATTATGTTCATGATCAAAGTTGTGATTATTGTAAAGCTAATCCAGAATATGACATGTGTTCTGCAGAATGGGATGTATGGTCAAAAGAAGAATACGATAAATACAGTAAATGATGGAAGAATATTGGAAAGATTTAAGTGATACAGTGGAAGCCTCTAATTTAGGCAGAGTTCGATCTAAATTTTTGGTGATTAAAGGTGAGGAATTAGGAGATGGTTTGGAGCTTGTAATGCCAAAGTACTTCAACAATCTAGTCCCAAAAACAATGAAACTTACTGTGCATCAAAGTAGAAGTGATTTAGGAAAACTTTCAGAGGGTTTCCTAAGATTGTATGCAAAGGCGTTCCTTAATATGAAGGACAAGCAATTTGCTCATGTTATAGACCCTAGAAAAATTATTTCTGTAGATAATATTGAGGTAACTAATAATTACAAGACTAAACCTGTTGGTGATAATCCATCTTCTTATCTTGGATTACAACGTGACATTAAAGAGTACAGGAAGGAAATGATAATTGAATTAATGACATTATAAAATGAGAGAAAAACAAATAACATGGACTATCAAACAGTTAAGGATATTTGTAAGGGCGGGGAGCGTTTTATTACAAATGTTGAATGCTTCATAGGTAAGAGAGTTGCTAGAGGGAGATTCTTTAGCTATGGGGAGGTGGTGTTAAATGTTTCCATAACATTGAATAAGGGTGAAGATGTTTTTAAGGCGGAATATGCAAAGTGTGTGGATCTTATACGAGAGAATATATGGATTATGGACTCTCAAGATATTCCCAAAATTGTTTCGCTTTTAAAATGTAAGCCCCGAATTAAGAAAATAAAAATTCCTAAGAAAGTTGAGACAAAGGCCACTCAAGTGGTGTACTTGATTAAAGACAGTAATACAGGTTTGTATAAAATAGGTAAGTCATCTAATCCACTACGTAGAGAAAAGACACTGCAGAGTGAAAAGCCTTCTATAAAAATGGTGAAGGTTTTTGAAGAAATTACGGAAAAAGATTTACATAATCAATACAGTTCTTTCCGAGTTAGAGGAGAATGGTTTAATCTTAGTAGTATTCAAGTAGAATATATTTGCAGACATAATAAATAGTATATGAAAAACAAATAGCTTTAAATAAAGGCTTCTGCGGACGTTGTAAGGAACAATTGGTATCTTACCATAGACATGACTTCGTAACGTGTTCTTGTGGCTCCTCTTCGCTTGATGGAGGTACTGAGTACATCAGATGGTTAGGGGATACTGTTATAGAACCAATATATACGGACGATGATTTTGAGATTGTTCGTAAACATGCTGTCCGGGGAAGCCGTGGTCCGAATGGTGATCAGCCGTTAGTTTATATTCCAATATGTGATATGACTGATGATCATCTAGAAGCAGTTTTAGAATATGGTGGTTCGCCTTGGCACTTGGAATTAATTAAGAAAGAGATAGAATGGAGAAAAGGAAAGTAGTTACTATAGGTAGTAATGAATACAATATTGTGTGTTCAAACGGCTCTTCGGGATTCTTTAGGGTTGACGTTTGGGGTCCTAACTATGATAAAAGCTACAGTGGCCCAGTTTTTAAATTAGAGTCTATGCTAATTGCAGCAGAGAAGGATTTGCAAGCTCACTTTAATAGTGCAATTGAAACAGAGGTTATTTTTGAAAAACTTGGGTTCAAATAGTTAAAAAACTTTAAATAATAGGGAGGGTATTTTTATTCTCCCTATTTTTGTATATGGAAAAATTTACACTCAACTTTGGTAAGCGGGAAATTATCGACTTATCTAGTGCTGGCGGGACGAGTTATGGTTATGATTATCGGATCGAAATTACTAAGGAAACTTTGAATGTCCTAGAAATTTTATGTAACGTAAGAGTAGATGCAAAGAATTTGGAAAAGGTCTACGTAATTAATAACTTGGAATTTACAGTATCTCCTTGGGGACTTGAAGAAGATTTAAAATTTAATGGAGGAACAGAAGAATGAATTATTTTTACGATTTAGAATTCCTTGAGGGAGTTCAGAAAAAGTTTAGGGGCTTTACACCACCAACAATCGATTTAATTTCTATTGGAGTTGTGGCAGAAGATGGCCGAGAATTTTACGAAGTCTCGAAAGAGTTTAACTTAAAAGAGGCTTGGAATAGATTTGATGTGAAAACAAGAAAATATACTTCCTTTGCTTCTGATGATAATGGACTTAGCTACACAGTGAATTGCGTTCAATTTACTGGTGAAGTTAAAGAAGAGCTTAATTTTTTGAAAAAAAGGTATGGGGTCGGATTTCACAAAGAATACAATATTGGGGATGAGTATAAAGACTACTGGATTCGTGACAACGTGTTGAAACCTATCTTTGATGATTTCATAGAGCGAGCTGAAGAACTTGACTTCACATATCGAAATTTTAAGAAATTACTAAAACTATTTGGCAAGTCTAGAGTTGAAATTAGATCCTCATTGACGGCATTTTTATTAGATCCAAACGGAGCTTTTTATCACTCTTGGCTTGGTGATTTAGATGAGTATTACAGAATCATTTGTAAACCGGATGAAAACATTTCCGTGGATTTATATGGTTACTATAGTGCTTATAATCATATAGGCTTATCATGGTTATACGGAAAGATGATTGACTTACCAGAACCAATTCCAATGTACACAAAGGATTTAAAACAGATTCTGGATAGTAAGTTTAGTAATCACCGAGCTAAATTTGAAAGCTGGTTGAAAGATGTAAAAGATCATCCGGAATATCCTAAGCAGAAAAACGAGCACAATGCTTTAGACGATGCCAGGTGGAATAAAGACCTATACAATTTCATAGAAATGTATTTTAATTATTAAAGAGAAAGCCTCCCGTTATGAGAGGCTTTTTTGTTTAGCTGAAATTTGTAGAAGTTGATACTCTTAGACCATCTATTTCTAAATCATAATAGTCTGTATGAGCTGTAAAAGGTCTAGGTTTACTTTTATCATCGTAATGATGCTTGACATATTCTTCATTATAAGACCAACCTTCTTTAATTAGTGCCCAGTCTAAAAACTCTTTTGCGTTATGCTCTGCACCATATTCATCTACGATTGCTCCAGCTGACATTACAAAATCAATAAGTTCTTTCTTAGAAGAATACCACTTGTTGTCATTAAAATTCCAACAGAACTTCCAACCATAAGAACTTTTCCCTAAATGAACCTGTTGACTACTTTCATTGAACTCATTCATTATGTCTTCCACGTCCCTATCTAATTGAGGGCTTACATCTAACTCTTGAAGCTTGCTTATCATATCTTCCAAATCTTTTTTACGATCGGATGATTTTTTAACAGCGTAATAATTTGTACCCATTATTCATAAGTTTCTGGGAATCTCTCACCTCCCCAAATTACAGGCTTTGATAATGCCTTTTTTACTTGATTAGCTGCCCAACGAAGACCTTTTAAATCTTCTGACAACATTATTGCGGGATCGGTTCCATAGGCTCTTAAAGACCCATCTTCTTTGTAATACACTTCATGTATTTGAAATACAACTTCGTGCATTGGATCCTTAAACGCTAGTACTCTGTAATTCCAACTCATACACCTGCTTCTTGTTTGTCACTCTCAGCTACAGCCATTTCTTTATCGTCTTCAACAATCACGAAGCGAGTAGCAATAAATCCGGGTTCAATTTTCATACCTAATTCAGTCATATAAATCGGTGGATTCTTAATCTCTTTTAAAAGGTATCTTTGGGTTCCAGCTGAAAAGGATCCTTCTGCTCGTCGTAAGGTATAAGTCTCTCCAACTTCAACCCACTGATCAAAGTATTCGGAGCCTTTACCTTTGCTATCGTCTATACAAAGTAGTTTCATTAGTATTCAATAAAAGTTTGTTTGTGCCATATTCTCACTATCACCTTGTAGTCCGGAGACATTACTGGTAACGTTTCAATGTTAATAATGGATTTTAATTTGATGTTACATTCTTCCATTACTTCCTTGATATCATCTATTGGTGAATCAGTATACTGAAGTTCTTTAATTATCCTCGACATACAAAATCCCTTCAATTTCTGATTCTTTAATCTTATAGTAATCCTCTCCCATGTAAGAAAATTTTCTGGCGAACATTGGATTGACCACTACTATATTGCCTTCTTTTACGTAGTCACAAGTATCACCTGCCGCGACTACTTTACATTTTCTTAGCGTTGGTGATTCACTAAACTCAGACTCTATCAATACAATACCAGTCTTAGTCTTTTCTTCCATCTTGTATTCAACGACAATTACATCGTTTTTTACTGCAGTTATTTTCTCCATTCTCTTTCGTATTTATGTTTGCCACATACTCGGCATTCAAATTTTGTTACAATTTCATAATGATGTGGATCCCAAATATCTCCAATCTCTCTTTTTCCAATCTCTGTCCAGCTGTGTCTGCATCTCCTACGAAAGTAAATCCCCAGGAGAGTACAGAAAGCTGTGAATGCAATAATTCCCGCTATCATTCTAAAATATGTGTGTTATTCTACTGACCTGACCAAAGTTTTTTGAGTGGATAAATCCTTCAATTGCCTTTGGAGCGTAATGGTGCTGCTCTTTTGAATGCCAAGAGTCTGATCCAGATGGACTTCTTAAAGTTTCGACACAAACGCCCATATAATCTTTACTTGTCTTATGGTGAATGTGGTGAATGTAAAAGTATTTGTGATCAGTTTTGGCCCAATCTTCTTTTGCTTCATGAGCCATTGTAAGTGGCAAGTTGGCGGCTTTTCCGCCATCTCCGTGAGAAGTACCAATCAGATTTTTATGATAAGTGTAATACTTTCTGTGAGCGATACTGCAGTCAAACGTAATGTTCTTACAGTTTTTGTAGTAAGTTTGGATGATGTCTGCTAAGAAAAAACCAGTCATATAATCGTGGTTTGATGGATTAAACACAAAGTGTACATCAGCTACTTCTAACAATCGATCTAATACGTCAATGTAAATACTCTTGGCCATGAGGAAATTTCGGTACCACATACCATCTGTATTTTGAAATGTTCCGGCTGTAGTTGTGTTCTTTGGGGTATCTACATGTAGAATATCGTTTCCACCAATAAAAAGGATTTGATCAATTTTAAATCCGGAAGCTTTTTGCAAGATACCTTCAACACCCTCACGTACACGTTTAACAGCAATTTGGCTATTGTAGTCTTCTCCAACTTCAAAACTGTCAGCTAATTTTCCAATGTGCACATCTGCTGGATCAACAACTAAAAGATAACTCTCTGCAGACTTCTCTTTGCGTTTGATTGTCTTTGGCCTATTTGACATTCTAGAAATACTATCCAAAATATCTTTATGAAAATCAGATTCACTTTCAATAGATACATAGGTGCTTGCAATGTTGTAGTAGGCCCCGTTACCAGAGTGAGTTACCAATTTGTAAGACTTAACCTGATCAAAAGGAAGTTTGTAAGTGTCGCAGTACTCCCGGATGTCCATAATGGTTCCATCCTCTTTTAACGCAGATAATCTACTAACACCTTTTGTAGTGTACTGATTTGTATCAGTGTCTTTGTCAGAACAAAGTATTCTAGAAACGTTCTTTCGAATTGTCTCTGTGTACTCGACATTTTTTGCTTTTGCATAAGCTTTGGCAACTTCTGTACTTCCACTGATCTCTTTACCTAAAGAGCGTATCAGCCCCTCATCGTACTTTTTTTCTTTACTCATAATCTTCTAAGTCAGATTCAAAATCAGGAAAGTCATCCTGAAATAAAGTTGGATTCTCTTGGATCCTAATAAATTGAGCTTTGTCTTTTGACCAGCTACCTGTTAAAAAAGGAAACATCTCTGATAGGTCCCCTGATTTTTTTAATTCGTCGTAAATCTCTTTGTACTTAGGCATCACATTCGTCTTTTACAAGTTGCCAAATTCGATCGTAGTAAGCTGCACTCATTCGGGACAAGTCTTGAGGTAAATTGTAAGATTTTTGTTTTCCACCTTTAAAGCAAGCTCTGATAAAAAACTCTCCGCCCATAGACTTTGGTCCCTTTTCTAAATCTAAATACGTACACTTACTAGGTAAGGTAGATTTAATCACCTTCAGCTGATTTTTTAATATTGCAATGTTTACATCCATTATTTTAAATATTTCTACAAATATAAAAGAAAAAGTGCAACTTTCGCCGCACTTTAACATTTTTTAGCAAGTGGCTGTGGTATGAATCGAACATACGACGTAGCAGTCTATCTTGCAATGCCATCACCGAATAAAGACGTCATAACATCAGCATGGTGCATTTAAGCTTCCTACTATCCCACTCACAGTTTTTGGCGCGACCTCAACTGCTACACAGCTATTTAGTGATCCCAGCAGGACTTGAACCTGCGACCCTCAGATTATGAGTCTGACGCTCTGACCAACTGAGCTATGAGACCAATTGACAGTTACACCCACTGCCAAGGCTTACCTAAATCAACATGTTAGCACCCTCTTTCTACAGGCTCTCTACATTAAAAGTGTAGGCCTCTTAGAGTAGGGTCATGTGAATATCTCTACCTGAGAGAAATCCCGTGCCAGTTGCGTATCTGGTCCCTATTCACTTGCTGAGATCTCATTCACACCGTCCGTACTGTGTATTCCGTCCCTTTCGGGCTTGGTTTCATTCTTGGCCTTTGTTCAGTGGTACTTTCTCAAGGTACCGGTGTGTTCAGAATTACGTCTGATATCTTTATGTAACACTTATGACACTAATGTCAGTGATGAGTACAAGGGATAAATGTTTAGCCCGTCCGCACAGTTCTCCAACTGTGAATCCTTTTTTGTTTAAAATGTGTGAGGGTCGGCTACCTCATGCTAGTGTTTTAAATTTCCATAACATCGAACGGAAGTTCTTCATACGCTGTAATTAATCCTTCCATGTCTTTTGGATAGTCGTCTGAATTCTGCCATTCTAATTCATTACTATCGTTATTGCTAAATATGAGCATTCCTTTTTTGACAGCCTCATACTCATTATCAGCTGAGACTTTAAACAGCTTTAAGTTATTTTCAAACATTGAAAGTATTCCAACTACGTAATTTTTCATATTATCATATATTTTGCATAATATCTTTAACTATGATATTGCGCATATTTTATGTTAGTGCTCGAAGAGAGACTCGAACTCTCATGCTTTTTAGCGCTGGATCCTAAATCCAGTGTGTCTACCAATTCCACCATCCGAGCGTTTACCAAGGCTATTTCCTATACAGGTCGGTCAGCAGCCTTTGGATTTCAGAGTTATTCCTCCACTGATCTTTACACGTTACCTACTCCATGTAAAGCCTTTACTTTATGTATGGTAGTACCCCCGCCAGGACTCTAACCTGGGACCTTCACTTTAGAAAAATGTTGTTCTATACAGCTGAACTACGGGGGCATTTTAGTTAAAAATACGACAGGACTTTCACCTGCAAGCTCTAGAAACTACTATTACGGGTTCCCAAGGTTACGGATCTTCTGACCTGAGAAAGTGATCCTCCCGACCTCGTTGAAGGTTTGCATAAATGCAGATCATCAATAGTGTAACTAACATGCCTTAAATTCGGCCACGTATCTTTTTAATTTTGATCGACAGGACTTGAACCTGTAGTAAGCCTGAGCTCTCCAAGTTACATATTAGAGTTTTTTGGATTTGCAGTCCAAAAAGACTGGTAGGTGTTAACTCACCAGGTGTCGCCGTCCGCCTTGTTTCGGTGTGTCTTATCTAATATGTAATAGCGTCTAATTCCGCCACGATCAAAATTTTAATCTTGCCAAGTAATGGCTTTTACACACCACATTTGAGCTGTTTGCAATTCTGTAATTGCGATAGATCCTAAGCGTGTTTGCTCAGAATTACGGGTTGCTAAACGCAAGTCATTCATTTGGTTAATTAATTCGGCACACAAAGCTTTTACCTTGTATACCTCATCACTGTTACCTGGATTAAATGTAATCCCCACTGCTTTCTCTCCATAAGAGATCTCTCTTTCTAATTGATTTTCCATAGTGTGGATGATTGGATTCGAACCAATGACCTCCTGCCATTATTTATCCCCTACATAATAGGGAGCAGTACTCTACCGGACTGAGATACATCCACTACCATTATTTAAAATGGTAAGTCATCTTTTTGGCCAGTAGGTATTGCCGCCGCTGCTGGAGGTGCCTCCTGTTGGTAAGCTACTACTGGCTGTTGAGCATTACCTGTTGGAGAAGGTTCAGCTGTTGAGCTTGGAGCAGGACTCATAGCTGGAGCAGATTCGAACTTAAACTTCTCAGATAACTCCATTAAAATTCCGTAGTAGAAATTTTTCTGTGCTTTGAATGTGTAAGATTTTTCTCCTGCCACTTCCTCAACCTCAGCTCGTGGAATTTCATCGAAAGGAATATAACCGGTCGAAGCATTTTTGCCAGCATCGTTTTTAATGTTTTCGTAATTCAAATAGAAATTACAGTTTTTGTACTCTTTACCATTAGCCGACGTAGTAGTTTTATAACTTACTGACGCTCTTACCGGCTCTCCAGCTTTGTATCCACGCATAGCTCCAATCAAGGCTTTTGCTTCATCAGAATAGTTAGTACCTTTTTGGTTGTTTAAGGTAACTGAAATCTGATACAAATTCTCACCATCTTTCAATGATAACTGTAAAAACTTCAAAGTCTTTCCTTCGTATTGTACTTCTTTAACACCAAAAGAATTAACAGTACCTGCTAAACTTTTATAGTATTTATGGTACGTAGTCTTTACTGGCGTTCCATACTCTACAGCTTGATAACCTTCTTGAGGTGTGCTGCTGCTTTGGTAAAATTCTCCTTGCTTTGAGGAGATCTTAAAATTAAAATAATTCATCTTGTCCTTCGTTTATGATGCAAAGATAAAGTGCTTTATTTATCTGTGCAAGTATTTTTTGTTAAGATCTGTTAATGTTGTCTAGATATCTTACAATAGTCGCCACAGCATTTGATAAATCTACCTGACCCATCATAAGGAACCACATCTGGAGGCTGTTATTGAACTCCTGTGGCGAAACCTTAGACTTACTTTCTTCTACAAAATAAGTGTATAGAAATTCTTTAGTGTTCCTTATTTGATCGTACCTTTGTTTTGTCATCCTTAAAATTTTTATAGCGTCTCATAATATCCACTATCAATTTTCGTCTCATTTGGTGTACTTCCGGATCAAGTTCCATAACTCCAACGCCTTCCAGCCCTTCCATAATTTTTAGAAAATCAAAAATACCTGAGCCTTTAATATCAATTTGGTCCGGATCCCCGTTCATAAATAGTTTGGAAGACTCTGGTAGACGAGTGACATAGGTGATTAATTCGTGCAACGTAAAATTTTGCAGCTCGCTGATTATGACAGCGCTGTGTTCTGGGAATGTATTCCCACGTATAAATCCTACATGCTCGAAACTAATCTTAGATTTTATACTAGTAGCAGTTTGTTTACCTACAAGTTTCTCTAGATTTTCAAAAAATGACCTTTCGTATGGAAATAGTTTTTCATCTGTACTATTATGTGTCACAATGTAGTTATTCGTTATGTACAGCCCATCTGGTGCAGATGTTTTTATACACTGAACATAATCCTCTCTTACAATTTCTACAGACTTTATTCCTATAAGATGTCTGTACGCAGGGTTGTAATTTTTAGCTTTTCTACTGATATAAAATGGGTTGAAATCTAAATTTACAACAACTTCATAACTTGGGTGACGTGAAATAACCTCGTGACCAGTTTTAGTTACGTGCGATCTTCTTCCCACACGGTTTCTCTTATAAATGGTTGCTCTGCCTCCAAGTGACCTAATTAACTCAACAACTCCTTCTGCAAGTTGTTTTGATATAGTGGTATATGCTGCAGCACGTTTATCACATGTACCATCCGTATCCATCAATCCTCTTAGGAGTTCTACCCTCTCTTCTATACTGGAGCAATATATATATTTATCAGGTATAAACTTCTCTTTTGCGCCTTTACCATCTAACCCTAATTTTCTAAGTTCCTCTTTTATTGGGTTCGTATATACACCCTCTTTTTCACCAAAGGAGTACTGTAGCTCACCAACTATGGATTCAGATTTACACCTACTATTTAGTGTACCTCTTTTTATCTCTTCATATTTTAAAGCCTCACCGATAGTCTTGTATCTCCTTTCATCTTTAGTAGAAATATTCGTAATAATAACTTCTTTTGCAGGCTTATTGTTCTCCTTACTACTAGAAATGTAGTAAGTTATAGAATCATTAGCACCTCCGTTCATAATAAGACCCATATCCTTACAAATATTTTTACACTTAGTTATAAGTTCTTCATCAGTATTGGAAACACCTACACTATCTGATATAAACCCATCTCCCAGTATTGCCCCTAGTAAATATGGGTGTATAAATTTTTCTACGCTTTCAAATTCGATAGGACTACAGTAATTTATGTAATGGTTGGGTCTACCATTTTTTGTATATAATGTGCTAATAATTTCTTTTAATGTCTTAACACTACCACTATAATCTTTTTTATATTTCTTTTTATCTAGCCTATGTTTTTTATCATTAGCATCTAGTGTATGCATCAAGTGTAATGTGGAACACTCCATTTCCCTACCATCTGTTGTTTTTACTAGGTAGACTGGCTCTTTGTTTACAGAGCTTTTGTTAGTAACTTTATATGCTTTACCATCCTTACCTATAACACTATCTTCAACTTCTATATTTTCTATAGTCGCCCAACCATTTGGCGTCAGTACCTTACTGTCTAAAGGTTGAGGTCCAGGAAGGAAACCGATTGATTTTCCTACTTCTACCGCAGGTTTTGTAATGACAATCTTTTCGAACTCTTTCTTTAAAAGTCCGTCCACTGCCCGGTGAAGTTGTACAAAATCCTTACCGGTACCAGCTTGCCCAATTAGAATTGATATATCATTTGATCTTAAAAAGTTTGATACTACTTTTTGATGTGGTGCCAATGGAGTTATAATTTTACTTGTACCTCCTGCTGATTTATCCAATCTCTTTTCTCTCATTCTCAATTGCTTCTAAAAGTTGAAGCCCATTCCATACGGCGTGGACCAAATGCTCAATGTCTTTGAATTTATTTTCATTTTCATTTTCTTTTGTGTGGTATCCTTCATTATTTAAAATAAAAGCCTCTGTTTGGCTACCTCCAAAACTATTTTTAGGTGCGTATCTATAAGGTTTTAGTTTTTTCTTGCAGGCCGCTTCTGTAAGATACAACAGTTTTAAATTATTACTTGATATAGTACTAACTACCTCATAATTATAAGGCATTTGCGTTTTCTTCCTATATCTATATTTTATACTATTACATGTTATACCTATTTTAATAAATACCTCATCATTATTATAACATTTTAGTATGTATAAGATACCCTGCTTGCCATTACATAAGTGGCACCACCATTTTAAGCTTCCTACAGTGTATTGGTTGCTGCACGCTGGGCAACCAGATCCATTTAAATGATTGTTTGCTTTTTGTTTAAACACCCCATGCTCGTGACATAAAATATCTACATTATTGTGAGAAATAGTGTATTTAACTAAGCTGTAATCATATTTATCTCCGTGTACTTTTACTGCTCTATTTATGAAATCACCAGTTGATAACCTACTAGTCTTGAACAATCGTAATCTTTCTTCCTCAGATAAATTTTTCATGTGACATTTACTACATTTAGGACTCTGCATGTGTATATTTGGAGTTGTTTTAAAGTCTCCATGTTTTTTGCAAGTTATAATTACCTCACCATCACCGTTGTCCTTATACTGTGTTTTTTCGTATGTAAATCTATCTCCGTATAATTTTTTAGACTTATTTATAAAATATTCAGTCTTATCTACTGCTGATAATATTGTGGGTTTTCTACCTTTCAAAAGATTTGATACAGTGCAATTACACATGCCAAACGAATCTTTTACTAGGATAGAGTCTATGCCCTTTTTATAAGGACCTATCAACACTACCTCTCTCTTATAAAAGTGTGTGTACAGTTCGCACAATCTATTAGATAAATAATTTAAAGGGAATAAGCTTGATCTAGAGGATGGTTTTGAACCCTTAAGTAGAGAGTAGACACTCATTCTATGATACCCATACTTATCCTTCACTATAAGTGGGTAACGTCCACCCTTAAATTTAGATATTATTGTAAATTCTTTATTTTTATAATAGATATTGTCTTCTAGAAGCCTAGAAATAACTTGATCGTATGTTAATTTATCACTACCCATTGTCTTTCAATTGTTCCCAAAGCATCATAGCATTACATGCATAAGCTACAATGTGTCCTAGTTTTTCATTACCATCTTTATAATTACCTTTCATCACTTCTATGTGATGTCTTGTTATAGCTTGTTTTAAACCTTCTACGCCATTTGGTGTCATCGGTTTTTTCCAATTATATATATCATACTTCTCTTTCTTATTGTTAGCCATCCTCTTAGCTATCTCTTCTAAAAATTCCCAAGATATTTCATAATATAATTTACCATCTGATTCTTTCTTACCTATATTTTCCATTAAATTATTTTTTAGTTTTACCACCTTTTCAAATCTACTCATTCAGATGCTTCTGAAATACGTTTTAAAGCTTTAGGGAACTGTCTTTGAATGACAATTCCCACTGGAAGTTTTCCACTGTCGTTTTTTACGCCAAGCTCGTTCGTTCTTTCTTCCAAAACTCCTCGATTTTTTTGTAAACTCTAGCTGGTGTATCTGTGATATCAATATCCTCATCCCAGATAGTTTGTAAGAAGTGGCCATCAAAATCTGTTGAGATAACTCTAATATTAGTTGGGTGAATATAGAAAGGGGCTTTCATTTCAATCATGTCACCTTCTTTGACCTTTACAGTTGGAGGTATTAACTCATCATCTGGAAAGTCTGCAATAGCTGCTTCATAGTCAGCTTTTTTCTTCTCTAGACGTTCCATGAACTCCGGAGTGAACTCTTTAATTATTCTTGTTACTTTAATCATACGTCTTTACTGTAAAATTTTCCTAAGATGTTATCGTTGTAGTAATTAACTGGGTCTTCCAAAACTCCATGAATCATCATTTCTTTTACCTCGTAGTATGAGAGTTGCTTTTTGGTAAAGCAGAAATGTAAGATTAGTTTTTGTATTCCAAGGCCGTTTTTAATATTTTCATTTAAGTTTTTGTTTGAACCAGTATAGGTCAACCAATTAGACTCACTCTTGACTATTTCGTAAGTCTTTTTCCTTTTGTCAGTAATTTCAGCTATTTTCCTTTTACCGAAATTTTTCTTACGCATCGAATATAAAGATTTCTGGCCGATGTACATTTTCCCATTTGCGTCCATGATCATATAGATAAATCCAATACATCCTTCTGGGAAATCTTCGATCGATTTACACTCCTTTATTTTCGGAAACTTAGAGCTCTTTACTTTCCAACTCATAATTTTAGAATGTTTTCATAAATCCTCTCTTCAATAAGTTCAACTAAGTCTGGATTTTCACTTAAAAACTCCAAAGCTTTATTTCCGCCCTGACCTATTTTGGTCCCACCATCAGCTAAACTATACCAAGATCCAGCTTTGACAATAATCCCTAACTGTTCTGCATAATGCAATACCTCAGCATTACGATCGATACCTAACCCGTAAACAATATTGTACTCACAAGTTTTAAATGGCCTCGCTGTTTTATTTTTCTTGCAGTTAGCTTTTACTAAATTACCTGCAATATCTTCACCATCTTTGAGTTTTGTGGACTGCTGCACTTCAACTTTAATTGACGGAAAGAATTTTATAGAATTTCCTCCTGGCTCAGTTACTGGACTTCCAAACATTACTCCAATTTTTTCTCTAAGTTGGTTTACGAAGATTAATGTAACGTTGTTCTTTTTTGCATGAAAACAAAACTTTGGAAAGTTGATTGAGTTTAATCTAGCTTTTTCAGCCATGGTTTTATCTCCTACATCACCTTCAAGTTCCTTCTTTGGAATAGCTGCAGCGATACTATCAAAAATAAGCGTATTGATTTGCCCTGATTCAATAAGGTCCAATGCAATTTGGTACCCATCTTCGATGCAATCTGGTTGCGCTAGGATCATTGAATCTACATCAACTCCTAAAGATGTGGCATAAGTCTTATCGAAAGAGTACTCATGATCGATATAAGCTGCCACTCCACCAAGTTTTTGAGTCTCTGCAATTGCGTATAGACATAATGTACTTTTACCAGAAGATTCCCATCCTGATAAGTAATTCATTTGTCCAATAACCCAACCACCTCCGGTGAGGATGTCAATTCCAATGGATCCAGAACGGAGCCTTTCTGTTGGAATTCCTGTGTAGTCAGAGTATTTGTAAACTGATCCGTCCCCAACACTCTTGTTGATTCGTGCTAAGACAGCATCGAGTGATTCTTTTTCTTTTGCCATTCTATAATTTTCAGTAAAATTAATTACAAAAAATGTAATAACAAAGTTAATTCTGTTAAAATAATCTAATTAAATACAAAAATATAGTCCGTGTATTTTTTCTTAACCAACTATTGCAAGCTCACTAATCATTTCCCCGGATACTAAATCTATACTACTATAGTTAGATACTAATTCTTCTACTATATAACCGTATGAGTATTTGGTATTCTGTGGACAGTTAGAAAAAACTCTATACTGCTTGTATTCTTCAAAGGAAGCCTTCATTACACGCTTAAAACGTCTCTTGGTAGAGATCAACCCTTTTTGTTTGAGTTTCTTCTTCCAGTAGGCTCCTTTGTGCTTATTGTTTTGTGTGCCATCTTTAAGGGCGGCAAATCCTGCGTTTGACATAACTACACACTCTGTTACGGAAATACTTGAACCATATTTGTCTACAACACGCTTAGCTTCTTTGTAAGCAGTTGCAGTCTTAGGATCGTTCAATTGCAATAATAAGTCTCTTCGATGTGTTTTTATACCGATTTGTCTACGCTGTTGTCTCTCTTCAGAAGAAAGGCGAACAGATATAGTATTGTAAGATGTGTCAATAAAATTCTTTCCAATTCTAATTGGCACAAGTTTGTTGTTAAATTTAGATTTCAATTTATCATTTCCAGCGATAGAAACATTACCAGATGAGTCGATACTACAAAGGCCCATGTTGATTAACATAGGCACGTACTTTTGAATAACGCTTAATGATAAATTTGTTTTTGATCTTAGGAGAGAATAACCCCCAATAGATTTATGGTTCCTAGATTTGAACGCATAATACTTATCTGATTTTCCTCGATAAGCTTTTAAAGTACAGAATACAGCAAGAAGTTTATCCCCACCAACCTGGTAGATATCGCTATAAAGCCGAGAAGGGATTCTAACTATCTTTGATTCCATACAAATAAAAAATCCCCCAAGTAAGCCTTTTGTGTTAGTACTGTGAAATACAAAAAAAACAATAGGTTAAAGCTTACGAGGAGGATTTTAAAAATGTCCTTTTATTGTTTTTTGCTATAGATTTTTCACAGTATAAGCAACAAAAATAATAACACTTCCTAAGAAATCCAAATAGTATAGTAAAATTTAGTATTTTTTAACGAAGACCATTCACACGGAGGCCCTCAAAAAAAGTTGATAGAACTCTTCCAGCTAAAGAAATTGGCATGTTTCCGTATGCCTCATTAGTCCTATATAGTTCATAAGTAATCTCTTGAATCAGTTTCAAGTTTGATTGATACTTCTCTGGTGAAACGGTATCAGTACTAATCTGATCCCAACATTCGTGAAAATAAGTTTCGTAATCCATGACTTTGGTTTTGTTGTCAAAATTACCATATTTAGTTAAATAAACCTAAAAAGTTTGGAAATATGGAATTTTATTATTTTCTTTGCAGAAATTATATCGAATGCAGGAAGAAGTTTCATCAGCCATAAAGACCTTAGTGGCTTTTACAAAAACAGACGAATGTCCACAAAATATTAAAGATGTATTTAACCCAAAATATGGAGTAACTATTTACTCAGAAGATGAATTTGAATTGGTATATGGATTGATCACAATGTATTGTGTAGCTAGAGTTTTGGATGGAACATCTACTAAACTACTTAGACCACAATTGCTCCACTTGTTGTCGATATATTTCCTGCAAGGTATCAATGATAAGGAATCTAGAAAATTGGCTCTAGATGTTTTGAACATTGAAAAAACGTCTTTAAACTCATTGAACGCTGATCTTAGAAATTTAGGATTCACAATTAAGAATCCGATGAGAACCGGAATGGATACATTAAACAGCGGGTTGTTGGAATTAAGAAACTACTATTTGGTTCACAAAGATGAGCCAATGTTTACAGTAAAATTAGTAAGTAGAAGTGGGACCAAAAAAAGAGATAGCAACGACTAATGATGTGATCAAATTAGCTGTTGAAAAATCTGGAATGACAGAAGCTCAAATACTAAGTGTATACAACTTCTTAGTTCAACAGTTAAAAAACAAATCTACAGAACCAGGTATTCATGCAATATACTGGGGAGGTTTAGGAACTTTCTACATCAGATACAAAGCATTAATAAGAAAACTTAAACAGGCCCATAAGTTCTACAACACTGAGTATCGATCAGCAATGGTAGAAAAACTGAGGAATAAGGAAGAGGATATGAGATCAATGCAAGACAACTGGCTTTACAGGCAAAGCAAAAGAATCTCAAACTTATACCTTACAACTGGATTGACAAGAGAACAAATGCAGGAAAAACAAAACGAACATTATGAAAAAGATAGATAAGGGAAAACAGATACTTTCAGCTTATATAAACGAAATTCCAGAGAATGAGGCTTGGTACCAAGAGAGGATGAAGTCTTGTTTGTCATGTGAACACAATACTGCAGTAACTGGAAACGGAGGTGTTTTTGACTACTTAAAATCAAAAACAATTGGACCAAAAGGATCATGTAAACTTTGCGGATGTCCTGTCGATCGTAAAGCTGCTGTAAAATCAAGTGTATGTGCACTTTTGGAATATGAGAACAAACCTCCAAAATGGAATTCACTTGAAACATTAACTCCGAACGATTCAGCCATTTCAGTGGAAAATTTGAACCCAGAGGTGGTAACTTTTCAACCAACCCCTGACAGCACATTTGTAGTATCTGTTGACGAAGTAAGACCGGTTGTAATGTTTAAGATCAAAATGAAGTGTAGTCACAAACTAGAGATTAAAAATCTAGAACCAAGTTGTGGTTGTTTGACTCCCACGCTAGAGATGGAAAATGACAGAACAGCTGTGATAACTTTTGTAATGTCTACAACTGGATTTAAAAAAGGTAGAAACGATCGAAAACTTATGATACATTATTATAAGGCACCAACAAAAATAAATACATTCACAATAGACTTACACACAACAATAGGATGAATAAGAGAGCGCTGCTAGATAAGGATCTGGCGAAATTTAGAGAAGAATTACCAGATTACACATTAGGACAGACACTTTTTTCAATGATGACTATACTAAGTGAAGGTAACTGGACCAAAGAAGATTTATTAACTGTATCTGATCAAGATTTATACAGAGTTTGTATAACAGCAATGATTAGAGAAAAAGCACCAGCAAACGATAATTTTTAATAACAGATGGAAGAACAACAAGAACAAATCAACAAGGTCCAACAAGAGTTGGATGAAATGCTTGCAAAGATAGGAGAGGACAAGTATAAAAATCAAGGCTACGAAAACGGAGTAGATGTTACAATTTCTGGAACAACATTTTCACAAATTGTTCAACACAATGCAAATGTACGAGTAACCTTAGAGTCATTCAGAGAGTCAGTTAATAAATTTGTAGATCGTTTAACAGAAGATGCTGACAAAGTAGCTGTTCAGATGATGCGAGAACATATTAAGCACATCGAATCTGGTCAGACAATCTCTTACGAAGAATTGGATAAATTAGACGCAAAAGCAGAAATAAATGAAAGAAATACTACAGGGAAGAGTAAGAAGTGAGCTTGAGGCGTTAGGAGTTTTTGATTTTGAATTGAAACGTCTGCAGCAGAATATTGAAACAAATTCAAAAATTCTGACAGAGTTAAAATCAAAAAACATAACTCACGACGATGCTTCAGTAAAACAATGTATTGATAATATCATTCAAGACAGTTTTAAAGTAGCTCCACTCTATCAAGATTATGTCGCCAAAATAGACATCTTAGGTGAGCACAAGATTTTAGCAACACTCATGGATGTAGATTTGGAGCTAACAGAAGAGCAAGATGCAGCATTCAAGGAAATCACTAAAAAAGATAGAATGTTCGCTGTACAAGCTGGATCAATAATCGTAGCTGATAAAGAACAATACGATCTTCACAGCCAAGGAATGGCAGAGAAACTTCGAACTCTAGACTACGAAAAATTTTACAATTCACCAAGATTTGAAAAGCCCTCCAATTAAAGAGGGCTCTTTCTGTTTTTAATATGAAAGAGACTAAACCAGAATATCTTACATCAAAGGAGCTTTTCATTAACATGAAAAATCCACCGGTATACAATCATAAAAAATCTTACTGGGAACAAACAACTGATGTAATACAATTTTATGAAGAAGAGATTCGAAAAATAACAGAGGGAGTTATGATTGGTGGATACTATATTCACCCGCTACTGTATTATAACTTGAATTTCTTCCACACACCTATCCCTACAAAGAATAATTACGGAAGGATGGAGGAGATTATTAGGGTACCACCATTGACAGACAATTTCTTGTATTTTGTTGATTCCTATCACGACTGTGAAAAAACTGATATGGGTATGTATATGTTTGGAGCCCGTGGTGTGCACAAAACAACTAACATCTCATGTGTAACTACCTGGTTAAACGTTACAAAACCAAATGGAACTACAACTATTACTGGAGGATCAGATCCCGATTTAAAGCAGATATCGAAAACAATCAAAGTTGCCCTAACAAATTTACACCCAGCTATCTATATACCAACATTAGTAAATGACTGGGACAAGCAAGTAGAATTAGGTTTGAAATTAAAAGATGGAAACACTCGCTTTACACACTCATACTTACAGATTACAAATGCTGATGCAGGTAAAGATAAGAAATCTGAGAAAGGTGCCGGAGGTAACCCAGTTGGGTACATCCTAGATGAGGGAGGTAAATGGGACCCAAGAGAGTTGTTAAGATCAGCACTACCTTCCTTTATAACACCAGATGGGGCAAAGTTGGTTCATATATTAGCCGGAACAAGTGGTAACGATACTTTATCAAAAGCATCTAAAGAAATGCTCAGTAATCCAGAAGCCTACAGATTAAAACCTATGGACTGGAATAGATTGGAAAGAAATATTCCAGAGGAAGCTATAACATGGAATGAAAGTAAGAAAGACAAGTTCTCAATCTTTGTACCTGGTCAAATGTCAACACGTTTGGATGTACCTAAAATCGAAACTAATCTGGCAAATCTTGTAGGAATAAATTCCCCAGAATTAAAAAAGATTGTTGTAAATGTAACTGATTGGGAAAAGGCTACAAAGCGTATCCTAGAAATGATCGCAGAACAGAAAGAGGAAGATGGAAAGGATAAGGTAAGAATGTACTTCCCTTTAAATATTGACGACATCTGGCTGACGTCCGGCGCCAACCCTTTCCCAGTTTCTCTGATTAACAGAAGGATTAAAGAATTACAAGATGATCAGCAATTCAAAGCAGTTGAGTTTGAAAAAGAAGGTTCGAAAACAGTCTATAAATTCTCAAATAAAAAATTAGCTGATTTAGAATACAAAGGCTCAGAAGTAGATGCTCCAATCAAGATGTACATCGATGTTCCGCAGACACCACCGGTGGAAGATATGTTTGTGTCTGGAATGGACTACTATAAATTAGAGCAAGCTGATGACGGATCACTAGGGGCCTTGTATGTTATATTAAGACGAAACCTAGCCCCCAACTCCCCATGTGAAAGAATTGCAGCATCCTATGTAGCAAGACCTTACAGGCAGAGTGAATTTGACGTAACTGCCAGAGATGTAATAAAAGCTTACAATGCAGAGTGTAATCTTGAGGCAGCCGATTTAGGATTTCAGAAATACTTAGATTTAAGAAAAGAAGCTGATAAATATTTATGTAAAGCCTTTACTTTTACAAAAACAAAAGATGGTAAGGAGCCATCGTTAAATTCAAGATACGGACTTTACCCAACAACACAAAACAATAGTTTTAGAATTAAATCAACTGTTGAGTGGACTAAGGAGGAACATGTGGTTGGACAGGATGAAGAGGGACATCAAATAATAAAATACGGAGTTGATTTTGTAGATGACATTGAACTTCTTCAAGAAATGGCATCCTACAGAAAAGGAGGCAATTATGACCGTATTGCAGCATTTTCTCACGCACTTGTTTATGCACAAAGGCTTGATGAAAAAGGAGTAGTACCTAAGAAAGAGACAATGCGTAACCAACAAGAAGCCCCCAAGAAAAAAGTTAACCAAATTAGGAATCCTTACGGAAGAAGAAGACACAATCCATTTTAACACATCCTACTAAAATAGGCAACATTTTTTGAGAATTTCTGCGTAAGAGCTAATTTTGTCTACAATGTATCAAACTGATTGGTTTAATAACGTACACAGGAGTGGTATTTTACCATCACTACACGAAAGAAAAAAAGTTAAGGAAAAAGATAAATGGAAAAAGGCCGTTTTAGACTCTTTTGAGTATATTGCTTTTGAGCAATTCAGAGAGAATATGGCCTTTTGGGACTATTACCGTATGGTAGATGGTCAGATTGCTTTCCAAGAACTTTCAGAAGTGATCCCGCACCTAAGAGGTATTCAAGACTTACTGGATGGAGTCGGAGTACCTACATTCTTAAAACACTACGATATACTTGGTGTAATTATGAATGCCTTAATAGGTAAGTACATCGACCTACAAGATAAATTCCACGTAGTAGATACAGGGGAAGTTGCAGAAAGTGAATACCTACGTTACAAGAATGAGGAAATCCAGACTTATTTGAAAAACGTAATCAAGAATGAGGTTGATATGCATATGGTTAAGAATGGCTTTACCCCAGAAGGTAAACAATTCGAATCACCAGAAGAGCAGCAAGCCTACATGCAGCAACTTGAACAATTCAAAGCTGAGTATACACCAAAGTCAACTGAGAATGATTCCAAAAAATCATTTAAAACTTTAGGTGTACAGTGGGGTGAAGCAACCATGGAACGAGACAGAGAGCAATTTGTCTTGGGCCGAATGGAGAAGGAGGAATTCAAAGATTATTTACTAACTGGTAGGTGTTTCAGAGAATATAAATTAGGATACGACAGGTATTATCCAAAAACGTGGAGTCCTAAGAACACTTTCTTCTCAAAAGAAATTGATGAACCAAGAGTTCAATACAGATCATACGTAGGTAGATTGCATTTTTACTTACCATCTGAAGTAATCAGAGAATATGGACATCATATTCCGACTGACAAGCAGAAAAAACTTTTAGGAGGATCAAATAGTTGGGACTCTTATATGGGCGGTGGAGTAATGGAAGGATCTATTAACACAGCCATAAATAATAACTTTAACAAACCAGTTCAAGTACCTTTTGATGGGTACTTTGATTACAACTTTGCATTAGGAATACAAGATGAGCTTGGGATTCCAATGGGAGAATATACCGGTGTAAACGGGGACGGGACACATTCTAAATCTGACAGGTTCTTACCTAGAATGTACGGAGATGGTGTTGGAAGATATAACTACTTTGCACGAGTTCTAAGAAATGACTATGAGCATTCTACTGAGCTTTGCCAAGTAACAGAAGTTTACTTCATCGCATACGACTATTATGGATATCTAACTTATGAAAATGAGTATGGACGTTTAGAGACAGTAGAAGTAACTGAAGACATTTTAGAAGATTTCTTAAAAGAGAATGAGATCAAGCAGACCTTCAAAGAGTCATTAGTAGATGTTGTTGAGAAGTTTGAAGCGAACACCTTACAGTGGGTACTAACTGAAAACACCTACGAAGGCGTAAAAGTACAGAGCCCTAATTTAAACGAGCCTTTATATGTATACTGCAGAAAGATGGAAAACCAGATACCTGGAGACACACCTTTCCAAAGACAATTACCTGTCGCAGGAATAATTGGACCATCGCCGGCAGCTAAAATAGCACCTTATCAAGCTCAGTACAACTTATGCCTAAACCAAATATTCTCTTTACTTGAGAAAGAGATTGGTCTGTTCTTCTTAATGGACGTACAAATGATCCCAGCAGAGTATGCAGGATATGGTGACGCAGAAGAAGCATTTATACATCTTAGAAACATAGCCAAAGAAACTGGTATCATGCCGGTAGCTACCACACAAGATGGTCAGAAGACAGCATCCACGTTTAACCAATTCAGTACGTATGATATTAGTTATACAAACCAAATTGCAAACAGGATTCAATTAGCTGATGTATATCAGAGAAAGGCTTGGGAAGTAATTGGAATTAACCAAGGAATGGTAGGACAACCTACTAAATATGAAACAGCAGAAGGAGTCAGAACAAGTCAAGATGTTTCCTTCGCTCAAGTATCAGAATTATACGAAGAATTCTCCTTCTACAAAAAAGGAGCATGGAATTTACATTTAGCAGTAGCACAACATGCGCAAAGTAACAACAAAGATATTTCTTTATTCTACACTAAAAGTGATGCAAGTATCGCATATCTCAGTCACGTTGATGAGAAACTTCCTTTAAGAAGAATAGGAGTTATACCGTCTGAGGACTCAAGAAAAAGAAAAGAGCTGGAACAATTCAAACAATATATGATGTCGAACAATACAATGGCATCAGATACTATTGAATTTGCAAAACTACTTTCTTCTGATACAATGAGAGAGGCACTTGAAATTGCAAACCTTGAAAGAAAATCTAGAGAGCAGCAAGATCAGTTAACACACCAAAGAAATCTTGAGCTTGAAGATAAGAGAGCTCAGAATATCCAAATGGTTGAAGATAGAAAAGATCAACGCGAGTTTACTTTAGCTCAAATGAATAACGAGGCTAAAATACAATCAGCTAGATTAGGAGCATTAGGAAGGGCTTCAGATAAGCAATCTGATCCACAAGGCTTCCAAGCTATTGAACAAGCAGCTAAGCAAGCTCAAGATGATGCTAGGATTGAAGGTAAGATTGAAGCAGATGCAAACAACTTCAAGCTTAAAGAAAAAATGCATGAAGATAATGTCAATATCAAATTTCAAGACTTGAATTTAAAAGCTAAAGCTCTAAATGAGAGTATCGAAAAGAGAAAGTCCGCAGAAAGAGTAGCAGCTATGAATAAAAATTAGAAAATATAATATTTTACAACTTTTTAACGAAAACGTAGGTAGGTTTTACAATCTATTTGCCAAATACAAAAACCAAATATAATTTTGCATGAGTAAACCAGAAACAGAAGTTCGTCTAATATCTTTAGAAGCTTTAGCAGGAAATGCACCTTTAACAGAAGAGAAGATTGAAACTATTGACGAGCAAATTAAAAAAGCTCAAATCCCTTTAGGAAAAGTTGAAGACAATTTAGGATTCAATTCCAAAGAGGAAGAAGAGATCGAGGAAGACAATCAACCTAAAGATGATTTAGGGATTACACCTCCAGTTATTACACCAGACAACAACAGCAATGACAATGATGAACCAGCTGTAGAGTCAGAAGAGTCAAAAAGATTCAAAGCTATTTTGAAAAACACTTTTGGAGACTTAGGAGTAATCGAACAAGAAATTGAAGGAGAGGTTGTCGAGTTTTCAATTGACGACATCGAAATGGATTCAGAAACGTTTGAATCTTTAGTCGCTCAAAAAATAGAGCAAGAGAGAGAAGCTGCACAATCTGGAAAAATTTCAGTTGAAGGTATCTCTGATATTACAAAAGCTATGATTGAGGTTGACAAAAATGGTGGAGACTTAGGTCAACTATTAAACGTCAAACAATCTTACTACGATCCACTATCACAAATTGATACAACAACGGATCAAGGGAAAATGGAAGTTGTAGCTTTAAGGTTGTCTGCTCAAGGATTATCACCAGATCAAGTTGAAATTCAATTGAGTGGCGTTAAGGCAAAAGGTATTCTGGACGAAGTAGCTGAGAAGGCGGAGACAGAGTTAAAGGCTCTAATGAACCAAGCTATTGAAAACGAAAAACAAAAGGCACAAGCCAAAGCACTTGCTTTACAAGAAGAACGAAAAAAATACAAGTCAAGTTTAAAACAGAGCTTATCTAATTTCCAATTGAAAGACACTGTTAAAAACAAAGTAGTTGAAATGGCTACTAAGATTGACGAGAAGGGAATGTATGAAATTGACAAGCTGTACGGCGAAGCAATGAAAGACCCGGATAAAGCAGCTAAACTTACACTATTCTTATTAGATGAGAAAGAGTATGAGGCTCAAATAACAGATAAAAAAATTACAGCTGAAAAAATCAACCAACTTGGAAGATTGAAACTACTTGCTAAAAAAGGATCACAAGTTGTAGAAAACAAAAGAACACCACCAGAGAAAGGCTTAATTCCTTTGGAAAATTTATAGTAATCAATAAACACATATAATGTCACAAAATATCTTTAACATTAAAGATTCAATTAACGGAGATTCTATCATTGGTTTTACATCTGCTAAAACAATGAAGAATCAAGGGTTTTTGGACTCTTCAAAAGTTGCGACTTACCTTATGGGCGACGAAGGTCCAGCTTCACATAGAAAGCATTTAGGATTAATCCAATTGTTTGAAACAACTCACAACGTATCTTTACCATTCATGAAGAACCTTTTTGTAGGTTCAGCTGTATTGGAAGTAGATCGCGGACAGACAATCACTTACGACTTACCAGTTAAACGTATGAAAGATGTTTGTATGACTGCTGAGGACACTTCAACAGAAAGAGATGCTCCAGGTATCGACGGAACTGTTTTCAAATTGATTTTGAATGAGCAGTTTACAAAAGGAGATATCTTAACTTACAACCCAACTCATGGCGAGCAAGTTATGGTATCGGCTGACCACGACGTACAAATGGTAGGAGAAAATTACCTTCACTGGGTAATCTTGATGACTACAGACAAAACGGCTTACTACCCTGCTGACAAATTGAAAGCTGGTATTAAGTACATGAAAATTGGAAATGCTATTCCAGAGTTTGGACAAAACTTCTCCGGAATCAACATGACTAAAAATCCTTCTGGATCAATCACTAATGAGTTTATCTTAGGATCTCCACGAGGTGTTGAAACATTCATGACTCGTGAAGCTGCAGGAATGAAAGCTCCAGGATTCAATGCATTTACAGATGCAATGATGGAGAATGTTAATGCACAGCTAGAAGCGATGGGTGGTGACAACAACATGTTCTACATGGGCCGCCTAAGAAATGGTCAGTTTGATGCAAGTACTGCAAAAATTGGAACTACATTAGAATACTTAGCATTAATGGAATTAGCAATGATGGAGTGTCACTCTTTATTGTTTGCTAAAGCTGCAGTTGTTCCAACAGCAAATGGAGTTCTTCGTGTAAATGAAGGTGTATGGCACCAATTGAGACGTGGTAAAATTATCAAGTATTCTAAACCAGGATCTTTGACAATTAACCATATCCACGAAGCTGCTTCGTACATCTATAAAAATTCAACTGTTCCGATTTCAGAACGATTCTTGAAATTCAAAGCTGGATATTTTGCTTGGATGAATGTAATGCAAATCTTTAGAGAAGAAGCTATCCAACAATTGAACGGTTTACCAGTAGGAATGGTAGGAAATGATTCTCAATTGCCACAACCAGTATTCAAAGGTAATTTGAATGAATTGGAAATGCAAGAAGTACGTATCAAATCTGTATTCATTCCTGGAGTAGGTAAAGTTATTGTTGAGCACGACCCTTCTTTAGATTACCAACCATTAGCAGATAGATTCAGCCAAGGAGCATACGGTCACCAAATGGCAGCTCACACATCTTACTCATTAGTAATTTGGAATGCAGGATCATCTGAGTATAGTAATGTAACAAGCAAAGTTCGTAACGCATCAGTAGTTGATGGAGGTAACAACAGAGCTAACATCTACTACGTTAAACGCACAGGTGAGCCAGCTGTAACTTACGGTTATGAGCAAGGACGTATGGCAAACGAAGGTTCTTATGAGAATATTCAATCTTCTTTGAAATACATGGGTAGAACATTCTGGGCATTGAATGAATCAGGAGCACTAGTATTAGATACAACAGCTACTGTAATGATCGAATTACAGGACCTTAAATAACACCAAAAAGTTGGTAGGAGTCAAGTACTCCTACCATACTTAAAAAAACTACTTTTTTGGGAAATGTAGACAACTTAAGTAATTTTGTCTACTAAACCAAAAGAAGTAATGGCAAAAGAAAAAGACAATGTTCTGTTCAATGTGAACAGGTTTGAAGTAAAAAAAGGATACACCTACGCAATTAAAAATAAGCTAGACTTAAATGCACCTTCCGGGTTTGTAAATGAAGGTAGTACAAAATTACCTGATGGTGTTGACGAATCTTTCCAATGTAGATGTTCTCCAGAGGGTTTATGGGATTCAGGATTTTTTGACTGGTCGCCTTGCTTTTCAACATTAGACCCAGCAGAAGCAAAAGTGAAAGCAAAAGCTAACTTTGAAAATGTTGCCAAACCATTCATGCGAGTTAAAGGTATTAAAGATAATGATACTTTAGATCCAAATAACGATGCATGGTGGAAATTACAAGACTTTAAAATCTGGCATGGACGTATTTATAATACCGACAATCCAGTAGATACTTTTGAGTTGTATATGGCTATTAACGCATACCAACTTACACCAAAAGAATTTGAAAAAGATCCTAAATTTAGTGGGTCATCCTACGTAATCGTAGACACAACAAAAGCTAAAAAACTGAAAGAAGAGAGGACTGAAACAAAATTCAGTGCCATTTCTAAATTCTCAACAGTTTTAGACGCAAATAAGAGTGCACTTATAGACATCCTATTCTACTTAGATATTAAAGTAGATAATAAGTCTTCCTCCGAAGCATTGATGACACTATTCGATGAGCACATCCTACCTAAAGAAGATAAGTTACGAATGTTCGTAGAAGCTATTTCAGACATCAGTAATGATAACGTAGAGAAATACATCATCTACAGAAAGCTAAACGGACTTTATGGAAGTACGGTAACTAGAAAGACAAACGGAACTTTCGCCTACGATGGAGTAGAGATCGGACAGGATTTGAAATCAGCAGCGGACTTTATTGCTAAAAATCCAAAACTAGAAGATATAAAGAATCAAATAATACTAAGAGAGGATGCAAATTAATGAGGTCTACATAAGTTTTGTTAATATGGTAAACAGTAATGCTACCAACAACAATTTAAGTGTAGACAAATTTAGATTTGTAACCTTATTCAACTCAACAGCTATTCGCTACGTACAGTGGATGTTAGAAAAAAGAAATGACGATTCGATAAGAAACATATCTAACTTATTAATTTTAGACAAGCAACTTCAGCCGGATGTTTTGACAGACACAATAAGCACATTTGTTCTTCCTAAAGACTACTTTGAGTTTGCAAACTTAAGTTTAGTAGCTTCAAAAGGGAATTGCACCGGCAAAAAAATCTCTACATTTGAAATTAAAAGTGAAGATGTAGAAGAACTATTAGCAGATGAAAGTAATAAGCCCTCCTTCGAATGGAGGGAAACTTTCTACCTGCTATCAGAAAACAAAGTAGCAGCCTACAAGACAGATTTCAGTATTGACAAGGCATTCTTAAGCTACTATAAATATCCAAAAAAAGTAGACATTGCAGGTTATATCAACCTAAATAACCAACCATCTTCAAATATCGATCCTGATTTTGACGACAAAGTAGTTAATAAAATACTACAGGCAATGGCAAAAGAATTCTCAGCAAACAAAGGAGACACAGCAAGCTATCAATTAAATAGCGACAGATTGTTCTCAAACATATAATCAAATAAATATACAATAAAAACAAATGGGACTAAACAAACCTTTCGATAGATATTTCTATCTTGTAAATGGAGCTGTTAAGACATCAGGAGGATCTTTATCGTTAGCAAAAGGACAGTTGGCAGCAGTTGACCTTTCTAAAACATCTCCAGCAGGAGCTAAGGTCGTATCTAGTTTTGCAGGTAAACCAAAAAAAGAAAAAGATTTTGCAATCCGCTTAGGAGTTTCAGAACGTCAAGCTAACCGTTCTTATGCAAATCACCCTAAATCTACAAAAGCATTTTCATTAAATGAAGTAGTAGGTTTAGAAGTTAGCGCACCAAAAAATACAAAACAATCTGTTGATGAGTTGGTAATTGGTTATGATGGAATCACACCTGGATCAGGATTCTCATTCAAAACAGGAGATCCTTACTTCCAAATCGCGGTTGAAGTTTCTGGAGACCCTATCTCTTACTTAGGTGGAGGTACAGAATCAGAAATCGTAGTGGTTCGTGTTGAAGTTCCAGACTGTGATCCTTTCAACACTTGTGTAGATTGTGACAACTGTTCAAATGTAGATTGTAAATCAATCACTATGGAAGCTATCGAACGCTTACGTAGAAAACAATTAACAGGTGGTACACGTTTAGACGAAGTAGTAGACATCACACCAGTATTCTCTTGTGACAATGACGTTACATCTACATTGATTCCTTATACATTCTACACATTAAGTTTGTGTGATACAGGAACAGATGCAGCATTAGCAGCAGTACAAGCAAACTACGACTACAAAGTTGTACGTACAGGACGCTCTGGATCAACATCTACTTACACAGTGATGACACCAGATACAGTAGGTGCACCAAGTTCACATGTACAAACTATCGGATCATTCATTAAAGATTGTGCAGCATGTCCAGCAGGATATACAGCTTCACCATCTGGAGTATTGTACGTAGTTACATTGGAAGACGATGGTACAGATCAATCAGCACTAGTTGATAACTTACCTGGATATGTAGCTACTACAATTGAAAAAAGTGGTAATGACTACGGAGTTGGATACTACACGTTAGTATTGGACAACAAATTAACAGATGCTGAGATCACAACTTGGATGGCAACAAATGCTATCTCTGGTACAGCTACAGTTGCTTACGCAGGAACAGTATCTTCATTATGCGAACCAGATTCACAACCAGCTGGAGTAGCATGGACAGCAGGTGAGACTTGTAACGCTACTAGTGAAACTTACGAGATCATCTTAAACGACACAATTTGTGGAGAAACACGCTTAGCTGAATTGCAAGGTGCTTACCCTAATTTGACTATCGCAGTAGCAGGATCAGCTAACTCAACAAGAACAGTAACTTTAACAGGTAGTTCAGGTACAGCGAACATTAACATTGGAGGTACAGATTACTTAGCTACATATGCTACTAGCTTAACTGTAACAGCAGCAGCTTTCGTAACGTCACATGCAGCAACAATCTTAGCTGACGAAGGTGTAACAGTAACATCAAGTGGCGCAGTAATCACATTAGTTGGACCAACAGCAGTTGTAGGTGGTACAGTAACTATTACTAACGCAACAACTAACTTAGCTGGAACAGTAAGTGCATCATCAGTGATTCCTTTCCGTCAAGCTTGTCAAACTAAATATACCACTACAGTTACAACTAACTTGGTATGTGAAGAGTGTGACCCAATTTTCAACGACTACTTCGTATCACAAGCTCCTGGAGATTTTGATATTCAAGCTTGGGTTAAAGTAGTAGACAATACAACTCAACCCAACGGTAACTGTGAGTGCGGTATCCGTATCAAAGCTAAAACATTCCACTTAGTTGGAGAAGAGGCTTTACGTGATCTAGTTGGATTTACAGAAACTTCTACTTTGATTCGTGCATCTGCAGAATACCCAGAAGAGATTCGTGAAGGTATCGGCCGATTACCAAAAGGAGCTGATGTTGGAAGATACTTCTCCCGTTTCATTCCTAGAACACACTTAGGTGGTAACATGCTAGATTTGGAAAGAGAAGGAGACTTGTACTTCAAAGGAACATCTAACAAAGATTACCTTGGAAGAGTACTTCGTGGTGAGACTTCAAATATCGAAGACCAATTGGTTCAGTATGTACAGTACACATTGAAAATTAGCAGCACTGGTCATTCACAATCATTTGCTGGAATTTCAACTGAAGACATAAACTACCAGTTCTTCGCACCAGTAGGACAACACTACGCTCTTGAAACGTTGTTAAACAACTTAGCAGGAGTAGCAGGAGTAGATCCAGTTAAAGCTTTCGGAGCTTAATAAAATAAACTCAATAGGGGAGGCTAACCACCTCCCCTTTTTCATACAACAATATTATGTCATCATACGTAAAATTATCACCAAACGATCAAAACCTACTTAGATCAGTAAGTTGTGCAGTAAATAAGTTAAACACCATCTTAACCACAAATAGTGTAATTGAGACCGGTGTATTAGCTCCGGCACTTCCTTACACTATTCCAGACAATGTATACCATTCATTTACAATTATAACAACTGGGGCTGTGGAATTAGATGGAGTATTAGTGCCAGAAGGTTCTTATAGCTACGGAGCAAATACTGGAGATTTACTTACAGGTTTTGCAATAACAACTTCTTCGTCTGGAACAGTAGTGATCACAACACAGAAAAAGTTGTAAAGATAAGCATCTATTATTCAAAAGCACATTTTTTGATATTAGAAGATAATAGAATAAATTTGTATTTAATAAATTAAGCCCCCTACTTAATGTGAGGGGCTTATCTGTAAAAAACAGAATATGTCAATTGTAAACGACCTTCTAAAAACACCTAGAGGAAAATGGAGTAGAAAATCCGTACTATTATTTGCGTCTTTTCTAACTGCAATACTATATGAATTTTCACTACCTTTCTTCGGAGTGGTAACAAAAGAGTACGTATTTATAGGACTTTTAGGCTTTGCTGCCACTTTAGCTGGAATGACGGTATACGACAAAAAGAAGCAAAACGTAAATATTCAAGAATGAAGTTAGGGGATGCAACAACAGGGTTTCTTGGATTTGAGAATGTAAATGATTTTTTCAGTTCTCTATTTGGTGTAAAAGCTTGGATAGTTAACACAGCATTAGCAATTGTAGGAACAATAGCTTCTTTTGTAAGCAATTATGTGTGGGATGATCCACAAGCAGTGTACCTTCTTTGGACACTAATGGCCGCTGATTGGGCATCAGGTATTGTTAAGTCAGCGGTAAATAAAAGATTTGTAAGCTATAAATTGTGGAGAATGCCATTATATTACATAGCTACATCACTTGTACTCGGATTATCATGGTGGATGTCTAAAAAATACGCAGTATTTTACCCGCTACCGGCTATTGCAATGTGTGGATTCTACTCAGTATATTTTGTATCCATGTTAGAAAATCTAGGAGAAATAGGATTACTACCCCGCCCAATAGTGGTTCTTCTTAAGACTAGGTTTGGATTAAAAAAATTAATAGATAAAAATAAGTAACTATGAATTTTGGAACTCAAGTAGACTTAAAGAATGGTATGATAATTTCAATAGTCACAAAATACAGTGACTTGCCTTCTGCTACCTTAGTTCCAGGACAATACTATAGAACACTTCAAGGTGAGAATGCATCTTGGAGACCTACTTGGTTAGGAGGTACGTATTACCCAGAAGGTATCTACTACTCTGATGGATCTTCATGGGACTATGTAGGAGAGTTTCCATACCAAGCTACACAATCAGAAGTTGATTCAGGAATGAACAACAGTAATTTTGTAACTCCAAAGACATTTACAGATGCATCTAAATGGAATACAAAGTTTGATGTTCCATCGGGATTACCAACTGAATACCTAGATGGCGAGGGTAATCCCCAACCATTTCCATCAACAACTATTTCAGATGGAGATTATGGAGATGTAACTGTATCTGGGGGAGGAACTATAATAGAAATTGATGACAATACAATTGATGATGTTAAGATAGTTGATGTAGACGCTAATAAAGTCACTGAGAATGCTACACACCGTTTTGTTACAGACATAGAGAAATCAACTTGGAACTCTAAACTAAGTCCAAATTCTCCTATAACTGCCAGTACAAAAACAAAAATAACATACGATTCTAATGGTCTAGTTACAGCTGGAGGAGATGCTACAACTGCAGACATAAATGATTCATTAGATAAAAGGTATGTTACAGATGCAGACCTAGTGGTACTATCAAACACATCGAATACTAACACAGGAGATGAAACACAATCTACTATAATTTCAAAGCTAGACTTACATTCTGGAACAGTAGATATAAATTTTGGAGTAAGCGGTGATTTTTTGCAGGTAACGATACCTGCTGTATGGGTAACACCTGCACACATCAATAAAATTAAATGCGAAGTTACAGATGATGGAAGTGACCACTTACCTGGAGAAGCCCTCTTAGGTGGATTATCAGCATCCGTAGTCTCAGTAAACTCAGGAATAAGTTTTGATGTAATAATAACATCTCAACATGATACTTGGGGGACATACAAACTTAAATATAATGAAATAATATAATTATGGGATTTCCAACAAAACATGGTTTGAATATTGATGAAGCATCAGTAACAGATAAACAATTACATGTAAGAACTGAAACAGATGCTGCAACAAACCCATCCAGAGTAGGATCTGTAAAAATTTTCAGTGAGAACGATCCAGGACGAATAACAGGAGAACCTTATTTAAAATCTCCAGAAGTTTCTCAAGACTTTAGGACTCGTGTGGGTATAGATACTGTTATGTTTTCTCATACTTTTAGTGCTACAACTCAAAACACAGGGGTATGGAAACATTCTTTTGGTACTATGACTATGACCCAATCAGCTGGGTTTTTGAATGTAAATGCGGCAGGTACATCTACAGTAGCTAATAACTACGCGTATCTACAAACATGGAGTTACTACCCTTTGATAGGTACAGCCCCTATATGCGTCGAATTTACAGGAAGCATAAACATGACCCCAACTGTTAATGAAGTATTTCAATGTGGACTAGGAGTAGCAACAGGAGCAGTAGAACCCGTCGATGGAGTATGGTTTGAGTTAACTTCTGCTGGATTAAAAGGGTGTATCAGGTACAATAGTGGAGTTACAGATAAAATTGATCTTATTGCAAATGCTTCTGACATAATTTTAAATTCAACGTCTAAGTATGCAATGGTAGTAGGTGAGAGAGAAATTGAGTACTGGGTAGATGATGAATTGGTAGGAGAACAAATGATACCAGCGGCACAAGGACAAGCCTTCTTAACTACAGCACTACCACTGTTTATTCAAAAATACAATAGTGGGACAATAGGTTCTTCACCAAATATGAGAGTTAAAATATCCGATGTAACTATTACACTGATGGATATTGCTACTAATAAATCTTGGGCAGGACAATTAGCTAGATCAGGATTAGGATTGCAAACTCTTGATGGAGGTACATTTACAAATGGAGCACAACAAATTCAATGGGCTAATACAACATTACCAACAGCTGCTGCTGCAACAAACACCACCGCAGCTTTAGGAGCTTTTTTAGGAGGTATTTTTCAAATGAATGCTGCAGCAACCTCAACAACTGACGTTGTAATATCAAGTTATCAAAATCCTTTAGGAAGTGTGAATCAAACACCAAGAGTAATGCATATTAGAGGAATAAAAGTGGATATTGTAAACGCAGGTGTTGCGAACTCAGCAACTGTGCCAACAACACTAGCTTTAGCCTTAGCTTGGGGGTCTACTGCAGCATCTCTTGCCACCACAGAGTCTGCATCTTTTGGAAATAACACAACTAAAATTAGAAGACCACAGCCTATTGGAGTTGTAGGATTACCAATATCTGCTGTTGTAGGACAACAAGGAACGTCCTTGCAATTTGATTTTGAAGCGCCTATTATTGTCAATCCAGGTGAGTTCGTAGGAATAATGGCTAAAATACTTTCAGGAGCAGCAACAGCATCTCAAGTATGGCAATTTGTAATATCACCTAATTTATATCATGAATAATGAAAAATTACATAACACCATTACTACTAGTAGTAACTATAGTAGTACTGCTTCTTATAGCGTTTAGAAAACCAAAACAAGTGTACAACTACTCTACCAAAAACCTCACAAAGGTTATTGAAAGAACAAAAGAAAAAGTTGACTCAGCTAGAGTGAAGACAACCTATTTAAAGAACGAGGTAACTTATTATAAAAGTGTTTTTGACACTGTAAACATAGTAAGATATCAAGACTCTGTGATCACTTATCAGGATACTCAAATAGTCTACTTAAACCAAATAGTTGAAAAACAAGATACACTTATAGACCTTCTTAAGTTTGACAATAAAAGGTTAAAAAGACAGAGGAATATCTTAATAGGTGTATCAGGAATATTAGGCACTATAGCAATATTAAAGTAATGGCTAGAAATAAATTAGCAGGTACCAAAACTGGAAAATCTAAGTCAGCTAAGTACTATCAAGACAATCCAGAAGCTAGGAAAAAGAAAAAAGAGTATGATACTAAGTATCACTCTACACCCGAAAGAAGGAAATACCGATCAGAGCTTATAGCTGAAAACAGAAAGCGTGGTACACATGGAAACCACGATGGAAAGGATTTTGATCATGCTACCGGTAAAATGGAAAAAGCTAAAACAAACAGAGGAAGAAATTCAAAAAGCAAAAAATCAACCAAAGGTGACAGAAAAGCCAGAGGATAAAATTATATAAAATGCCAAAACATCCATACGACGGCCTTATAGTAAAAGGCTCAAAAGCACCAGATGCTCCAGACTCAAGAGATAATATTAAAGTAACATTCTCAGAAGCTATCATTGAACAATACATCCCTGTTTGGAACACAATTGAAGCCCCAAAAGGTATTAAAATGCTTGCCCTAATAATGGCTCAAAAAGAAGGTTTTATTGATTTACCAGGAACTAAAAACGATTCACGATCGTACAAGTTTAATAACCCTGGAAACATTGGAAATACAGATTCTGGAGCAAACAAAGGGTTTAATACTTTAAAAGCTGGTATCGAAAAACAGATTTCTTTTTTAACGGATATTGCGAATGGAAAGAACAAAGCCTACCCACTAGGAAAGGTTTGGAAAAAAGCTTCGTATTATTCCCAAGAAATTGCAGATAATCAAAAAACATATCAGCTAGAGCCTTATTGCCCAGGCTATGAATTTATATACACCGGCCGATTAGACCAATTCATTAAGATTTACTCAACTGGAGCAAGGCAGAAAAACACTTATTTAAGTTTGATAAGATCATACTTTAAAAACATGGGGTATTATATCACTGATGCAACGACTCTTGCTGAAATCCTAAACATAAAGTAATGGCTATACCCGATAGAGTAAAATCTAAGATGTCAGCAAGTTGGTGGGCCAAAAAGGAAAAATGGTGATGGTGTTCATATTTTTTCACAAATAAAACTTCTTACTTAAATTTGTAAAATGGAACAAAGCATTCACATAGATTTCATAATAACGTCCAACCCGTACTATTTGACCGTGACGGATACTTCTAATTGGGCTTTGATTGAAAATAAACCATCTATTATTGAAATAACTTTACCTGGCTCAGCAACTCCTGAAACTAGGTATTTTGACCAGTATGCTGTCAACAATTTTAACAGCAACGACTTAAACATTACCTGTCCGACAGAGTGTGATCAAGAGAGAGTCACTCTTCCTGACGGCATTTACAAAGTCAAACTTATAGGGTCTCCTTCGAACTTCTGCAAACAGTACTACTACTTGAAAACAGACATGTTCGATATGGAGTTAGACAAACTGTACATCAAGTATGTAAACCGTAGAGACAGGAAAGCTGTTATGGATCAGATAGCAGATATTGAACTCCTAGTAAGAGGAGCCTCAGCAAATATTAAGTATGAGAATATAAATATTGCTAATGAAATGTTCTCTAAAGCAGCTGAAATAGTGGATAAACTTTTAAACTGCCCAGACTGTGTGCGGATGTAATAGTAACAATGGTTCCTCTATGAGATCAGGAGGATCATGCGGAGGATCGTTAAAAATTCTTCGTTCGTCAAAAAATAGAATTCAAACTCTTTATACTCTAGAACAAGACCCAGTAAAAAAGGAAGAATACTTACTAGTAAAAAGAGGAATCGAAGACAGTATCAACAGATCGGCTACAGAATGCCCTAAAACAGCAGACGTAGAAGCTCTAAAAATATACATACAGAATGAGTACACAAAGTATGGTCAGCAACCATAAGATAGTTAAAGAGGATTTACTTGACAAATATTTTATGGATGCATCACTATCACTACTTAAAAAAATAAGGTTTGATTTTGGATGTGTAAACAGATCAGAAATACAAGATATGATGATTCTAGATAGAGTAGCTAAAAGGTACACTTGTAAAGAGGATCAAAATCTAAGAGAACATTTAATCACCAGTGCGGTGGAATCAATAGGAGAATTAAAATGAGTTGTGGAAACAAACTAGAAACATGTGGTAAAAAAATTTTTGCCAATTGTGTAACCCATGAAGGAAATATAGCGGAACATGGAAATCTAACTTCATGTGATTGTCACTCAGTACAAGATGTCTTAGACGATCTTGTAAATATGGCAGATACAGCTTATGAACAAACACATCTTACCTTAACAGGGTGTTTGGAATTTGAAAAAGACAAAGAAGGGAAAGTATTAAATTCTGTAGCTGTTCAAACAATAGTAAACAAGATTTGTGAACTGATTGATCACACAGGTTTAGATGCTGCAGAAAATTGCCCAGAGTGTGTTGATCCATGTGACGCTACCTCATCAAACTGTTGTGAAGGTGGTGTTGTTTACGCTGGATACACCTCAGGAGAAATTTTCATAAACACATCTAATGCAACTAACTGGACTGCTATTACAACTTCTGGGTACAATCTTGAATACACAGCTACAAAAGATGGGAACTATAAAGTGACTTTAGATGTAGGATGTGCAGTTGAAGACCCAAATGGAAGAGCTTGGATTGGTATTGGAGTAAATACAGTATCACCCGAAGCTGGAAATCCTTTTTCAGAGTATCAGTTAATTCCAGATTTCAATTCAAAAACAGTCCACTTTTTCTTAAGAAACATTAAGAAAAATGATGTCTTGAAGTTGAAATTCAAGGCAACAGCAGCATCTATTTCAGTAGATGGAGTAAAAATGATAATTGAAAAATCATAATGGCAGTTTCATATAACCTCATAAGTTGTGACGATGTATTATATCCGTCAATATACCACAGGTATGAGCCAGCCCTAAGTACATATTTAGGTCAAATAATCGGATCAGAAGATTTTGATGGACAGTATTTAGTGACTAGGAATAACCAATGTATATTCCCGTACCCATATAATCTAGGAAATCTAACAGATGTTAGTGTAACTGTAAGTACTATACTGCTTAACGGAGTAGAAATATTATCAACCCCTTTAGCGTATTCGTACACATCTGCAGCATATCTAAAGTCAAATATTTTAGGTACTGTATCGTTTCCAACTGTATATCCAACTGATTATAGCTCAGGACAAAATGAAGCTACAGTGTATTTATCAGGAACAAATAATCCTATAGCGTTTTCACAACACGTACAGAACGCAATAAATGCATCTGGAATTCTAAACTTATTTGTGTATTCTGGTCATAGGACATTAGCTGACATAGACGATACAGACAGGGCCTTTTTCAATTTTATTGTACAGAAAGAAGAGGAAAGCACATTTCACATGGAATTCTCTGTCATTGAAACACCTATAACAGGTCCAGTAGTAACTAAAGAGCACATCATAACATTCAGCGATACAGTAGCAACATATACTATCGACGGAGTAACAATGGTTCCTGATTCAGGAACAGTAGTTAACGATTACGTTACTGCAGAAAAAGCTATATTCTTATACCCTTTAGGTAAAGATATCACACATATAGAAGTATTAGAAGAATGTGCTTGTGAATTATGTGACAATTGTTTTACACTAACAAACTGTGAAACAGGAGATTTGCTAACTGTAAAAACAGACCTAACAGAAGAAGTAGGTAATGTGGTCATATTAAGTGGATATGACGGATGTTGGACAGTAGCATTTTGTGATCCAGTTATTGAAGTAGTATTAACAGATAGTTTTGTAAGTTGCAAAAGTTGCTTGCCAAACTGTAACAAACCAACTTGCTAAGATGGGAAAATGTAAAGAAACAAATAAACCAACAGTAGACGAAACTCAAATCGAATGCTGTAACATATACAGATCAAATTGTGTTGTAGCATCTGAGGCAGACACTTATCTAAAATATGGAAAAGGAGAAACTCTTACAAAAATATTGAAGATAATCTCCGACGCTATAAAAGCTATTCGTCAGGATTTACTGTATGTGAGTAAGAGGCGTTTTATGACTGGATTGATTACACAAGTAAGTGGAGATGCACCAACTATATCTGGTGTAGAATCTACATTACTAAGTAACGTAACATACACCTTTTCATACACAGCAACTGGTAAATATCTTATGACCTTCAATCAAGGTATTTTAAATCCAACAACAACTTATGCAACATTAGTAACTAACGATGTTGAAGCTTACTTAACATCATGTAAAGTAATATCTACAACACAGATAGAAATAACTTGCTTAGGATATTCCGGATTATCAGACAACTTATTACTAAATTCACCCTTAATGATCAGAATATAATGTGCGGAGGAAATTGTAACAATTGCAATAAAAAATGCGGAGAAGCTCAACCTTGCGGATGCCCAATAAAATTAGATTCATTCCAATGTGTAAGGCACGATGGGGAAGACTTAAGCTGCATAGATTTTAAAAAAGGACAAACGTTAGAACAATTTGCTAAGGCTGTAAATAAATCTATATGCGATTTAGCTAATATGGCCCAAGGCCCTCAAGGAGAACAAGGAGAAAAAGGTGATAAGGGGGATAGAGGCTGCAGAGGGCCACAAGGTTTAACTGGGCCACAAGGTTTAACTGGGCCTGAAGGGCCAATAGGCGAAACAGGCCCACAGGGACCTGCAGGAACTACTGTTAATGTATTAGGAGAGGATGATATTATAGTCACACCAACTGTAGTATCTGGAGTACCTACATTCACTGTATCGAGACCAAAAGAGTTTTTTTACCAAGAAGCTGTAGAAGTTGTGAACATAGCTACAAACCCTGTACCAGCCACATGGGATTTTGGTCCAGCTACTGTATACGAAAACCTAGAGTATACTAATACAACATCTACTGCAAAAAATTACATTGTAAGAGTATCTTTTGACACATTTACAGTAGATCAAAACAACAGAGTTAGCATTGAAAATGTAGTAGACGGAGCTATTATAAAAACAGTGTCTGGAACAGATACAGTAGAGTATTGGCATAAATCAGATATTGATTTAAGTGGTTACATTTTTGACGGACCAAATTCTGGGGATATTGTAGTAAGAATATCAACACCACCAGACGTACTATTAACTGAGAATGCAATTCCGGTTGAGTTTAGATTTTCTAATGCTGTATACAATGCAAACGCGTCTTTCTTCAAACCGGTTACATTACAGCCAGGAGAGAAGGTTAGCTTAAAATTTAGAACAAAAGATGCCTTATCACCAGCTTGGGTAAGAAAGGCTCAAATAATTGTAGAAGAAAGATAATATGTGCAATAAATGTAATGATTGCAACGATTGCAATCCATGTAACCCATGTAAGTGTGAGAACAGATACCAAGGCCCTGATATCCTTCAAGTAGGAATTACGACAGGAATGACGTATGATGAAGTGTTAGAAATTCTATCCAATTACACATCAGATGTAGAATTTACAGACGGTGTTGGTATTGAGAGTGAAGGTTACAATCCTTTGACAGGAGAGTTAACTTTAAACTTTACAAATGGTACATCTTATACTACAGGAGATTTAAGAGGCCCACAGGGACCTATAGGACCAGCAGGACCTAATCAGCTACTAATACAAAATACACTAATAGTTTCAAAAAACGGTAATGACTCTACTGGCGTTAGAAATGATTGGGCAAAACCGTTTTTAACCATAACCGGAGCAAACACAGCAGCTCAACCAGGAGATCTGATAGTTATTTACCCAGGAACTTACAGTGAGAGTAATGTGGTATTGTCAGATATAGCTTACTATTTTTATAAAGGAGCTATTGTATCCTCATCAGGTACTTGTATATCTGATGTAGTTGGATTCCCAAAAAATATAATGGTATACGGAGAAGGTGATTTTATTGCAGCATATGGTAGAGCTATATTTACCAATGATCCTGACACAAACGTAATATTCAACTTTAATTATGCCCAAGGATTTGATGGTATTTTAATTGGTAATGCGAACAACATAAACATAAAGGGTAAACATGTTGTTGGAACTACTCAGTACACTGTATCAATAAGAGGTAATGCCACTGGTTACGTAGATATTGACTATTATGATGGATCTGTATCTTCTAACAAAGGGCAAACAATCTTTATCAGAAATGCATCATTAGATGCAGTAGAGAGAACATTAGTTGTTAAAGGCAAGAAGTTGACTTCAAATTGTGAAGCTTTGCAAGGAGCCATAACAACAGAAAACTGCAATACACTAAGTACTATTATAGATATAGATTCGATAGAACACACTACATCCTCAGACTCTTTCACAACAGCAGCTATCTGGCACCAATCTGGAAAATTAAAAATATCAGGAGCAATTAAATCCACAAACAACTTTGGAGTAATTTTAGGAAATGTATCTGGAGACACAATACTACAACTAGTAAATTGCCAAGTTAAATCCAGAAATTCAGCAATATCCGTTCCAACAAATACTGTAAATATATATGCAGAAATTGACAACACTTACTTAGGTAAAACAAGTGATAATACTGTTTCAACTGTTTATGTAGGCACTACAGCAGGAGTAGTTGAAATGTCAATTAACAACTCAACAATATCTAACTTATCTTCATCAAATAGTGCTCATGGAGTAGAATTGGCAGATGCTAATTCAATATTAAGGCTAAACAATGTTAAGGCAGATGTGACAGGAGCTTCTGCAGCATCTGTATACTGCCCATCTGCGAGAACTATTTTTATAGAATCAATGCTTTCAACCAATAAAGCGTTAGATGTTAATGTAACAAATGGAGTTACAGGATCAACTGTTATAGTAGATACAGACATAAAGAGAAACACTAAAACTTTTAATTAGTGGAGGATTTATTGGTTTTTACTTCACTCACATTGGCTATCTTCGGGTAGCCTTTGTTGTATAATGTATAATATTTTTTCAAACTTCAAGCTTTCACTTTATCTTTGTGAGCATGGCAATAACTGTATCACTCAGTTCATCTATTAGAGGTGAGAGTTTAGATTTTGAAATATATCAGATCACAGAACAAGAGAAATTATTCATGGAGTCTCAAGGACTATATGTGGCAATTGATTTGTCCATAAATCCTCATATAATAGAAGTTCGGCACAAAAACAAATTTGAACGACTTATTGTTAACGAGGAGGAAGTACTAGCTGTTGTAAAGAGGCTAATAGTCAGAGGGGAAGTGTATGAGGAGTACGAAACCTGTCACGAACTATTAAAAATTCAAAAAATGATATTAAATGACTAATTCAGATGTAGTCACTAGAATAGTGAATGGACTTAAAGCAACGTCAAAAGACTTACATATTAGTAAGCGATACATTTTAAATATTGCTAAAACAAAGGCTAAATATTTGATGACTCAAAAATTAGATGAAGGTACTTTGTTTAGAGAGGAAGGTATAATATCTACAATAGAATGCTTCAAAATGAAAAGTGTAGATGTAAAATCTTGCGATATATTTGAATTCAGATTATGTGAAAATTTAATGAAGTCGTGTGAAAAAATTCCAGAAGGACTTTTTGGAAAAAATGGATCCGGAATTCTAAGTGTTACAAATATAGATGGCTCCATATCTTACACTTACGTAAGTCCTAGAACATTCTCCATAAATAAGAAAAGAAAGCACTACTCAAAAAAGATAAAGTATTACTATATAAAAGATGGATACTTGTATCTACCAGATTCTAAGAACGAGATAGTAGAGATCAGAATGTTTTCCACAGACAAGTCGCAAGTAGATAGTGCTTGTGGGTGTAAGGACAATAGTTCCAACAATTGTAAATCCTACCTAGAACTTGATTTTGTTTGTTCAGATCGTCTACTAGATTCTGTCATAAGAGATACAATTCAAGAGGTAGCTTCTATATACAGAACATCTCAAGCAGATGAGAATCCAAATATGGATGAAAATCAAAAAACTCAAACAACTCAATAATGAGGTTAGCAGACAATGTATTTAACGCTGGAGGCAGAGAAGGATATAAAGAGTATAGAGAACACTACAGTCAAAGAAAAGTTGAGAGAAAAGATATAGTTGTACACAGAGATAGGTATTGTGAAGCAGTTTCTGCAATAGGTGAAGCAATATCAGAGCTAGTTGTCGATCGACCTGGAGGAGTGTTCATGAAGAAACTAGGATACTTTTTTATATGGATGATACCAAGACCACTTGTAAACACAATGCCATCAAAAAATGGTTCTGTTAAAAAGTACAACCATCACACTGGAAATAAGATGTACACACCTATCTTCATGCCGGTTAAAAATACCTGGTTATCCTTATGGACAATGGACAAGAAATTTACAAAGCCTATGAAAAAGGCTTTATCTGAAAAATTAATATCAGGAAAGAAGTATAAAACATTCTTTTATGATTTCAAAAGATATTTATCATGAGCAGATTAGACGAGTTGATTTTAGAGGTAAAATCAAAACTTAAAAAGTATGATGAAGCAGGTTTACTAGATGAAATATCTATGAGGAGAGATGCTTTAAAAGCCTTAAAAAGATTTGGCAACTCTATTGGAACGATGACAGAAGGCACCGTAGAAATTGTAGACGGAATAGGATATCTACCAGATAATTTTATTAGCCTCTACATGGCTATACTGTGTGAACCACATGCCTATACCTATACTGGGGAAATAGATGCACTTCAAACATCTTATTTTTACAAAGAAAGAGTCATAGAGTCTTCAACTTGGAATGAATGTGAATCCTGCTGCCAAAGTAAGACAGAGAATGTGATCAGAGAGAATCTGTATTTTAATGGAGGGTCAGCACAATTCGTATACAAGAACCCAACACTTCTTAAATTAGGGAGGTCTTTTGAAAAATCTAAGATGCATCTAAGGTGTAGGAATAGAGTCGTAAAAGATAATCCTAATGAGATATCAATAATAGGCAGTAAAATTCAAGCCAACTTCAATAGTGGCCACATTTATCTTCAATACTATGGCTTACCTACAGATGAGGATGGTCAACCAGACATTCCAGAAACATTCAACGGAGAGTTAGAAACATATCTAGAGTACCACCTATTAAGGAGGTGTGCAGAAGATTTACTTGCAAATAGTGATGCTATGGCAGGATTAGCATCCTTATACACAGTTTACAAACAAGAAGAGGTTTCTGCTAGAGACAATGCTTCAAATGAGTTGAAGATGTTATCACCTAGCTCCATTTATAAAGTAAAAGCTCTAAATAGATTAGAAAGCTTACAATATCAAATAATCGTACCGTGGCATTAAAAAAGGACATATCTACTGGAAGAAAAGGAATGCAGAGAGATAAGGCTGCATCTGAGTTAACCAAAGACGAATACACATTCGCCTTAAATACAGCATCAGGAGATTCTCACGAAGATGGACCAAAGGTTAACCAAACATCAAATGTCAAGTGTACTGGATTTAAACCAGGCTTTAAAGTAGTAGGTCATAAATTTGACCTAAATTCTTATAAAACATATTTTTTCCTAACTAACCCTACAACAGGATGTTCGGAGATTGGTTACATAAACATCCTAAACGGGATTACTGATCTACAAGCTGTAGAAGAATCTTGTAATTGTAACATAACAGTTATATTGGAGACGCCTTTAGAGGATCTCCCTCAAGAGGCTATATGTGAGTATTTTACAATACTAACAGATTATTGTGAGCTTACAGATACATGTACAGGGTGCCTTAACTTCTCAATTGACTATCCGATATTTGAAAAAAATGTTCAGATAAAAAAAGAAAGAACAGGTGCAGTAATGTACTTCACTGACTGGAATAACCCACAGAGATACGTTCAGCTGGATCATTTAAACATTTACAATGAAACTATTGATGAGTGTGATGATCGTGTGACAAGTACTTGCTTGCAGTGTGATAAACTTCGTATCTTCCCATTGCATAACATTCCATGTCTTAATCCAACTATAATCCAAAACGGAGGTAATTTAAGAGCAGGTATGTATGAGGTAACAGTAGCGCTTTCCAATGCAGCTGGGGATAATATTTCCAACTGCTATTCGCTTACAAATCCTATACCTGTACACGATAAGAATAATAACATCCTTGATCAGACTAACTTAAACTACCAAACAAATCAAGCTATTAAGGTAGAAGTCTCCCTATTGGATAATTCTTACGAGTACTATACAGTATATGTGATATACAGAAACGGGTTAGATTCTGCAGTCACCTATTACAAATATGGTACCTACCCTATCGACAATACAACAATCACTATAAACTCCCTTGTGGACAAACAGATGACGGATGTACAGTCTATCATCAGTAGAAAACCTTTTTATACAAAAGCAAAGGGGTTAACATCTGCCAATGGATATTTATTTCAATATGGATTAGAATCTGTCAGGACTATAAACCTACAACCAGTTGTTTCCTTGATGGGATCGGCTGTGAAGTGGAGCACCTACCAAGCAAAAGAGAACTTATATGAAAATGGAGTTTATATCTCAAACTTCCTTTCATACATGCGAGATGAAGTTGAACCACTGGCTATTAAGTTTCAAATGCAAGGAGGGCATGAACTACCGTTGTTTCCTTTTATACCAAGACCACCACTTGCATCAGAAATTGAAGTAGTAGATAATCTAAATGTTGATTCTATAAATGCAAATTCACCGGCATGTGGGTCATCTGATAGAACTCTTAGATGGCAGTTTGAAAACACAGCTTCTGTACAAGGAGATTGTGAAATACCAGCTGGCTCAGGTATAACTGTAATAACTGAGGAAAGAGAAGTAGAATCATCTTGTGTGGTAGCTAATGACGGAGTGATTACTGTTTTAGACACTGTTGCATCTGGAAGTGTAACAGTACCAGATGGTATTGGATTTATACAGTATGTAAATGAACATCAAGCTGAAATACTAGCATCGACGGATCCTGCTTGGGTAGATATTCAGACTGTCATAGATGTTCCATCAGAATACACAGAAAGTTGTGAACCTACTTTCGGTACCAACTGTGGGCCATCGGCGTTAACATCCGAGATAATGTTTGCTATTGAGGCAGAAACTATCGGAGAGAGTAAAGATTGGTATGTATTTAGTGAGTACGAAAGGATCAAAGCACCTAGTTCTTGTAATACATTCAGGTTGGATGAAACTTTTAACCCAGTTGTAGATGCAACTTTTGTTAGCAACTATATGAATCCTGGAGATATTGTTTATGAACGTGCAGTTGTACCAACAAATACAAGTTGTGCAGTAGCTTCTGACATTCAATTAATACTAAATCCTCAAATAGATAATTTCAACTTTTTACAAAACAAGGGAGAGATTGGAGGATTCACAACACTACAGACCTCTTTGACAGTAGCAATGACTGGTGCTAATTATACAAATAAGTTGCATTCAAACGCTCTTTGGTATAAAGTAGATTTCAATGGTAATGAAAGAGTTGTAGTGGAAATGAGCCCAGTGTTGTGCGTAAACTCAGATGATAACACAGGAACATCAGTTAGAATATCTGCTTTTGCAGACTGTTCTGCTACTTCTGATATCGCAGCTTATGGACGGATAGTTTCCAATGTAGCTGCACTAAATGATTCTCAAAAATTTGTAGAACTGCTTGCTACTGACTTTCCATCTGGAACTGCATACATAGCAATAGATTCTGGTATTTATTCAAGAGTTTTAGCATCAACAGACACTTCATATACATTGAAGCCACCGTGCGGGTGTTTTTCATTATACTACCAACCAAGTTTGTTTAACACACTGGTTGATTTTACAAATTTAAAATTTGGAAAGAAGCAGACATATACCGCTACATGTACATTCACTTATCCTGATCTAGGAAACTGTTCTGCAGTCCCTCATAAGTATGGCCTATTTAGTTATTGGGAATCTTTACAGAAATACCCATGCAACAGTGATTTATACGACTCATCTTGGTTGAAGATAACTCCAGACAGTGTACCAGTAGAATTTAGAGATGAGTTTGAAGATTATTACGTGCAAGGCGGAAGTGCAGCACCTGTTTTAGATGCTAATGGAAACTATGTTTTAACAGCAGAGGCAGACTTTAAAGATAGGCCAATTAGACACTACAAGTTCCCAGATAATAAGGTGATCCCTTTTATGTCTGAGAGTATGAATAACCCAGGCGACTTTAAAGCTAGTACTATTTACCCTATCGGATTCTTTCTAAGTAATGATATCATAAATGCATTCTTAGACATTGCCGTATCAAATGGTCTGTTAACTGTAGATGAGAGATTTAAAATTACTAAGTACGAAATATTCAGAGGCGATCGAAGTGTAGATAAGTCTATACTAGCAAAAGGGCTTTTGTTTGACATGTATCAATACGATGATGGAGACGGGAAACAAATACAGTATCCAAACTACCCACTAAACTCATTAGGACTTGACGAATTAAACGTTGTTGGACATCCTTATGGAAGTACTTCAAACAATCGATTCACTTTCCACTCACCTGACACTCATTTTTACAAACCTACGTTACCTAAAGAGATGTCTATTGAAGGATATCAGTTTGGAAAATCGCAGACGATATTTGACGAAGTTTGGGATTACCCTACCTATGTACTTCTTGGTAAGAAAGCATACAATGTAGCTACCACATTAGGAGCTACAGAGGCAGGTCTTGAAATATTCTTACAGATAATTGATTACACTATCAACGCTACTGCAGCTGGAACTGTGTATGGAGCCGCTGCGTCTATAATCATAGCAGTAGTGGCAGGTATTGTCATTACCGCACAAGGATTGTTTAAAGTAGGAGAGTATAGATACAGATGGTTAAAAACATTCAGCGATCTTGGTAAGCCACAGAATTTTGCGTACTATAGTGCAACTTTAGGACACTACAATAACTTCTTAGCTAACCCTGAAGCAGGTAGCACTCTCAGAGGACTAACAGTATCACAATATATAAAAGCTGGTAACTGGATTGTATCGGATGAAGTGTTGGGAGCTTCTTATAACATCAACAACATTGACAGAGAAGATTCAGTGTACTTGACAAGTGGGACAGGATTTAACGTACAGTATCCAGCGTCTTACTACAACTACGATATAGGAGGAAATTCCAGCAGGATGCGTTATGATGGTGTAGGTAGAAGTGCCGCTTTTACAAGACATGCCGCATCCCCTTACGTAGCTTTAAAACAATATTTGCCAGAACAATACGGATCAATAAATTCTATTGAATGGGTATTTACAAACTACTGCGGAGTGCTAAGTGAAGACAATACATGTAACGCTATTTTTGGAGGGGACACTTTCATTTCAAGGTTTGCTCTAAAAAGAAAGTTACCATTCTTTACAACACCTGCTTTTGGATTAGCACCTTTAACTCCGTACAAGCACTCAGATTATTTCAACATAAATCCTGAGTATACAGATTCTAGGTATTACTTAGATTATGAAATCAATGACGATGAATTTAATGTTTCATCTTTTGTTTTCCCAGACAATAAGTCAAAGTATAATCTAGACTACTTAGGATCAGATTCTGGGTTTTATGTAAAACCTCCAGCTAAGTTTTATGTGTACTCTTATGGTATTCCATACTTCTTAGTCGAAAGCCCTATAAATGTAAACTTTAGGTATGCAAAGCGAGAAGCATTTGAAAACTTCTACCCAAACATATCTGACATCATAGAGTTCACACAGGAATCCAATATAAGTATAAAACAACCAAACACTTATTTCTACAATTTTGTGTACTCGTTCGGGCATTCAAAATATCCGTATGCAACACTCCCTAACAGCTTTGATACAACTTTGTGGGAAGGACTTAACAACTTAGAAAACGCTGTAATTTACTCAAGACAAGATAACTCCGAGTCAAATCTAACAGATCCTTGGTTGGTGTACAAACCATTAGATTTTTATAACTTTCCAAGTGACTATGGTAAGTTAACATTGTTAGACAGCATTGAGTCGGAGCAAGTTCTAGGAATCTTTGAAAACGGATTTACTGTATTTGGAGCTATTGATCAACTAAAAGATAGAGTAGCACCAGAGCAAAGTGCACTAGGTACTGGAGCTATTTTTACAGGAAGAAACATAAACTTCAACAAGACAGAGCTAGGGTATGCAGGATCACAACACACTGCAAAAATCAGCTGTGAATTTGGACACTTCTGGGCAGATGCTAAAAGAGGTAAAATCTTTCATTTAGGACCAAATGCTGCAAGCTTAAAAGACATTACACCAGGACTCGAAAAGTGGTTTAAGGAGCACTTACCGTTCAAAATACTAAAATACTTCCCTGACATAAATGTGGACAACCCGTATAAATGGTTCGGTATCTCAATGGGCTGGGATAATACAAACAAAGTATTGTTCTTAACTAAGAAGGATTATAAGCCAAATGGAAACGTGTGTTATTCTAACGGAGCCTTCTATTCAACTACTGGATACGAAACTCAGATAGCAGCGTACATATCAAATGGGTATACTTACTCCGGAATAATAGATTGCAAGCTACAGTTTGTAAAAGGAAATGAGACGTTAAGAATAGATTTAGATCAAGTTGAAATAACAGATGCTGAATTTTTTACAGACTGTTCCTTCACAGTAGCGTACGATCCTCAAGAAGAAGGTTGGATTTCTTACTACTCTTTCAAACCAAGTTACTATTTATCGTACCCGGATTACTTTCAAACAGGAGTAAACTATTCAGAAGATGATACAGAATTCGGACTTTGGTCCCACTTCCCGTTCATAAGTTCTTACCAAGTTTTCTACGGAAAAAGATACCCATGGATTCTAGAAGTTGTTCAACCAAGCAGTTTAACGGATTCTGTATTACATACGATAGAATACTTCATGGAAGTTAAAAAGTTCTATAATCGTTATGATTTTGCAGACATTGTTGGAATTGGATTTAATAAAGCTTATATTTACAACAATTATCAGAACTCTGGAAGAATAGATTTGATACCGCATGAACAAAATAATGCATATCAGATGATGCAGTACCCAAAACACAATATAGACAGTGTAGAAGTTTTGCAATCAGAAGTGAATGGAAAATACGCTTTCAACTACTTCTACAACATTGTTCGCAAAGAAAAATCTGGACTACCTTTATGGAAGTACGACTGTCCACAAGTGTTAAAGGAACTTGATAATGACTTACTAGACTACCGAAACAACTATAAGGATAGATTACGTGGTGATTACTTCCTTACAAGATTTGTACAAGACAAGGAAAGTAGGTACAGAATGGCATTCAGATTAGGAATAGATACAAGAGACTTTTATCAATAATGAGAGCTAAAGATTTACAACCAACAACAGATATCCCCCTTTCTAAACCGAAGGGGGTTTCCGATACTCAATGGAACATTGCAAAATCTGTCTATATAGCAGCAGCTAAAGCGGGAGATAAATTCCCAGAATTAACCGTAGCACAAGCAGCCTTGGAAACAGGCTGGTTCAAACATGTGCCAGCAACTTATAACTACTTTGGACAAAAGGCTGGGAAAAATGAGGCTGGTAATGTAGCAACTACAAAGGAAGCTTCAAACAACTCTTACTACACAACAAAATCTAAGTTCAAGTCTTACAACAACTTAGATACAGCATTACAAGACAGAGTTAAAAAATGGGGATCAAAATACCAAAATGCAAGTAATGTATCAGAAGCATTGTACAGCATCTGGCAGTATAATCCGGAAAAAGGGAGAGGTCAAGGCTATGCAACAGCTCCTGACTACGATAAAAAAATTGGTTCTGTTTTAAGTATGATGGGGTCTAGTTTTTCAGCTAAGCCGTCAAACTACACTCCAAGTCAAGATACTGTTGAGGATGTAGAAAATCCCAACGAAGATTTCATAGCAAAATTTTCGATAGAGTCTGGAGATTTTAACCCTACATACACAAACTTCACATACGATATAGAAAAAGAAGCTATCAAAGAAAGCAAAGGAGAAACATCACAAGCAAGGTCTGAAATAGAGGAAGTAAAAACAGCTAAGCAACAATACTTGGAACAGTATGCACTAGCTATGTCAACACCTGTTGTAGCTAAACCTCAAGAGGATGTTCAAACAATGTCTGATGAAGAAGCTTACAGTTCATACATGACAGAGATACCTGTTCAAAATGAGTTGCCACAACTTGATAGTCTTTTCACTACTGGTCAACAATAATTCTGAGCAGTAGTAGTAGATATTTTTACAAAAAATTACAAAACACTAATTTTACAAAAATTTAAGATATGCCAGATCCTAGAATAGTTCAAGTAATGGGAACTTTATACAGAGATACTGTAACTGGACAAATAGGTACTAAAGAAGTTTTACAAAGAGCTGTATATAAAGAATCCCAAGAGAAGAAACGAGTAAATGATGCTTTACGACCTTTGGGAGAGTATCTAAATCAAGGTTTTGGAGTGCCTAGAAATTCTAACATTCAAAATCCAGCAGCAACAGGTAGAGGCAGAGTACCAACTTATAGTCAGCAACAACCATTAAGCCAAACATTAGCTTTCAAGGAACCTACTGGATTACAACCAGATTTTCAGGACTACATACCTAACTACCCTCAACTACAGTTTCAACAACCTAGTATTGACCCAAACAGCGAGTTTCTTGTAAATCAAGAAATTCCTATGGGACCATCTACACAACAGCCTCAAGATTTTACTCAAGGATTGCCTACGCAGCAAAACCAGCAAGAGCTATCTGTAACATCATCTCTAGGAAGGTTACCTAACTCCTACGAAGAGATTGATGCTATGTACAAAAGTGGACAGATTTCTAGAGATCAAGCTAACCAACTAGAGTTACAAGTAACAAATGGACCAGCCGGAACAGAAGATGGTTCCATACAAGACGGTAACACTTTAGATCAAAGTGGACAACAAAACCAACAAGGAAATATTTGGGGAAACCTTCCTCCAATAAACTTTGCAGGTAGTGACTTGAGTTCTGAACTTTATATGCTAGGAAACGCTATAGGATCACAACCAGGTACAAGAGGTAGAGGAGCAACCATGGTAGCAGCAGGAGGAGCAGCTCTATTTGATATCGCAAGAAATGTAGCAGCAGGAATTGGGTATCAAAAGAGAAATCAGTATGTAAATGATTACTACAATAAACAACAAAGAAAACGCCAGTATAATCCGGTATCTCAAACATCCAATGACAACTCCTCAGGAGAAATTCCAACACATCAATATGGAGGAACATTCCAACAAGGTCAAGATGGGCCTGTAATAAGTTCTAGAGGTATGTGGGATGGGAAAGGTGACTACAGGATACCGTCAAATAACATTACAATGGAAGGTGTAGACTTTCCTGTAATGGCTACACCTAATGTAGGTGATCCAATTATGATGCAGCCGGGACAGAACTATACTTTTCCAGGAGCATCTTATGTAGATGAAACACCAGCCTATCAAGATGGTGGCACTGCGAATGCAAAATACGAAGAGCAACTTAAAGCTTACAAGGAAAATTTAAAAGGATTTAATTCTCCATACAACACTAGGCAACTTGTAGATAAAAATTCAAACCCAGACTTGTATGGACCAAATCCCAATGGGTTATTACCAAAAGCTGTGTATCAATCAAGTGTATCACCAAGTGCGTATTTCTTTGAATTCAATGAGCCGACAGCAACAACTAGTCAATCACAAACTCCACAACCAACTACACCTAAAGTTGGAAGGTATTTAGACGCCAACACTGGTAGACCATTACCAATAGAAGAGTATGGATCACCGGGACAAGAAGATAGACAATTAATGCAATACCTAGACCAAGTAGCTCTAAAAAATAAGATGTTACAACAAAGGGGACGAGTATCAGCATCCTTCCAAGATGGTGGAACTCAACAAGTACAACCTCTTACAAAGGAACAGATAAACGAGCAAGCATTACAGCTGTTGATCCAAAATCCAATGACTGATAAAAAGGGAGAACCTTTAAGCTTAGATAAACTACGACCTATAAAAGGGCATGGGTATCCAAGAATGGTTGGGGAGAGTATCACTATACCTGGAGTAGGTACTTATGGGAAAGACCAATACACAGTAATGGAGACACCAGAAGGGTACCAAGGACCAACACCATACCTAATTAATGGTAAGCCTGTATTTGTTGATGAAAAGTTCAACAAAGAATTTTTCCAAATGTATGTTGATCCTAAATTAGGGGCTGACGAATATTTTCCAATCTACAGCACAAGAGCTTATGAGAAGAAATTCCAAGATGGTGGAACTTTTAACGGCAAGAAGATTGGAGACGAGGTTGAATTCGAATACGACGGAGAAATTGTCAAAGGAGTTATAAGAAAAATTGAAAACGGAAAACTTTATATCTAATGCAAGAGTTTGATATCAATAAAATAAAAATGGTAGACAGGAAGAAAGAAAATCCTGAAGTGCCAATTGAAAAACTTTTAACTGGAGAATATATTCAAGGGCTAAAAGAGAATTCTGGAATTGTACCTAATGCTGAATTAGAAGGTGACGAGTATTTACAGTTTCCAGAAGGAGATATTCAAAAAGTAGTTGGAAACTCTCATGAGAAAGGCGGGGCTGATATGGCTATTCCTGACGGTACCAAAATAATTTCGAAGACCTTAACTTTAAAAGCTGATCAAGCAAAAAGGCTTAAAAAGATTTTCGATATTGACGTAACTACTAAAACATCTTACGCGCAAGCTATTGACAAATACTCTGCAAAGATTGGGCTTAAAAAGCTCAATGAGGAACAAGAGGATTTATTCAACAAAATGAAAAGTATGTTGGATAAGAAAATACCAGAAGAAACTCTAAGAGTTAATAAAGAGTATTTATCCAAGAAAATATTTGACATAGAGCAGAAAAAGAAAGAGAAGGAGGCCATGAGAGCTGAGTTTTTCGATCGAGTTTTTGACATGCAGGAAACAGCCAAACCTAAAGGCGACAGTAATCCTAACTATAAAAACGGTGGGGTGTCTATGGAAGGGTTTAAAAAAGTTGCTGCGAAATATGGACTATCAGAAGAAGATGCAATGGCGCTTGTAAATACAGGATCAATGCCAAGGTATCAAGATGGGGGGACAAAATACAATCTATCAAAAAGAGAAAATGTATTCTCTGATGAAGAGGTATTCAAAAGAGAACATCAAAGGGCTAACGAAAAAAATTATGGTGTAGAAAAAAGTAACGAAGAAATTATTCTAAACCTATACAGGAACTTCCCAGACATTATTGCCGACGACCAAGTATTTGGTTCCTATGTTGATGTAGAGGCATTAAAACAGGGTGAAGTAAAATGGAAAAAGAAACTACCTTTTAATGAAAAGATTAAAGAGGTATACAACTTCCAACAAAGAGCTGACAAACGTATGAGATCAATCTCAGACGACATCACTAAAAATCCAGGTAAGTTCTCTGAGGAAGCTATCCAATGGGCTAATGACTACAAAAAGAAAGAAACATTCTCTGGAGACAATTTAGGTAAAGGTGCTTCAATGGAAGATAAGGTAAGAGCTTACGACTCCAAGATGGGTAACTTTACATCAGGACGTTTTGCTGCAGCCTTAGATGTAGTAACTCCAGAAGAGATGGACATGCTTGGTAAAAAAGGTATCTTCACCTTAAATCAGATTGATGACGAGACACTAGCTACATTAGATCCAACTACTCAGGAGAGAATTGCAGATGTTAGAAAATTTAAAGGGCAAGATTCAGATTATGCTTTAAATACATACAACTTAAATGGAAAGCCAGCTCCTCAAAAAGCGCCTCCAGTAGAAGAGCCAAACCAAGATTTCACTGATTACGCTGCTGACTATAAGGCTAGTCCAAAAGGTCCACGTATGTTCTACATGCCAGACCAAAGCTCTTTACCACCATCAGCACTAGAAGCTCAGTTAAAGGTTGAAAATAGGTTTGGAAGAATAGACCCTATTAAAATAGGTATTGATCAAAATATTCAGCAGATAGCAGATTCTAGGCAGTTTGTTCAGAGTCAACTAGAAGGCTTACCGGATTCTCAAAGAGCCGCAGCATTAGCTGGATTATTGGCAACATCACAAACAGCTACAAATCAAGCAGCTACTCAAACCAATGTAATAAATGCTCAAAATCAATCTCAAGCTGAGCTATTTAATATTGGTCAGGCAGATAGAGAAAACATAGCTGCAGGTCAGAATGCATTGAACTATGAGCAAAGAGCTTTAAGAGGAAGAGCATTGGCAGAAGAAGAATTACGCAACTGGTTTGACAGAAACCAAACAGTAGCTTTAAATAACTTCAAAAACCAACAGCAGTTAAATTTACTCAACTCAATGTTTCCAGACTATCAACTCAATTTCATGGGTACCGGTGTAGACTATACCCCTAGTTATAACTACCAATTGAATACGCAAAGAGGGACTGAGGATAGAGTAGACTACTTAGCAGCAATGAGAGCTTTAAACACAACACCATGACAATACTAAAAAAGTACAAACTAATGAGAGAGTACCCAGGTTCACCAGAGTTAGGCACACTAGCCTTAGAGTTGAAAGCCACAGGTGGAACAACTATAGGGTATATAATGGCGAAAAACATTAAAGACCCTGATTTCAAAAAGTTGAAACCAGAAGACATCGAAAATTATCCAGAGTATTGGCGAAAAGTAAATTAGCTCCACATTAAGTGGAGCTTTTCTAATATTATACGCAATTTATTTTGGTCAATTAAAATATTTTCACTAATTTTACAGTTCATTATCAGAATATGAATTCATACGGAATACTACATAACTATAATCAGGTACCTCTTTACACTCCTGACTTCAGTCTAATATCCAATGTATTACAGTACAAGCAAGGAAACCTAGACACAAACAGGCAGCGTCTCCAATCTGTTATAGATAATTTTGAAGAGCTTGATGTCTACAAAGATGTAGATAGAGACTACTTAGAAAACAGAATTGATCTTATTACACAGGTTACCAATAAATATGCAAATGCAGACCTGTCTGATCCGGGCCTTTTAAATGTAGTTCAAAGAAACTTAAACCAAATTGTAGATGACAACGTGAAGAACGCTGTTATGTCTACAAGAGTATTTAGGACTGAGCAAAAAGAGTGGGACGAAAAGAGAACCAAAGAGCCAGAAAAATATTCTGAGATAAATCATGCGTACTCAATGCAGGCATCTGAAGGTTGGAGAAATTCTCAAGAAGTTGGTGCTAGGTACAAAGGCGGTGGTGGGTTCAAAGAGTACATCAACGTTGAAAAACTTGTATCTGACAAATTACCCCAAATTGCTGATAAAATGCAATGGACTTATCAAGTAGATGGTGAGGGTAATGGAGTATTCAGAACAAAAGATACCTACGAGACAATACCAAGAGCGAAAGTTGAAGCGGCCTTAGAAGGAATGTTAGATCAGAAAGCTAGAGAGCAACTTAAAATAAATGCTTGGGGATTGTACAGCCAAGCACCAGATGAAGCGGTAAGAGAAACATACAACTCTACTATTGATCAAAAAGTGTCTCAAAGACAAGAAGCTGTAAATAAATACAAATCTCTTCGTGCAGCTACCACAGATGCATCTAAAAAGGCTGAGTATGATCAGTTGATCAAAGGTTTTGAGGCTGAAATGGGAATGTTAAAATCAAGCTCTTACGATAATATTGGTAAAGAGGCAGCCTATACGACGCTTTACACCAACAGATTCAAAGAAAATTACTTAAATGCATACTCTTATGAATCACGTTTTGTAAAAAGTGAGGTAAATGATTTGGACACTGCAACAAGAAACTATGAACTTGCAGTACATAATAGCACAAGAGCAGATAAGCAATTAGCACTTAACGAGAAAAAATACGAGCTAGACTTGGCAAAAGCTCAAGCTAAAAGTAGAGGTGCAAAACTAGGGCCTAACGGAGAAATTCTTCCGGCAGATGAAACTCCAGATAGGAAGAAGACTGAGGCTACTGTATATGGAGATAAACCAGTAGAAGGTGCCTCGGCAATGATTGCTAGGAAACAGGAAGAGTCTATTAAAGGAATGGCAAACGTATTGTCAGGACAAGGTATTACAGAGAACGATCTTTCTGATCCAGGCTTAGTAGCTGAACTTAAAAAAGGATCGGCTGGCAGAGATAAGGTAAAAGTTAAACTTTCAAATGGACGTGAAGTCACTTTAGACTTTACAAACAAGTATGTCTCAAAAGCTGTTGATGAGTTTAATACAAATGTACTTAGAGATAGCGGCGCAAAGAAAGCCTATTATAAAACCATAGATAATTTGGTTCAGAAATCACAATTCAAACTAGGTACAGTTTTATCTAAAGGTGGTGATATCGACCCAAACTCTCTTCCTAACTATCAGGAAAAATTAGTAGTCGATGGAAAAGGAGGATTCAAAGTAGAAAAAGTAAATAAAGCCGCTGGAAACTACTATGCAAACTTAACGAGAGCTTCTAAAGAGAGGAAGTTAACTGAGTCTGAAAAAGCTACTTTAGATTGGTATTCGCACAGACATCTTCTAGCAGATCCAGAGATTAGTAAGTCCGACAGACAACTTATTTACTCAAAAATTGACAAAGACTTTAGACAGAAGACTTCCTCTGGAAGAGACATGATGTCTTCTAATTGGTATGAGGAATATAAGATCACCGCACAAGACAGCGAAGCAGGTACTACACAAGTACCTGTATCTCAAATGACCCCCGACAATTTAAGTTTCTTATTCAATAAAGGACTAGACTTACAAGGGAGAGGTTTAACAGACCAGTTACCAGATGGCTTGGGAGATTTAGTGTCTCTGGCTTCTGAAGCTAAGTCTGGAAATAAAGAGGCAGATAAGAAACTACAATGGGCTATAAAAAATTACAATAGAAAAGTTGGTGTAAGAACACAAAGAGAGCGAATACCTTTCACAGGGTATGAAGATCCAATAGCTTCCTCAGATTATTACTTATCAGACTTCAACAGAGCAGATTTAGAGTGGAGTGACAGTGCCATGAATTGGGATAAAACCTTTAATACAGGGTTGCAAGCTGACATCAGTACGAGTATTGATAAAGTAAAATTAAGTATAGATAAGGAATATGAAGCTCTTAACTTAAATCCATCTAAAGTAACTCACGTATTTTCAGAGGAAAAAACGCCAGAAATGCTGAGTGCACTAAAAAGACAATTAGGAATATCTGATGATAAGATAGGAGTTATAGATTTGATACCAGTACTAGATCCAGCTACCGGAGCTCCAAAAGGTACATATTTAGCTTCGTATAAAAAGAAGGACAGCAAGACTGGATACTTTGTTTCGAAACCGTTAGGAAGTCTAACAGAGGAACAACTTAAAGAGTCAGGAGTCAATATGGGAAGTGGTAAACGATCAGATTACAATGCTATCTACGGCGACTATGCCCCAACTGTTGACCTTGGAGATGCAAGTGTTAAGGCGCTTAGAGACTCAGATGCTGCTAACGGAGCTGGCAGGTTTAGAAGACTCAGAGAAACGTCTCAAACCGTATTCGGAACAGACTTACCTTTCATGGTTAAGAATGATGTAATAAACTACGCAGCAAATATAAGCCCAGATTTAGCAAGAACCGTAGATTCTTTGTACAATGGAGCTGAGAAAGGTGCTTACACTTTCAAATTAGAATCAGATGGTACACAGTGGAACCACTCGATATTTATGGACGGTAACAGAGTGTTCAGCACACCTTTAAACACACAAGAACTGTCTGATGAAGAGGTTGAAGAAATGAAAATGAATTCACAGTTGTACAATCAGAGAACATTCTCCGAATTTGTAGCTGAAGAGATAGAAGTGTTTGTTAACACACAATCATTAAAAACATACGAATAATGTCATTAGAAAGTTTTGATTCAATTCTTGCCAGAGTATCTGGACAGGAAGTGAAAAACCCTAACGCAAATCCTTTAGATTCTTTTAAAGGCCCAATTAAGTTTTCAACTACGAAAAATGAGTTGAAACCGGTTGAGTATGATGTACCAACTAGTGCTATATACGATAGGCTATCTGATGGAACTTATGTTGCAAAATTCGAAAACTACTTAGGAGCTGTAGGCAATGAAGATCGATTAGCTAAGCAACAATCAGCTTTAGATCAGTGGACTAATGGTCTGTTAAAAAACGCTAGAAAAACTGGAAACTACGTACTTGATGCAACAGTAGGAACTGTATATGGTGCAATCAATGCAATTAAAGAAGGATCATGGGAGGGTTACTGGAACAATGACTTCTCAAATAAGTTAGATGATTGGAATAAACAATTAGACTACAAGCTTCCAAACTACTATTCAGATGAACAGAAGTCTAAAGGGTTTTTATCATCTTTAGGTACAGCTAACTTTTGGGCCAATGACGCTGCAGGAGCTCTAGCTTTCGTTGGAGGTGCATTACTTCCAGAGATAGGTTTAGGATTTTTAACTGGTGGAGCAACATTTGCAGGATCAGCAGCTAAATTAAGCTTTAAAGCTGGTGCCAAGTCTTTTTTAAAAACAGCTGCAAAAGAAGGAGCAGAGGAGATTCTTGACCCTACTAATTACATGTCAAAAGGTAAAACTTTCTTTGGAGCACCTAAGACAGTTGTAAGTACAGGTAAAATTTTAGACAAAGCAAAAGATTTAGAAAAATTCGAAGGAAGTGTTGATTTAATAAAATCACTGAATAAAGCTCGTTATTTAACTACTGCAGGCTCTGCTGTTGACACCGGATTATTCTTAGCAAGAACATCCGGATTTGAAGCTGGAATGGAAGCTAGGCATAACTTTAAAGACGCTGTATCAACATATTTAGAATCGTTCGAGGAAAAGAATGGTAGGCAGCCAACTGATGAGGAATACTCTAAGTTCTTACAAGAAGCTACTGGAGCTGCAAATGGAGTGTTTGCTGCTAATATGGCAATCCTCTCTGTATCCAATGCAGCTATGTTTGGAAAGGCTTTTAATGTTAAAAATCCTTTTGCAAGTTCAATGCAAAACATTACAAAGTCTACCACAAACAGGTTGAATAAAGTAATTGGGCTAGGATTAGAGTCAGGAGACGAGATAGGAACATTGGCTGTAAAAGAAGCATCAAGAGCTCAAAGATTTACTGGAAACATTTACAAGACTTTAGGCAAGGCTTCAGTAGAGGGTATCTATGAAGAAGGTATGCAAGGTGTAGCAGGAAAGACTATGCAGAATTACCTTAATGCAAAATACGATCCAAACAATGACTCCTCACTATCACTCTTTTCAAGCTTTACTCAAGCGTTGTCCGAACAATATGGAACCAAAGAGGGCTGGAAGGAAATGGGTATTGGTATGTTAATTGGTTGGGGAGTTGGATCCGTTCAGGAGAGAGGTTTAGGGTTTATTGGTAAAAACTCTAGAAAAGCAGCCCAAGCTTCTTTGCAATCTAAAGTGGAGGAAGTCAACAGAGGAGTTAATACACTTCGAAACATGAATAGAGCCTCTTCTGTCAGAGCGTTTAGAAATCAGATAGAACAAGGTATTGAAAATGGATCTGACACTTCTATTAATGATTCGATGATGGATGTCGAGTTCATCAAAAGCCAATCTCATCTAAAAACAAGTGGACAAATTAAGGAAGATTATAATGCTATTATAGATCACATGCAGCTTGATGCTGCAGCTCTGGATTTATTAGGGGATAATGTTAACGCATATAAATCAAATCTAAAAGAACAGTTCTCTAGAAATTTAGAAAACTACCAAAAAGCTAAGGCAACTGTAGAGGCTTTAAATGTAGGAAGAAATCTAAAAATGCCTATTGGTAATACTATTGAAGTTGAAGACGCTTTAATAACGAGTTTACACACTGGTCAAAGTGCTTTAAGCAATGCTAGAAAATTGGCATCAGAGATTGAAACCATGGTAGGATCTACAGGACTTTTCGATCACATGGAGTTTGTCAACTCTCTAAAAGCAAGTCAAAAAACATTACTAAGTGATTTAAAGAATAAGGAAAAAAGATTAAACGATCTAAGAGAGCGAGCTGTATCTTATGGTATGCAAGCATCTCAAGTGCAGGTAGAAGGTAAGCGAAACTTAAAACCAGAGACCGCAAGACGCCGCCAGCAAATGACAGCAGAGAAACTAGTATTGGTTCAACAACAAATTACTCAACTAGAAAAAGAGAAAGAACAAATTGAACAAACACTAGGAGCCGATTATAAAACAAGCACTGTAAATCCAACAGAAAGTATCTTCCAAACAACTCCTGATGTAATGGGAGCTATCTCTGAAATAGATAAGTTAGAAGATTACGTAGCAGCACTTAGAAGAAATGGAAGAAGTTTTGATGCAGACTCCATTGAGGACATGGTAGAAAGATTTAAAAAGTATTCTGACTTCCACCGAGAAACTTCTAACCTAGTAAGAGACATAGCGAGTACAGACTTCTTCTCAACTAAAAAAGGTAAGGGACTCTTGAATATGATTATTGGGACTCCTTATGAAATGACATCTGAACTTAGAAAAGCTATTAAGGAGAACAACAAGTTTATGGACATAGCCTTGAAAGTTCCAGGTATACGAGGACAAGAAGCTATTGATTTGGAGATTGAATCTAAATTAAAAAATTCTGACCAACTTTCTGAAAGGGAGAAGCATAAAATTGACACTTTGTTGAGAATGCTTTTAAATGTTGAGCAGTTAAACAAAGAAGTAAAAGAAGCAACTGAAACAGTAATCGAACTTAACTCTCAAGTGGAACAGTCAAATGATCCTTTGGAAGGAGATACTGTTCGTTTAAAAGAGTCTTTAAATATAAAGGCAGAAGATTTAGATAATGTTGAAGCTATTGATAAGGCTATTGCATCGATATTAAACCAAGTAGAATATTTAAGAGGAGATGTTGCTACCTCAAGAAAAGTGACATCTATCAATGAAAAGATAAAAGAACTCAAAGCGAAGAAAAATGCCATTGAAGAAAAGCAAAAACAAGAGCAAGAAGGCCGTGAACCAGGCGATTCAGTACAACCTCAGGGAATTGTCGAAAGACAACAAGAAGAAGGGGAAGGAAAGGGGATCGAACGGGAAACCACGCAGCAAAAAGCAGATGATAGCAATAGCGATCAGTCAAGCCAAGAAATAGACGATAGGATTGCAGAGTTAGAAAAAGAACTAACTACCGCAGTTGAAAACCTTAAAATTATAGATTCCCCAGAGTATGTTCGATTAAACGAACTATTGATCAAAGATGAGGAAGAAGGTTTATCAGAAGCTGAACAAGCAGAGAAAGACACTCTTGAGGATGAAATTGATCAATGGCTTTTTGTAACAGGGACAGTAGCAGAAGGATTAAGACTAAGTGACTTGCTTAGACAGAAAGCTATGCTAGAATCTATCGATGTAGAAGAAGTACAAGTTGTAGCTAATCAAACCAGTCAAGAGATTATTGAGGGTGTTGATTTTGGAGATAAAGTTGGTAGAGTACATTATGACAAAGCGCAGATTTATGATTCAGTAACTGTTGCTAGGAATAAAAAGGGGCTTATCGAGATTTCAGGAATTTCACCAGAAGATTTCATTGATGAGTTAGGTATGGATATCCCCTTTGAAGTTCAAGAAGAAACAAACAATATACTTCTTAATGATAAGGAAGACCCTACATTGCTAACAAGAATTAATAATGCCACTAACTTATCAATACTTCCTACCAATAAAAATTTAACGACTAATTATAGTTTCATAGAAAAACATACTGAGACAACTTCTGAACCGTTAAAAAGTCCTTTTGCTCAAGATTTCGCTGAGCACATGGATGTTAATGCAGCATACAACACTCAAGAAAAAGAGAAACTGTCTTTAGAAGTAGACCCTAACGATCCTTATAATAAAAGGATTTTAGCAGAAACACCACAAGACCTAGTGATTGAAAGGCTTCAAAAAGAAGGAGTAATCCGGTTAAGAAATAAAGAAGGAGCTTTCTGTGGAGTTTTGAAACAAAAAAGAAAGGCAGGTGGCCGAACTAAAGAAGATGAGAAGTTCACTACACTAAGAGATCAAGTTTTTGGAGATCCAAGTACACTTGACGACATGTTGTCTGGGAAGGTAATTGACACTGGATTAGAGGTAACAGTAACTAAAATATTTTTAGGACACCCTAATTATAATATGGTTAAAACTGAAGACAATTCCGTAGCAATAGAAAGTAGATCATTCACAGATCAAGATGTCAAAAAAGTAAAGGATATTGGATTTGTTGAGAATGGAGGATATAAGACTAGATCAGGAGTAAAAGGGCTAGACACAACATTCTTACAGAAATACATAGATAGAGCTGATAAATCGAGAGTTGCATTTGTTGTAATACAAGTAGGTAAAAAAAGAGTAGCTTACCCAGTAAAAGTAAATGAAACTGAAAAAACAGACCATCAAGAATTTAAAGATATTTTTAAGTCAAATGCTACTGAAACAGACAAGGTAATTGCGCTAAACAGATATATGGCAAGCAAAGGTATTGACATTAAAAAACCTGGAGATTCCTTTGTAATCATCGGGGGATCAAACTTAAATACTGAGTTTTTCAATAAGAAACTTGCACAGTTGAATTCTATTTCGTACTTTTACAACCTTGATAGTTGGTTAGATGGGAAAGTAAACATCAAAGATATCTTAAAAGAACAGGCAACAATAGATATCAATTTGAGCAGGCCATTCCACTCACCTAAGATTCAATTCAATTTGAAAGACTTAGAGGTAGAAGTATCTGGTGCAAAATCAGAGCCACTTACAAAACCTCAAATGGATGAGATGATGGCTAAGTACCAAGAGGCAAGAGATGCCGAACTAAAAGCAGAAGAAGAACGTAACAAAAACTGTTGATGGGATTAAAATGCAAAATAACAATCACTCCATCTGGAGATAAGATTGTAACAAACGAAGACGGAACAGTTAACAAATTGTATGCTGACGCACTAAGATATACACAAAGTCAGGAAGAGGCCCTTAATTTATGGGCTTCTTCTTACTTACCAGAGTTTGAAACTGCAACTGGAAAAAGTCAGTCAGACGCTACTTTGGCAGATGTGTTTAAGTTTTATACGACACCTGTAATGGAAAGGCTTTCTACAAGAGAGACCTTCGAAGTTAAAGAGTTTATGAAACGAAATGGTATTGAAACATTATCAAAACTAAGTGGGGTAATGAATGCTGTATTCAAACCAGACGGCTTTTTTGAGATAAGTGTACCTAGAGCTGTGGCGTCTGGATTATACTCGCAAGAGGAGGCTTTTGAATTGGAGCCACAATCTTTAATAAACATCATCAGTAAGATAGAATCGCACCTTACAAAGGAGGATATCACAGTTGAGCCTGAGACAGGAAAGGTTTACTACAAGGATAGCGAGAACAAGACAATATTTGGTTCCTTTACTAAAGCTTCGGAAAAAGAAGTTGATCAAGAATTATTTGATAATTTAGCAAAAGGAATGACGCTAGACGAAGCAGTAAACGAATCTTCTTTCAGAGAATTTTCAGAAAGTTTCTTCTCAAGCCAGGCATTCAGGAAAAAAGTTACAGATAGAATTCAATCCCTGAAAAAGGTGCCAGTAGTTTCCTTTTTAGGAAACAAGCTATCGACAGGAGACAACACTTACTACACAACTTTAAAGAACACTGTAAGCGTTAACATAAACCCGGCAATAATAGATGCTGAGCTAGAATATTTGGTTTCCATAGATGATAATATTTGGTCAGCTATGCAACCACAAATTAAGACTGTACTAAAAGAAATTGAAAGTGATTTTGTTTCTATCAATGTAGATGTAATTGGAATATCTGATTTGTCCAACGACAAGCAAGGTGTTATTGATTTACTAGTAGGTTTATCAAAGGTAGTAAAAGACCCAACAGATACGAATATCCAAGAGTTTGCAACTCAGTTTTCGGATAAAGTATTGAAGTCTGATCAAAGTCCAGTAACATACGAATTGTTAGATGATGTTTACAGTAACCTAACTATTGTAAACTTAGACACAAATTTAACTGACAACGAGCTTTTCTCAGAGCATGGATTGATTAAAGTCGGGGAGAAACTTTACCACAAAGTACAAAGAGGTCAAGTAGACCAAATGTATGAGTACCTTTACGATCAAGTGATGAAAGGTAACTCACCGGTTAAGATCAACTCTGATATCAATAATAAAGAGGCTGTATTAAAAGAACTAGCTGTATTTGTAAATAGTAGAAATATAGGATTACAAGTAGAGGCAAACGAGGAAGTATCTTTAAATCAGGTAGTGTTTGAACACAAACCAATTTATAAGGCATCCAAAAAAGATGCTGTGTTGCAGTTAAACTCTATTACTACGGATAAGGACTATCTACAATCAAGATTTGTAGAGGATTTCTACAACTATATTTTACGAGAGAAATTAGCTGACTCAGAAGTTTATAGAACAACTTTGTCTAAATTCAGGATCACTGACTCTGACATCTCTATTAAAGGTACTATCGACTCAATTGACGATATTGAAATGAGTACCGAATTGAAGGATTATATCAGATTGAAAAGAGAGTCTGGAATGGATTATCTACTCTCTGAACCTTCAAGCACTATTTTAGACGAAGACACTTTCTTCCAGAATTTTCCAGAGGAGGCTCAACCATTTACTGCAGACATACTTGTAGAAGGACCTTTTATTTTAACAAGCAATACTGCTGGAACTTATAAAAAGTTGAACAACATGCTTTACAAAAAAGTAATTGTAGAGGGTAACAGACAACTTTTTGTTCAGGTAGACACAGAAAACAATACGACTTACTACAACTCAAAAACGGACGTGAAGTTTGATGCAAGACAAGCTAAAGATTTCATGTCCGCGGTAAACTTTGGCCTGGATACAACTACTTCAGAAAAAGTACAGGAAAAAGTAGACTCTATAAAAGAACCATTCAAACCAACTACAACTCAAAGAAGAGACCAGGTAAGAATGATTTCGCAATACATGGAGAAAAATCTAGGTATTAATGTAAACATCCTTACACCAGAACAGGTACAAGAGGAGCTTCAGAAGAGGGGGTATGATTCTATCCAAGCTATGGTTGAAGCATACCATGGGTCTCCTTATGATATAGCTTCATTTACAACGGAGGCTATGGGTACAGGAAAAGGTAGGCAGAATTATGGGTGGGGGTTATACTTCACTGAGTTAGAGGATATCGCTAAAAACTACGCAAAGAATTACTTATACAAAGTATCCCTACACAAAGGAAAACAGCCAGGAGACTATTCTTGGCTAGAGTGGGATGCCAAGCTAAGCGAAGAAAATGCGAATAAAATATTAGAGAATATTGACAAAGAGGGCTTAAGATCCAAATTTGATGATTATAGCCCTCTTATTAGGAGAGCCATAGAAGGAGACGGCACAAGTGTAGAAGAAGCAAGACGAACACAGTTCGGACCAATCAATGACGGAGCATCTACGTACAAGAAGATAAAAAAGATATTAGAGTCGGATAAGGATGCCTCTTTGTTCTTACTAAGGGCAGGTATAGACGGTGTAAAATATAAAGACAACTTACTCTCTATTGACGAAGCAAACGCTGAAAAACAAGGTTTCAACTACGTAGTATTTGATGGGAATGCAATTACCATTGAAGAGAGAGTACAATTCTTCAAAAAAGGAGAAACAGTATATGGTTTCTACGATCCAGCAACAGATCAAATCTATCTGGCAGAGGACGTATTAAATTCAAACACGTTAATACACGAGCTATGGCACCTCTACAAACCAGTAGTTAAAAAAGCTGCTGCGAATGGAGATACCGATGCAAAAACATTGCTTGATAAAATGGACCAACTAGTATCTGAAGGTTTTAATGAAGAGGTGTTCAGTAAAAAGTTTGACGACTTCCTTGGCAAAAGCAATAATTTAGACTTCTCTGGAAGTGAATCTTTTCAAATTATAGGTGAACAAGGGGCCCAAAGAGATGAAGAAGCTTATAATAAATTACAACAAGCTAAAAAATTATTAGAAGAAGGTACAGACAAATCAGCAGTAGAAGTGATAACAGGTTGGTCAGAGTACAAAGGAAAATGGACATACTTTGACGCAAACGTATTAAAACAGTTAAAATTTAAAAACAATACATTTCCCCAAGTAGGTACAGAAACCACATTAGGTGAAGTTTTAGAAGACAACATTTTATTTAAGTATTACCCAGAACTAAAAAATATAAAAGTAGAACATGAGTACGGATTGGATGAAGGGCAATTTGCAAGAGCATCTTTTAAGGATGGAGCGAAAATATGGATCAATGAAGCTAGAGCTCTCGAAGCCTATAGAGGAATATACCTTGGAGGAATTGGAAGAACCTATAATGAAATTACACTGGAAGACAGCATTGTCGCATCATACGTTCACGAGATTGCCCACATCATCCAAGAAATAGAGCTACTTCCAACTGGAGGCGACCCTTACACAGTAGTTAGAAGAGCAGCAGAATTGATTGGAGAAAGAGCTAGTATATCACCGACAGTGATTAAAAAAATAGATGAAAAATTAAAAGAAGATTTAACGACTGAAGACGTAAAAGTTCTACAGGCAGCAAAAGTAGTTGTAGATGGTCTATTAAATGGTAACTCCACTGCAGCACAGTTAGCTTATGAGATGCTCTATGGAGAGGTAGAAGCTAGAGCTATTGAATTAGCATACTTAAAATTGAACAATGGTGGTACACTAGACGGAGTAACTATAAGCGAAGTAAAAGAAGCTTTAGCTGAACAGGAGGGGATACCGCTAGAGGACCAATTAGTTATAAGTAGATCAAGAAGAAATGAGTCTTTTCAAATTATAGGTGAAAAGGGTATTTTAAGTATACCAGAAACTGAGCAAGAGCTGAACAACCTAGCCTTAGCTAAAAAATTGGAAGTACAAAGAATAACTCCACTTAAAATAAAAGAGGCAACTGGATGGGAAAGGCTAGATGGAAACTGGGTAATGGAAATTCCAGATTTGCAATTTAAAGTAAAAAGTGTTAACTTAGGAGAAAATTATAAGTTATCTGAAATAGTTGAAGATACGAAACTTACACAAGCGTATGGAGATGTTAATGTACAATTTAACAGGTCGGGAGTTAATGGATATAACCGAGCTGAATCCATTATATACTTGGATGCAAGAGGTCAAAAATCTACAAAAGAAAGATATGACACTCCCCAAGATAGAGGATATGAAAATATCAACGGAGCTAACGCAGGAGCAAACCTTGCGCATGAATTCCTTCATCATATACAAAGGGAGGAAGGTTACGTACAGGGATCTTCACCTTCTGGCGTATTACAAGCCGGATTTAAGCTTGCAGGAATTGGAGAAGAAGATACTAAATTTTCCGCAATATCGAAAATAGCAGAAGCTAAAGAAAAAACAATCGATCCAGAGGATATTTATTTACTAGACACAGTTAATATCTTTTTATCTTCAGACATGCAAGAGAGCTTTTGGCTTGTAGATACTTACAGAAAAGTTGCTGGAGAGGTTACAGCGAGAGCAGTGGCTAAAAGATTTGGCATGACAGAAGAGCAACAATCTAAGTCTCTTATCGAATCTTATACTGACGTACCTGTGGCAGACAGACTTCGAATGAGATTCCAACAAGGCATATCACCACAAGCTGATTTAACTTCAGAAGCGTACAACCCAAGACAAGGTGAATCAAGAGAGGGCTATATCTCTAGAATGAAAGAGGAGTTAGAAGCTAACCTACTTGGCGCCAATGCTGAGCAGTACTTAGAGTCCTTTACAAAGGAAATGGGTATGAATGAGAAAGAAGCTACATCTTTTATTGAAAAAGTAAAAGCTTTCATAAAAGAGTTTTCAAGTTGGATTGCAAATCAACTTGGCTTTAAAGGAATGACTTCAGAACAAGCCTCTCAACTTACAACTCAAGATATTCTAAACAGAGTTACGACAAGTATGCTTCGAGATGACTTCGGCAAAAAAATAAGTAATGTACAATCTATTTTGGATTCTAATCTAATATTTGTAGATTCGTACTCTGAAAAAGACAATATTCAAGAAAAAATGAATGCCTGTGGATGATCCAAGAGATTTTAGACTAGAGGGAGTAGACATGTCTTTGAACGATCTATCCCTCTTTTCATCAGTAAGAGTTGCTTGGACAACAGTAACTGACGAAATGACAAAGCCTGGTAAAAGAGCTTTTATTGGCATAAAAGAAAGGCTTAGTCCTGGAGAGATTATTCAGACAGGTATGCTTAAAACAAAATACAAAATTGTAAATTGTGAAAAAATAGCTGAGTCTGGATGGTTCTTATACTGCATCAAAAGAGTAGATGGAAATCCAATAGGAGCTATCGACATAACCAACTCTAAGGTGGGGGACAAAGTAAGGATCACAAACAGAAGAACTTTTGAACAACTAATGAACTTTTAATGAACTGTTTAATACAAAGAAACGCAGAAGGTAATGTAGTAAAAGTAACAACTCCAGAGGGTAAACCTTCAGAGTTGTTTAAGGCTATCCATAGTAATATCTATTTAGGTGATGCAGACACATCATTAAGATTAATGGCAAATGCATACTCAGATAAGTTTGAGAAACAAGACCTTCAAAAATATGAAACAGGGGAACCAAAGTTGTTCTACAAAGCACCAGGCGGTAAGGAATTTGAAACACTAGAGTCTTTAATAATTTCAGATCTTGATGGCCAAGCTGCTATGGGATTTAAAACTACTGATGGAGAATTCACACCTATCGCAAAGTTTGACACAGCTTCTAGTGAAAGAGTTACTTTCTTGACAGATGGAGTTCGAGAGGGAGTATTGTCTGCTGATAGAGTTTTAGGTGAAGATGGTGTTACTAGATTTCAAGGTAAGGGGTCTTTCACTGAAACGAAGAAAGTAACTGCTCAGATGGTAAGGGCAAATGCTTTAGTAGATCTCGGAGTGTATACTACTGTGAATAAAGACGGGACTTTAGAAGTTGAGTTCCAATCAGACTTAGTTGTAGCTGAAAAAGAAAAGGAACAAGATGTATTTTTGATCCAAGATATTCCAAGCAAGTTAAATGACAACACTTATAAAAACCAAGTAGATTTAGTGGTCCGCTATTTAACGGCAAACAAGAAGTACGATGTAACTCAAGAAGCATCATTTTCTGAAACAACTCAAAAGGCAAAAAGCATTTTAAGAAGTTTGAATAGCTTCTTAACTACTCTTGGATTTACACCTACAACACTGGAAGAATACAGAAAAAATTACAATACAAAATACGGTAAGGATCCGGATATCCAAGCTATATCTGACATGGTTAACCGTGTGGTAGCCTTTGCTGAAGGTAAAGTAACTATTGAAGATCTATCTGAAGAGGTAGCTCACATAGCTATTGAGTTTTACAATGATCAGAACTCTATCTCCGGCGCCCTAGCTACTGTGCACATGACCCCAGAATATGGTCAGTACGCTGCATACTATAAAGAGAAGTACGCACCATTCTATGAAGGTTTAGAATTAGAAGATCAAGTAAGAAAAGAAGTCTTAGGTAAGATATTAGCAAAAGAATTTAAAACCAATTTTGATACAGCTAATCAATCTGAAGAGAGATTATCACTAATTGATAAGTTGCTTGAGATATTCAACTATTTCAAGACAACAATTACTGATGCTCTTAAACCACACCATAGAAAATCTTTAGACAGATTGAACTCTCAAATTGCAGAAGCTGTTATGGGGGCGAATATGGCCAAGTTTAACAAGGAAACTTCCTCGGCAAACTTCTACTACAATGCAATGCCTAACGATGCAAAAACTATCGAGAGTAACTTAAGAGTTGTAGCAAGTCAGATACAAGATATGTACCGAAGAGTTTTAAAACAACAGGTACCAAATAAATCAGAGTTAGAACGTATTTCAGAAAATATGGATGAAATCTCCATCCTAAGTTCTGTGAATACTATTGCCAGTATTGCTGATAGCCAGTATAAGGTGCTAGCTGCAAACCTAGATAAGATTGAGGCAAACAATGAACCTATCAGTACAATGGATGCTAAGAGGTACGATACCCTTACAAACAATATCCTTCCTGGGTTAAATGATATGAAGCTCAGGTTAGTTAAATTGGCTAAAACAAGTACTAATAAACCTTTAATTGACTCACTTGTTGAAACCATAGATAGTATTGAAAAGTCAAAATCTTATATCCAACCTAGGATGAATCAGGATTTTGAAAATACTGTTCAGAAAGAATTTGAGAGACAGTTCGATACATCTAACATGACTGACAAGGAGATCGAAACTGTAAAGTCTCAGATTGAAGGAAACATCAGAGATACAACTGTTTTAGGAAGTGCGCTTGGGCTTATGTCTCAAATGCAAAACCCTGTTGTGCAAATGATTGCCAGAGTAGTAAGTGACATGGGGCAGAGAGTAAACTCCACCTTTAAAAAATTCTCGGACCCTTTTTTAGAAGAAATTTATAGTCAAGGCCTAGATAAGTACCAAAAAACAGTAAGACAAGAGAAGAACGGAAAAGGAACATTCTACTACTGGTCTCCTATTGATCAGGATGGGTACGATAACGATAAATTTAACAGACAAGTTGAGATAGTAACTCAATTAACTAGTAAAGACACTTTACAAGTAAAGCAATTATTAGAAAAATTCACACCAGCTCAAGTTCTAAAAGATGAAAAGTTAATTTCCGAATACAATAAGGAAATGAAGGTGTGGAAAGAGAATAATAGCGAACTTCGATTCAAACCAGAATATTACGAAAAAAGAAAAGAGCGATTTACTACAGCTGGAGTAAGTCTAGCAACACAAGAGTACATTTCTAACGCAAACTCAAATGTTTATGACATTTTAAAGCAAGCGGGAGCGTTAAATAAAAATGGAACTATAGACAAAAGTAAGCTTTCAGAAGGTGATAAAATAATGTTAGCAGCAGCTAAGCGATCAAAAGCTGCAGCATTATCTGTTGTAGATCAATTTGGTAATATAAAGGAAGGACTTAGACAAGTTAAATTGTCACAGCTAACACAAGAAGAGCAGGATAAACTATTCTACATTGATAGTGAGTTTACTTTTCCTGGAGACTTAGTTGTCTTGGAGAATGGATACAATATTGAAGACCTACCAGAGGAATCCAGAGTTGCACTAGACTCTTTTAACCTCTCTATGCTTTATAGAAAAGAATTGAAAGAAAAGAGTAAAACTAGTGATCCTAATGATGCTTTCAAAGAAGAAGTACGTCTACAAGAAGAGTCAGGAGGAGCCTTTGATTGGATATCATCTAATGCTACAATCACCCTTAATGACTCTTACTACAGCAATATTGGTTCCTACCAATCATTTGACGTAGTAGCTCAAGAATACATAAACTCTCTTCCAGATACAAATAACAGAGATAGAAAACAAGATGTCTTAGACGAGTATAAAAGCTTACAGAGATCGAAGAAGGCTATTCTACGTCAAAATAGAAAGATAGGTAACCCTTTAGAGACTGATGTGATAAATATGCCCGGACCAATTCAGGATAAACTTCGAGAAATTGATTCCCGTATTTCAGTTTTAAATGCTGAATTAGATGTACCTCAATCGTTCTTCAAAGAAGTTGGAGTATCTACTACAAGAAAGCAAGTAAACGAAGATTTTATTAAATTAGCTAAAGATTCTCCGCTATCTGAATACGACTTCGCTCTAAGTCACATGACTGAAGCGAATAAGGGTAAGGTACTTAGTTTTGCTTCCAAGGTAAGAGATATCGTATCTAATAAATCGTCTTATGTAAAACTTTCTCACGAAAGGTTTATTTCTGATATGAAAGCAGAGGGTAAGATTAATGATACAATGGATACTGCTACAAAAGTAGAGGTATTAAAAACGGAATTTGCTAAGAGAAATGTAGCTAGTTACTTCCAACGTTACGAGCCAAATGGTTACGAACAAGTTATGGAAGCCTTCAAAAACGGATCATTAAAGGTTTCTGAGGTACTTGATAAAAACAAAAAAGCAGAGCTTCAGAAAGCATATCCAGCTTTAGAGTATATGGAAATAGTTCCAGACTACACTTGGGTGGAAGATACTTCTGGTGAGGATTTAAACAACCCTTTGTTTATGCCTGGAGGATACTATGAAAAACCTAATGTATCGAAGTACATAAACAAAGATTTCTTCAAAAGGTATGGCATTGACATGGAAACTTGGTTGAAAAATCCAACTATGGATTTGACTCAAATGTCTCCATCTCAAAATCAAGAAGAATATCGATTACTGACATTGCTTGTAGAGGCTAAGAAGCAAGTAATTGAAAACCATGGAGACACAGGAAATCAAAGCGAATTTTTAGCTGTTCAAATGACAGCATCAAAATTTGAAAAATTTGCTAGAGCCTCTAACTGGAAAGATGTTTCTAAGTTTAAAGATAGTGTTAAAGACTTGTTCCAAAACAGAAAAGATGAAAAAGCGTATGGCGAGCTAATTGATAATCAAGATTTGAATAAGATTGGTTCCACTATTGATGCTAAGATTATACCTAAATACTTCCAAAGTAAAGTAGAAGATCCTTCGATGTTAACCGATAACACTGTTGCAGCAGCATTGATTGATTTAAAACAGTCTGTATTATACACAGAAAGAGGAAAAGCAGAAAGAACTTTAAAAGCTTTGGAGTACAAGGTAGCTAACCAGCAATTTATCAGTAATGGAGGTTTTCAAAGACGCAACCGTATTCTAAAAGAAGGATCGGTTTCAAATTACTATTTAAAAATTAAAGAATATTTAGACTACCAGTTGTATGGTATACAACAGTCAAGACATTTTGAAGTTGAGATATTTGGCAAGCAGGTGGATTTAACTAAGTTAGGTATGGGAGCACAAGCGTGGGCTAGATTCTCTAATCTAGCATTCAACCCATTTGTAGACTTGACATCTGCAACCACTGGTATAATATCTAACGTTGTAGATAGATTTGCTGGAGATTATTATCATAAATCCTCTGCTAATAGATCAAACAGTTTACTTAGAAAACATTCTGCTAAGTATCTAGCTGAAATGGGTAAAGTAAATAAGACAAGTGAATTAAATCAGATAGTAGAGTTTTTTGGTATAGAAGATGTTGAAGGACGAGTTAAAGAGTCTTCATTTGGAAGAGGTGCACGAGTAATAAACAAATTACCTTTCTTAGGATCAAAAGCAGCCAACCAACCTGTAGGTCCAAAAATTATACTTGCAATTCTTACTGACTACAGATTAAATACCGATGGATCTTTTAGATCTTATACAGAGTTTGTTAAGCATAGTAAAATAAACAGCCCTTCTATAACTAAAAGTGAAATAGAAGCTGCTTGGAATAAACTAGAAAAGAACTCGTTCTACGATTATCTAAATATAACGGCGGACAAAGTTACTTACAATAGTAAATTTAAAGAACTTTTTGCAGGTAGTTCACAAGCGGAGTTCGATCGTATTGTTGAAAGAGCTTCAGCAAAAGCAAGACAAGTGATCCAGAATGCTGATGGCGTACTAAGTAATATTGACCAAGTTGCGGCACAGAGAGATATCATATTTAACCCATTACTAATGCACAGAGGATGGTTGTTAATTAATCTCACAAAGAAGTTTAAAAAGCAACACTTCAATGTAGCTACTGGTACAATGGAAGAAGGACACTACAGGACATTTGGTAGAGCTATTAACGAGTTAAAGCTAAAAGCTTTAAATCCAAGAGCTGTATGGAGATGGTCAATGGAGCAAGGAGGTTTTGCAGAGGCAAACATGAAAAGGAACTTAACAGAGGTTATAATACTAGCTGCAGCATTAGCTTTAGGTGAATTGATATTTGCAGCTGATGATGATGATGATACTGTATTTGAAAATATGTCGCAATTGATCTATTTAAGAACTATTTCAGAGTTTGCATCATCTACAGCATTTGGTATACCTGGTTCTGTAATTGATGGTGTAAAATCCCCTTTCCCAGCATTATCTACTTATGAAAAGTTGAACCCGTTCAAACTCTACGATATAGCTACAACAGAAAACCCTAAAGTAGGATTCTGGGAACAACTAGCAAAAGCAACACCGGCAAAAAGAGCTAATCAATTAATGGATCTTCAAGAGCAAGTGGATTCTTTCCGCCACTTTAACGACAACACCTTGTTTAATTTAGGTGAAGAGAAAAAGGAAGACTAACAATTAATAACTAAAAGATGAAAAAGAAAGCTACAAAGAAAAAACCGATCACAGAGAAAAAGACAGGAGAAACTTACTCTTCTAAAAAAGCAATGGCAAAACACGAAAAAAGTGAGTCCAAAAGTGAGAGAAAGTCTGAGTATAAAACTATGATGCGAAAAGGAGGTAAGAAATGTTAAACAAATTAAAGTTAAGACCGTATCCAAGTCAGTTTGAAAAGAAGGAAGGGGATTTTAGGAATGTGCAAGTTCACGAGATCAATAAACTTATTGATGAATTGAACAATCAAACACCAGTACAGCCAACATCACCGTACAAAACTGCAGCCATAACTTTGAACGAGACTGATATGGCTACTCTTGGAAGTGTGGGTGTGGAATTATTACCAGGTGTACCAGGACATTTTATTATTGTTGAAAAGATAATTATCAAGGCAAACTGCTCAGAGAAATTCTTAACACCTACAGGCCCAGACTACTTATCTATTCAAGGAGCTGTTGATAGTTTGGTTGATATGGCACTAGTTTCAGTTGGAAATAGAGTTGCAGTTTTATCACAGTTCAATTTGTTTGTGAATGCTGCAGAAGAAGCTATAAGCTCCAGCTCTAACACATTAGGAGAAGGAATTATACTCTCTACTTACCAAGGAGAAGATTTTACACAAGGTGTTGGAACATTAAATATCACCATCACTTACGAAGAAATAGAGGCATAAAAAAGGGAGGTAAATCCTCCCTTAAAACAATACTTTATTCCGCATCACCTTATTGACTTCATCAAACAACTCTCGTTCTTGAGCTGTCATAGGTTCCTCAGATATTTTTTCTAACCACCATTTTAAGTAGTAAACAGGTACCTTATTTAAGTGCTTACCTTTATGTTTACCAAACCAGAAAGTTATTTTTGGATTAATAACCTCCTTATTACGGGAGGTTTTTTTAATTGTTCTAACTTCTTCTACAGTCCACTTAGATCCAATAGGTACTCCGGATAAAACGTGATTTCCTTGTAACATAGACCAACCAATTCCTTCCACATATTCTATACGAATATTCTCAAGTCTTCCGAATCTAGTTACATTACCACCAAAGTCGATAAACTTAAATACCTTTTTATCTGGATGAGTACGAACACCTCTACCGTAAATTTGAGATAACAAAGATAAACTCATAGTTGGCCTACCCATCATAACAACTTGTAAACCTGGATAGTCAAATCCAATACCTAACATTCCGTAGTTAAACAACACTTTTGTTTTTCCAGATTTAAAATTCGCCACAATTTTTTTACGATCCTTTGCAGAGGTTTCATCAGTTAATGCCGCAGAACAATCCAGCCAAGCATCGAATCTTTTAACATTTTCAATACAATCAACAAACACAAGTATACTTGTATAACCATCCCGCAAAAGTTCTTGGATACGGATAGACATAGCTCTATTAATACCCTGAGTTTCATTGGATTGTAATATTGATTCCTGAGTGTAATCACTACCGTTTGTATTAACCACTAAACCCTCTGTGCTAATTTCATATAGCTCGTAATCACAAGGCGTCCATCTCCCAGCTTCAACTAATGTTTGAATCTGACTTACATACAAAACCTTTTTAAAGTAGGCCCCATAACCAGAAGTCATGAACTCAAGATAAGTCATAGCTTGGTTAGAACGTAAGTACCAAGGAGTAGCTGTAAATCCAATAACGGAACTAGGCTTTAGGTCATCAATGAACTTCATAAAGAGAGAGCCTTTCTTCGGACTAAAATTACGATCACACTCATCTATAATCACAGCTTTTATACCAGCTGCTCTCATCTCTTTTCCTAAATCCTTGACTGATTTTAAGGTAGCATACGTAAGCTTAGAAATAACTCTACTACCAAGCCCAGCAGAATACACAGTAGCCTCGCAATTTAAGTTTTGAAGCTTCTCTAGGTTTTGAGAAAGTAAGTCTGATGATAAGTGTAGAACCAAAAGTCCTCCGCCAATTCGTTCAGCAATTTCACTCACTATCAAGCTTTTTCCACTTCCTGTCGGAAGAACAGCTATTGCAGGAGACTTGTCATAACTATTAATGTAATCCATACATCTGTTAACACAGTCTTCTTGATCTTTATAGAGGGTCCATTTCATTTCTTAGCGGCTTCCATTCTCTGGTTAATATACTCCTTTATTTCGGGAAACTTCTTTTCAATAGCTTGCCGCATAATTAATGGTACTGGCTGATCACCAAATATAGGAACATTCACACTCTTAATGTTATCTCCAATATTAACCTTTTGCATTTTAGCTCTTGAAGTATTTATATCCTTCAACATCCCGGATTGAAATTCTCCTTCTACCAACATAGCATCAGAAACTTTTCCAGTTTCAACTAAGTCAATAGACCAATCATTATCATTAATGTACTTTTCAACACGTTCTGATTGTAGATTAAAAATCGCTGATAGCGTTTCTAAGACCTCTTTAACAGATTTATTACGTGTATCTCCATTACACATGTTGTAAAGCGTTGTAGCATTATCTACAGCCCTATCAACAAAGAATCGGTGAACCTTATATAATTCTTCTTTCTCTGACATCTCTGCTTTAACAGTCCAATCACTCTCCTTTACAATTTTCAAATTCCTTTCTTGTGGAATTTTAATTGAATCAATAAAGAGTAACACGTTATCTTCTAGTTCTTCCATGTTATTTCGTATATGCTGTTAAGCGTTTTAAATACAATGTGTTGATCATCACTCTCCATAATCTCTGTAACAACACTAGTTCTAAAGAAAGGAGTCTTTTTATCACTGTATAAGTAGAAAGGTGAGCCTTTTTCGGGAAGAGTATGTTCCCACATAAAACCTAAGATTTCAAACCCACTAGGATATTTTTGAAACTCATCTGGGATGTAGGTATACAAAGAAGCTACCTTAGTTAAGTAAATGCTTTTTGGATATTCCATATTATACATGTTTTAAAATAAGGCAACCATCTGCGTCTAATTTTGGCCTCTGGTATTTATCCTTTTGACAGCCCATATAGCGAGAACCTGTTTTTGGATCAATATGAAGATAGCCATCCAATTCATGACCAGCTTTACAACCATCACATTGATTAATATCATTTTCCATCTCAACTTCTACTGACCACTCAGTTTGTTGTAGTGATGTTTGCATTAAGTCCGATTGGTACGACTCTCTATGTCTTTTCAATTGCTCATCCCTTTTTAATCCAAGGTATGTAGTTGTGCAGATTGAATTTGACATTACTCCAGCGTCCCATGCAAGCATAACATCATCTTTAGTAAATTTTTTATCGCCAAGAATTTCAAGGGCTTTTTGGAAACCTGTTATAAAACCTGCTCTAATTTTCCATTTATCGTCTTCATCAGTAAGATTTCTTGGAACTGATTCAAATAACTCATCCAAATCATATCCAAATTCAATAGTTTTACAGTTTTTTAGAGATAGTTTATGATGTTTATGTTCAGGACGTACACTTGATACAAAAGCCACCATCTCTTTTAATCCGTAACCGTTTTCAGTTTTTTGTAATGTTGCTCTCATTATTTTTAATTTTAGATTCTACTATTTCAATTAGTCTGTCTAAGCAAGCTAGTTCTGCTTTTTCGTAGGTTTCATATTCCCAATCACCACTTGGTCTATTTTTTGGCATTGTATGATGTTCTTCACCAGTTATATGATTCCAAATCCAGTAATTATATCCGAGTTCAAAACAATGTTGGTCCTTAGTTGGTTCTATTGAATGTTGCCAACTATACTTCTCTCTAAACCATCTAAAAGCTTGTTGATAGAGTGGTGCTGCTATTACAGTAGAATAATTAAGAGTAAAATGCTCCCCAGTTGTGTATAACTTTTTAGGAGTATTTTTCATTGGATAATGCCTACCTTTCTCATCAACTCCAAACATTTTACTTTTAGGTTTTGTATAGAACCTGTTAAAACAAAGTTCATTAAATCCGATAGCTTTTAGTTTTAAAGCTTGTTCATAAGGGCAGAAAAGACTTTCCACCCCTTGTTTTTTTACTTCTTCCATTTATAATGTTATTAATTGTTGTTACTAGTATGTTGTAATGTTTAGCTGCATCTGTCTGAGAGTTAAAAACTAAATCATCTTCAACACATTTTATTTGTTTAGATAACCAATGAGTATCAGGTTTATTACTCCACTCATAAGGTTTATATTTTGGTGCAGGATTAATGTTTTCTTTTAGAATACCAAATTTTATTTGATATTTTTTTAATAGTAGAATGTTTTTACCTGTAACTACAGCTTTGACATTGCTTTGTGTAGTGTTAAAATATTGAGCACACTGTTTTTGTGACTCAAAAGATTTAATTATTACACCTTCTTTTGTAAAAGCTGTTACAGATACATTATTCCATTGACCTGCACCATAAGTACCTTCACCTCCTTTTGTATGATTCGTTAATACAAATCCCCAATGTTTAAATTGTTCAATCCAGTATTGCTCTAGCCATTCCCAATCTCCAGTTATCTCATCAATAACTGTCATAATAGGCTTTAATCCTTTTTTCTTAAGACTTTGGATCCATCTATGGCAATGACTTTTATTTTTTGGAGTATAAACTAGGTGAGAAGTATATCTTCTACGTGGATTATTGGATTTACCAACATATTTTACTAAATTATTTCTTGGGTCTTGTAGTATATAAATATATGTTTTCATATTACTAATATACAAAATTACGGTACAAATTTTGTTTCCATTTTATTCTACTTTTACATTATAACCCAATTCACAAAGCTTCTGATAAGCCAACGAAGGATCACCATCTGCTTCTAACTCGATAAACACACTTGCCGGAGAATATCCCCTGTTTACATCAAACTGTGTACTTGTACTAAATACATTCAAAACTTTAGAAGCCACATCGTACATTGCTGAAGATGGAGAAGCCTCTGAACCCGGTCTTCTAAACCGAATATTGTACTTATTCTCTGAAGTGATCGTCCAACCATTCTCCAGTAGCAGTTTAACAGTATCACCACGTTCTTTGAACTCTTCAAATGGATTCACCCCATTTTCAGATTTATCGTACATACGTAAGTTTTTAATCGGCTCGAAGTACTCATTAAACTGTCTAGCTGTTTCTAAGATCAAATCATGTTCTGCAGCTGTCAAAGTATTTATCTTACCGTACACATACGTATAACCAGGTGTAGGTGTAACCAAAATATACCCACCTTCTCCACGAGTTTCAACCAAAACTTTTACCTTGTGATTTGAAGCAATCTTCACAGCATTTGGACGAGTATTAACATCTTGAAACGCTTGAATATAAACCTCATGCTTTTCTTCTGGAGTAGTTAATCGTTGAGCTAACTTCTGATTTCCTTCAACTCTTTCTGGACAACTCCACACCCAGTGAAAGCCACCATTACGTGTACTTTGCACAAACATCTTCTCCAAGATAGAAACTGGAATCAAAGCTTTAAACCGATCGTAAAAATCAGATGTTAGGGAGTATTTCAAGTCAAAGTCTAATCCAGTCAAAGATTTACTACCGCCCATTAACATTGCAATACCAGATGCATTTTTAAAAAAGCGTTCAGCTTGCGAGATATCCATAGCCTTAGCTTGATAGATCCCCCAACCATCCATAGCTGGTAATTTGTTACTATTAACCGGAATAACCGAATACCCCTTACTTAAAAGTTCTTTAGCTGCTTCTACTAGATTACTCATAAAAACTCAACTCTATAGCCAACTGAAACAAAAGGATAGAAGATAAACACGTTGCCATGAGTATCATCATCCACATCTTTAACAACCCAAATCTCACAAACTTCTCCAACATTATCTTTGGAGTGTAAGATCATCACCTCCTGCTTTCCCCCATCAATATAACTTGGTTCCTTTTTAAAAACCCGGAAAGATATTGGTTCCTCTGATTTAATCAAAACAACATCTTCATAAAAAACAATAGGTACTAAACACTCTTTAAAATCAGACCATCCTTCACTATTAAAATTAAAGGCCACATGTGTACCTATAACTTCCACCTTCTGTCCATATAACCCTAAGCTACATAGAAGAATAACAATTATTAAAATCAACTTTCTCATACACAAATGTACAAATAATAAAACAACCTCATTTTTCTTTAACATCCTTTAACACTAATGTGTTTCTGCTACTGTATAGCCTGTTTGAGTCTCACAAGCTAATTCTACATTCAATTTAAGTTGTGCATTTGTCATCTCCATTGCTCTATTTATTTTTTCAACTGTCTCTTGCCCTAAGTGTTCTGGCACAACGTAAAGTTGATCGTCATGACTTTGTGTTACTGGCCAGATACCTTGAGAGGTACAATTCATTACCCAAACGTTGAAACAGAATACAGCGCTAGATTGATTAACTACGGAGAACACATTTCTGGTATCTCTACAATGCATCCAAAACCTTGAGATGGGATTGAACACCCAATTTTCTCCTTCTACTTGAACTATGTTAAAATTCTCAGAGGCTACCTTTACAGCGAAGTTAACTTCCCAATAAGCATCTATCAATTTTTGAGCCTCAGACTTAGTAATTTCTAAGTTTCTAGCCAAAGTTTCAGCACCTACGAGATAAAGCGAGGCGTAATTTGTTGTCTTACCCTTTGATCTTGAGACCTTTAGCTGATTCATTTTATCTTTCTTAGCTGCTCCTTCAAGCTTACATAACTCATAAAACTGCTCACCCGGAGTTCCAAAAGTTTCAGGAGTAACACTTGTATTACCATCTGCCATTTCCTTTTCGTACTTAAACCAAATCTCTTCATCTACAGTCATCAAATTAGCTGTAACTGAAATTTCAGTGTGAGTATCATAATATTTTTCCTTTGTCTTTTTTATCCTTTCTGGATTTATATGGAAAGTATAATGATCTGAGGTTCTAGACTCAATACCACTTAAATCACTTTGTACAATAATGTTTCCTTCCCCCGGAACAAGGCACTCTCTAATCCATCTTCCATCCCTAATATCACCCGTACCAGTATAGCGAGGTAAGTTAACAATGTATTTATGCATCCAACGAAGAGTAACAGCCAAAGAAGATAGACCCTGATGTATTTTACCTTTATCGTTTATACCTTTCTCAAAACCTTTTAAAATACCTAACCTATGTGTAAGTACAGTTAATCCATCTAAGGCTTCAATAGCCGGCTCCTTATCTAAAAGTTTCAAAACGCTAGGACATAGCATTTTTTCTTCTGTCATTATCTGTTCAACTACTTTAACCTCACCAGTCTCTTTATTACGGTTGTGTTTAAAAGTTTCTGGAATCCAACCTAGCGAGTACAACCATTTTTTCTTCTGATCAACTGAGTTAGGATTAGCATCTTCAAGTCCAGTTATTACTTCAATAGGCCCTGTATACTCAACAGGAAGTCCACAAGCTACTACTATATCTAGATACTTCTTACCAGCAACTGATAGGGAACCATCTTTCTTATACAAGCCTTTTTTAGGATATGTTAGCACTTTCTTTATAGGCACTTTAGGCATAGCTTCTGTCAGCTGACTTATCTTATCTTGTTTCAGTTCTGAAAAGTGCTTTATATTGCTAAAGAGTTTTTCAGTATCTACAGCAATACCTTCTATTTCCTGCTTATGTGCAAGAATCATATTGAAGTTAAGAAAACGGATAATACGAAGCCTATCTTCTGGATTTGAAGTGTATAATCTATTAAGTTTTTTTAAAAGATCTTCCCATAATGAGATGTTAATCTTGACATCTTCTTCACATCGATGACAGTACTCTTCATACGTTAGATTGGACCAATCTGTAATCTCTGGTTTCTTTATTCCATACTCTTCCCCATACACTTCTAAACCATATCTTAACCTACCCGGATGTAAGTACCAAGCTAAAGGTAAAGAGTCTATAATAGTAGCAGTTACCTTAAAGCCAAACATTTTTTCCAAGGCTGGTACATCGTATCGATAACCATTATGCATGACAATAACATTTGAGCTGTTACAAAAAACCTTCTGTATAGCCTCTAAACTATTTGTAGATTTTACTCTCCACTTATTTTCGACCTTCCAACCTACAGATAAGACATGAAAATCATCAGACCCATGCAAGTCTTCCAACATGCCTTTAGTTTCTATATCGGCTACATATACATTATCTAGTTCCATAAGTATTCCCCAGTTTTTCAAGTTCCTCGATAGGAATGGTTCCTAAGTTTCTAATAATGTTATTCAATGCTTCTGTAATACGTACAGTTCTGTATTCCCAAGGAAGTGTACTTATAACATCCTCACTGTCCACCTCCTTACTGCAGTTTTCACAATACTTTTTCATACCTTATAATTCTTATATTCAACTTATTATTTTCAGCACGTCTAATCATATCCGCCGTACCAGTACTTTTTCCATCCCAGAAAGCTATCAATGCATCAGCGTAATCTGCCATCTCCTGGTTACGCATTGGTCCGGCAGCTCTACCATGGCTAAACCAATCAGCAGGAAATATCTTAATAACAAATCCCTTTTCAATAGCGTATCTTTCACCAAGTGCATCAGCACCAACAGCCCGACCACTAACTATTTGAACTTCCTTTTTCCATTTAAGAATATTATCACAGCTAGTTTTCAAAAGATCATAGTTGTCAAAATCTCGCCCACCAGCTATGATTACTTTAAAAGGTTTCACCATCATCGATACCTAAAGCATGATCAACTATGTCACTAATCTCCATAAAGGCATAATGACCTACCTTTGGTTGTATGTGATTTAGAAACTCTCTAACCTCAGCTAAAGCTTCTCGCATTCTTTCATTCTCTTCTCTAATCTGTACTCCTGTCTTCATATCCTTCTAAGTATTACACAACCATCTGGATCCAACTTCGGCCTTACAGAAATAACATGAGTATTTCCATCATCCACAAAATCACCATAAGGTTCTAATTCGATTTCTACATCCCATTCATCTACATCATCAAAACCGTCCATTTCAAGACAATTCTTCATGGATAACTTAGCATCTTTAAACTCTTTACCAGAATCATCTAGTAACTCGTACCGGCCGTTCTTTACTCTTAACCTTATCCCCATCACTTATACGGATTAAATTCGTTATTTTACTCCAAAATCATTTTTTGTTAGTAATCGTATTTCATTAACTCTTTCAGCTACCTCATTCCTATTAGAAACAGCTCTTCGAATTAATTCTTTTTTAGCATCTGAAAACTTTCCAAAGATATTGATGTTGTCAACCTCTAATTCTGTTTCATCAATTCCGCATTGAATCCAATCAATATAATTTACCTCGTAATTCATCTTCAATGTTTTTTGTTAAGTACTTTATCTATTTTACAAAGTTAAACAAAAAAGCCTACATCTCTGCAGGCTTTTCGTTAATTTCTGTTAACATCTTTTTCAATTGTTCATGGATGTCAATCATAGAAACTTTAGTATCTTTCTCGTAGACAATCGTTTCACCACCATACGCAATAAATAACCACATAAATTTGACTGTTGATCTTAGAGCTGCGTATAAGGCTACAATTAACATTGGAGTAAACAATATTACTCGGCCAAGTATCTTACCTACTACCATAAATCACTCTCCTCCCCTCTTCAACAGATACATTTGCATTGATCACAGGAAGCACATCTACTTCAATCATTTCAGTTAACACCTCACTGTTAGGATTGTAATGGAATACCTCACCTAAAGAAAGGTATCTTAACCTACCAATGTCCGGAAGGAAATCGATATTCACTGCAAGCAACAAAGTGAGCTCTAAGTACTTTTTGTAATACACAAAAGGAAACTCAGCTGGTGTGCACTCAAACTTAAAGAAAGCTGATAATCCACCACTCACGGATTCCTTAACTGCAAAACAATCATCTAGCTTCTTAAGCTTATTTACGATCTTAGTTTTCTTAACCTGATCATTGTAAATGTTATCAATGTCAATTGTAAAAATAGAATCCTCGTAGAAATTAGCCGCCGGCAAGATGTCTCGTTTCAACTGGTTACGTAATGGTTTGTCCTTCTCTTCAGATATACTCTTAATATCCTCCAACTTAATTTCAAAATGTTCTGCAACTAACTCTGGATGCACTAGGAATTCATCAGCTGTGAACTCCCAAAAATTGTCTCTATTAAAAACTGTTTCAAATACTTTCATAATAAAACTGCAATTATCTTGATATTTTGTTTAAAATCCCTCTCCACCAAGAGGTTTCTTGTTTAAAAATTCTCCAAGCTCTCTCTACCTCTAACTTGGCTTCTTGTTCTGACTTTGCTAAGTATACACCTTGATCAGGAAACTTATATCTAATCGAATACATATTTCCAGATGCCTTACTTACTACTAATTTCTCTACCCAGGCTAATTCAAAAACTGTCTTTTGACGTTTTCCTTTTGTCCACCTAAACTTTCCAATCCAAGCTATTCTAGCCCACCTACCTCTGTCATCGTTTTCTGAGGTATCTGAGTACCTATTCTCCCACCTTATTTTCATATCTTATATTTGGGTTTACTGTTATTAATTTACACTTATTTAAGTTTTCAATAGCTGTGAATGGAATATACTCCTGAAATGTAGCTTTAATTTTTTGACCTCTTATTAGATCATCTATAGTTACATGAAAATCAAAAAGAGTAGGATTACCAGCTTCAAGCTTAAAATGAATATTAGAGTAATCAACATACTGACCATTAAACACCAAAGCTTTTTTTCTACCCTCGCAGCTGCAATCAAAACCTTTGAAAAGCACCTCTTTCAAGCAATTATGGCAATATACCTTCTGTAGTGGAGCAGCTATCATTGCAACAACCTCTTTAGATCCTTTACACAGGCTTTTATAGCATCCATATCACGCACTAACTCTCCAAAAGGTGTTTTACTAACTTCTTTAGAGCTTAATATATCAATAGTGTTTAAATAAGTATTGATAGCTGAACTAGTATTTAATACTCTCCTACTGTCAATAATTTCCCTACATCTAGCACCTGCTAATTCATGAGTAGGGAATACCTCTTTTGTTGGATCTAAGTGATCCTCTGTAAACCGTACAGATTTTACAATCCATGTATCTTTATACAGAACTCTGTACACTGTGTCTCCTAAAGCTTTGTAGTCACCTTCACAAGAACTGTGTTCATACAAGTCTTCAAGTACTTCTGAAAAATCCACACCCTTGGTAAAATACTCTACATCTGTTTCTGTACCTTTTTCCCACCAAGTGTCCTCTGCTATAGGAATATTATACTTTACTCTTACTTTGTTTGTTTTTGTCCAAGACATATTTATCAACTTTAAAATGTTCTGTATGTGCTGAATTAGTGCTTGCATTCACAACTCTAACTCCATTTTTAAATACAGTTGTACTCCTGTATTTTGGATACCCTTTACAATTAAGTTCTATTTTACCTAATTTAAGAACCTCAGTAACTACCTTAACGGCCATGTCCATAGGTACCTCGTCGTCTTCTATTTGTATCGTTACCTTTCTCATAATTCAAAATTAATAAGAAAATATGATATTTTATAACTTTTAACGTCTGTTAACTAAAAGGATCATTAAAATCAACACCTTGATTGTTTTGCAAAGCGTCAGTGTTAAAGCCTTTAATGGAATCAAATACTGGCATACTAGTTGGCTCTGCTGGTGCTTCCACTGCAGCTTCCATTCGTTCTTTCTGTTCTTCAGTAAGATCCATAGCCTTTATAAACAAATTCTTATAAGAGTTATCAGACTCACGCATCTTAGTAACAAAGTAAAATAGATTACCCAAAGTCTTAAAAGACACTCTACCCTTACCATCTCTATCACCATAAAAAGATTCTAACCACTGGTAACGAGTGTTGTTCACCTTTAAGTATTGAGTGATACCAGCCAAAAAAGGATTTGTAATGATGACAATATAGTTTGCCAAGTGCTCTACGAATGAGCTACCAAATAGCATAGAATTGTTTGGCATCATACTGTTATCCTTATCTTTTGGAAGTAACTGGCTGGTCCTATTCAACTGACTCAGCAAAAAGAAGTATACGTTCTTGAATTCGATCTTTAGTAAGTTCACAGCTTCACAAACTTTTTCAAGAACCAATTGTTTATCAGATCCGGAGAAAAGTAAAAGGTGATCGACACTTAGTAAAATAGCTTCCTTATCTGCATGTTCTAGACAAAACTGCCTAGCCATGGTATAGAACTCATCACTTGACACTGGAGATTGGCAAACATACCTACGATCGTCCTGCAAGTCATTAAAATATTCAGCAACTTTTTCTCTATTTTGGCCTTCAAATGTTGAAAAGAGTATCTCACTCTTCTTCAAGCCTAGCAATGAATGTGTTTTTCTAAGAATTTTGTTCAGGAACTTCATCTCAAATGAGAACTCTAGGCTAACATACTTACCCGCCGTAGGGTTCAAATTAGTATCTAACATTTGGTCCAGCATTCCGTACAAGGTCTCACTCTTTCCACTACTAGGAGCTCCAGCAATAACAACAACATCAGAAGGTAACAAACCACCAATATGGCAATCAATCATCTGAGTACCTGTTTTAACAAGAGGTTTTTCACCAGTTTGAATCTGTTTCAACTCAGTGAAAGCCTCTGTAGCTGCAGCACTTACTTTTTGTATTCTATTGTCCATTAAAGTCCTTCTCAAATAGTTTTTTAAATAATTCAGCGTTATCCTCAATCTCGTACTTAACTCCATTATAAGTTACACTAAAACTTTCTGGAGGATACTTAGCTACAAAATTCTTAACACCTTTCCACCCAGTTTTTGTAAGTACTCGTCTACCACTTGTTTCTGGCTCCATCTTCCATTCACCAACGAAGTAACCTTGGGCTTGCATAATGTTTAATTCAATAAAACCTTTTGGCAAAATATCAGAAAGGTTGGTATTACCAGGTCTTGAGTATTTAAAAGTAAACCCTCCACGCTGGAAGTCATCCGTCTCCACACCCTTACGAGCAAGGTATCTCCTTACAGTATTCAAAGAATCTTCACCAGTTTTAAATAACCAATTTTTAAGTAGCTTCACATCTTTTAAAATTAAGCCGCTTGCTTCTGGAATCCATTCATACAGCATACCTGTAGAAAGGAGATTCACATACTCTGTGGATAAAAGGTCGTTTATTACGTTAAAGTAGTTACCACCAGTAGCCTCCACATAATCTGTGAATTCCATTGCAGCTTGTAAGTCTTCTGGAGTAATCCAATGTTTAGGATAATTAGTGTAAAGTGTACCTACGTTTTCAAATTCTGGTTTAATTGCAATACTAAGGCCATCTATGCCTACAATAAAGTAAGGGTATTTAACAACTTTTATTGGAACTATGGGGAATTTTTCAAAATCCCTACCTAGTTTAACACCTTTGTAATACGGATCTGTTTTATCTGTTCTCAGTATCATCTTTAATTTTCTCCTTCCAATAAGCTTCTACAATAGTTTTATTACTTTGGTAGAACTGGTATAATTTACTCGATTCTAAATTGTTTTTGAACTTCCCGTAGTGGTTGGCCTTTGGTGTAAAGAAGATAAACTCCAATACTTTAGTGTATTTGTAATTATAAATAAACAAATCACATAGCCAATACATTTCATGGGAAGTAAGTCCCATAAGTTGTCTAAATTGTGCACAGTAAATACGGCCCAACTTTAAGTTTCCAAGCGTTCGTCCCTCAGCGTCATCAGCATTTAAGTACATGTGACACAAGTAATCAAACATTCGTAGGTCATTCTCAGTAACCTCCGGCGTAGTTAATTCATCTAAATATTTGGTCCCTTTACTAGATAACCTAATAAGTTTATAAATAGAATCTTTCTTACTACCCTTAATAAAAGATACTAATCCAGCATCCTCAAAAAACTTAGTATCCAATCCCAACAAAGTTTCTATAACCCCTGAAGTATCTTCGTTCCTGTTCTGCTTTATAGCCTGTAAAGCTAATACTTGAGAAGGTGTAAACCCTCTTTCAGCAGCTAAATTAAAATTAATGTACATACCTATATTTTAATGAGAATCTCCTACGTCCTTTTTCTCTGCATAAATCAAGTAGTCTGGATTAATTACCTTAGCTACTTTCTTACGATTTCCATCAAGATCCTTAATCACAATACCTTCGTGTGGAATTTTTGTACCATCAATAAAGTTGTTAAAAGTAAACTTATCCTGAAGTTCTTGGGACCAAGAGTCTTCTGCTAAAATTTCAACATGATCTAGAGATAAGTCATAGGCCGTGTATTCAGTATACAATGGTTTTAAGTAAGTATCATCTACAACTACATCGAACATACAAAACTTAATTTCATCTAAACCATAATCATAATTCTTTTGAATACCAGGTCCAAATATTTCACCGTAGATAATGAAACTTTTATCTGGGGTCTTTGTAAGTGACTTGAAGTGCATCCACAGACGTTCCTTGATGTTGTATTTGTCTGCTACTTCTCTCCAGACATCAGTTGAGTAAAATCCTTGCGAGTCTGAACCTTTCTCTACATTATGTGATCCATATACGTACTCAAAATCCACCCACTTATTTCCAAAGAACTTTTTAACTCGATCAAGTAGTGTTAGTTTTTGTTTCTTAACAATACCGTATCGGCTATTAGTGCCATGAATTTTTCTAGTTATTTGTACCACATCTTCTGTTGTGAACATACCAGAAACATTCTTTAGGTTTGGGAACTTGTAGTACACTGGAAAGTTTGAATTCTCTTTGTATTTCACAACCTTTCCTGACGATAGTTGAATTTGTTTAACTGGTGGTTCGTATTTGTAGATACCAAGATCGTCCATCAAGTCTGCACCTTCATAAGACTTTTTATGTGGTGCGTAATCAATAGGTAAGATAAGACACTCAGAGTATACACCTTTTAATTTCACTGTTCTAACTCTAGTACCATTTCTTAGGTATGATGTTACACCAAGCTCGGCGGAAAAGTTTTCTGGTATCACAGCGTCATTAGTCGCTACAATAACTCTTTCGCCGATAACATGAGCATCTTTTTTAACTACACAACTCCAACCACCGATTGTAGCTAATACAATTAAGTCGGCCCCATTAATTGGTTCTATCTTCTCTACTCGTGCAACAAAGCACACTGAATTGTTATTTTCCATCATCTTCTAAAATTTTAAAATCCCAAATACCAGTCTTATGGTAATTATCAATCATTTCTCTTAATCTAACTTTCTTTACTGGATCCCTAAGTATCTCCCAACCTTCTTCTGAAATAAGACTATCTGACTCACCAGATAGCCAAAATAGAATGTATTCAAAAGGCTTTAACAACCAGGTGAACATCTACACTGATTTTTATGTTCCCTTACACTTAAAACTAACACTTGATCATTTATCAGAGATGCTTTAAGCGTCTCACCCACATGACACCATTTATCGTTAAAAGTTAAATCAAAAGTTTCCATTTTCTTAGCCAACCTTAAAAACCTAAATAGTTTAAGCCACCAAGGAGTTTTTAGTTCTAGTGTTACTGTGTAAACATATTTCATATTACAATCGTTTTAAACTATCTTCTAATTTCTTATTCTCTTCCTTAAGCTTTTTCAAGTAAATTTTTCTATTCTTATAAGCTTCCTGATTTTCAAGTCTATCCTCGATTTGTCTCTTCAACTCAGTATTACGTATTTGTTCCTTTCCAACTGGAGTTGATCTATACTTGGCATCTCTAATCGCACCACCAACACAAATCAAAACTACACCTATCACTGTTAGTACAAGAAGATGTTCTTCTTCACAGAAAAACGCAACAACCCCAGCCAGCATAAGTACTCCACCTATTAAAAATAAAACTCCACCTAGTTCCCACATATTATTTTGTTTTAAATATTTTCTTCAAAGATATAGAATTCTTTCCCTCGCTCCAAGCATTCGTCTTTAAATTTAACAAACTTTTGCAAAGCAAGCTCAAACACCGGCATTGATTTTCTTACCTCTAAGCCACTATCAAATTTGTCATGACAGTTATTGCCGCCAATGTCCTTTGACGAGCATAAGAATAGCTTGTTGTCCTTGTGAGTGGATACAGACTTATATGTTCTTTTACTCAGTATATGAGCTATATTCCAACTTGGATTATAATTAGAGTTTATTTTACAACCACAGTTTTGGCAAAACGGATCAGATTGGAGTTCTGAGATAGACTCCTCAAAAAATCTTGGAAAGTCTTTACGTTCTTCTGATCTTTTAGCTGCAGTCTTTTCTGTACGTTTCTTTGCTTTGAACTTATAGACTTTCTTTTCTGAGTTCTTAGAAGCACAATAAGGACAAGCTTTCTTACCCTTATTTTCACCAGTTTTTATTGTTGATCGCATTGGAACCTCTTTACCGCAGAGTTCACAAGGCAGTTTTTTAGATTTCATCTATCTCTATGTAATACTTATCCCAATCAATATTATTATGGCCATTTTGCCAATACCTGTCTCCCTTCTTACCTTTTTCTTCCCAAATAATATCGTTACCATACTTACAATATCCCTTATCAAATTGGATAAAATCCCCTTTAATATCAATAATTTTAACAAATACAGGATTACCATTACCGTCCCATCTCTCCACCTTAATTTCTGTTCCTATTTCGAGCTTAGTGTTTTTAACTAAAACATCTATCGTATCATAAATATCGTCACTGAAAGGGAGAAAACAGTCAAAATAAGGGGATTTTAATTTTGCAAGAGATTTATACAATGACTTTTCCACCTCTGACATTTTCTCTATATTAAGGAATTTCCTTTTTTCTGTGTACTCTTTTACTCCGTATATCATAGCTTAAAAATAAGATTTTTTCATTTTCTTTTTAACTGTATCTCGGAAGAAAGGTATAGCTGCATAATCATGGCATACAAACTTACTACCTATCCAGCCAAAGTTTCCTACGTGCGTGTCAAACATAAAACTAGGAATTTCATCAGGTAACTTTCTTGTTGATCTTTCAAGCGTTCTTTCCATGATCAACACTGCTCCATTATCACTCATTGAAACCACAGGACAAAACCAATCTTTTACCCATTGTAATTCTCCTTTAAACCCAGACACTTCACGCCACAGATCAAACTCCTTTGCATTGGCAACGACACCATGACCATCTTTTGCTATTTTAAGGACTTGCTTTTCGTTTAAAGCGTTAACATACACATCACGGTAAACACCACTTCCTAGAAAGTCTCCTATTAATAAGCTTAAAAGGCCATCAGTTATGTTAATATCACTAGTAAATTTTTCAAAAAATTCCTTCTTCATATAACACTTTTTCGAATGAATACTACATTTCCTCACTTAATTTTTTAAAATCAAGTTCTCGGCCAATTGATTTTAAGAGTGAAAATTTAGAGTTAACTCTCAATTCTTCAGTCCAAGATTGACTTAAAGATTCGTATTCTTCTTCACTCAAATGTGGGTGATGATTCTCATGATCCATTAAGTTATACCAATGCGGATTAATAACCGCCGACACTGAATTAGCAACCGCTAATATATGGTCCCTATACTCCTCTTCAACATTTATATCATCAGGTACTTCAAATACATGTGTAGTAGTAATAGTATTCCAAGTCCACTCATCTACCAAAACTCTTTCTAAAATATAAATCATCTTTCAAATTTTATATGTCCATCACATAAGTTTTACTGCTCTAAACCAGTTAGACAGTATTTTAAAATTCCAACCACCGTTACCAGTAATAATATATTTTAAAGGCATTAAGATAATAAGCACAATCATAACAATCAATGCAAGTGGTGATGTGAATCTAATCCATCCTACCTTTTTAACCTTTACTTCTGATATCTCGTAGTTATCAAGAATATCACATATAAAGTCAGGACTTAAACAATCTGTGCTCTTAATTCTATAAGCTAACTCACTAGCTAGTGAATAAGACGATACCTTTTCCCTTTTAAAATAATTTCCCATATTTTTGAATCATTAAATCTATAGCTGTTTAAAAATATCACCCCACTGTTCTGCAACAGCTTTAGCAATTCCTTTGAAAGTTTTACTTCTTAACTTTGCTCTCTCTGGACCCGGAGGTAAGTAATGCAGCCTCTGTGCCTGATTTTTTGGAAGTGATTTCCAAATGTGCTTTACATTGTTTGTCTCTTGCAACTTTGGTAGACCCTCAATCCACAAGCAAGTAGCTTTACTTTCAGGTTCGCCAAACATGTATGGTTGTATCAATTGGTCATATTTTCTTCCAATCAGTTCCAACGCATATTTATGAGGTATCGGGTTCTCAATAACTTTCATTTTCATAGGAGCATCTAAAAGCTTTTTAAAAAAGATACACGCTTCTTTTAAGTTATTCCACCTTTCTTCATTCCTACTCCCATCTTTATTGTAAAGCCAGCATACTCCACTGTTAGTAATAAACGTACAGGTTGGGTGAGCTATCATTGCAACATATTTTCCACTATAGGCTTCTATAATTGCGTCACCTTGAATATGCCATTCAGGATGCCCCCCAGAGCAAGGTAGTAGATCACAACTGTAAGCTTCTACACCTAATTTTCTCAATTCTATTGTTATTGCTTGGCTTTCTTCACAAGCTACTAACACTTTTCCCATTCTACAACTATAAAGTTTAAACTACTCATCTCAAAGATGTTTTTAATTACATCCCAATTTCCACCACCAATACCAGCGCCGATCAGAGGTATACCAATTGGTTCCTTCAATCCTTTAGTAAAAGTGTCTCCAAATTCTCTATCAAACTCAAGATCCATTAAGGCACATTGTAAAGCCGTATATTCAAAATTCCTGCCTGGTTCAAACTGAGTATACAAATTAATAACTTCACCCCATTGAGTATTAGCTGATGTATAACCACCAAGTTTACTAAAAGGCTTTTGTGTGCAACTCTTATCAGCCTTATAAGCCTCTGGAAAGTGTTGTTTAATCTGAGCTGCAATACCACTGCCCATGGTAGAAAAACAATTTGCGCCATGTGCAATTGCTGTAAATTCACCCTCTTTAAAAAGTTTGATCAAGTCTCCCTTGATCGTTTTAATTATTGCCATTCCAATTTGTTTTTAAATCGTTTAACCATTATATCAAATGGCTGCTCTAATTCCTCTATACCAATAAAAGTTCTTCCTAATTCAACACAAGGAAGTATTTCTGAACCTGATCCAGCTACATTGGTAAAAACTGAGTCTCCTGGATTTGTATAAGTTTCAATAAAGTATTTGTTCAAAGCGTATGGTTTTTGAGTATCCCATAAAGTTCCGTCCAATTTATTCTTCTGTTTGTCCGATGGAAACTGCAAAACGCTTCTTGGGTATCTATCTGTATTACCTCCTCCGGACACATCCTTAGTTACCTTACCATAGATGTTGGTTTTATTTACTACTTCTGCTCTTTTTGTATAAGAGTTTACAGGATCATGCCCCTCTGTCTTCTGTGGGTTATACGTAGGTAATTTATTATAAAACACCAAGATATTCTCATGAGCTTTCATAGGCATTTTCTTAGCATTGAAGTGACCGGTTGCTTGTGTCTTCTCCCAAATCCATTCATACTTTAGCATCTCTAGATTACTGGCACCTAAAACCTTATCAAATGGTGTTTGAGCATATAGTAATACTACACCTCCCGGCTTTAATATTCGTTTGTAGTGTGACCACAGCCCGTGACGTATAAACTTATAGGGATCTCCCATCTCGTATAACTGTCTGGGGGTTGCATCGTCTAAGCCAATTACCACCCTATTAAAGTAGTAGTGATCGTGCATTGGCAACACTTCATCCCACTTGCAGTTGGTTGTCCCATAAGGTAAGTCAGCCAAAATAAGATTCTGACTTTTATCTGGTATATAAGGTAGAACCTTCAAACAGTCATCTAAAATTAGAGTGTTTGGAAGTACACCGTATTTGTAAGAATCATCTCTAATTATATTCAAATCCATTCCAATTTGTTTTTAGACATCAATTCTGTTAAATCATTCAAGTGTTTTGAACCACCTTTTTGAAGTGCGTATCTAGCCTTGGCTTCAATTACATTAATAAAACTTCCAACTTTATACTGATGACCCCTATAAGTAATTATCTCATACCTTTCATGCGGAGAAATGCGTAAATCTATTTTCTTACCTCTAAAGCTAAAAGTATCATCGAAATCGTTACCAGAATTCTTTTCATCTTCGGTATCGACAATATCTTTGTACTCAGTTAAATCTACCCAATAAGGTGAAATTATATCAAAATCTGAATTACAAGCTCTAAACCTTTCTAACCAATACCCTCTTAAGTATAGACTTAAACTTCCACCAATAATGATCATAGGAAACTTTTCTTGCATAGCTCTTAGGTCGCTCAACTTTAAAGAGTCATCAAGGTCATCTCTCAGCTTGTCTATAAAACCTGTTTCCACCTCTTCTCTAGACAATTCTCTAAGAATTTTTATACAGTCAGTACCACTTTTACCATCTTCCCCATCTATAAACTCTCCAAGAATTTGAACCACAAAGAATCTGTGTCTTTCGTCGTTTAAATTATAGTATGATTGAACATCCTTTAAATTGTTACAGTAATGAATTACATCATTCGTACACAGCTTAAGCCTTTCGTTTGGTCTATTATAGTCGATCGGGTTTGAACGTTCCCTAACTTTTTTATCTTTATCAATGTAGTAAGTTTTACCCACTTCAAATTTAATCCCTCGGCAAGTCATATCTGACTTCATACCTTTGTAACCTATTTTCATAATTTACCTTTTAATTGTTTTAACCTTTCTGCTACCAGATCAAGAGTTATCTCTTCTGGTTGTTCTAAATTTTTTAATTCCTCATCATCCATACCTCCAAAGCGAATTGTATCTTCTAGTTTTTGTGAGGTTACATGATAACCATCACAGTGTGGACAGTAATAAGCCCGTTGAAGGTCACTTCTAGATTCCACAAATTTTAATGCCTTTGCTTCACTACTATAAGTGTACTTTTTTGCTTTAGGGCAGAATGTTAATTTAACATGCCCGACCATACTTTTTGTTTTTAAGTTATATAGGCAAAGGTACAAATAAAAAAGACTCCCGAAGGAGCCTTTAACTTTCTTTAACGAGTGAGTAACTCTTTAAATGTGAATTGAAATAGTATGTTCTTTGCTGTAACTACTGCTATTGCGGTTATAAGAACCTCATATAAATCTGGTAGGCCATGGAGTGCAAATGTAAATGCAAGTAGTGTAAATACAGTCTCTAACATTTGAAATAAATGCCAACCATCTGTAAAGGCGACAAATATTGTTGTGGAACCAAAGAACCTTGGCGTTGGATCAATTCCGTTCTTATACTTGCGTCGCCAACTTATCTCTGGATTCCAAAAAGTATGGTCCCAATCAACAAATATAGAGCTGAAGAAATGAAACTGCAACTTATCCTTTACTCCTTTAGAGGCGCCAGCTAAACAAGCAAAAACTCCTCCAATAAAGATTTGAACTATCGCCTCCATACTAAGAAGAAGTTAGCTCCGAAAGCAATCCCGGTACCAATAGTCCACAACCAAGTCATAATGGTTCTATCCCAACTAATAAGGCCATAAATACCAGACCCAAATAAAAACCCTGTAAATAGTATCGATAAGATACCTAGTAAAATTTGTCTATTCATCTTTCTTTTGTTTTATATGAAGAGTGTAAATCCAACACTCAATGCCTAAGTATGTATACATATTTATATAATTTGGCAAGACCCCCCTGCACATGCCGCTTGATCTTTCAAATCAGTATTGTCAGACATTTCCACAACTTTTGATAAATCTACTTCTGTTAGGGACTTACTCATTCTGTTATAATCTTCTTCTGTACAGTCTTCAAAAGGTGTTTGCTTATAGGAACCTCCGTCAAAAGGTAGTACAGACAGACCATTATAATATTCACGGTTATCCCACATCCACTCTCCAACTTCTTTCCATTCACCATCTTTAACTGTCACTGTGCAACTTACATTATGGCTATTCTGCCCTTTAATATGTCCAGGTTGAATCCAGTTTTTAGAAATAGTTTTCACTCGCTCTAGAAGATCAATAGGAGACTCATGCCTTGTAATCGCATTATCTGGTGCTTTCTGCGGAATGGTAATGATAGCTGTAGTATCTGGACTAAAAAATTCGTCCTCTAAAATATCATTATGAAAGATAGACAAATAAGAATAAATAGCCTCATTCTTGTTTACACGAAGTCTACGAACATAATAATCATTATGCCAAGCATGAATCCCAGATGAAGACCCAACCACTAAGGAAGTGGTCCCTGCTGGTTTAACACACGTATACCTAGCTGCAAAATTGACACCTATGATACTAGCGACTCTTTCATTCTCCTCTTTGACATTTTCAGTACCTTCTACAAAATCTAAACTCATGACACTACCAGAAGCAATACCAGTCATAGATACTCCCAACAAGGCATCCTTCTCTGTGTTTTTTCTCCATACATCTCTTAGATAATGAAAATCAGTATATGATGCCTGTAAGGTACCAATAAATGATCCAGCCCTACATCTAGCATTAAAGTCTTCTTGATCTTGAATATCCGATGCGTTAATCTCAACTAAGTTACAGAATTGATTTGGACGTAATCCAATTTCTACGCAAGGGTTGGTTCCCCAGTCCTTATCGTTTGTAAAGTATAAACCCGGCTCTCCACTTCCAGATGCTTCGACTCTCTCCCAAAGTTTGTCAAAAGCTGGTTTTGTAATTTTATGACGTAGGATAACTGCAGAGTTGTTAGCTCTCCCTCTTTGTGGATTTGTTTCCCACCAGTTCCCAGACTTACAGTTGATCATAGCGTTACTGTCTACGTCAAATAAACTGATCATTGCACTTCTCCTAATACCACCTGAAAGAACTGAATCAGCAATATGGCACAAAATATCATGGCACTCAATGTCTGAAAGTTTTTCTCCATCTTTTTTACTACGAAGAATGCCTTCAATCTGAGTCAATACAACTCGTAGAGGTTCTGGGCCTGGAGCTTTACCCCCAGCTGTAACTAATGTAGCACCTTTCTCTCGGATATCTCGTAGATCAAACTCTAAATGTGAAGATGTTTTACCTGTATAAGATTTGAATAAAGCTTTAATAGCGTCTGCCCACCCCATAATATCATCAGTAACTAAGAAGCGTTTCTTACGATTATAGTTTGGCTTCCTAATTTCAGGCAATTTATCCACATGATGATTCTGAACAGAGTATCCAACACCACTTCCACCTAAGAGTAAAAACATAGTTTCAGAAAAGGCATAAATGCTGTCTACTGGCAAATACGAGCAGTTGAAAAGTCTGGCATTATTTACTTCAATAGCTTTACCTCCAAACTGTAAACTTCTCATAGAAGGTAAGACTTTTTTCGGGATTACAAACTCTGTGTAAACACTCTCGATTTCTTCTTTTAATTGTGGGAATTTTCTAATATGCATTTGCATATTCCTATCTACTAATTCTTCCCATGTTTCTCGTCTTTGTTTCTCTGGTAAGAATTTGGCGTACTTCATGTGTACTGTAATGTCGCTTAAGATTTTTTTGTCTAATTGCATTGTATTTATTTGTAAAATTTTAAGGTAAAAAAAGCTCGTCACAGGATTAGTTTCCCGGACGAGCTATGGAAACAAAAGTAGTAGTAGTAGATTTGTTTTCCAAATTAGTTTATGAAATAAATATTTTACTATTTATTTGTCTGTTCCAATGCCCAGGCTTTGAAACCTTTAAACTTTTCTATGATGTCTTTTGTGACAGCGTTATCAACAGGAGCTCGATATAAAGTCATAGCATTAATCCAAGTTTGAATTTTTACCTTATCGCTAGACTTTTCTAATTCTTCTTGTTTAGCTCGTTCAGCTGCCTCAAAAGATTGTTGAGCCAACCACTGCGAATTTAGCAACTTTAATTCTGCATCGAACTCCTTGTCCGGAAGATTGATCACATGATCATAATCCCTAATAAAAGAAATGTAACCTTGCAAAGAAGTTCTTCTGGCAGCCATTTTAGCCTCTTTAGCTTGAAGTTCTTTTACTTTCGCCTCTGCTTCTTCTTTTTCCTTACGGAGCTTCTCTTGTTGTAGCTCGTACTCTAATTGGACCGACTTAGCTGTTTTAACCGCAGTCTTGAACTCTTTATCAGTTATGTCCGCGAATGTATTCTTAAAGTCCTCAGATAAATGGTTCCATAAAGGAAGTAATTCTTCACGACGTTCTTCTTTTAATTTAGCTTTAGCTTCTGCAAGCAATCGCTCTTTTTCTGCTTGTTTAATAGCTTCTTGAGCAGCATCATAATCTCTTTGATATTTGATCAACAAAGCCTCAAATAAGTCTTGATCCATGCTTCCTAAATCAATTCCTTCTGCAGTAGCATCATACTTAGCACACATATCTCGACGTTCAACATCTAAAGCTGCCACGCGTTTAGCTTCTTCTTTCTCAAAGAACTTTTCATTCTCCTCAAGATTAGCTTCCATACGTTCGTTTTCAACGCTATTTACATTTTTCAAAGCATCAACGTATCGTCCACCAGCAAGGAAAAACGCCTTCTGAGCTTTGTGCCATGGCTCTAAACCTTTGGTTCTGTTATCTCTAATCTTCAAACGAAGCTCCTTAAACACCTTGATATTCTCTGGAGTAATTTCCATTTGAATAACCTCAGCATAACGCTTAGCTAAAATGTCTCGTTCTGCAACAATTTGCTCCAATCCTTTTTGGAGTGGAGTTGCTTGATCTACTTGTAATCCGTATTCTTCCGGATTAACCTTTACTAATTCATTTACCATATCTTATCTAAAATTACGGCTAAAAGCCAAAGTGAAATAATTATAGCAGGGACTAACCAAAAAGGTGAAGTTACCCACCACCAGGACCAATCAATGTTACCTGTCAATTTTAATACTACAAATACTATCCCTAGTATTGCTGAAAGGCTGTACGATGTGCCTCTTGTCGAATTATTACTCATGTTGTAAAGTTAAGTAAAACTCTCACAGGTTCAATCATTTTAAACAATAATTAACGTTTTAAATTAATAACTATTTATCCTGTGAGAGTAATTTTATTTAGAATTTCTTACCGTGTTCAGAGTTTCTATTCTCTTCTCTGTGATCAGCTCTAGTCCGGTTGTACTCTATTTTAGCTACAATAGCATTTCCAATATCGTACCCCCATCTACCACAGTAGTCCATGATTCGGATCACAGCGTCTGCCATTTCTACCTCAGCCATTGGCCTATCTGTTAGGTGAGTGTCCATAAGATTTTTTCGTTCTCCTTCCATAGCTTCTGATATCTCACTATGGATCAAACACAGCATTTCAGCTTTATTTCGATCTTTTAAACTTCCATCTGGGTTTGTGTGCCACCCTCCGTTGTAAGACTCCTTGTAACAGATGTCTCTTAATACATTTATTTCTTCTGCTAAATTCATTATTTATAGTAATTTGGAATTTTAATTCTATCGATTTCTGTTCTATGAAAAGGAATTGAATATGGATCACCAGCTAAGTCAACTTTCAACCGGTGCATTGTAGAGTTATGAATCTCCTCTACTTTTAGATCCTCGCCAACCGGATATGAATAGAAGTCTACAAAATATGGTTCTGACTTACTAATCGCAAACCAATAATAGTATTCCACATTTTCCATGTAACCAGATTGAACCGCCCCTTGAATTTGATCAAAAGCTTGTAAAAAATGGTCCTGTTTAACACAGGCTCTTTCAAAGTTCTCATCTGAATACGTTTTAATATCAATGATAGTCTTTGTAGCTGGATTAGATAAGTCTGTTCTACAGTATCTTTTCAAACCTGAGATAGGACAAATCCAACGAAACTCTTCTTGATAATCATTACCATCAGCATAAAGTAAATCAGCAGCCGGATGCATGTCAACTAACTCAGCGATTTGTTTAATTACATCAAAACTTTCTGAACCAGATTTTGAAATAATGTACTTATCCTTACCACTATTGTCAGCGTAGAATTTATCTCTCCATTCCTTATTAGCTTTGGTTTGATAATTCTTATCTGGAAAAGGTCTTTTACTTTCATCAAAGATAATTACCTTCTCTGCAAATTCAGCTTTATCTAGTAGGTAGAGCTCAATCGCCGAACCAAAGTCGAAGTGTGATCCACTAGTTTTTGGTTTATTGTAGTACCAAAGTAAGTCTCTGGTAGATTTCTTAGCTGACTTTAACGCTGACGAGCTAATTTCTTTTGTTGTGAAGTCTATTTTTTCCATTCTGCGTAATTTTGTCTAAATTCTTCCATAAGTTTATGCCCAATTGGTTGATCACTAAAAGCAATTGCCAGTAATTCTAAAGGTATAGGTTTTCCTAACTCTTTTTGTTTGTCATTCAAGTATTTCAAATTAACTTCAATTCTTGATTGCTTTCTAGTTCTTCGGCTAAAATCAAAGTCTCTCATGGTTTCTAATACCTTTTGAAAGTCCGTGAAAGTAATTGGTTCCCCATTATACTTAAAAGTGTTAGAATCACTCATACTAAAAAGTTTTAAAAAGCCCCCATCACTGAGGGCTGTAATTAATATTGTTATTCATTATCTTCTAAAATCTTATCAGCCTGTGTTGCAAAGAAACCAGGTACTCCCTCTGTATAAGAAGCGGAGAATGTTACGCCAGCTGCTTCCTCGTTACTATTGAAAGGGAATACATCTACTAAAGCCGACTCTACAGTACCTTTAATTGTGTAATCCAACATCATTCCAGATAAGCTTTCATTAATGCGTTCTGTAGCTTGTTTTACAGAATGAGCTGTCGTCAATAATGTTTGCTTAACAACTTTGCTTTTTTCGCTTTCATCACTTTCTGATTGGAATGCGATAGTTGTTTTGTACCACACGTCAGCGTCTTCATATTGGAAGATATCGTGAATGTTTTCACGCTTGATAGCTGTGATTACAAACTCTCCTCGTACAAAGGAACCTACTTCTTCATAAGCTCTGCTCTCCGCATCGGAGAAAGACATTGCACTAATTAAATACGGTTCAGACACACGTTTAAACGTACCATTGTCTAATTGCTTTGTATATTTTACTTTTACTTCGAACCAGTTGTTGTTCATCTTTATTTGGTTTTTATTTGTTACTTATTTTAGTTGTTGTGGGTGGACTCGAACTTGTTATTACTACAGTAAACCTCTTCTTCTTTTATATTCATAGTGTTTTTTACAAAGAGATCTACCATGTTGCCAATTTTCACAGCCATCTTCAGTGCATCTTATGGGTGGCCTCTTGCCTCTTCTTCCATAAGGATTTCCTGCTGGAGGTAAATTATTTGGTACAACATCTCCTTCTTTCCTATGATGAGCCAAATGACAAGACCTACATAAAACAGTGAGATTTTCAATATCATTATAATTTTCATCATCCGGTTTCATTCTAATTATATGATGCACGCAAAGGTTATTTTTAGAATCACAATTGGTACATTTGTTGTTGTATTTTGCTAACACAGCATTTCCTACGTCTTTTTCTAATCTGTGAAATGATTTCATATATTCTACAAATATACCAACTTTTTCTCTTTGTAAATTTATCTTTAACTTTCGTTAACACTAATTACTTAATGGAGCTTTAATAGTTGGCCACGGGTTGTAATTAGTCAACTCAAAGTTTCTAAAGCTATTACCGGATGTACACAGCTTAGGATACTCTAAAAATTCTTTTCCAGTTACATACATCTTAAGATCAGGTAGCGATCTTTGAGTTCTACTTAATTGCTCCTCTACTTGATCTACATGATTACTGTATATGTGAGCATCTCCAATAGCGCAGGATAGTTTTTCAGGAATCATTTTTACCGCTGATCCTAAAACACAAAGGAGTACTGCATAGGATGCAATGTTAAACGGGGCTCCTAAAAACAAATCATTACTTCTCATATTAAAGTGGAGTGAAATAGCTCTCTCTGGTACACCACAAGCTCTCATATCATCAAAGACATTTTCTAAACCTGCTTCAGAAATCTCTAAACTAATATTATTCTTTTTACAGTAATCTAACCTTTCATCTAAGCTCAACCTTCTAGTCCAAACTTGCCAAGCATAGTGACACGGAGGTAGTGCTGCATCTTCTACATCAGATGGATCCCAAGCAGACACAAGCATACGCCTTGAATCAGGATCATTTTTAAGTAGATTTAATATAGCCTGAACTTGATTTTTACCTCTAAAGTTTGTCCATTTCTTTCCATAAATAGGTCCAAGATTAGCCCATCTTTTAGCGAAACGTTTATCTGTTTTTACCTTATCGATAAAAGCCTCCTGCGTAGTTGGCCAATCACCTTTAAAGTCTTTAGTTTGTCGAAGGTAATGTTTGAATGCATCTCCATTCCAGATGTTACAATCGTTTTCAATTAACCAAGAGATATTTGTATTGCCACTTATAAACCATGCTAACTCTGTTACAACTTGCTTCCAAGCTAGTTTCTTTGTAGTTAAAGCCGGAAAGCCCAGTGACATGTCGTGTTCTAAAAAAGCCCCAAATTTAGATATGGTTCCTGTTAAAGTCCTATCATGTTTCTTATGGCCATTTTCTAGAACATCTTTCAGTAAAGCTAAATACTGAGTTTCAATATTGTTCATCATCTCCTAAAATTACTCTGTTAGTATTTACTTTTCTTGCTTTTAAGCGTTTTCTGTGTAGAAAGAACTCTTTTCTACAAATTGTTTTAATGTTTCTCATCAGTACCAATCTTCGTTTCTAAATCTGTTTAATCGCTGTTCTGTTGGTAAGTAGTATAGTTCAGACTCATTTAACAGATCACCTTCATTACACATCTCAAACCAGTTAAAATCTTTTATGTAAAACTTAATCCAAATAGTTCTATCATCAGTTACACAAAAATCAAGTGCGTGCTCAGATTTAGTCATTACTTCAAACTCACACCCAGATTTTAAGTAGGCCCAACATACCCCAACGCATTTTTGTGACTCATCAGTGTCTCTGTTACCCCAAGCATCTATGTTTACGATTGCTCGTTCACAAATTTCAATTAATTTTTCTCTTGTATATTCCATCTCATCGTTTTTTATAATCCCTTGCCTCACCAATAGCGGCTGCTAGTATTCCAGTCATAGCTATCCAGAAGAAAGCTGCCCCAGGAGCTGAGTCTTCATCGATACCTAACCTTTCTGTACTCATCATCCACCAGAAACCTACCTGAAAGAATATCATAACAATTACTGCCAAAAAGGTTAAGATTGGTCTGATTACTTTTAATCTCTTTTCAATCTTATCTTGCACTGTTTTTAGTTCAGCCCTTACTACGTCAGCTTCTTTATCTATATCCTTTTTATCAGCTTCAAATGTTTTTATTAAATTCCTGTAGACCTCCTCAGAGTTTCTTACAAATAGACGATCCCAACAGTACAGCTCCTCTTCTACACGACGTATTTCACGATCTTTCTCATATATGAGAGTGCCATACCTACTAAGTTCAGCTTTTAACTTCCGTTCAGTTTTCCTTAACCCCATCACCCGTATTTTTTAAATATTTTGTAGTAATCTGAAATTTCAAAGACCACTTTTAGCAAGTTGTTTTTTACTTTCTCACATCTTTCCTCAGAAGTCTCCCGTGGAATATAGGTTACTTTTTCCCCTACAGTAAGTAAATCTCTTCGATCAGTAAGCCCAAACACATTTCCTTTTCTTTCAATTCCACAAACCTCTAGCTCATTTGGAAGTCTGCCCGTCTCTTGTTTCACCCACATAGAATAGAAGTCCAGCTGCTCGTAATCCGGTTTTGTGTACTTCTGTAAGCTATTATCACTACCGGTCTTGTAATCCCTTATTTTCATCAAATCATGTGTAGCATCATCAATGTAACCAAGTAAGTAAAGGTTTGAAGCCAGCCACAGTTTAACTTCAATCTGAAAGCTACCTAATGGTTCCACCTTCTCAAGTACATCTCTTTCGCGTTGTGAGAACGTTTCCCCAGACTTTCGCTCACAAATGTAATCTTCTACATCTTTACCGAATTGAGCCCATCCAGCATCAGGAAAACGCTCTCCTAGAAAATAAGATCGAATGTACTCCTGATAACCAGGTAGACCGGTATTAAATCCAGATTCACTTTTAAAAGAAGTGTATTGACTATAAGAGATGTAATTAATCCCGTTATCATCTTTTCTTGGAAGATCGATATCTAATGCTATCATTTCTTAGAAAGAATAGCTGTGAATACTTCTTCTTCCTCTACTGAGAATGAGTCTTTACCTAAAGAAGCTTTTACTAGATTTACAAACTTAGTTTTATCTTTTTTCAACAAACCTTTTGCATGTGCTAAAAGTTTTTCTGATAGATCTTTTGTAATGGAACCAGATTCTTTTAGCTGCTCAAAAACACTTTTCTGAGGCTCTGGCCCTACGATAATTACGTCGTTAAACATTTCTTCATGTCGTCCAGATAGTTTGAAGAATAACTCAGCTGTGGCTACAATATCTTTGTTGCAATATGCAGCTACTCGCTCAACACCTTCAGAGTAGAATACTTCTGATACTTGAGATCCAGAGATGTCATTCTTTGGGCTTTGAATTCCGAAAAGGTAGCAAGCTTCGTCTAGTGAGATATTAAGGTAGCTGGAGCCTTTAGTCACATCCATCAAATCAACGTGAGTCGCAGTTAAATCCCATGGTTTACAATCTGAATCACTATATTTGTCTGGAAATAAGTCTCCAATACCGTTTGCATAGGCCCGGATCCTAATATAAGGTAAATCAAATCTCAATTGATTATAACCAATGGTCCCTTCAAACTTTGGTAAGATAGTTAAAAAAGCTGTAAGTATTTCAACCTCTGTACCAGTAAGAGCTTTTACTCGCAATGTTCTGCCACTTATAAATCCAACTGAGATGCAAACAATCTTTCCAAAGGTAGGATTTAAAGCTGCAGTGTCATTATACAACTCACTTGCTGTTTTAAAGTCTGGCACCTCTGTGGTAACACGGTCTCTGTTTTTATAAGTAAACAGTTCGCACTCCTTTGAGCCCTCAACTAATTCTTTATTCCCACGTACTGTTTCAATGTCAAAAAACATAAATCTTTCGACATTTAATGTCTTTACTCTGTTATTCATCTAAATAGATTTGTTGTTGATAATTTATTAATAACCGTAGCTCTGGTCTTAAAAGCTACCAGTCTATGCTTTAATTCTCCAAATACATGACTTGTGTAAGGTTTGTATTTATCGTCATCTTCTTTCTTCACAAACTCTCTAACCCTGTCAATATTATCTTGGATCAATTTCATTTCAGACTCAAGATACTCTAATTGTCTTAATGCCTCTTTACTTTTCATAGTGTCAATTTAAAATT
>Ga0154020_10000067_pt1 | contig 106136 bp, 76 predicted proteins | sample Klosneuvirus_201_FD_109709 | JGI IMG/M metagenome (GOLD analysis project Ga0154020, IMG submission 109709) | Active sludge microbial communities from wastewater, Klosterneuburg, Austria - Klosneuvirus_20160825_MG | ecosystem: Engineered > WWTP > Aerobic digester > Activated sludge | place... | reverse complement strand
TGGAGATTAGGAGATTGAAAAGAAATCGCCATAGTTTCCAGACTTTGTATAGAATTGTGAGTAGACAGCATGGCTAAGGAAGTTTTGGTGAAAGAACCGGTGGAGACGCTGGTGCGCGTGATGTCAGACGGCAATGTACAACCCACATCGTTTGTCTGGCGCGACCGCACCCGCTATGTCGCCGATCTGGGGCGGCAGTGGGAGGAGCGCATCGATGGTAAGCTGGTGCACTGCTATCTGATTCAGTCGGTCGATAGGAACACCTACGAATTGCACTGGGACGCCGGCGAAAATCGCTGGACGCTGCATCGCGCCTGGTTGCGCGACCTCGTCGTGTAAAGCGCAAGTATAAAGGTGATGCCGGATGGCTGAACGTATAGCTGTGCCTACCGTTTCAACCGAGCAGATGCAGGAAATCGACCGCCTCATGGTCGAGGTCTACACCATCGATCTGCTCCAGATGATGGAGAATGCAGGCCGTAGCCTGGCGATGCTGGCGCGCACGATGCTCGGCGGCGAGGTGACCGACCGCCCGATCGTGGTGCTGGCGGGACGCGGCAATAACGGGGGCGGCGGGCTGGTCGCCGCGCGCCACCTCCTCAACTGGGGCGCATGGGTGCAGATCGTGTGCAGCTATCCGCCCGCAGCCTATCAAGGCGCACCCGCGCGCCAGTTGCAGATTCTACAGGCAATGGGCGCACCGTTGGCCTGGGCCGAAGAAGGGTGGGAGCTGCCGCCCGCCGACCTGTTGATCGACGCCATCATCGGCTACGGGCTGCGCGGCGACCCGCGCGGCCCGGCGCGCAATTTGATCCAGCTTGCCAACAGCAGCGCCGCGCCGATCCTGAGCCTGGACGCGCCGAGCGGAGTGGACAGCGCAGCAGGCCGGGTGTTTGCACCGCACATCCAGGCCGCGGCGACGCTGACATTGGCGCTGCCCAAAACCGGCTTTCGCCAACCGGCCGCGGCGGCCGCATGTGGCGCGCTCCATCTCGCCGACATCGGCGCGCCCGCCGCGCTGTACGAGCAGCTTGGCATCGCGGCGCCGCTGCTCTTTGGGCGCGCCGACCTCATTGCGCTGGCAGTGGAGGACGGGGAGCTCTGGGCGGAGGCGTGACATGGCCGACTTCAGCGTGCTCTATTTGCTTGGCTACGCCCTCATTCTGCTCGGCCTGGTCGGCGTGATCTTGCCGCTTGTGCCTGGCCCGCTGCTGATCTGGCTGGGCGCCCTGGTGTGGGCGTGGGGCGACGGCTTTGCGCGCGTCAACTGGGTCGTGCTGGCGGTGTTGGGCGTGTTGGCCGCGCTGGCCTGGGCGTCAGATATCTTGCTGACGACCGCGATGAGCCGTCGCTCCGGCGTCAGTTGGAAGGCGATTGGCGGCGCCGTGGTGGGCGGGCTGGTCGGTGGGCTGCTGCTGGTCGAGATTCCGATCATTGGCACGCTCTTTGGCGCGCTGGTCGGCGCCATGCTCGGCATGTTGGTGGTGGAATGGCTCGACAAGCGCAACCTGCGGCGGGCGCTGCGAGCCACGTGGAGCTATCTGGTCAGCTCGCTGGCTGCGTCGGCGTTGGAAATCGTCATTGCGGCGGCGATGATCGGCATCTTTGTCTGGCAGACATGGTCGTAGGGTGATGAAAACCACATGCGCGCACTGATCGCGGTCAACGGCATTATCGAGGATTACGCCGCCATTGCCAGACGGCTGCACGCCGACGATCTCCTGATCGGCGCTGACGGGGGCGCGGCGCACTGGCTGGCGATGGGACGCCGGCCGCACGTCGTGGTCGGCGATCTCGACAGCTTGCCCCCCGCAGTGGTCAATGACTTCATTGCCCAGGGCGTTCAAGTGGAGCGCCACCCGTGCGAGAAAGACCAGACCGATCTCGAACTTGCCATCGAACGGGCGCTTGCCGACGGCGCCAGTGAAGTGTTGCTGATCGGAGCGCTGGGCGGACGGTTGGATCAAACCCTGGCGAATTTGTTGATTTTGGCGCAGCGGGCGTGGACGACGCCGGTGCGCATTATGGAGGGAGACCAGCTTGCCGAAATCCTGCGCGGCCCAGGGGCGCTGGACTTGCACGGCCCGCCCGGCGCCACGGTCAGCCTGATCCCGTTGAGCGAGACCGTGCGCGGCATCACCTACACCGGACTGCGCTATCCGCTCGACGACGCCACGCTGCCCTTTGGCAGCACGCGCGGGGTCAGCAACGAACTCCTCACCTCGCCTGCCAGCATCACGATCCAGGAAGGCATGGCGCTGATTATCTATACAGGGGCTGACGCCGTTCCGTAGCGCCGGCATTGAATTGCCAGCAAATTTCAGTAGTTCACGATTTTGCCTCACACAAAGACGCAAAGACACAAATTTGAAAAAACTCGCTTTCTGGCTACTGACTTACCTGGACCTATCTGCATTAAGTTTCAGCCGGTAGGCGTGGGCGGTTCCGTAGCCACGGACGCGCTGAGCTGCCGGGCGCGGTTTGACAGGATAGCCAAGCTCGCGGCGGAGATCAACGCCAACACAAGGCCGAGAAGCTGGCTGGTGCGAAATCCTGCGGTCACCGCGCTGTTGGCGGCAAACGCATCGGCGATCAGGAGAACGAGACCGGTCGCCAACCCGGCATGGCCGATGGACGCCCCCGGTGTACACGGATCGCTCAGCCCCCAGACGACGGTGATGCTCACCAGAAAGCCGACTGCACGATAGAGCGCGGCCGGATGCTGCATGGCTCCGTAGTAGGGTCGCGCCCACGGCAGATCGCTGGGGAGGCCAAGCATGGCGCCCGTCAAATAGTCCGCGATGGAGATGACGCCGGCCGCCATCAGGAAGCCGACCGCAAACGCGGCGGCAATGCGCGTCGGGCTGAGCGCGTGGCGCAACATGTAGGCATAGGCTGTCACGCCCGCAGCGATCAAGCCGGGCCAGAATGCAAAGCCGCTGGGTCGCAGGCTGACGATCAACGTTGGTTCCGCCGCATAGACATACCAGAATTGGAAGACGTTCCACAACCTTGCCACGATCAGCCCGGCCAGCACCGCGAGCAGACCGGTGTTCCAGACATCGTCTGTGCGCAGGCCAAGGCGGCGGCCAAAGCGACCGGCGGTTTCCAAACCGAGAAAGAGGGCCAGCATCGCAAAGATCGGGCCGGTGGGCAGGGTGACGGGGCCAAAAGGCAGTGCTGGATACATTGTCAGCAGACTCTAATCTTTCTGACGACCGAAGTCGTGTACACTGAAAGGAAGGGGCAAGTTGCGAGGGACCTAATTTTTATAGACCACGGATTAGGCAGATTAGACGGACAAAACCTGATAATTTTCGGATGAAATTCGCGAGCATCCGTCTAATCCGTCCTATCCGTGGTCTATTTTTGTTATACCTGTATAGCTACATGAAACCTAAAAAGGATGATGAGCACATGCGTATTCTTGTGACTGGCGGCGCCGGTTTCCTGGGCAGCCACCTGTGCGACCGGCTCCTGGCTGAAGGCCACGACGTGATTGCGATGGACAACTTGATCACGGGTTCGACCGACAACATCTCCCACCTGGCCAGCAACCGGCGCTTTCAGTTTATCCATCACGACGTTACCAATTACATCTACCTGAAGGGCAGCCTCGACGCCATTCTACACTTCGCGAGTCCTGCCAGTCCAATCGACTACCTGGAGCTACCGATTCAGACGCTGAAGGTGGGCAGCCTGGGTACGCACAACGCGTTGGGGTTGGCGCTGGCAAAAGGCGCACGTCTCCTGCTGGCCAGCACGAGCGAAGTCTACGGCGACCCGATGGTGCATCCCCAGCAGGAAACCTACTGGGGCAACGTCAACCCGATCGGGCCGCGCGGCGTTTACGATGAGGCCAAACGCTTTGCCGAGGCGATGACGATGGCCTATCATCGCAGCCACGGCGTCGATACGCGCATCGTGCGCATCTTCAACACCTATGGCCCGCGCATGAGGCTGAGCGATGGCCGCGTCGTGCCCAACTTCGTCGGCCAGGCGCTGCGCCAGGAGCCGCTGACCGTCTACGGCGAAGGCAAGCAGACGCGCAGCTTCTGCTATGCCAGCGATCTGGTGGACGGCATCTACCGCCTGCTCCTCAGCGACGAAAACGAGCCGGTCAACATCGGCAACCCGGCCGAGCTCACCATCCACGACTTCGCCCAGGTGATCAACGAGCTGACCGGCAACCCGGCCGGCATCCGCTTCGAGCCGCTGCCGGTGGACGACCCCAAGCAGCGCCAGCCCGACATCACTAAGGCGCGCCGCATCCTTGGCTGGGCGCCGAAGGTGGACCTGCGCACGGGGATGACGCAGACGGTGGAATGGTTCAGAAACCAGTTGGCCGTGCGGGGGTAGATGGTCCGTTCACCACAAGGTGATGATGCGTTCCTTCTGCTCGCGCAGTTTCTCCCGGTTCGAGCGCAGGGCGATCACCACTGCAGCCAGCACCATCACGCCGTAAATGGCAAAGGGCCACGGTGAAATTTCGTCTACAGACAGGATGAGGAAGAGGGCAAAGGCGGAAACCGCCACGGCCAGCGTGCCGATCGAAGCAATGCGCGACCACCAGATGAGAAAGGCGCCGATGATGATGGTAATGCCGCCCACCAGCGGGTTGAGCGCCAACGTCGTTGCGGCTGTGGTAATGCCGCCGGCGCCACCTTTGAAGCCGTTGAGGAACGACCAGTTGTGGCCGATAACGGCAAACCCGCCCGCCAACGCCGCCGCAAGATCCAGGGCGTTCTTACGCATCAACGCGTCCTCGACCGACATCGAACCGGGCTCAGGGAAAAGCAAGAAAAAGAGCCAGCGCACGAGCAGCACCGCCACCACGCCTTTGACGGCATCGCCGATGATTGTCGGCACGGCAGCCTTCAGCCCGGCCGCCCGCCAGGCGTTCGTCCCGCCGATGCGACCGCTGCCCACGGTGCGAATGTCGACGCCGTACATCCGGCAAACCCATAATCCCACCGGGATCGAGCCAAGCAGATACCCAATCAGCGCTGCCAACGGTACAAACGCCCACATCATTCGCGTCCCCTTTTGCTAAACATGGATGGCGCGGATTGGGCGGATCGTTGCAGATTAGATCCGCGAAAATCAGCCCAATCCCTGTCATCAGTGCGTCAATTTTTGATCGCATCTCTCCTAAAGCAAGGCGCGCACTGCTACCAGCGCCGCGTCGTAGTCTGGGTGTTGACCGATGCCCGGCACATATTCCACATAACGCACGATGTCGTCGGCGTCGATCACAAAGATCGCGCGCTGTTCCGCACCCAAAGCAGGCACAGCGGTCCCATACGCCTTGCCAAATTCCAAGCCCATATAATCCGAGAGCATCAACACGCGCTCAACGCCGGCCGCGCCGCACCAGCGCTTCTGCGCCATCGGCAGATCGACGCTTACCGTCACGATGATGACCTGCTCACCCAGCTCAGAAGCCGCTTCGTTCATACGCCGCGTCTGGGCGTCGCAGACGCTGGTGTCGATGCTGGGCACGACACTGACCAATCGGATCTTGCCAGCGGTGTCGGCCAGCAGCTTGAGTGACGACAAAAAACCTGTGGCCAGCTCGACTTCCGGCGCCTTGTCGCCTACTTGCAAAGGGGCGCCGATCACGGCCAATTGCAGATCGCGAAACGCAACGGTTCGCTCGCTCATCTCAAAATTCCTTTCCATTTGCAACTCAGATTGATTGAATAGCGTGCGTGATCAAAATTATATTAAAATCTACTCTCTTGATGCTGGGGGCGGCGCCTTGGGTCTTTCATCGCCGGCAACGACTGGAATGGTAGGATGCGCGGGGGGCGGGGGCGGCTTCATATCAGCCATTGTGTCGGCGCGAATGTTGACGGCTGCGCGCATCAACACATTGTCGTCCATGTAAAAGCTGTTGACGTTGAGCACGCCGCCAACCTGGCTTCCCTCCAACAGCTCCACGCGATCGGCCTGGATCAGCCCTTTGAACTTGCCGCGGATGCTGACCACCCTGGCGACAATGTCACAGTTCACGATCGCCGTCTCGGTCAGAATGACATTGGCTGGCGTTTCAATATGACCCTGATCGACCGCGCCGTCGATACGGATGCTGGCGTCGCATTGCAGCCGGCCGCTAAAAGTCGCGCGCGGCCCGATCAGGACTTCGATGGCGTCAGGTTCTGGGCGAGATGTACGACCGAACACGTGGGCCTCCTACGATAGAATCAATTTCGATGAAATGCTCTCGCCGCGGTAGATGCGATTGATAATGTCCGCTAACAACTGCGCCACCGATAGCACCACTACTTTGGAATGCCGTTTGGTTTCAGACACTGGAACCGTGTTCATCACCACCAGGCGTTCAATCCGCTCATCTTTTTCAAGCAGATCGAGTGCAGTCGGCAGCAGCACAGGATGGGTGACGGCGAAGCAGGCTGTGCCGGCCGCGCCCGCTTCGTACAAGGCATCGACCTGTTTCAACACGCTTCCGCCTGCCATCACGTCATCGATGATGATCGGACGCCGTCCCTGAATGTCGCCGACCACATGCGTCGTCTCCGTCGTCGTGAAATCGGTGCGGCGCTTATGCATGACTACCAACGGCAAATTGAGCAGCTCAGCGTACTTGCCCGCCATGCTGGCGCGCCCAACATCGGGGCTGACGATCGCGGCGTTGGCATACTCCGGCGCACGGAAGTAATCCGCCAGCAGATGAACGGCGCTCAGCGGATCGACCGGAATGTTGAAAAAACCCTGAATGGCGCGGTTATGGATGTCGACATAGACCACACGGCGCGCCCCGCCCATTTCGATCATATTGGCGACCACACGCGCGCTGATCGCCTCTCTCCCCTTCGCCATCCGTTCCTGGCGTGCATAAGGGAAGTAAGGGATCACCACGCTGACGCTGTGCGCACTCGCGCGCCGAAACGCGTCGAGGTAGAGGATCAACTCGACCAGATGCTCATTGACCGGCTCACAACACGGTTGGATAAAAAAGATATCCTGATCGCGCACGACTTCGTCGAGCATCACATGCATCTCACTGTCCGGCAATCGACGCGTGGTCGCACGCCCTAAGTCGACATGCAAAATGTCGGCAATTTCCCGCGCCAGAGCAGGATGGGCGGAGCCAGTGAAGATGCGTAGAGGATGGTAAGACTGGACCACGAAACCCTCCCAGATTAAAATTACAGTGGAGATTTGGAAAACTCACTGATTACACAGCTACCGCCACTCAAAATTATATGATAGCATGAGGACAGTCAACAATTCAGCACGCTACGAAAGCTAATGATGAATCAGACTAAACTACTTGTCGCCACCCACAACCCCGGCAAAGCCCGTGAATACGCGCATCTTCTCGCCGGCTTGCCCCTCGCGGTCACATGGCTCGATGCAGTCGGCGTCACCGAGGCCGTCGAGGAAACAGGCGCAACATTCACAGAAAATGCCTTACTGAAAGCACGCCATTATGCAGCCACCACCGGACTATTGACGTGGGCCGATGATAGCGGGCTGGAAGTGGATGCATTGGGGGGGCGGCCAGGCGTCTATTCGGCGCGCTATGGCGGGCCAGGTCTCTCCGACCGCCAACGTTATGAAGCGCTGTTGCGTGAACTGGTGGATGTTCCCAAAGCTGAACGCAGCGCCCGTTTTCGTTGCGTCGTCGCGCTGGCGTGGCCCGATGGCCGCGCATGGACCGCGGAGGGCATCGTGGAGGGTCATATCCTGACCGCGCCGCGTGGCGACAACGGCTTTGGTTACGACCCGGTTTTCTTCCTGGCAGACTATGAGGCGTCAATGGCGGAGCTGCCGGCTCAGATCAAAAACCAGATCAGCCATCGCGCCCTTGCCTCGCAAAATGCACAGAGCGTTCTGGCCGATCTGCTCGAACAAGAGTCACAGCATGAAAAAGCTGATCAATAGTCCATCCATCGTGGTCGAAGAAGCGATGCTCGGCATGGCGCGCGCCCACCCACATTTGCTGCGCGCCCATTTTGACCCTAACTACATCGTGCGCGCCGATGCGCTGCGGCCAGGCAAAGTAGGCGTGCTCTCTGGCGGGGGCAGCGGTCACGAGCCAATGCATGGCGGCTTTGTCGGCGCGGGCATGTTAGACGCGGCCTGCCCTGGCCGCATCTTCACTTCGCCCACGCCCGACCAGATCGAGGCCGCCTGTCATGCTATTCACAGCGGCGCCGGCATCCTCTTTATCGTCAAAAATTACACAGGCGATATATTGAATTTCGATATTGCCGCCGAACTATGCCGGGCGAATGGCATCGATGTAGCGACGCTGCTCATCCACGACGATGTGGCCGTACAGGACAGCCTGTACACCGCGGGCAGACGCGGCGTCGGCATCACGGTATTTGCCGAAAAAATTTGCGGCGCCGCGGCCGAAGCTGGCGCACCGCTCGACCGTGTCGCCGCTATTGGCCGCAAAGTGGGCCAGCAAGGGCGCAGCATGGGCATGGCGCTCACGTCTTGCATTGTCCCCGCGGTGGGACGACCCACCTTTGTGTTGAAGGAAGATGAGATGGAGATCGGCGTCGGCATTCATGGCGAGCCGGGTCGCGAACGAATGGCGTTGCAGACAGCCGACGAGATCACCGACATCCTCGCCGCCACGATTTTCGACGACTTACCTTTTCGACGCGGCAGCCGCGTGATCGCCATGGTGAATGGCATGGGCGGCACACCGCTCATCGAGCTCTACATTATCTTCCGGCGCCTGGCGAGGCTATGTGACGACCGTAATATCACGATCAGTCGCAACTTAGTTGGCAATTATGTAACTTCTTTGGAAATGGCGGGCTGCTCGATCACCCTGCTCGAAGCCGACGATGAATTGTTGCACTTATGGGACGCGCCCGTACACACTGCGGCTTTACACTGGTAACAATGAGTCGATTTCTGGAACCGATCGCTTATGACGTCTGATACAACGCTCAATATTGCAATTCTAACTGACTGGATCAATAGATACGCAAACCAGATTTCAGACAATAAAGCGTATCTGACCGAACTTGACGCTGCGATCGGCGACGCCGATCATGGCATCAATATGCAGCACGGCTTTGAGGCAGTTCAGCAGCGGTTGCCCGGCTTTGCGGGTGAGCCGATGAGCGTATTCTTCAAGAATATCGGCATGACGCTGCTCTCCAAAGTCGGCGGCGCCAGCGGCCCGCTGTATGGCACGCTTTTCTTGCGCATGGGCATGGCGTCAGCCGACAAGTCTACGCTGACGCCCACCGAGTTTGCCGAGGCATTGGCCGCCGGCGTCGAAGGCATCCGCCAGCGGGGCAGCGCACGTCCTGGCGATAAGACGATGGTCGATGCATTGACGCCGGCGGTGCTTGCTTTGCATCAGGCGCTCGATAATGGCGCCACGCTCTGTGAAGCCTTGCAAGCGGCGGCCGCGGCCGGTGAAGCGGGTATGAAGGCGACGATCTCGATGCAAGCCTACAAGGGCCGCGCCAGCTATCTTGGTCCGCGCAGCATCGGACATCAGGATCCAGGGGCGACATCGGCCTATCTGTTGATCAAAAGCGCGGCCGAATCATTCTGTCCAGCCGAGCAAGCAACCAGTTGAGTTGCTCCCAGTTGAGCTGATCCATGAGGGAATGTCTGCATGAGTAAATTTGTCGCAGCGATCGACCAGGGCACCACCAGCACGCGCTGCATGATTTTCAACCATCGCGGCGAGACGGTCAGCGCCCATCAACTCGAACACACGCAAATCTATCCGCAAGCCGGTTGGGTCGAGCACGATCCGCTGGAAATCTGGCAGCAGACGCAGCGCGTCGTGCAAGGCGCGCTGGAAAAATTGGGCGGTCAGGCGCAGGATATTGCCGCCGTCGGCATCACCAACCAGCGCGAGACGACCGTAGTTTGGAACCGCAAAACCGGCAAACCTTACTACAACGCCATCGTGTGGCAAGACACGCGCACCGACCGTCTGTGCGCACAACTGGGCGAGAGCGACGGGCCAGATCGCTTCCGGGCGCAGGTGGGGCTGCCCCTCTCCACCTATTTTTCCGGGCCAAAGCTGCGCTGGCTGCTCGACAATGTGCCCGGCCTGCGCGAAGACGCCGTGCGCGGTGACGCGCTGTTCGGCAACATCGATGCGTGGCTGCTCTGGAACCTGACCGGCGGCGTCGATGGCGGCGTGCATGTCACCGACGTCACCAACGCCTCGCGCACGATGCTGATGGCGCTCGCCGGCGCCCACTGGGACGACGGAATTCTGGCCGCGATGGAGATTCCACGCGCCATGCTGCCCACGATCCGCCCCTCCAGCGACCCGGCGATCTATGGCTATACGTTGACCGACGGCCCTTTTGGCGGGCGGATTCCGATCTGCGGCGATCTGGGCGACCAACAGGCGGCGACGGTCGGGCAGACTTGCTTTGCGGCGGGGGAAGCCAAAAACACCTATGGCACGGGCTGCTTTATGTTGCTCAACACGGGAACCGACATTGTGCCCTCCCAGCACGGTTTGCTGACGACGACCTGCTATAAATTTGGCGACGCGCCGACCGTTTACGCGCTGGAGGGATCGATTGCCATCAGCGGCGCGCTGGTGCAGTGGCTGCGCGACAACTTGCGCATGATCGATGCGGCCGCCGATATCGAGAACCTCGCCTACACGGTCGACGACAATGGCGGCATTTACTTTGTGCCGGCGTTTTCGGGTCTCTACGCCCCTTATTGGCGCAACGATGCGCGCGGGGTCATCGTCGGGCTGACCCGCTTTATCAATCGCGGCCACATCGCACGCGCCGCGCTCGAAGCTACTGCCTTCCAGACGCGCGAAGTGCTCGACGCCATGCAGCAAGATGCAGGCATCGAACTCCAGGCGCTCAAAGTGGATGGCGGCATGGTGCGCAACGAACTGCTGATGCAATTCCAGGCTGATGTGTTGGGCGTGCCGGTCATCCGCCCGCGCATCAGCGAGACGACTGCGCTGGGTGCAGCCTATGCCGCCGGGTTGGCCGTGGGTTTCTGGAAAAACACCGACGAGATGCGCGCCAACTGGGGCATCGATAAAACATGGCAGCCGGCAGCAGACGACACGGCCCGCACAAAACTCTATGCAGCCTGGAAGAAAGCCGTCACACGCACCTTCGATTGGGTATAACCATCCATCATGGTCAGCATCGTACTCGTCTCGCACAGTAGTGAACTGTCCGCAGCCGTGAAAGCGTTGGCGGATCAACAAATTCACGGACGCGCGCAGATCATTGCCGTGGGCGGCAGCGACAACCCGCATCAACCTTTTGGCACCGACCCTATCGCCATTTCTGAGGCGATCCGCGCGGCCTGGGGAGACGATGGCGTGTTGGTGTTGATGGACCTCGGCAGCGCCGTCATCAGCGGGCAAGTGGCGCTGGATTTGCTGCCGGACGAAGAACGCGCCCGCGTTCGTCTCTCCGTCGGCCCATTTGTGGAGGGGGCGATGGCAGCCGCGGTGCAGGCTTCGATCGGCATGAGCCTGGAAGCCGTCGCGCGCGAGGCGGAGGAAGCAAACCAGGCCAAGCGCGCGGTCCTGCACGCCGGGGATGTCGAACGCGATGCGACGAACGCGCCGCTGTTTGCACACGACGTGGCCGACCCAGCCATCCACACCGCCAGCGCCGACGTGATCGTCGTCAACGCGGCCGGCCTTCACTTTGGCCCAGCCGCACACTTTATCCAGACCGCAGCACAGTTTCACGCCGAAGTTCACGTCACCAACCTGACCACGGGCGTTGGCCCCGCGCAGGCCAGCCGTTTCAACCAACTGCTGGCGCTTGGCATCGAAAAGGATCACTGTATCCGCATCGAAGCTATCGGCCCGGACGCCGATGAGGTGGTCAACACCCTGGTGAAACACGTGGCGCACGATATCGGCGGCGTCGAAGCGCCGCGCCTATCGCTTGCCGCAGCGTCCGTTGCGCTGCCAGGGCAAGGCGCGGCGCGCCTCAGTGGGCAACCAGCCTCACACGGCATTGCGATCGGTGTGGCGGTTGTCCTCACCAATCGGCAGGATCCATTGCAGGACAGCCAGGCCGACAGCTCGGAGAGTGACAACGATGCAGTCCGCGAGCGCGAGCGCTTCAATCAGGCGCAGCACACCGCGCTGGCGCAGCTTGAAGATCTCACAGACCAGGTGCGCAAGACACTGGGCGAAGATCAGGCGGTGATCTTCCGAGCACACGCCCTGCTGCTGCAAGATCGTGATTTCCTGAGCGAAGTGCGGACGGCCATCGGTCACGGCCAATCCGCGGTTGCGGCGGTGCGACAGGCGGTTTTGCGGTGGGCCGAGCGTTTCCGCCAGATGAGCGGCAGCGTCTTCCAACAACGCGCCGCCGATGTCGAGGATGTGGGACGTCGCCTGTTGCATCTGTTGCTGCACGCGACGCTGCAGCCGCTCGATCTCCCCGACAACGCCATTATCGTCGCCGAGGATCTGCTGCCTTCGCAGACCGCCACCCTGGATCGCACCAAGGTGATCGGCTTTTGCACGGCCGAGGGCGGCTCCACCGCGCACACCGCGATCCTGGCGCGCAGCATGGGGATTCCAGCGGTCGTGGGCGTGGGCGCGCTGCTTTTGGAGCTTACCACGACCGGCGTGTCTCTGGCGCTGGATGGTGAACACGGCGCCGTCATTATCGAACCAGACGCGGCCACTACGCTGGTTTACACGCAGGCCCAAACAGCCGCCCATGCCGCACGCACAACCGCCTGGGCGGCCGCGCAACGTTTGACGCGCACCTATGATGGCGTGCGCGTCGAAGTGGCGGCAAACCTGGGCGCGGCCGCCGATGGTGCACTGGCATTGGAAGCAGGCGCCGAGGCGGTGGGGCTGCTGCGCACCGAGTTTCTGTTCCAGGATCGGCAGACGCCGCCCACGGAAGAGGAGCAGATGGTGATTTACCGGCAAGTCGCCAATTCTCTGGGCAATCGGCGGCTGGTTATTCGCACGCTTGATATTGGCGGCGACAAACCTGCCCCTTACCTGACGCTGCCCAAGGAAACGAACCCCTTCTTGGGCTGGCGTGCGATCCGCATCTCGTTGGCGATGCCGGAGTTATTCAAAGTGCAGTTGCGTGCGTTGATGCGCGCCGCGGTCGGCAACGCCATCCACATCATGTTTCCCATGATCAGCTCGATGGATGAGATCCTGCGCGCGCAGGCGTTAATGGCAACGGCGGCCAACGAACTGGCGGCGGCTGGCGTTCCGTTTCGTGCGGATCTGCCGGTCGGCATCATGATCGAGACGCCGGCGGCGGTGGAAATGGCCGACCGCCTGGCGTCCCTCGTCGATTTCTTCAGCATCGGCACCAATGATCTCACGCAATACACGTTTGCCGCCGACCGCACAAACCAACGTGTAGCGGCCCTCGTCGACCCTCTCCACCCGGCTATGTTGCGCCAGATCGATTTTGTGCTGCGGGCTGCGCACAGCCACGAGCGCTGGGTTGGGCTGTGCGGTGAACTGGCCGCCGACCCATTGGCGATCCCGATCTTGCTGGGGCTGGGGCTGGATGAATTCAGCATGGCGCCTTCCAGCATCCCGGCCGCCAAACAGATTATCTCGCGACTGACGATGCCCGTTGTGCGCCGGCTGGCGCAAAAGGCATTGCAAATGAACGATGGGAACGACGTGCGCAAACTTGTGCGCGGAGCAGACGAAGGATTCCATCCATTATGAAAAAACTCACAACAGATATTCTCGTGATCGGCGGCGGCTCGACGGGCGCAGGCGTGGCGTGGGATGCGGCGCTGCGTGGCTTCCGCGTGGTGCTGGTCGAGAAGCGCGACCTCACCCACGGCACGACCGGGCGTTATCATGGCCTGCTGCACAGCGGAGGACGCTATGTGGTTAAGGATCCACAAAGCGCCATCGAGTGCATCGAGGAGAACCGCATCTTGCGCCGCACGCACACGCACTGTATCGAGGATACGAGCGGCTTTTTCGTCGTCACGCCGGAGGACGAAGGCGATTTCCCGGATCGCTTCAAGGCGGGTTGCGCTACGGCGGGCATTCCATGCGAGGAAGTCCCGCTCAAAGAGGCGCTGCGCCGCGAGCCGCTGCTCAACCCGCGCATCAGCCGCGTCTTCGAGGTGCCGGACGGCTCGGCGGACAGCTTTTTGGCGACGCATGTCACTGCCCAGGCCGCGCGTCAGGCCGGCGCGCAGATCCGCATCTATCACGAAGTGGTCGGGCTGCTGACCGAAGGCAGCGACGGCGCGCGGCGGGTGACGGGCGCGCGCGTGCGCGATGTCGTTACCGGCGAGGAGCTGCTGGTCGAAGCTGCGCTGACCATCAACGCCAGCGGCGCATGGGCAGGTAAAATTGCGGCGCTGGCCGACATTCCAGTGCGCGTCATTCCGGGGAAGGGCGTGATGGTGGCGGTCAACCATCGGCTGGTCAACACGGTGATCAACCGCTGCAAGATGCCCGCGGACGGCGACATCCTGGTGCCGGTGCACACTGTGGCCGTTATCGGCACCACCGACGAACGCGTTGCCGACCCGGAAATGTTGAACATTGAGCCGTGGGAAGTGGCCTTGATGCTGGCGGAGGGCGACAAACTGGTGCCGGGTCTGAGCCAGTCGCGCATCCTGCGCGCGTGGGCCGGCGTGCGGCCGCTCTACCAGGAAGATTACACAGGCGACAGCCGCGACGCCACGCGCGCGTTGGCGCTGCTCGATCATCAACAGCGCGACGGCGTCACCGGTTTTCTGACCATCACCGGCGGTAAGTGGACGACCTTCCGGCTGATGGCCGAGAAGACGATGGACAAGGCGTGTGCGCAGTTGGGGGTGGACCGTCCCTGCCGCACCGCGGAGACGCCCGTGCCCGGCGTCGAACAGGGCTACTATTGGGTGGGGCACCGTCTGCATGAGGTTGAAGCCGAGCGGCTGCAAGGCGACCTGGTGTGCGAGTGCGAACTGGTGACCCGGTCGATGCTCGAACAGGCCGCGGCCAATAACCCCACCGTGACGCTGGACGACCTGCGCCGCGATGTGCGGCTGGGCATGGGGCCGTGTCAGGGCGGCTTCTGCACCTTCCGCGCCGCCGGTATTTTGCAGGAATTACGGATGCGCACCGAACAGGCGGCGTCATCCAACGGCGACGCGCCGCGCGACGAGCCGGCCTGGTCGGTTGCACACATGCAATCGCCGCGCCATGCTATGCACCAGAAAGCGGCAACGCTCGACGCCGGCCACTCGACGCTCGACAATCCCAATTTGCTGCTGCGCGATTTCCTACAAGAACGCTGGCGCGGCGTCACCCCCGTGCTGTGGGGACGCCAGTTGAAGCAGGAGCGGCTCGACGAGCTGATTTACCTCGGCATCATGAACATCGACCACCTGCCGCCCGACGACGACGCCAGTCCGCTGACGGAGTTCTGGCAGTTCGACACGACGCCAGGGGCAGGGAGTGAAGAAAGTGCTTGACGCAGAGACGCAGAGTGGCAGAGGTTCGCAGAGAAAATCAGAAAGACTTTTGCGAGCATTTCTCTGTGTTTTGTTTGCGTCTCCGCGCTTCCGCGTCAAAGTGAGAGGAGTTGTGGAATATGCTTGACCTCTTGATCATCGGCGCCGGATTGACGGGACTGACCGCGGCGCTGCGTGCGGTGGAAGCCGGCTTGCGCGTGAAGGTCATCGCCAAGGGGATGGGATCGCTGTACTGGGCGACCGGCGCCATCGACGTATTGGGCTATCTCGGCGTGGAAGAACGCGCGGTCGCCAGCCCGTGGGAACGCATGGCCGAACTCGACGCAGGACATCCCTACCAAATACTAGGCGAGGCGCGCGTGCGCAACGCCATCGATTGGTTTCAGGAACGCATCGAACCAAGCGGCCTTGGCTACCGTAGCGTCGATACGCGCAACCTGCTGACGCCTTCGCCCGCGGGCGCATGGCGTCCCACCTATCTGACGCCGGCCGGACAGCGAGCGGGCGCGGCGACAGACGACCGGCCCATGGTGGTCGTTGGTTTCCAGGGAATGCGCGACTTTTTCCCGCATCTGGTCGCCCGGAACTTGAGCGCACAGGGACAGGTGGTGCGCGCAGCGCTGCTGCCGTGGAGCGTGCTCAGCGAGCAGCGCGACCGCAACAACGCCCAACTGGCCGAATGCGTGGATGACATCCATACACAGCAGCGGCTGGTCGATGCGCTGAAGCTGGTTGTCAAGCCGGGCGAGCGTGTGGGGCTGCCGGCCATCCTGGGCAGAGATGCGCACGCTCAGGCGCTGGCCCACCTCCAGCAAGGACTGAAGGCCGACGTGTTTGAGATTCCGACGCTGCCGCCCAGCGCGCCAGGCATTCGTTTGGCGACCGCGCTGCGCCATGCACTGGAGCAACGCGGGGTGCGCGTCGAGATCGGCATGGAAGCGATTGGCTTTCACGCCGAAGATGGCGTCATCCAGTGGGTGGAGACGGAGACGAGCGCGCGGCCGCTCAGGCATCGGGCGCACGCCTTCCTGCTGGCGACCGGCGGCGTGTTGGGCGGCGGCTTCAACAGCAACCCTGCCGGGCGCTTTTGGGAAACTGTTTTCGACCTGCCGCTGACCGTGCCGCAAGATCGGCGGCAGTGGTTCCGCCCGCTTTTCCTCGACGCACGCGGCCAGCCAGCCTTTCATGGCGGCGTGGCAGTGAACGCCGCGTTGCAGCCGGTCGATGCGACGGGTGACGCGGTCTACGCCAATCTGTGGGCAGCGGGCGCTCTGCTGGCGCACGCCGATCCGATCCTGGAGCGCAGTCTGGAAGGCGTGGCGATTGCAAGCGGCGTAACGGCAGCAGAGGCAATCTGTTCTAGAGATGCGGCAACGATTCAGGCAGGCTAGAAACTAGACAAAAAAATGGCACGCGGATCAGGCGGATTTCCGCTGCTCTAATCCGCAAGCATCCGTCCCATCCGCATCATCCGCGTCTTATTCAGCGGTCTGTTAGGGAGTGAGCAAGCATGGCGCCAATTTCCTGGCACTCGGTCGACCTTTCGCTCGACGAGTGCATCAAATGCAATATCTGCACGAGCCACTGTCCGGTTTCGGCGGTGACTGACCTGTTCCCTGGCCCGAAATATGTAGGCCCACAGGCGCAACGTTTCCGCGAAGGCGACCAGGCGATCGCACCCGATCACTCGGTTGATTACTGCTCGGGCTGTCGCGTCTGCAACGAAGTCTGCCCGACCGGCGTCAAGATCGCCGAAATGAATGCCCGCGCACGCGCCGACATCGTGGCGAAGCAGGGGCTGCCGCTGCGCAATCGGCTGTTAGGACGCAACGAATTGCTCGGTAAGGCGGGCAGCTTTGCGCCGGCGCTGGCCAACTTCGCCATGCACAACCCTTTCAGCCGCTTCATGGCAGAGAAGGTCATGAGCATTGCCCGCGGCGCGCCGCTGCCGACCTGGAGCACCTCCGGCACCTTTGGCGACTGGATGAAACGCACGCGCGAGCAACGGCTCAAGTCGGCCAAGAAGGTCGTCTACTATCACGGCTGCGCGACGATGTACTACGAACCGTTCATCGGCAAGGCTGCGGTTGCCGTCTTCGAGCACAACGGCTACGAGGTGATCGTGCCCGAACAGAATTGCTGCGGGCTGCCGCTGCTCTCCAACGGTGAGTTTGGCGCGGCGCGCAATTACCATCAGGGCAACGTAGGCAAGTTGACGGGGTTTGCGCGCGCGGGGTTGCCCATTGTCGGCACCAGCACGAGCTGCACGCTAACGCTCAAAGAAGAGGCGCCCGAACTGCTCGACATGCACGACGAGGCCGCAACGACGCTGAAGATGGCAACCTACGACATCTTCGAGTGGCTGTACGAACTGCACGAAGCGGGTGAGTTCCGCACCGACTTCCGGCCCATGCCGATGAAGCTGCCCTATCACGCCCCTTGTCAGCAGCGCGCCCATCGCGTTGGCAAACCGGCGCTGGCATTGATGGCGCTGATTCCCGATCTGGAGCTTCCTGAATCGCACGCGCGCTGCTGTGGCATCGCCGGCACCTACGGCTACAAAGTCGAGAAATATCAAATTGCCATGGATGTGGGCGCGGAGCTGTTCGACTTTGTCGAGGCGCAGGGCAGCGATGTGAAGTACACCGCGTGCGACTCCGAGACCTGCCGTTGGCAGCTTGAGCACGGCGTCGACCTGCCCAGCCGCCACCCCATCGAGATTCTGGCCGCGGCCTACGGGTTGTATGACCTGGCGCGGCGCGAGCTGACGACCGGGTGATTTCCATGTGGAATGTGTTGATTGTCGGCGCCGGCGCCATCGGCTGTCTGGTCGGCGGGAAGCTGGCGCAGGCGAATCAGCGCGTGACGCTGGTGGGCCGCAGCGCATTTGTGGAGCAGGTGCGAGCGCGCGGGCTGCAATTGACCGACGAGCACGGCGCCCACACGGTGCGCAACCTGCACGCCGCAGCCAGCATGATCGAAGCCTACCATCGTGCTGAGAGCGCCTTCGATCTCATCATCTTCACGGTGAAAAGTTACGATACAGACGCGGCCGTCGCCGAGTTGCAACAGGCGCTAGTCGCTACCGGTGCGCCGCGGCCGGCGCTGTTGAGTCTACAGAACGGTGTGGGCAACGAGGAGCGGCTCGCCCAGCTCTCGCCGCGCGCGCCGGTGATGGCGGGCAGCATCACCACACCGGTAAGCGTCATCGCGCCGGGCGTCATCCGCATCGACAAGCCACGCTATGGGCTGGGGCTGGCGATGTGGGAAGAGCAGGGAGCGGACGCAGCGAGCAGTTCCTTGTTTGACGACGTAGGCGAGTTGCTCGCAATGACGGGCTTTGCGGTCAAGCCCTATCGCAGCGCAGCGTCGCTGAAGTGGACGAAGCTGCTGATGAACATGATGGGCAACGCCACCTGCGCCATTCTGGACGAGACGCCGGAGAGCGTCTTTGCCGACCACCGTATGCTCGATATCGAGATCAAAGCGTGGCGCGAGGCGCTGGCGGTGATGCGCGCCGCCCACATCGCGCCGGTCGATCTGGAGCGCTACCCTTTTGGCAAGCTGGCGCCGTTGATCCGCTACGCGCCGGCAGCGCTGCTACGTCCCGTGCTCCATAAACAGATCGGCGGCGCACGCGGCGGCAAAATGCCGAGTCTGCATATCGATCTCCACAGCAATAAAGGCAAGAGCGAGGTGGGCTGGCTCAACGGCGCGGTGGCGGACAGAGGGGCCGTGGTGGGCGTGGCGACCCCGGTCAACGCGCAATTGACCGAAATTCTGCTCCACCTCGTCGAACAGCCCGCGCAACGAAGCGGCTGGAAAAATGCGCACGACCGCCTGTGGCAAGCGCTAGCCTAAGCGCCTCTTACAAAGCCAAATTTCGTCTCACACAGAGGCACGGAGAGCACAAAAAAGCGCAGAGAAAGATTTTCTTTGTAGCTCTGTGTGAGATTTTTGCAGTACTGACTTTGCTTTTTCTCTGCGCACCTCTGTTGCTCTACGCCTCCGCGTCAAAAATTTCTCAAATCACATTGTATTCCTGGATCAGCCGGCCTTCGGCGAAGCGGGCATAGTCGAGTGAGGTGATGTCGAGTGTATGCGCGCGACCGTCGAGGATGATTTCGCTCATCAGCAGGCCGGCGCCGGGTCCGTGCATAAAGCCATGCCCGGAGAAACCGGCAACGACGTAATAGCCGGCCACCGCAGGTGCGGCGCTGATGATCGGGTGTGCGTCCGGTGTGACTTCATAGAGGCCCGCCCAGTGCGCGGCGCGGCCGGCGCGTTCGAGCAGGGGCAACCGCTTGCTGGCGGCTTCCATGTGCACCAACTCCCACGCCGCATCCACGCTTTCGTCAAAGCCGGGCGTCTCGTGCGGGTTGGATTGGCCGGTGAGCAAGCCGTCGCCTTCGCGATGAAAGTAGAGGTTCTGTGCAAAGTCGATGACAAAGGGAAAGTCTGGCGGCAGCCCAGGGAGAGCTGTGGTCGTCAGCATCTGGCGGCGCAGCGGCGTGACCGGCAGCGGGACGCCCGCCAGCGCGCTGACCGGTGCGGACCACGGCCCGGCCGCGTTGACGACTGCCTCACAGGCAATGGCGCCCTGGTCGGTGACCACGCCGGTGATCCGCCCCTTATCGGTGGTGACGCCGGTGACGGTGACGCCGGTCAGCGCGCGCACGCCCAGCCGTTTGGCCGCATTGACATAGCCCATGACCACACTGTTCGGGTCGGCCAGGCCATCCTTATCGTGAAACGCGCCGGCCAGCACATCGTCAGCCGCCAGCACAGGAACGCGGCGCCGCACCTCGTCGCCGTCGAGCCAGGCGGTCTGCACACCGAGGCTGCGCTGCAAGGCGACATTGTGGCGGAAAACAGCCACGTCGTGGGCGTTGGTCAGCAGGAAAAGATAGCCGTCGCGCCGCAAGGAGATCGGTTGTCCCAGTTCCTCCTCAAAACGGTCGAGCATGGGCAGGCTGAGCAACGACAACCGGATGTTGATTTCGGTGGAGAATTGATAGCGGATGCCGCCGGCGCATCTGCCGGTCGCGCCCATCCCAAAAAACTCCTGCTTTTCGAGCAACACAACATCGGTGCAGCCGCGGCGCGCCAGGTGGTAGACAGTGCTGGCGCCCATGACGCCGCCGCCGATGATGACAACTTGGGCTGTGGAGGGAAAAGTGGTCATAGTAATTGGAAATTAAAAGATTAGAGATTAAGAGATTGGAGATTAAGAGATTGGAGAGAGAAGGGGAGATCGCTTATTTTCAATCTCCAATTTCCAATCTCCAATCTCACTTAAAGGCCGAGATAAGCGGCGATGACTTTCGGGTCGTTAAGCATGTCCTGGGCGTTGCCGCTCATGGTGATGCGTCCGGTTTCGAGCACGTAGGCGCGGTTGGCAACCTGGAGCGCCATCTGAGCGTTCTGCTCCACCAGCAGGATCGTGATGCCGCGTGTGCGGTTGAGTTGCTCGATGGAGTCGAAGATCGTCTCAACCAGCACCGGCGCCAACCCCATCGAAGGTTCGTCCAGCAGAAGCACCTTGGGACTGCTCATCAACGCGCGGCCGATGGCGAGCATCTGCTGTTCGCCGCCGGAGAGGGTGCCGGCCAATTGCATACGACGCTCTTGCAGCCGGGGAAAGAGCTTCAGCACATATTCCAGATCGTCTTTGACCATGCGCTGATTTTTGCGCGTATACGCGCCCATGGTCAAGTTTTCCTGCACGCTCATGCGGGCAAAGACGCGGCGGCCTTCGGGCACGTGCACGAGGCCGCGCTCCACCGTCTCATGGGCGCGCAACTGCGTCAATTCGGCGTCGTTGTACCGAATGGAAGTCTCTTCCGGCGTCTTGAGCAGGCCGCTGATGGCGCGCAACGTCGTCGTCTTGCCGGCGCCGTTGCTGCCGATCAGCGTGACGATTTCGCCTTCTTCCACCTGCAGATCGATGCCCTTGAGCGCATGGATGTGACCGTAATAAACGTGTAAATTCTTGATATTCAGCGCAGGCATCCTAATTCACTCCTGCTTTCTCGCGCAGTCCATAGCCTGAACCGGTGGCGGCGCCGCGACCCAGATAGGCCTCGATCACCTGTGGGTTGCTGCGAATGGCAAGCGCGTCGCCTTCGGCGATCTTGCGACCAAAATCGAGCACCGAAATCTGGTCGGAAACATTCATCACCACGCGCATGTCGTGCTCGATCAGCAGAATCGTCAACTTGCGTTCGTCGCGCAGGCGGCGGATCAGGCTCGTGGTGTCTTCCGTCTCCTTGGGGTTCATGCCGGCGGTCGGCTCGTCGAGCAGCACGACGCTCGGACGGCTTGCCAGCGCGCGGGCGATCTCCAGCCGGCGCTGCTCGCCGTAGGGCAGGTTTTTAGCGACAAAATCGGCTTTCCTGTCCAGTTCGACAAACTTGAGGATATCCATCGCATCGTCGCTGGCGCTCTTTTCCTCGCGCCTCACCTTGGGCGGTTTGAAGACGGCGCCAAACCATCCCGTATTCAGATGGCGGTGCATGCCAACCAGCACATTTTCCAACACCGTCACATTGGCGAACAGGCGAATATTCTGATAGGTGCGCGAGATGCCGCGGCTGGCTACGCGGTCAGGCGACATGCCCTGAATCTCCTCACCCTCGAAGATGACGCTGCCCTCTTCCGGCGTGTAGAAGCCGGTAATACAATTAAAAAAAGTGGTCTTTCCCGCGCCATTCGGGCCGATCACCGAATGGATCGTGTTCTCGGCGACGCTGATATCCAGCGAGGTCAGCGCCTGGAGACCGCCGAACCGTTTATTGATTCCTTTGGCAACTAATAATTCCATCGTTCGACTCCTAGGTTGGGACGGTCGCATCTTCGGCGAGACCGGTGGGATCCTCGTCGATAACATTCGGCTCCTTATCCTCGAGCAATTCACGCTCGCGGGTGGCGTCAGGCCACAAGCCTTCCGGTCGATACAGCATCATCATGACGAGCACCGCGCCGTACACCCACCAGCGAAACTCGTTAAATTCGCGCAGCAACTCCGGCAACCCGATCAGGGCGATGGCGCCGACGACGACGCCGGGCAGGCTGCCCATGCCACCCACGATCAACACGGCCAGCACGTTGATCGACACCAGTACGTTGAAGGAGGCCGGCACCATTGAGCCAAGCTTGGAGCCGAAGAAAGCGCCGCTCAGACCCGCGAGCGTGGCGCCGGTGGCAAAGGCCGCCAGCTTATAGCCGACCAGATTGATGCTCATGGCCGCGGCCACATCTTCGTCCTCGCGGATCGCCATCCACGCCCGCCCCAGCCTCGACTTTTTGAGCCGAGACGTGACGAACCAGGCGATCAGGATCGAGATCAGGATCAGATAATAGAATTCCTGCGGCGAATCGGCGCGCATACCAAAACCTTCGGGCCGGGCAATGCCGGTGACGCCCTGCGCGCCACCCATCACCGGCTTGAGCGCATCGGAGAGCACGAGCAGCCGGATGATTTCACCAAAGCCAAGCGTGATGATCGCCAGGTAGTCGCCGCGGGTCTTGAGCACCGGCACGCCCAGCAAGACGCCGGCCAGCAGCGCCATCAGCACCGAGATCGGCAGCGCCGCCCAGAAGCTCAACTGCGGGATGAAGCTGCGCACCAACGGCAGTTCCGGCGTGGTCAACACCGCCATCGTGTAAGCGCCGATGGCAAAGAAGGCTACATAACCCAGGTCGAGCAGGCCGGCAAAGCCCACCACCACATTGAGGCCGAGCGCCATAACGATATAAAAGCCCACCAAATCGGCCACTTCGCTCAGATAGGAGCCGAGCAAAACGGGCAAGGCAAAGAGCAGCGCCAGCAGGCCGACGGTCGCCACAAAACTCAACACCCGGCGCCGGCTTTCCGGCATCCGGTCGACGGCGCGGTTGAGCCTGGGTTGGAGGATCTGCCAGAGATAGGCGATCACCAAAATGGTGACAAACAGCACGCTGGCGCCCTCAACACTGAGGCCGTTGGATTTATAAATAAACTTGCCGACGTTGGTCGGTATAATCACCGAAAAGACATCCTTGAGCAGCGCGATCAGCGTCACCGAGCCAAGGCTGATCAAGGTGGAGCGGCGCAGCGTCGCCGGCAACCACGTGAGCAGCGCAGCAAGCAGGCCGACCACGATGCCGGCGACGACGAGAATCGCGGCGCCCATCACACCCTCGCTGCCAACGGGCAACAGTTCGTTGACCAGTTTGGGGGTGGCGTTGACAAAGACGGCCCGCAGGTTCAGCGGAGCGATGCTGAGCGCCAGCAACGCCACCAGCAACGCAACCACTGCGCCAGCGACTGCGCCGGCAACCAGCGCGCCGCCTTTGCCACCGTTGCGCAGCGCACGGGTCGCGGCAAACAGCGCCGGCGTAAAGGCCAAGACCCCGAGCAGCACCTGCGACATCGAGATCACGCCGGCGATGATGTCCTTTTTGGCAAAGGCGTCCACCATGCCGATCAGAGAAATAAGAACTGCCGCGATGCCGCCATAAAGACCTAACTTGGCCGCATCCACCAGGGTAAAGGGTCGTTCAGTACGCATAGCTTGTGCTCCTGGCCGCTAGGCTCGTTTTGAAAGCCGCTCGCCCAGGATACCGCTTGGGCGGAAGATGAGGATCAACACGAGTACGGTAAAGGCGATGCCATCCTTCAACTGATGGGGCGACGGAATGCCGATGCCATCAAGGAACAGACTGGGGCCAACCGATTCGATCACGCCTAGAATCAGCCCGCCCAACACCGCGCCGGCCAGATTGCCAATGCCACCCAATACGGCGGCGGTGAAGGCTTTCAGGCCAGGGACAAAGCCCATGTAGAAGGCCACCTGCCGGAAAACCAGCCCGTACATCACCCCTGCCGCGCCGGCCATGATGCCGCCCAGTGCGAAGGTGATCGAAATGGTGCGATCTACGTCCACGCCCATGAGTGCAGCCGCATCCTTGTCTTCCGCCACCGCGCGAATAGCGCGCCCGATCTTGGTTTTGGACACGATCAGCCAGAGCAGCAGCAAGAGGATGCCTGTCGCGGCAAAAACGGCGATCTGGCTGCGTTGCATCGTGATAGGGCCTACGACCACGGAGCCGGCCAACGCTGGCACATTGGGGAAGGCTTCCACGCCGGAGCCAAAAAAGCCGCGCGCCGTATATTGCAGAAAATAGGAGACGCCGATCGCCGTAATCAACGGCACCAGCCGCGGTGCGCGGCGCAGCGGGCGGTAGGCGATGCGTTCGGACAACATCGCCACCGTGGCCGACACGGCCATGGCGGCGATCAGCATGATGATAATCGACAACAGTGGGTTGCTTTCCAGGAATCCGCTGATGGACAAAGCTTCGGCCACAAAAAAGGCGCCAAAGGTGCCAAACATAAAAAATTCGCCGTGAGCAAAATTGATCATACCCAGAATGCCATACACCATCGTATAACCGAGGGCAATCAACGCATAGATTCCACCCTGAGCCAGCCCAAAAACGATGAAATTCAACCATTGTTCGGTTGTATATTTGCCGCTGGATAAGGTGACATAGGAGCCATAGAGAATAGCTACCAAAAGTGTAGCGCCTATAAACCAAAGAATATAGTCAGTAAAATCATATTTACGGCGCAGGTTCGAGAACATCGGCCATCTCCTGACTTGCATCCATCTCGCCTGAGTGGCGTCGATGCGATTGGCTGTATTTAATCTGCTCCAAAAATTTGGCTGCAACGTTGCGTAACACTTTCTGCAAGGCAATGACTTTGCAGAAAGTTCTGGGTAAACACTTAGCAGAAGGGGCGAGGAAGTCATATCCTCGCCCCTTCTGCTTGTTCATGGGGCTAATGAATGTCTGCCGCCATGTCTATTTGGGAAAAATCTTCATCGGTGAGGTGACGTTCGGGTTCCAGGAACTGACGTCGGTCACCTCATAGACCGCGATCTTCGGGTCGGCACAGTCTCCATTGGGGTCACAGGTGATATTGCCGGTCAGGCCCTGAAAGTCGGTCGTGGCGCCGAGGGCATCGCGCAGCGCCTGCCGGCCAATGCTCAGATTGTCGCCGTCCTGGACGGCCACGGCCGTAATCGCGGCTGCGATCATGTTGGTGGCGTCATAGGCATGAGCATGGAAGGCGCTCATCGGCGCGCCGCCGTACTTCTCCTCATGTTTGGTCAGGAAGCCTTGATAAGCGTCGCCAAATGCGCTGAAGTCCGGGCTGCTAAGATACATGCCCAGGGCGGCCTCACCGGCAGCGTTGACGAAGTCCTGCGAGAAGGAGCCGTCAGCCGCCATCAGCTTGGTGTCTTCCAGCCCTTGCACTTCCTTGGCCTGCGCCGTAATAAAACCAGCTTCCGCGGTGAAAATCGGGTAGTAAATCAACTCGGGGCCTGCTGCGGCAATGGTGGTCAGCACGGGACGCATGTCGGTGTCGCCGACGTTGACCGCCTGCTCGGAAACGATTTCGCCGCCCAGCGACTTGAAGGCGTCAGCAAAGGCAGTCGCCAGCCCAACGGCATAGAGCGACCCATCGTGCACGGTGGCGGCTTTGGTCAACCCCAGATCATTGAAAACAAAATCAGCGGCGACCGCGCCCTGCACCAGGTCGTTGTGCGCGGTGCGGAAGTAGCCATCGACGCGTTTGGCCGGGTCGGTCAGATCCGGTGCGGTGTTGGACGGTGAAACCAGGCTTAAGCCGGCCTCGCTCAAGATCGGAGCGCCGACGCGCGCTTCGCTGGAACAGCTCGTGCCGATTACAGCGACGATGGTGGTGTCAGAGGCCAGCTTGGTCGCGGCGGCCTGACCGCCCTCGGGGCTGCATCCGGTGTCTTCGCCGACGATTTCGACGGGATGACCCAAAAGTTCGCCGCCCATATCATCCACTGCGATCTCGATGCCGCGCACGGAATCTTCCCCAAGCGCCGAATTCGGTCCGGCAGTGACAAGAGCGTACGCGATCTTGATCGGATCGCCCGCCGCGATCTCGATGCAGCCGAGTGGATCGGTGCAACCGGCGGCATCGGCGGCGGGCGCCGCGGCTTCTTCGGCGGCAGGCGCGGTGGTGGCCTGTTCGGCGGGAGCCGCGGGTTGCGGGGCTGGTGCGCAGGCGGTAAATGCCAGCGCAACAATCACCAGTACAGACAATAATAGCGTCCGGGTTCTCATGGGGCAGCTTTCTCCTTTTTGAGTAGACATACGCAAACACACGCAGTAAGGGTGAAACGATCTAGCTTGGGACAGCACTCCAGCGATCCAAAGGGTGAGACAAAGAGGTCTGCAACATCTCTGGATTGTTGGACTATCTGTTGACCACTAATTTGGTGAATATCCAGACTATGGATGCGGTAAAGTTAAGCAATGCGCCAATTTCTGGAACAGTCCACAACGGGGAAGGACATCGCCGGTGATTGACTCGGTTGTAGACAGGGGGGATTATAGGCGACACCAATTACTTTGTCAACACAGCGAAAAGTTAGCAGTTTTTTCGAGCCAGGTGCAACCAAATCACGCCAGCTCAATATAAAAGCGCTGCTGCTCTATCCCGCCCATCTAGTGTGGTGAGGCAGGATAGGGCAGCAGCGCTTGTCGTGCTAATGCTCATTCACAGCCGACGGAAAGGTGTGCCGAGAGATGACGCACCGCACGTCGCGCGGTTATTTGACAGCGCCCGCTTGATTTACGGATACACCTTGAGCGGCGAGGTGACGTTGGGATTCCACTCGTTCGTATCGACGATTTCATAGACGGCGATCTTGGGATCGGCGCAGTCACCGTTCGGATCACAGGTCAAGTTACCGGTCAGCCCCTGGAAATCCTTGGTGGCAGCCAGCACATCGCGCAGCGCCTGGCGTCCGATCAACAGCGTGTCGCCATCCTGCACGGCCACCTGCTTGATGGCATCGATGAAGAGCATCGTCGCATCGTAGGCGTGGGCGTGGTAGGTGCTCATCGGCGGCTCGCCATAAATATCCTGGTATTTCTGAAGGAATTCCTGGTAGGCGTCGCCAAACGCGCTGAAGTCCGGGCTGCTCAGATACATGCCTTTGGCGGCTCCACCAGCCGCGTTGACAAAGTCCGGCGAGAAAAGACCGTCGGCGCCCATCAGCACCACATTTTCCAGCCCCGGCACTTCCTTGGCCTGGGCGGTGACAAAGCCGCCTTCGGCAATGAAGATCGGGTAGTAGATAGCCTCAGGCGCGGCCGCGGCAACCGTCGTCAGCACGGGGCGCATATCGGTGTCGCCGATGTTCACGGCCTGCTCAGAGACAAGTTCGCCGCCCAGCGCCTTGTAGTTTTCGGCGAAGGCGTTGACCAGACCCTGCGCGTAGACGGAACCATCATGGATCGTGGCGGCTTTGGTCAGACCCAACTCGTTGAAGACAAACTCGGCGGCAACGCGACCCTGCACCTTGTCATTGTGCGCGGTGCGGAAGTAGCCGGCGACGCGCTTGGCCGGATCCGTCAGATCGGGCGCAGTGTTGGAAGGCGAAATGATGCTGGCGCCAGCGTCGCTCAGGATCGGCGCACCGACGCGCGCTTCACTCGAACAAGTCGTCCCCACCACCGCAAACACGTCCTTGTTGGAGGCAAGCTTGGCCGCCGCGGCCTGGCCGCCTTCTGGCGTGCAGCCCGTGTCTTCCCCGATGATCTCGATCGGGTGACCGAGCAATTCGCCGCCCGCGTCGCTCACAGCGATCTCCATGCCGCGCTGGGAGTCGATGCCCAACGAGCCGTTCGGACCGGAAGTCACCATGGCATAGGCGATCTTGATCGAATCGCCGGGCAGCACTTCGACGCAGCCCAATGCGTCGGTGCAGGCGCCGGTGGCGGGTGCAGGCTCAGCGGCTGTCTCACCGGCGGCTGCTTCACCCGCAGGCGCGGCAGGCGCGGCGGCCTGGGTGCAAGCCGCCAGCATCAAGGCAGCAATGACAAACATCACAATCCACGAGATACGAAAACGCATAGGACAAAACTCCTTTGTGTGCAATCTCAGCAATTCACGCCGTCTGCACAAAAACGCCAAGCACGCCCAGAATGGTCTCCGGTTTTGTAGCTTGACGTATTTCTGAAAGAAAATCGTGAACTGCTGATTGTGAAAATATAAAATACGGCGTGAACTATAGCACACGTGCAGCAAAGTGCTGAATTTTGAGAGTAGTTTGCTTCTCATCTTTGCATTGCTGTGGTAGACTCCTGGACTGTGTATCAGCCAATGATTGTGGGGCTGACCGGCAATATTGCCACTGGCAAGAGCACAGTGCTGGCCTATTTGCGTCACAAGGGCGCCCATATCCTCGACGCCGACCAATTGGCGCATGTCGCGTTGGCCGCGGGCGGCCCAGCATACGCCGCGGTGGTGGCGGCGTTTGGCGATAGCATCGTGGCGGAAGATGGGCAGATCGACCGGCGCGGTCTGGGGCGCATTGTTTTTGCCGACGAGGAAGCCCTGCGCCGGCTGGAAGCGCTGGTTCACCCGGTGGTCTTTCAACTGGCGCAGACCGAACTGGCCAACACCACAGCGCCGGTGGTGATCATCGAAGCGATCAAACTGCTTGAATCAGGGCGATTGCTGACGCTCTGTGACGAAATCTGGGTAGTTACGGCTGATCCCGCGGTGCAGATGGAGCGGCTGCTTCACCAGCGCGGCATGACCACAGCAGAGGCGCATCAGCGGATGGCGGCGCAGTCGCCGCAGCGCGAAAAGCTCAGACATGCCACGCGCGTCATCGAAAATAATGGGGCCGAGGCAGCCCTGTACGCACAATTAGAGGTCATCTGGTCTGAACTGCTTGCCAAACAGACCATGTAAACTGGGTTTGTAGATGATGGAACCGATCAAACGTTTCTGGAACGAACACGCCGTGCTCTCCAATTGGCTTGTACTGACGATTGGCATGGTGGTGATCCTTTACTTCAGCGCCCGCCATGTGGGGTTTGAACCGCTCCAATGGGCGGCGTTAGTCGCTGCAACCGTGGCGCTCGCCGGTCTCTGCGCCTGGATTATCAACTGGGAATGAAAATTTTAGCAACCGATCAATAAATATGGATAAACAAGACTATTACGAAGCCCTGGGGGTGCCGCGCGACGCCACCAAGGATCAAATCAAAAAAGCTTTTCGCAAATTGGCGCAGCAGCACCATCCCGATGTCAGCAAGTCGGATGACGCCGGCATTCGCTTCAAGGAGATCAACGAAGCGTATCAAGTGCTCGCCGATGACGAGAAGCGCGCGGTTTACGATCGCTACGGGCACGCCGGCTTGCAAGGCGCGGCAGGCGGCGGCTATAGCGCCGACATGAGCGGCTTTGGCGATCTGGGCAGCATCTTCGAGGAGTTGTTTGGCGGCTTTGGACGCACGGCCGGCGCCTCGAACCGTCGTCAATCGCGCCGCGGCGCGGACCTGCGCGCCGACATTCGCCTGAGTTTTGAGGAAGCAATCTTTGGCGCGGACCGAGATATGGAGATCCCGCGCATGGAAGCCTGCGACCGCTGCCACGGCGTCGGCGCAGAGCCGCCCACCGCGCCGGTTGTCTGCGCCACGTGCAACGGCAGCGGCGAAGTCAAGCGCCGTCAGCAAAGCCCGCTGTTCGGCACGATTGTAACTTCCACGCCTTGTTCGACCTGCAACGGCGTGGGGGAAGTAATCCCTTCGCCCTGCACGAAATGTCGCGGACGCAAATACATGCGGGTGACGCGCAAACTCAGCGTCAAGATTCCGGCCGGCGTCGACGAAGGCACGCGCATCCGATTGGCGGGCGAAGGCGAAGCCGGTCAATTTGGCGGGCCGCCCGGCAATCTTTACGTCGTCGTGTCGGTCGAGCCGCACCGATTCTTCGTGCGCGACGGCAGCGACATCTTGCTGGAACTGCCTATCAACGTTGCGCAGGCAGCGTTGGGCGCCACCATCAAGATCCCAACGCTCGAAGGCGAGACCGAGACGATCGAAGTACCCTCAGGCACGCAGACCGGCGCGCAATTTCGCAAGCGCGGGCTGGGCGCGCCGCATCTGCAACGCAACGGACGCGGCGATATGCTCATCACCACGCGCGTCGATGTGCCGTCCAAGCTGACCGCCGAGCAAAAAGAACTCTTCCGCCAACTCGCCAAGAGTTTTGGCGACGACACGACGCGGGAAGAGTCCAAAGGCTTTTTTGACCGACTTTTCGGCGCGGATTAAAATTAAATAGGAGATTGGAGATTAGGAGATTGAACTACACGGTCTCTCCAATCTCCAATCTCTTAATCTCTTAATCTCTATTCTCTTCTCTCAACCAACTCCTATGTCCAACACTGCCATCCTGGAAATCTCCGTCGAGTGCGACGCCGAAGCCGCCGAAGCGGTCAGTGAATTGTTCAACCGCTTCAACGGGGGCGATTATGACGCTGACAGCGAAGCCGGCGAGGCAAGCGGCGGCGGCGCGGTGATCGAAACCAGCGGTTACGACGATTTCAACGAGCCGCTCGCCAGCGAATTTTGCATCGTCGTGAAGACCTATCTCAAACCAGGCGCCCGCGGCGAGCAGATCCGCCGGCAGATCGAGGAAGGGCTGTGGTTTCTCTCGCGCATCTATCCCATGCCGGAGCCGCGGCTCCAGTGGCTGCGCGAGGAGGATTGGGCCAACGCCTGGAAGCGCTTCTACAAGCCGCTGCGCGTGGGCCGGCATATCTTGCTCAAACCCAGTTGGGAGAGCATCGACATTGCGCCCGACGACATCCTGGTCGAGCTCGACCCAGGCATGGCCTTTGGCACCGGGCTGCATCCCAGCACGCGCCTCTGCATCGCCGCGCTGGAAGATGTGGTCAAGCCTGGAGATGTGGTGCTGGATGTGGGCGCGGGCAGCGGCGTCCTCTCTATCGTGGCCTACAAGCTGGGCGCAGCCTCGATTCTGGCGACCGACATCGACCCCATCGCCGTGGAGGTGACGCAAGAAAACGCGCGGCGCAACGCCGTACCGCTTGCCGCGCAGCCAGCCATAACCATGGCGCCGGGTATCACCGTGCAGCTTGGCAGCGTGCCGGAAGCCATGCATGGCCGCTTTGACATCGTCGTCGCCAACATTTTGGCCGAGGTGCTGGTCAAACTCTTCGACGCCGCGTATGAGTATCCGCCGCTGGCAGAGCCGCTCAAGTCAGGCGGGCTGCTGATCCTGGCCGGGATCATTGCGGAGCGCGCGGATCTGGTGATCGACGCCGCACAGCGTCACGGCTGCACGCTGGTCGACCGCAAGCAAGAGGGCGACTGGGTGGCGCTGGTCGTGCGCAAGGAATAGAGCCAGACGATGAAGGATGCCGCATGGACGGCGCGCCACCGCTTTTTTCTGGATGCGCCCCTGCGTGTGGGCGATGCATGTTGCCTCGATCCGCTGGCGCATCAACTTGTGGCGGTGCTGCGCCTTGCGCTGCAAGACACGGTCGTCCTCGTCAATGGCGACGGCTTTGAATACTGCGCTATCTTGACGACCCTCACAGTGCGCCAGGCAAGCGGACAGATCACTGCCATGCGCCCGGTTCACACCGATCCTCGCATTCACCTGACGCTCTACCAATGCACACTCAAACAGGACAAATTCGAGTGGGTGCTCCAGAAGGGCACGGAGCTGGGCGTGTCGCGCTTTGCGCCCGTGGTCAGCCGCCGCAGCGTCGTGCGACCGGCGGCGGCGTTGCGCACCAAATATGCACGCTGGCGCGCGATCCTGCGCGAGGCGACCGAGCAGTGCGGCCGGACGCGCCCACCCATGCTGGACGAAGCCAGCGAGTGGAGCGAGCTGTCCCTGCCGCCAGGCGCCCACGGCTTTATCGCGTGGGAGGCTGCCGAGGATGCTCCCTCCTTGGGCGACGCCGCAGCCGCCGTCATGACAGCAGCGGGCGCACAGCCGCCGCCACCGCTGGCGCTGCTGGTCGGCCCGGAAGGTGGGTTGACGCACGACGAGGTCAACCATCTGGCTGCGCACGGCTGGCAGGTAGTGACGCTGGGGCCGCGTATCCTGCGCGCCGAGACGGCCGCACTCGCCAGCATTGCCGTGCTGATGGAACGCTGTGAGTAATCAACCCACCGCGACGCGCTTTTGACGCATAACACACTTCATAGCTATAATGCACTATAAAAAATGTAGTGCTGGATAGACGATTTAGCCAAGTAGCAATAAGGAGTCAAGCATGACGACAAATAATGGACAAAGCGCCAACGGGCAGGTCAACAGCGAACAAAAGCCGGTTGAAAATGTGATCATCATCGGCAGCGGCCCGGCAGGATTTACGGCCGGCCTGTACGCCGCGCGCGCCAACCTGTCGCCGCTGTTGATCACTGGCAACGACTACGGTGGCCAGGTCAGCATCACCTACGACATTGAGAATTACCCTGGTTTTCCGGAGAGCCTGAGCGGGCCGGAATTGGTCGAAAAGTTCAAGGCGCAGGCAGAGAAATTTGGGACGCGCGTCGAGTTTGATTTTGTCAGTGAAATCGTGGTCGATCGTCATCCCTTCGTGGTGCGCACGGAAAGCGGCGCCGAGTATCTGACCCGCACGATCATCGTCAGCACCGGCGCCCGGCCGCGCTATCTGGAGGTTCCCGGCGAGAAGCTGCTGACAGGCAAAGGCGTCAGCTATTGCGCCACGTGCGACGGCTTCTTCTTCCGCGGCAAAGATGTACTGGTCGTTGGCGGCGGCGACAGCGCCACCGAGGAGGCGCTTTTCTTGACGCGCTACGCCAGCCGGGTGCGCATTCTGCATCGTCGCGACAAGCTGCGCGCCAGCAAGATCCTGCAAGACCGCGTCTTTGGCAACGAGAAGATTGAAATGGTGTGGAATACGGTCGTCGCCGAGGTGGTGGGCGAGAGTGGCGCCGTCTCCGGCGTCAAGACGCAGAACACCGTCACCGGCGAAGAAGGCTTCCTGGCGACCGACGGCGTCTTCATCTTTATTGGCCATCTGCCCAACAACGACCTTTTCCCCGGCAAGTTGGAGATGGACGAAGACGGCCATCTGATCACCGACCGCAAGTTGCGCACGAACGTGCCCGGCATCTTCGCTGCGGGTGAGATTCAGGACAAGGTTTTCAAACAAGTTGCCACCAGCGTCGGGCAAGGCTGCGCCGCGGCCATGTCGGTCACGCGCTTCCTGGAGGAGCTGGAAACCGGTCACTCTGTCGACTGGCGCGCCGATCCCCGCGAATTTGACGCGCCGCGCGCCGCCGTCCTTGCCTGAGCAGCCGTTTGAACATGGCGGTTCCGCGGCGGAGCCGTCTAGCGGCGGCGATTCATCCGCCATGATTGCCGCCGACGAAAATCCTGCACTGACCCCTGCGACGCCCGTGACGCCATCGCAGGGATTGGCGCGCGCCGCCGGCGTGCTGGCCATCGGCAATCTAGTCAGCCGTGTGCTCGGCCTGCTGCGCGAGATCGTCATTGCGGCGCTCTTTGGCGCCACCGGTCAGGTCAGCGCGTTCCGCGTAGCCGCGCAGGTGCCGACGCTGCTCTACGATTTTCTCGTCGGCGGCATGTTGAGCGCGGCGCTCGTGCCCGTGCTCAGCGACTACGCCCGCCGCAGCCGCCGCGAGTTCGTGCAGATAGTCGGGGCGCTGATCTCGCTCTTTGTGGTCGTACTCACCGGGTTGGTGATCGCGCTGGAGGTGGCCGCGCCGGCGTTGGCTGTGTTGCTGGCCGGCGGCTTTCGCACCTCCGACCCAGCCCTGCTGGCGCTGACGGTGCAGTTGATCCGCTGGCTGGCGCCGGTGGTCTGGTTTCTCTCGCTGGCCGGCGTGCTGATGGCGGTGCTCTACGCGCTGCAACGCTTTACCTTTCCGGCGGTGGCGACCGCGGTCTTTAACCTGGGCATCGTCGTGGCCGCGCCGCTGCTGGCCCCGGTGATCGGCATCTTCAGCCTGGCGGTCGGTCTGCTCTTCGGCAGCCTGGCGCAGTTGACGCTGATGTTCGTGGATGTACGGCGAGCTGACGTGGCCTTCACCTGGGGCTTCGACTGGCGGCACCCAGCATTGCGGCGCATCTTATGGTTATACCTGCCGATTGCGGCCGGGCTGGTGGTCAGCCTTTTCCAGGTAGGGCTGGATCGCCGGTTGGCCAGCGGCACAGGCGAGCAAAGCATTGCATGGATGGCCAACGCCACGACGCTCCAACAGATGCCGCTCGGTCTGATCAGTGTGGCGATTTCGCTGGCCGCGCTGCCGCGTCTGAGCCAGTTTTACGCGGCCGGCGACGACGCCGCGTACCGTCAGACGTTGGGGCGCGGGCTGCGCATGTTGTGGATGCTCATCCTGCCCGCGGGTATTTTTCTGTGGCTGCTCGGCGCACCGGTCACGCAACTGCTCTTTGAGCGCGGCGCGTTCACCGCGGCGGACACCACGCAGGTAGCGCGCGCGCTCAACGTCTATCTGCTCGGCATGATCTTTGCAGCCGTCGATTTTCCGCTCAACTTTGCCTTCTATGCGCGCTTCAACACCTGGCTGCCGGCTCTGGTCGGCGTGGTCAGCGTCGGCGTTTATGTCGTTGTGGCGCTGACGCTGGTGCAGCCACTTGGCTATCTCGGCCTAGTGTGGGCAGACACGGCCAAGCAGGCCGGCCACGCGGCGATCATGGTGCTGCTGCTTTGGCGGGTGGTCGGGCGGCTGCGGGCGGATACGCTGCGTGGCTTTGCCGCCATCGCATTGGCGGGTGGCGTCATGGCCGGCGTGATTTATCTGGTCGCGCCGCCGCTTTCCAGCGCGCTGCCCGCCGGTGCGCTGGGAACGCTGGCCCTGGTCAGCCTCGCTGGCGGAGCGGGCATTGTCGTCTATGCAGCAATTCTTTTTGCTATGCGATTTCCCGAAACACAGGCGTTGGCAAAAATCACAAGAATAGGACGCGGATGACGCGGATTTGGCTGATACTCGCAGATAAAATCCGCGTCATCTGCGTCCTATTTCCACCCGGCGGAACAGGGGCAATTCATCCTGAAGTGAAGCGAGGTTTGCGCGGAGTGGGGGATCGCGTAGATAATTAGGTTTCGAGATGATGCGTCTATTTGAATTTTGGGTCGAGTTTGATCAGAGAAGGATCTCGCCATGACTGTCAATAAATCAAGACCCCCGGCAAAGGGAAAAAGTTCGGCCAATCCGAGCAATTATAGCCAGCTCTACAAACAGAGCGAACAGAATGCCGTGCAGGGGAAGGCTCCAGCGTCAGCAACGGTCGTGCAGCCGACGACTACCCAGCGCACCTCCGCCGAGGTCGACTGGAGAACCGAGTACGGCTATGTCTTCAAGGATCTGCGCTACCTGTTGCTGGTTTCTATAGGGCTTTTTGCGGTAATCGTCATGCTCGGCTTTTTCCTGTAATCGCGCGCTTAGCGGCCGGCTGGGCGAGCAAGAGCCACGTCGTGGCGTGCACCGCCCAGCACAACCAGAAGTTGCGCGTGTAAAAAAACAGGATCGACGTCATCACCAAGATGGCCGCCTTTACAAAACGGCGCAGCGCCGTGGGCTGATACGCCAGCGAGAACGGTAAGGCGATCAGCGCCGCAATCCAGATCGACCAATAGCCTGGCACATCCAGCGGCAATTGTAGAATTCCTAGCACTTCCGCCACAGCGCTGCGCAGAAAGCACCAAAACCACTCTTCAGCTCCGCTTATCGCTATCGCTGCGAGCAAACTCCCCCAGGTAAGGGGCATGAGCGCCGCCCTGTCCTGCACCGCTTCTCCACTGGCCAACAATGACACTCTTGCGACGCCAGCCAGCCCAATCATCACAAAGGCCAACCCGATGCCGAGGCGCAGGCTCACGATCCAATCCACATACACAATCCCCATCAGGCGCGGCGAGACGCCGCCGGTGATCAACGCCAGGTAAGGCAGCAGCACCCAGCACCCCACCATACTCCACAGCCGCACATCTGGCGCTAGATAGGGACGGATTCCCAGCACGACTACGCCAGCCAGCAGTGTGATCACCAGCCAAAAGCCAGGGACATGAAAGCTCAGGAAGGCGTCCATTACAGGATAACCGGTTCTTCGTAGACGCCCCATGCCTCGCGCAGGACATCCATCATTTCTTGCAAGGTAGCGTACTCGTTGACGGCCGCGAGGAGCGGCGCCATGAGGTTGGCATCCTCGCGGCGGGCTGCGCGCGCAAGGTCAAGCAGACGCTGGCTTACCGCGCGATTGTCGCGCGCGCGTCGCACGCTGCGGAGGCGCTCGAGCTGCCGGTGATAGCCCGCCTCGTCGATGCGCAGCAACGGCACGGACTGTTGCGGCGCATCGCTCATGAAATCGGTCACACCCACAATCACGCGACGTCTGCTCTCCACCTCGCGTTGAAAACGCACGGCGGCTTCGGTGATCTCGCGCTGGAAAAATCCCTCCTCCAGCGCCGGCAATACACCGCCGTGCTCCTCGATCTGACGGAAGTAGGCGTATGCCTGACGCTCGACCTCGTCCGTCAGCGCCTCGACAAAAAAGGCGCCGCCCAGCGGATCGACCGTGTTGGTGACGCCGCTCTCGTGGGCGATGATCTGTTGCGTGCGCAGGGCGACGGTCACAGCCTCTTCGCTGGGCAGGGCGAGCGCCTCATCGAGCGAGTTGGTGTGCAGGCTCTGCGTGCCGCCCAGCACCGCGGCCAATGCCTGTAGAGCCACGCGCGCCACGTTGTTGAGCGGCTGCTGAGCGGTGAGACTCACCCCCGCGGTCTGCGTGTGAAAGCGCAACATCCACGAACGCGGCGTTTTGGCGCCAAAGGTTTCCTTCATCTCACGCGCCCAGATGCGCCGGGCCGCGCGATACTTAGCGATCTCCTCGAAGAAATCGTTGTGGGCGTTGAAGAAAAAGGAGATGCGCGGCGCAAAGTCATCGACATCCAGCCCGCGGGCGATTGCCCAGCGCACATACTCGAAGCCATCCGCTAGCGTAAAAGCCAATTCCTGCACAGCCGTTGAACCGGCCTCACGAATATGATAGCCAGAGACCGAAATTGGGTTCCACAGCGGCATCTGCCGCGCGGCAAACTCCACCGTGTCGGTCACCAGCCGCATCGATGGCCGCGGCGGGAAGATAAACTCCTTCTGCGCGATGTACTCCTTGAGGATGTCATTTTGCAACGTGCCGCCCAGTTTTGCCCGGCTGACGCCTCGCTTTTCCGCCGCGGCAATATACATCGCCCAGATCATGGCGGCCGGGCTGTTGATGGTCATCGACGTGGTGATGCTCTCCAGCGGCAGCCCGTCCAGCAGCACTTCCATGTCGGCCAGCGACGAGCAGGCGACGCCGCACAGACCAAACTCGCCCTCGGCTTCGGGCGCGTCCGTGTCATAGCCGTACAGCGTGGGCATGTCAAAGGCAATCGATAGCCCGGTCTGCCCCTGCTGGAGAAGGTACTTAAAACGCTGGTTAGTCTCCTCCGCGGCGCCAAATCCGGCGAACATGCGCATCGTCCACAGCCGACCGCGCGGCCCGGTGGCGTGCACCCCACGCGTGTAGGGATATTCGCCCGGCAGACCGAGATCACGCGCGTAGTCGGCGCTGGCGACGTCGTCATGCGTGTAGAGACGTGCGATCGGCATGCCGGAAAGTGTCGTGAATTCCGGATAGCGTTCGGGATAGCGCTCCAACGATTTGCGCAGTGCGTCCGCTTCCCATGCGCTCAGTTGGCCGGTCACTTCATCCAGCGACTTATCATTATAGAGTTGCATGGCTTCTCCCTTTTATCATTACAGCCGTTGTGCGTCTTCATTTTCCATGAAATGGAGATTGTCGCCAAGCCTGCTTGCGACTGCGCACGCGTCATCCTCTGTGTTTGACGCCGCGGCCTAGAGAATCCATACTACAACGCATCATCCGCTGTCGATTAGGGAGCACACACGACATGGACATCCTGGAATCACGCATCGACCCCAACAGCCCAGAGTTTGCCGCCAATGCAGCGTATCATCAAGGATTGGCGGAAGAGCTGCGTACACGCCTGACGCAGATGGCGCGTGGTGGCGATGACAAGGCGCAGCGTCGCCATGCCGAGCAGGGCAAGCTTTTCGTGCGCGAGCGCATCGACCGCCTGCTCGACCCCGGTTCGCCCTTTCTGGAACTGTCAGCCCTGGCCGCATGGGAGATGTACGAGGGTGACGCGCCCGGCGCGGGCATCGTGGCGGGCATCGGTCGCGTCGCTGGCCGCGAATGCATGGTCGTCGCCAACGACGCTACGGTCAAGGGCGGCGCCTACTTTCCCATGACCGTCAAGAAACATTTGCGCGCCCAGCAAATTGCACTGGAAAACTGCTTGCCCTGTATCTATCTGGTCGATTCGGGCGGCGCTTTTCTGCCGCTGCAAGATGAAGTCTTCCCAGATGTGGATGACTTTGGCCGCATCTTCTACAACCAGGCCGTGATGAGCGCAACCGGCATCGCCCAGATCGCCGCGGTCATGGGTTCGTGCACCGCGGGCGGCGCCTACGTGCCGGCCATGAGCGACGAGGCCATCATCGTCAAAGACACCGGCACGATCTTCCTGGGCGGCCCGCCACTGGTCAAGGCCGCGACCGGCGAAGACGTCACGGCCGAGGAGCTGGGCGGCGCCGATGTGCACACACGCATCTCTGGCGTAGCCGATCACTTCGCCGCCGACGATGCCCAGGCTCTCCAGATCGTGCGTGATATCGTGGCGACGCTCAACACGCGCAAGCAGGTGGAGATGGACCTTGCGCCGCCCGAAGCGCCGCGCTACGACCCGGCGGAGCTCTACGGCGTGCTGCCCGCGTCCTTCAAGGTGGCGTACGATGTGCGCGAGGTGATCGCCCGCCTCGTTGATGGCAGCCGGCTGCGCGAGTTCAAGTCGCGCTATGGCGAGACGCTCGTCTGTGGCTTTGCACGCATCTACGGCTATCCGGTCGGCATCGTCGCCAACAACGGCATCCTCTTTAGCGAGTCGGCGCTCAAGGGCGCCCATTTCATCGAACTTTGCGCTTCTCGCCAAATTCCGCTACTCTTTTTGCAGAACATTACCGGCTTTATGGTGGGCAAGGAGTACGAAACGCGCGGCATTGCCAAGGATGGCGCCAAACTGGTGCACGCCGTCGCCAATGCGCGTGTGCCCAAGTTGACGGTGATCATCGGCGGCTCCTTTGGCGCCGGCAACTATGGGATGTGCGGCCGGGCTTACAGCCCACGCTTGCTGTGGATGTGGCCGAACGCACGCATCAGCGTGATGGGCGGCGAGCAGGCAGCCAACGTCCTCCTCACCGTCAAGCAGGAGCAAGCCGCGCGCCTGGGCAAGCCGCCGCTGACGCCGGAAGAGCAGGAAACCTTCAAGCAACCCATTTTGGACAAGTACGAACGCGAAGGCAATCCTTATTACGCCACCGCGCGGCTGTGGGACGACGGCATCCTCGACCCGGCCGAGACGCGGCAGGTGCTGGGATTGGCGCTGTCAGCCTGCTTGAACGCCCCGCTGGAAGCAACAAAGTTTGGCATCTTTCGCATGTAGCGCAAAGCTAATTGCGCAACTATCTAGTGGAGGTCATGTTTGGATTATCCTGACATCGAACAGATCGGCGCCAACCGTCGCCGGCTTGGCGATCTGGTGCGTGAGACGCCCATCTGGCGCTGGCAAGGGTTGGATGTGGATGCCATCGTGGGCGATGAGACTGCGGTCTTTCTCAAGCTGGAGCTTTTCCAGCACACTGGCTCTTTCAAACCACGCGGTGCGCTCACCGTCATGCTTGACCTCAACCCGTCGGCGTTACAGCGCGGCGTCACCGCGGTCAGCGCCGGCAATCATGCCATTGCGGTGGCGTTTTCTGCCCGGTTGCTGGGCGCGACGGCAAAGGTGGTAATGCCGAAGACGGCCAATCCTTTCCGCGTGGCGCGCTGCCGCGCGTTTGGCGCCGAGGTCGAGTTGGTCGATGATGTGGGTCTGGCTTTCTCACGCGTGCAGCAAATTCAAGCGGAGGAAGGGCGTATCTTTGTGCATCCGTTCGAAGGCCCTTTGACTGCGCTGGGCACGGCCACCGTGGGGCTGGAGTTCGCCACGCAAGCGCCCGACCTCGATGCTGTGATCATCCCGATCGGTGGCGGCGGGTTGTGTGCGGGCATGGCGTGTGCGTTCAAGCAGATGCAGCCCGCGTGCCAGGTTTTCGGCGTCGAGCCGGCCGGCGCCGACACGATGCACCGCAGTTTTCAGGCCGGCTCTCCTCAGGGCATCGACCGGGTGCGCACCATCGCCGACAGCCTGGGCGCCCCTTATGCTTTGCCCTATAGCTTCGAGATGTGCCGCACTTTTGTCGACGAACTGGTGCTGATCGACGATCTCGCCATGCAACAGGCCATGGGGCTGCTGTACAATAGCATGAAGCTCGCGGTCGAACCGGCTGGCGCGGCCGCGACTGCGGCGTTATGCGGCCCGCTGCGCGAACGGCTGTGCGGCAAACGGGTCGGCGTCATCGTCTGTGGCGCCAATATCGACCTTGCCACCTTTTCTACTCAGGCGGAAGTGGGAAGTGATGCGTAATTCGTAATGCGTAATTCGTGATGCGTGATGCGTGATGCATAGTGTGTGATCCGTCACTCGCAAAACCCGATGCTCACGCACATTACGGATTACGCACTACGGATTACCTGCGACATACCCTATGCGACACAATACAGTCAATCAGGTTTCTCGAGTCTTTCTCATCCTCTTGGTGGTGACGCTGGCGGCGATGGCGCTGATCATCGCCCAGGCGATGGGCTTTGGGCTGCCTGACGCCAGCGGGTTGAAACCACAAGGACTCGTCGGCGCCGCATGGGATCGCCAGGTCGCCCTGATCAGCGGACACGCCGGCAACGATTCGGGCGCGGTCTGCGAGGACGCCGACGGCGCGGTGCTGGTGACCGAGGCGGCGATCAACGCCAACATCGCAGACCTTGTCGCAGCACGCTTGCGCCACGCCGGCGCCGACGTCGTCATTCTCGACGAATACGACGCGCGGCTGCAGGGGCTGCGCGCGGCGGTGCTCGTCAGCCTGCACGCCGATAGCTGCATCGATGCTTCGGGCTACAAGGCGGCCATCCATGCCTATTCCCTTATTCCGGCCACCAGCGGCCGGCTGTTGGCCTGTATCGACCAGGCCTATCCAGCCGCTACCGGCCTGCCGCATCATCCCAACACCGTCACCCACAACATGACTGAGTATCACGCCTTCAAACGCATCGATCCGCAGACGCCGGCCGCCATTGTGGAACTCGGCTTTCTGGGCGGTGATCGCGCCCTGCTTGTCGATCAGCCCGAACTCGCGGCCAAAGGCGTGGCCGACGGCATCTTGTGTTTTCTGGAAGGCGAAAAGGAAAGAGCGCCATGAATGATCCCATTGAAACTGCTATTGTTTCCCTCGATCCGGCCACAACCGCGTTGGCGCCGGTTCTCACAGGATTTGCCGACCTGTGGAGTGAGTCCCTGGGACCGGCAATGCCCATCTCGTCTTCTTTTGTTCAGTACAATCTGCAATCGTCAACCGGTGTGGTGCGACGCCTCTTTGTGGCGGAAGCGGACGGACGCATGGTCGGCGCGGCGCTGGCGACCGCGCTCCACGGCGAGCCGCTGGTCACGGAGCACGGCGAGGGCTGGGTCGACGCGCTGGTGGTCGCACCGGCTGTGCAGCGACGGGGTTTGGGGCGGCGGCTACTGGGTGAGGCTGAGCGTTGGCTTGCAGCGCAAGGCTGCCGCTCCGTCCAGATCGGCGGTGGGTTGCGTCCATTCGCGCCAGGTGCGCCACAAGCAAGCGGTTCAGCCGATTTCTTCGTTCATTGTGGGTACACGTCGTTTGAGGTGGCCTGGGATATGGCGGCGAATCTTGCTGGGTACACGCCGCCGGCGCTGCGCGAGGCGCCCTGCACCGTGGCCCCGGCAACCGCGCGCCAGGCGGACGCTCTGCTCGCCTTTCTGCGGCGCGAGTTTCCCGGTCGTTGGCGCTACGAAGCGGAGATGCTGCTGGCCGGCGACGGGCGTCTCGCCGACTTCATGCTGCTGTGGACGGCACGCGGCGTCGATGGCTGTTGCCTGCTGACATTTCCCGACTCGCGCCATCCGATCGAACGCTTCTATCCTTACCAACTGCCCAAGCCGTGGGGACAGCTTGGCTCGATCGGCGTCAGCGCCGATTGTCGCGGGCAGGGCTTTGGCGCGGCGCTGCTGGACGCCGGTCTGCGTCGGCTGCACAACAATGGCATCAACGGCTGTGTGATCGACTGGACCACCCTCGTCGATTTCTACGGCAAATTCGGCTTCGAGTGCTATCGAGCGTACGTCATGTTGGGGCGCACACTGCCTGCATAGTCTGACCGGGAAGCAGCTTTGACGCGGAGACGCAGAGAGGCAGAGGCTCGCAGAGAAAAGCGATCTTCCTTGCTGACTGGGAAGCAGCTTTGACGCGGAGAGGCAGAGGTTCGCAGAGAAAAGCGGCGTTCATCGAGCATGGCGACGCGTACGGGTAGGAACGCTAACCAACAAATCTAGCATTGACGGAAAAGAAATGACAATTGAGGATGGATCAACATGGTTGTAGACGGCAAACATAGCAGCGATCCAGTACGCGGCATGAGCTTCCCCATTGGCGCCACCATCCTGCCCGATGGGGTAAATTTCTCGGTGTATTCACGCCATGCCACCGCACTGGAGCTTCTGCTCTTTGATCATGTGGACGCCGCCGCGCCTGCACGCATCATCCGGTTCGACCCTCAACACAATCGCACCTTCTCTTACTGGCACATTTTTGTCCCGGGCATCCGCGCCGGGCAAATTTACGGCTTGCGTGCGCACGGCCCTTATGAGCCGTTGCTCGGTATGCGGTATGACCCCGCCAAGGTGTTGCTGGATCCGTATGGACGCGGCGTCGCTGTGCCGGCAAAGTATAGCCGCAAAGCCGCCTGTATGCCGGGCGACAACACATTGCAAGCCATGAAAAGCGTGATCGTCGACGTCAGCCGTTACGACTGGGAAGATGATGCACCTCTTCGCCGGCCCTTTAGTGACACGATCATCTACGAGATGCATGTGCGTGGTTTCACCTGCCACCCTAATTCGGGCGTGGCGTCACAAAAACGTGGCACCTACGCCGGCTTGATCGAAAAGATTCCATATCTTCAATCGCTCGGCATCACGGCCGTCGAGCTGCTGCCCATCTTTCAATTCGACCCGCAGGACGCGCCAGAGGGCCACGTCAATTACTGGGGCTACTGCCCGGTCTCATTTTTTGCGCCGCACGTTCAGTACAGCATGAGCGGCGACCCTGTAGCCGCGGTGGACGAATTCCGCGACATGGTCAAGGCATTGCATCGCGCAGACATTGAGGTGATCCTGGATGTCGTTTACAACCACACGGCTGAAGATGACGAGAAGGGGCCAACTTATTCTTTCCGCGGGCTTGAAAACGAAGCCTATTATATTTTGGATCGCGACCGCGCGCGCTACGCCAATTACAGCGGCACCGGCAACACCCTCAACAGCAACCACGCCATGGTGCGCCGGCTGATCCTCGACAGCCTTCACTTCTGGGTCGAGGAAATGCACGTCGATGGCTTCCGCTTCGACCTGGCCTCCATTCTCTCGCGCGACGAAAATGGCGCGCCGTTAGCAAACCCGCCGATCTTGTGGGACATCGAGACCGACCCGGTGTTGGCCGGCGTCAAGCTGATCGCCGAAGCCTGGGACGCGGCTGGGTTGTATCAGGTCGGCAGCTTTCTCGGCGACCATTGGAAGGAGTGGAATGGCCGTTTCCGCGACGACATCCGCGCGTTTGTCAAGAGCGATCCGGGCATGGTTGAAGAGGTGGCGTCGCGCTTTTTTGCCAGCCCCGATCTCTACGGCACAGAAAATCTTGGCCCCGAACAGAGCATCAATTTCGTCACCTGTCACGATGGCTTCACGCTAAACGACCTGGTTTCTTACAATCAGAAACACAACTGGGAGAATGGTGAAGAAAACCGTGATGGTTCTAACGACAATCTTAGCTGGAATTGCGGCGTCGAAGGGCCGACCGAAGATCGCGCGGTCGAGCAATTGCGGCAGCGCCAGATCAAGAACTTTTTCGCCATCACCTTGTTGTCGCTTGGCGTCCCGATGCTGCTGATGGGCGATGAAGTGCGCCGCACGCAGCGCGGCAACAATAACGGCTACTGCCAGGACAATGAGATCGCCTGGTTTGATTGGTCACTATGTGAGCGTCACGCGGATCTGCATAAATTCGTGAGAAAATTGGTGAAGTTTCGTAGAGAATTGAGCATCTTCCACGATGGGCATGGGCTTAGCCTGACCGAGCTGCTCCACTTTGCACGCATCGAGTGGCATGGCGTTGAACTCTTTAATCCAGACAAGAGCAACGATTCGCGCAGTTTGGCGCTTACCTTCCGCGGGGCAAGCGAGGCGTTCCACGTCATGGCGAATTTCTACTGGGAGCCACTGGACTTTGCCCTGCCGCCGCCGCCGCGACGCAGTCCGACGGGTTGGCGGCGGGTGCTCGACACGGGGTTATCGTCGCCCGAAGATTTCTGTTTACTTGCCGATGCCCCGCCCGTATCCAGCGAACGCTACCGGGTTGGCTCGCGCACAGTCGTGTTGTTGGCAACGGAGATGCAGACGCCGCCGCCGCAGCATATACCCATTCTACCAGGCTCGCGATAAGACACGCGTAGAGGGCGCAGCGCCGCAATTACAAGGCTTGTAATTGCGGCGCTGCGCCCTCTTGATCAGGCGAGCGGTCTGGCGTCGTCTATTTCAGACTATTCCAACTCGATGTCGATGTCCTCGAAGGATTCTGTCTCTTCCTCTTCTTCATCCTCTTCAAGATTGTCGAAGTCCAGGTCGAGACCATCCTCTTCCTCATCCCCCACGGTCACGGTGGCGCCAAGAGGCTCCATGCCCAATTCGCTGACGCCCTCGATATCTTCCAACTCGAAGTCGTCTAGCCCCATGTCGTTCTCATCCAGGTCGCCCAGGTCTTCGTCCTGATCGATCTCAGTATCGATAAGCAGTTCGACCTCATCGGCGATGTTGGTGGTGATGATGCGGCGCTGGCTGAAGCCGGTTCCCACCGGAATCAGCTTGCCGATGATCACGTTCTCCTTCAGACCGCGCAACTCGTCGCGCTGTCCCCGAATGGCCGCTTCGGTGAGCACACGCGTCGTCTCCTGGAAGGAGGCCATCGCCAGGAAGCTCTCCGTGTTCAAGGCCGCCTTGGTCAGCCCCAACACAATCGGCTCTGCCTTGGCTGGCTTGCCATTGCGTGAGATGACGTAATTATTGATATCTTCGAACTTGAACCGATCGAGCAACTCTCCCGGCAACAAATCTGTATCGCCGGCTGTGCGCACCATCACGCGCCGCAACAATTGGCGCAAGACGACCTCGATATGCTTGTCGTGAATGCCCACACCCTGGCTGCGATAGACGCGCTGCACCTCCGAGAGGAGATAAAGCTGCGTAGCTTCGCGGCCGGAGATGCGCAGGATTTCCTTGGGGTTCTTAGCGCCCTCGGTGATTTGATCACCGGCCTGCACGGCCTGGCCTTCTTCGACGCGCAAACGCGCGTTGGCCGGCAGTTCGACTTCCCAGATTTCCGTCGTTTCACGACGCACCGTGGCGATGCCCTCTTCGACGAAAATTTCGCCCTCCATGCCTGCGTTGATGATGTCGCTCTCGCCGCGGCGGGCGACCACGGTGTCTTCCTGCACACGGTCGCCATCGCTGATGACGAGCGTGAAACTGGTGGGAATCTTAATCTCGCGACGCTTCAGGTCGGTGCGGCTGATGCGAAGAATGCGCACCTCGCCCTCGCGCTGGATCGTCACGTTGCCATCCATCTCGGCGATGACGGCCTCGCCCTTTGGCGTACGCGCCTCGAAGAGTTCTTCAACGCGCGGCAGCCCCTGTGTGATGTCGTCGGCGCCGGCCACACCGCCGGTGTGGAAGGTGCGCAGGGTAAGCTGGGTGCCGGGTTCACCGATGGACTGAGCCGCGACAATGCCGACCGCCTCGCCAAGCTTGATGATGCCACCGCGGGCAAGGTCTTCCCCGTAGCAGTGACCGCATAGCCCGAAGCGCGCTTCGCAGGTCATGGGCGTGCGCACGAAAGCCTTTTCCACTTTGTGGCGCTTGAGCGTTTCGAGTGCGGCCTCGGTGAGCAGATCGTTGCGACGCAACAGCACCTCGCCCGTCTCCGGGTCAGAGACGTCGCCCGCCAGATAGCGGCCGGCGATGCGCTCGCTCAAGGTTTCCTGCATCGCCTTGGCCTCGGCCGCGGTGATCCAGATGCCGCTATTGGTGCCACAGTCATCTTCGGTGATGATGACATCCTGCGCCACGTCAACCAGACGGCGCGTGAGATAGCCGGCGTCGGCGGTGCGCAGCGCGGTGTCGGCCAAACCCTTGCGCGCGCCGTGCGTGCTCAAGAAGTATTCGAGTGCGGTCAGCCCCTCACGGAAGTTAGAGCGAATGGGCAGCGGAATGATGCGCCCGTTCGGGTCGGCCATGAGACCGCGCATACCGGCAAGCTGGCGGACAGGATTGATGCCACCCTTGGTGGCGCCGGAGCGAGCCATGGCGCCCAGTCCTTCGATGGGGCTGAGCAATTCCTTGACCGCGTCCGTCACCTCATCCGTGGCGCGCGTCCAGAGTTCGACGGTCTTGTTGTAGAGTTCTTCCTCGGTGATCAGACCGCGGCGATATTGCTGTTCCGCTTTTTCGACTTCGCCAGTGGTCTGGTCAAGAATCGCAGCTTTGCGTTCGGGCACGTTGATATCCGAAATCGCGATCGTGATGCCGGAGCGAGTGGCGTAACGAAAGCCGACATCCTTGATATTGTCCACAGTATCGGCGGTGATATTGCGCCCCAGGTGCTTATAGCAGCGAGCAACGACGGTATCGACGCCCTTGCGGTCAAGAAGCTCGTTGACGAACAGGAGTTCTTCAGGCAATGAGCGATTGAAAATAATGCGGCCAACGGTGGTGCGCATGAGACGTTCCAGCGGCCAGGTCGCGCCCAACAGCCCCAACTTGCGCAGGGCTTCGCGCGTCTCGTCCATGGCCGCGGCGCCAAAGGCGGGGATATCGGCGATCATCTTGCGCTCGCCGTGAGCGTAAGCATCCATGACTTGACCGACGCTGTGCAGCCCGTGCGCTTTGAGCGCGTCCAACACGCGGTCACTGACTTCAAACGTAGCGACAGGCATCGCGTCAAACTTACTCTTGAAGAGCACGCGGATGGGCTGGCGCAGCTTGATGATGCCCATGTCGTAGGCATATTCAGCCTCTTCCATGCTAGAGAAAGCATGCAGGCTCTTCGTCTCGGCGGCTTCGTCCTCGTCCACCGTGAGGTAATAGACGCCCATCACCATATCTTTAGAAGGGCCAACGATCGGATCGCCGCTGGAGGGCTTGAGCAAATTCTGCGTTGCCAGCATCAGCTCGCGCGCTTCCTTGACGGCCTCGTCGCTGAGCGGAACATGAACGGCCATCTGGTCGCCGTCGAAGTCCGCGTTGAAGGCAGAGCAGGTGAGCGGGTGAAGCTGGATGGCGCTACCCTCGATGAGCACGACCTCGAAAGCCTGGATGCCCAAACGGTGAAGCGTCGGTGCACGATTGAGCAGCACAGGCCGCTCGTGGCAGATGTCGTCGAGCACGTCCCAGACTTCAGGGCTCATGCGGTCGACCATGCGCTTGGCGCTCTTGATGTTGTGCGCAAAGTTGTTTTCGACCAGGCGGCGCATAACGAAGGGTTTGAAGAGCTCAAGCGCCATTTTCTTCGGCAGACCACACTGATGAAGCTTGAGCGTCGGCCCGATGACGATCACGGAACGGCCGGAGTAATCAACGCGCTTGCCGAGCAGGTTGCGGCGGAAGCGTCCCTGTTTGCCCTTGAGCAGGTCGCTGAGACTTTTAAGTTTACGCTTGCCGCTGCGGCTGACGGCGCGCCCGCGGCGTCCGTTATCCACGAGGCTATCCACCGCCTCCTGGAGCATACGCTTTTCGTTGCGCACAATCACGTCGGGAGCGCCGAGTTCCATCAGCCGTTTGAGACGATTGTTGCGATTGATGACGCGGCGATAGAGGTCGTTGAGATCGCTGGTGGCGAAACGACCGCCATCGAGCTGCACCATGGGGCGCAATTCCGGCGGGATGACGGGCAGGGCGGTGAAAATCATCCATTCCGGGCGGTTGCCGCTCTTGCGGAAGTTTTCGACAACGCGCAGACGCTTGGCAGCCTTTTTGCGGCGCTGCTTGCTCTTGGTCGTGCGCATCTCACGGCGCAGTTCCTTCTGCATCTTTTCCAGGTCGAGCTTGGCGACGATGTCGCGCACGGCTTCGGCGCCCATGCCGGCGGTGAAGACATTGCCCCACCGTTCGGAAAGTTCGCGATAGCGGTTCTCCGTCAACAGTTGCTTTTCCTCCAACGCCTTGAGGTCAGCCAACCCCGTCTCCATTTGGCGGCGGATGGTCTCTTGTTTGGCGTCGATGTCGCCACGCAAGGCGTCGATCTTGCTGCCCAGTTCGCGGTGTACAAACTCGCGCTTGGCGCTGACGCGCATGCGGATGTCCGCCTTCTCCTCATCGGAGCGGGTTTGGAGCGTGTTGAGCTTCTCCATCAACAGGTCGTTGACGATGATGTCGTAGTCGAGTGAAACGATCTCACCGGTGCGAAGTACGGCCTGATCCGACCAGGAAAGAAACTTATCGTCGGGCGACTTTTTGCCCGTGCTGGTGTGAATCCAAGTTTGCAGCTTCTGCGCCTCGGCGATCACCAGGGAAGATTCTTCATTGATGCGCTCGTTGAGGCGTTGGATGGCGACTTCCTCCTCGCCCTCCAGCGCGGCAAGCGCACCATCGCGTTCGGCCTCCAGTTTCCCAAGCTCCTCCTGCACCTCAGCTTCGATGCGTTGCAGGCGCATTTGGAGTTCACGCTCGTGGCGCTGGATGGCGCGCGAGCGCGCGTCCTCGTTGACGTTGGTGATGATGAATTGGGCGAAGTAAAGGACGCGTTCCAGGTGGCGCGGGCTGATGTTCAGCAGCAACCCCAGGCGGCTTGGCACACCCTTCACATACCAGATGTGACTGACAGGGGAGGCGAGTTCGATATGCCCCATGCGTTCGCGGCGTACGCGGCTGGGGGCAACCTCCACGCCACACTTATCGCAAACGATGCCTTTGTAACGGACGCGCTTGTATTTGCCGCAGGCGCACTCCCAATCGCGCGTGGGGCCAAAAATGCGCTCGCAAAAGAGGCCGTCGCGCTCGGGGCGCAGCGTGCGGTAATTGATCGTTTCCGGTTTGGTGACTTCGCCGTAGCTCCATTCGCGAATCTGCTCCGGCGAGGCCAGTGAAATTTTGATGGCGTCGAAATTTTTGACTTCCATAAGTTATCTCCTATTCGCCCGCAGTCTTCGTCATGGCGCCCGGCAAGTTGAGGCTGAAGCCCAATTTAGGCATGGAGTCAGTTGTCTCTTCCTTGCCAAAGTGGACAGTCTCACCCTTTTCGTTAATGACTTTGACATCCAAACCGAGGCTCTGCAATTCCTTGACGAGCACACGGAAACTTTCTGGGACGCCAGGGCTTTGGATCGGCTCACCCTTGACGATAGCCTCGTAAGTCTTGACGCGGCCAGTGATATCATCAGACTTGACAGTAAGCATCTCCTGCAAAATATGGGCGGCGCCGTAGGCCTCAAGCGCCCAGACTTCCATTTCGCCGAAACGCTGACCGCCAAACTGCGCCTTGCCGCCGAGAGGCTGCTGCGTGACGAGGCTGTAGGGGCCGGTGCTGCGTGCATGCACCTTGTCTTCGACGAGGTGATGAAGCTTGAGCATCTGCACGACGCCGATGGTGACGGACGAGTCGTAAGGAACGCCGGTCTTGCCGTCGTAGAGACGGCGCTTGCCGGTAGTGGGAAGCGGCCAGCCAATGTCGCGGCTCAAGGCTTCAGCCTGGGCAAGCAACGTGCTGTCATCGATGGTAGCCAAAGCCGCGTTCTGATCCAGAGACGCAGCGCCGTTCCCCGCTTCACGATGGAAAAGCATCCACTCCCAGAGGGCGATACGCTGCGTGACAGCGTTGGCCTCGGTGCTGGTGCGGCGCAGATCGTAACTTTCGGGCAGAATTTCTTCCGGGGCATACCCTCGCTCGCGCAGCCATTCGCGCAGCACGGAATGGCGGGCATAGGTCTGCTCGCGGAAGAGACGTTCGGCGTCATAGCCGAGCGGCTCCAGCCAGTCCAGCAGATAGATGAGGCGGGCGTCGTTGTCGTCCCTGAGTTCGGCGTCGGGGATATGCTGCTCGCGGACGTAAACCCACGCGCGGTCGGTTATTGTGCGCCAGGCAAGATCGACGAGCCATGCACGCGCCAATTCCGCCTCGATTTCATTTTCCTTCGCCCCGTCGAAGACGGGCGTCTCGGCCTTGAAGCCAAGCTGATACGCGGCCCAACCGAGATGCGCTTCGAGGATCTGACCGATGTTCATACGCCCAGGCACACCGAGCGGGTTCAAAATAATATCGACAGGCGTGCCGTCTTCGAGGAAGGGCATATCTTCAACAGGCACAACTTTAGAGATGACGCCCTTGTTGCCGTGGCGACCAGCCATTTTGTCGCCTTCGGTGAGGCGGCGCCGCTGAGCGACGCTGACGCGCACGATCTTTTCGACGCCGGCAGGCAGATCACGGTGCTCGTCACGGCCAAAGACCTTGACATCGACCACCTTGCCGCGCTCGCCGTGGGGTAGACGGAGCGAGGAGTCCTTGACCTCACGCGCCTTTTCGCCAAAGATGGCGCGCAGGAGCTTCTCTTCAGGCGTAAGTTCGGTCTCACCTTTAGGCGTGATCTTGCCGACGAGGATATCGCCGGGCGTGACCTCGGCGCCGATGCGGATAATGCCGTCCTCATCGAGATCTTTCAGCGCATCTTCACCGACGTTGGGAATGTCACGCGTGATCTCCTCAGGGCCAAGCTTGGTCTCGCGTGCGTCCACCTCATGCTTTTCGATGTGAATCGAAGTGTATTTATCATCCTGCACGAGGCGCTCGCTGACAAGAATGGCGTCCTCAAAGTTGCCGCCTTCCCAACTCAGGTAGGCGACGACGACATTCTGGCCGAGCGCAAGTTCGCCGCCTTCCGTGCTAGAGGAGTCGGCGAGCACATCGTCAGTCTTGACGACATCGCCCTTGAACACGACAGGACGCTGATCGATGCAGGTGCTCTGGTTGGAGCGGTTGTATTTGCGCAAGTGGTAGATGCGGCGGGTGCCGTCCGTCTCCTGCACCACGATCTGGTCGCCAATGACGCTGACAACTTCACCGTCATGTTTGGCGATGACAACCTGCCCCGAATCAATAGCCGCCTGATATTCCATGCCGGTGCCGACGAGCGGAGCATCGGGGCGAACCAGCGGGACGGCCTGGCGCTGCATGTTGGAGCCCATCAACGCACGGTTGGCGTCGTCGTGCTCCAGGAAGGGAATGAGTGCAGCGGAAACGCCGACGATCTGCTTGGGCGAAACATCCATGTACCGGATGGCGGATGGCTGCTCGAATTTGAACTCTTCAGCCTGACGCGTTGAGGGACGCACATTCTGGAATTCGCCGAGCGCGTTCACCGCGGACGACGCCTGCGCGATGGGCGCATCTTCGTCTTCGTCCGCGGTCAGGTAGATGACATCACGGCTGACGTAGGGTTTGACGCGCACGCTTTCCAGGCCGAGACCGGCGATGCGCGCGGCGAGGGCTTCGTCGGTGATGTCGCCACGCTTGGCAATGGTTTCGTCAGTGGCAGGATCGACTACGTCGATGTCCAGCGTGCGACCAACGAGCGCCGCAGCCTCAACAGGACGCACCTCCTTGAGCACGCGACGATACGCGGTTTCGATAAAGCCATAATCGTTGACGCGACCATAAGAAGCGAGCGAGCCCATCAGCCCAATGTTCGGGCCTTCGGGCGTCTCAATGGGACAGATGCGGCCATAGTGCGAGAAGTGAACATCGCGCACGTCGAAACCGGCGCGTTCGCGGCGCAAACCGCCTGGCCCCAGCGCGCTGAGGCGGCGCTTGTGCGTCAGCTCGGCGAGTGGGTTGGTCTGATCCATAAACTGGCTGAGCTGGCTGCCGCCGAAAAATTCACGGGTGGCGGCCACCACCGGCCGGATGTTGATGAGGCTGAGCGGCGTGACCTGGTCGGGGTCGCGAATCGACATGCGTTCGCGTACGACGCGTTCCATGCGCAACAGACCGATGCGCAACTGATTCTGGATCAACTCGCCGACAGTCTTGACCCGGCGGTTGCCGAGATGGTCGATGTCGTCCGGCCGGCCTTCGCCATTGTTGATCTGGATGATGCGCTTGATCACGGCGATGAGATCATCAGTCGTGAGAATGCGCGCGCGTCCGTCTGTTTCGCGAATATCCAGCCCCAGGCGCCGGTTAAGTTTGTAGCGTCCGACCTTGCCCAAGTCATAGCGCCGCGCCGAGAAGAAGAGATTCTGGACAAAGTTGCGTGCGTTGTCGAGCGTGGGCGGATCGCCCGGGCGCAGCTTCTTATAAAACTCCAGCAACGCGTCGTTGACGCCCTTTTCCGAGTCGGTGGTGGGGTTGCTGGTGGTGTCGCGCTCGACGGTCGACTCAATATAAGGATGATCGACATTGGTGTCGACATCGGTGAAGAGCGCCCGAATTTCATCATCCGTGCCAAAGCCGATGGCGCGCAGCAACAGTGTGACCGGCAATTTGCGCTTGCGGTCAACCTTGACGCTGACGATATCACGCTTGCTGGTCTCAAACTCGAGCCAGGCGCCCCGGCTAGGAATAAGCTTAGCGCCGGCCAGGTTGCGGCCGGTGGTGCGGTCGGGTTCGGCGGTGAAATAGACGCCCGGCGAACGAATCAACTGACTCACAACCACGCGCTCGCTGCCGTTGATGATAAAGGTCGCGGCCTCGGTCATCAGCGGGAAATCGCCCATAAAGACTTCTTGTTCGCTGACCTCGCCCGTGTCTTTATTGACCAGGCGTACTTTCACCCACAAAGGGGCGGAAAACGTAATGTCGCGCTCTCGGCATTCATCTTCAGGGTATTTAGGTTCACCAAAGTAGAAATCGCCGAGATGAAGTTCCAAGTTTTTGTTAAAGCTGACAATCGGTGAAATTTCGGCAAATAGCTCCTCAAGCCCCTCAGTCTTGAAACATTCAAAACTGCGGAGTTGCACCTCGGTCAGGCGCGGCAAATCGAGGACGGTTGGCGTCCGCGCATAGCTTTTACGTCGAATACGCGCGCCTTGGGTGGACATACCGGTTCCGTTTGCGGGTTGGCTCATGTAATCCAGCTCCTTGATTGGCCTAAAAATGGCAATAAGACACCTGAGCAGAAAGTGCCCAGCTTCCGCATCGCTGCGAGCTATCGACTTTCTACATCTCGGTGTCTTTAACTTGACACAACTGTTTCAGACGTATATCGGTTGTACAAAATAAAAAATCAGGTGATAAATGGAGCGGAGACCAAAAACACTTTCTTCCCAGCCCATTATCCACCTGAACTCCTGCCTGCAAAATTTAATAATCTCGACAATCCGACCGACATCATGTCGAACGTCGTAACCGTGAAGATTACCGGATAGAGCGCAAGCTGTCAAATTGCAGACGCTCAAAAAACACACAAATCCTATTCGCGCGTAACAGAGAGGATTCTACTCGCATCCAGCGCTTGAAACTGTAGCCCGTATTACGATTTTCTGGAGACTTTCCATCATAAGCGCGCCGATTGCCATCCATCTCCAACACACTCACACAGCACATTAACACAGTGGAGAAAACCCGCAAGTGCAACTTGGTTTATCCCAAGTTTCCAAAATCAATTTCAAAACTCATTCAATTTGCCACTAGACAAGCTTGGGTTTTTGCTCTATAATGTGGGTCGAAATGGGTCGATGTGGGAGAAAATATCACCAATCGCCCTATCGATGGCGGAAAAGTGGGAGAGATTCCACCATGACCGCCAGTTGGGATATGCGAGTTGCCTGTTGTTCGGGGTGTTTACTATGTAATGAGTGGTGCGTAGTGTGTTCATACCTGCCGCACCAGGTATGAATCTACGCATTGCGCATCATTCATTACGGCCCGAAATGGCTTCTCTGTGACGAACAGTGATGAGCAAGTCAATGAGCAGCAGGTTCTCAATACAACGGCGCAATCGACATGTTTCTTGGCGAGTATACACATTCACTAGATTCCAAAGGGCGTTTGACCATTCCCGCAAAATTTCGGAATGAACTCGCGCTTGGCATGGTGGTGACTCGCAATCCAGTAGATAATTGCTTGCTACTTTTCCCACAAGATGAATGGGATCGCCTGGCGGATAAAGTGAGCGCATTGCCATTGACTGACGCGCGCTCCGCCGCGTTTCGCCGTGTGTTCTTTAGCGCGGCTGAGGATCTTCAGCCCGATGGACAAGGGCGAATTTTGCTGAGCCAACGTCTGCGCGACTACGCAAAGATCGGAAGTGACGTAGTCGTGGCAGGCATGAATAAATTCGTCGAGTTGTGGCATCCCGCTTCGTGGGAGGAAAAGGTAGTCGGCGAAATCACCAGCGCTGACTTTTCGAGCGATTTCTTTAGCACCTTAAGCCTATAAAATGGGAGATCGCCTGCCCATTGCCGCAGACCCGGCCGACGCACACCACACACCAGTGCTGTTGTCCCAGGTGCTCAACGGACTTGCTGTCCGGCCCGGCGCCTGGATGATCGACTGCACCACAGGCGGCGGCGGCCACACCGAAGCTCTGTTGATCAGATCGGCGCCTGACGGTCGTGTGTTAGGAATAGATGCGGACCCCGCAGCTATCCGGCGCGTCTCAATGCGTTTGGCCGACCCCGTCGCTTCCCGGCGTCTCGTCCTCCATCATGGGGATTTCGCTCACCTGGAGGAGACGGCGTCAGCCCACGCATTTGCCCCAGTTGACGGCGTTCTGTTGGATCTCGGGGTGAGCAGTTTCCAGTTGCAGACATCGGAGCGTGGCTTTTCATTTTCGCAACCTGGCCCGCTGGATATGCGCTTCGATCCTGCCCAGCCGTTGAGCGCCGCCGATATCGTCAATGATTGGGAGGAGCGCGACCTGGCAGACATTATCTTTCGCTACGGCGAAGAGCCGCAAAGCCGGCGCATTGCACACTATTTGGTGAAGCAACGCCCCTTTGCTACGACTGCGCAGTTAGCAGAAGCGATCGAGCAGGCGATTGGTGGGCGACGGGGCAGTCGTCTGCACCCGGCGACTCGCACCTTTCAGGCGCTGCGCATCGTCGTCAATCAGGAACTGGCGCAGATCGAAGGCGTTCTGCCCCAGGCGTTGAACTTGTTAAAACCCGGTGGGCGACTGGCTGTGATCAGCTTTCACAGCCTTGAAGATCGCATCGTCAAGCATTGGATGCAAAACGAGGCGCGCACTTACATTCCTGACCCAACCCGGCTGCACGGCGGATACGACCGGCAGCCAACCCTGCGGATTCTCACCAAGAAACCTATCGTCCCTAACGAGGACGAGGTGAGCCGCAACCCACGCAGTCGCTCGGCCAAGCTCCGAGTTGCCGAGAAGCTGCCACCAAATCTAGTGTGAAGCGTAATGTGTGACAAGTGAGCTACTGGCCCTCCCTCACACCATACATTGCGAATCACTAAATTCGGAGGCTCTTCGCAGTCTTCCGTAGTGTAGGGGCGACGCATGCGTCGCCCCTACTACAATCTGGTAAGTTCACATTACAAATGATCCATTGGGGTAGTCATGCTACAGCGCGGCAGTCTGCCAACGTCTGTCACAACCGAGATTACTGGCTCCATCCAGCAGACCTTCAGCCGACGCCGGCTGGAGATCGTGCAAGAAATGCTGTGGCTGCCGGAAACCTATCAGCAATACTTGTTGCTGCTGATCGGCGTGTTGGCAATTGGCGCAGGGCTGCTGGTGCACGTCTGGCTGAACGTTCAGATCGCGCAAGAGCAGCTTCTGGTCAGCGAGCTTACCGCGCAACGCCAACAGATTGAGCGCGAGAACAGCGAAGTCATCTTTGCGATTGCAAACAGTTCCACCTTGGATCGGGTCGAGGAAGCTGCGCTTCAGCAAGGGTTCCGCCCAGCCACCGACCGCGTCTATGTGCGCCGCGATGCAGTGGCGAGTGACATGGCGTCGAGTATAACGGACGCCCCACCGACCTCATGGCCCGCTGCCATACAGCCGCCTGGGCGCCCGGCCAGGGATGCCGGCCCTGAACAGGGCTTCATCGACGCGGTGGGGCGCGGGTTGGGGGCAGCCGGGGCGTGGGTGCAGCAAACGACAGCGCAGGCAGTCGGCGGGTTTGCTACAGGATTTACGGAGCGTTGGATGCCATGACTGCGGCGGTTCCAGAAGCCTCTCGGTCTGCAGCGCCGCAGGCGATGAGCGAACAACATACGATGCCCACTGAAACCATCCAGAAGCGTGAATTGTGGCGCTTCTGGATGATTATCTTTGGGTTTGGGGTTATAACAGCGCTGGTGGCATTGGCGCTTTTTGTGCATCAGGTGCTTCAGTTTGGCGAGAGTCGGGCTGCCGGGCTGCCGCATCAGGCTGAGTCGCCGCGCGGGTCGATCGTCGATCGCAATGGCGTGCTATTGGCTGCCGACCGTTATTTTTATGAGGTCTCGACCACGCCAATTTATTTCGAAAACGACGAGGAGCGCCGCCAGGTCGCTGACTCGCTCGAAGAGTTGGCCGGGATCCCCGCAACGGATACCTACGATCTGCTCCGCAGCTATTCCGATCGGCTCTATCTGCGCCTGGCGCCGGCGATCAGCCTGGAAGCCGGCCATCGTATCTTGGATGAACGAAACCGGTTGACCAAGGCGCCCGGACTCCATCCGCTGCTCTACATCACACTGACGCCGGCGCCGCAGCGCTATTATCCAGAGAAGCAAGTGGGCGCCCACTTGCTGGGCATCATGGCGATGTTGGAAAACGCGACATGGCTACGGGGCGTGTATGGCGTGGAAGGCTTTTACGAGTCCTACTTGCGGGAACGCAGCGGCGTCGGCTTGACCAGCAAGACGACCGAACCTTTTACGGCGCTGCCAGCAAATGTGCGCCGCTTTCTGCCCTCGGTGGCGGGCCGCGACCTGATCCTGACGATCGACCGCAACGTCCAATGGATCGCCGAAGAAGAACTTGCGCGGGCGCTGGATCTGTACAAGGCAAAAGCCGGCACCATCATCGTGATGGAGCCGAGCACGGGCGAGGTGCTGGCGATGGCGAATGCGCCCACCTTTGATCCGAATGCATTTGGCGAATCGGATCCGGCTTCGCTCCAGAATCCCGCGGTCAGTGCTCAGTATGAACCTGGCTCCGTTTTCAAGATCATCACCGCAGCCGCGGCATTGGACAGCGGCGTCGTCACCCCGACTCAGAAGCTGACCGACACCGGTTCGATCGCGGTGGGTCAGCGCGTGATCCTGAACAGTGACCGCGCCGGGCATGGCGAGGTGGATATGACCGAGGCGCTGGCGCGCTCGCTCAATGTCATCACCGCGCAGTGGTCGCTGCTGATGGGGCAACGCCAGTTCTATCAGTACATCGAGCGCTTTGGTTTTGGCAAAGTGACGGAGATCGACCTGGCCGGCGAGGTCTATGGGTTGACCAAGAAACCAGGCACGCTCGACTGGAGCCTTTCCGACCTGGGCACCAATAGCTTCGGGCAAGGGTTGGCCGTCACGCCGATTCAGATGGCGAATGCGGTTGCTTCGATTGCCAACGGCGGCAAATTGATGCGCCCGTATGTCGTCAAAGCCCGTGTGTTGGATGGCAAGGTGCAGCAGACAGAGCCAACTGTGCTTGGGGTGACAGTGCGCCCAGAGATCGCCAAAGAAATGACCGATATTCTTGTAAAAGTAGTGGAAGAAGGGAACCAGGCAGCCGGGGTGTCTGGCTACAGGATTGCCGGCAAGAGCGGCACCGCGCAAATCCCGACCAAGGAAGGTTACACCGAAGATGACACCATCGTGACTTTTGTGGGGTACGCCCCCGCCGATGACCCACGCTTTATCATCCTGGTCAAACTAGAACGCCCGGACCCGTCGATCAGCCGCTGGGCCGGTTATACAGCCGCGCCGACCTTTGCCCAGGTGGCGCGCCGTCTCTTCTATTATTTCAACATCCCGCCAGACGAGGTGCGTCTGGGATCAAACAACGCAGAGTAGAGTTGATATTTTGGCCGAACGACCTTATCCATCCACCTCGATCACGCAGCACACGCTGTGGACGGCGCTGACTGGCGAAATCCCGCCGATCGAGCTGCCGCCACTCCCGATCGCCCATGCCGCGTTGGACAGCCGTGATATCCGCCGTGGAGATTTGTTTGTCGCGCTCGTGGGGCAAAACACGGACGGCCACGCTTACGTAGGCGCGGTGTTGGACAACAACGCCCAGGCTGTGATCATCGAAGAGCGGGGCCGTGAAACCGCACACGCCGCAGGCGCGGCAATTGTCGACTGCACGCGCGGACGCTGGGCGATCCACGCGACGCTGCCCGCATCCTACCAGCCGGGCGCGCCGATCGCTTACGTGGTGGATGACAGTGTGCGGGCCATACAGAAGGTTGGCGCGTTTCAACGGCTCCACAGGACTAATCCAGCGCTGCGCGTGGTCGGCGTCACCGGCAGCGTGGGCAAGACCAGCACCAAAGAACTCACGGCGAGCGTGTTGCGGCAGCGCTACACAACCCACGCCTCGCCTGGCAATCTCAACAGCGAGCAGGGTCTGCCGCTAGCGCTGATGGGGCTGGATGTGACGCACACACGCGCTGTGCTTGAGATGGGTATGTATGGCGTAGGAGAGATCGAACGTCTCTGTCAACTGGCGCGACCACAGATCGGCATTGTGACCAACGTGGGGCCAGTGCATCTCAGCCGGCTCGGGACGATTGAGCGCATCGCGCAAGCCAAGTCAGAACTCGTGCGCGCGCTGCCCGCCGCGGAGCACGGCGGCGTCGCCATCCTCAACTGGGACGATGAACGGGTGCGCGCCATGGCGGAAATGACCCAGGCGCGCCTCTTTCGCTATGGCCTGACGGACGAGGCCGATCTGTGGGCGGATGAAATTGAAGGGATGGGGATGGAAGGCACCCGTTTCCGCTTCCACTATCGGCGCCCAGATACGGCGCGAGTCGAATCGTTGCACATCAAAGCACCGCTGTTAGGCCGTCACAGCGTACACACTGCTCTGTGCGCCGCGGCCGCCGGTCTGGTGGATGGCCTGGACTGGAACGAGATCATCGCCGGTTTACAGACGCTGGCCGGACAGTTGCGGCTGGTTGCTGTGCGCGGCATCAATGACAGCACCTTGATCGACGACACCTACAACGCCAGCCCGACCAGTACGATTGCGGCGTTGAATTTGATAGCCGATATTCAGCCCGTAGGCGCCGGTCGCCGTGTCGCGGTCCTGGGCGATATGCTCGAATTGGGCAGCTACGAGACCGAGGGGCATCAAATTGTGGGACGACGCAGCGCCGATATCGTCGATGTCCTCGTCACGGTCGGACAGTTGGGCGCCAGCATCGGCGCAGAAGCACGCGAGGCAGGCTTCGCCGCGGAAAATTTGCACATCCTGCCCACGCATCACGACGCCATCGATCTGCTGCGCCAGGTCATTCAGGCCGGCGACCTGGTATTGGTGAAAGGCAGCCGCGCGGTTGGGATGGATGTCATCGTCGCCGAAATCACCGCCAGCGCGACCAGCGCCGGCCCCAGCCGCGCCAGTTCTGCCAGCGCCACAGAGTTGACCAGCACGACGGGTTTTACCAGCACCACAGGGGAGCCGGTCGATGGATAATCCGTTAGAACCGAGAATGGCCTATGCGTTGGCGTTGGGGGCGGTGAGCTTCTTCTTTGCCGTAGTCTGGGGGCGCCCGTTGATCGGTTTTCTGCGCCGCAAGGGAGTGGGCAAGCAGATTCGCATCGATCTGCCGGGCAGCCATCAGCTCAAGACCGGCACGCCGACGATGGGCGGGTTTCTCTTCGTAGCGCCGGTGCTGGTGATCTTTGGCTTGCTGAACATCGTCAACCTGTTGGGCATGGACGCCACCGGACAAAGCACGCTGTTGCTCTTCTTCTGTCTAGGCTCGCACGCCATTCTCGGCGCCGTCGATGACTGGCAGGGCATCAAAGGAATCCACGGCCGCGGGGAAGGCATGAGTCCGCGCATGAAGAGCGCGTTCCAGATTGCCTTTGCCACCTTTATCGGGGTGGTGCTCTATTATGGGCCGCCGCACTGGGATTACGTAGGCGTGCCCGGCTTTGTCAATTTTTTTCAGGTTGGGCCGCTGATCATCCCGGCGACGATTATTATCTTGTATTTGACCAGCAACGCGGTCAACTTCACCGATGGACTGGACAGTCTCGCGGGCAGCGCCAGTCTGGTCTCGTTTGCCTGCTACGGCACCATCGCCTATTTGCAGGATCAGGTCTACCTGGCGACCTTTTGTTTTACACTGACGGGCGCCATCATGGGCTTTCTCTGGTACAACGCCTACCCGGCGCAACTGATCATGGGAGACACCGGTAGCCTGTCGCTGGGCGCCACCCTGGGGTTGGTTTCGATCATGACCGGACAATGGCTGCTGTTGCCGGTGATCGGTCTGGTCTTCGCCGCCCAGGCACTGAGCGTCATGATCCAGATGAGCTATTTCAAGCTGACCAAACGTCTGTACGGGCAGGGGCGCCGCGTCTTCAAGATGGCGCCGCTCCACCACCATTTCGAGTTGCTCGGCTGGAGCGAAATGCAAGTCAAGGAGCGTTTTTTCATCGCATCGGTATTGGCCGGCATGTTGGGCGTCGCGTTAGCGTTGATCTGATGCGAGCTATTGGATAACGAGCTATTGGATAACAGGATGACGGACTTTCGCGGACAGCGCATCGTAATTCTAGGATTGGCCCGGCAGGGGTCTGCTCTGGCGCGCTTTTTTACCCGCGCCGGCGCCCAGGTGACGATCAGCGACGCGGCCTCGGAGGAAAAACTGGCGGCGGACATCGCACGGCTGGGCGATCTGCCGGTCAAGCTGGTGTTGGGCGGCCACCCGCCGGAACTGCTCGACGCGTGCGATCTGCTCTGCCTGAGCGGCGGCGTGCCGGCTCAGCTTGGCATCGTGCAAGAAGCCATCCGTCGCGGCATCCCGCTGAGCAACGATAGCCTGCTGACCCTGCAACTAGCACGCCAGCGTGAGCTTGGCCCGATCGTGGCCATCACCGGCAGCAGCGGCAAAACCACCACGACGACGCTCGTGGGCAAGATGCTGGGGGCAAGCGGCCAGTGCGTCCACGTCGGCGGCAACATCGGCGCGCCGCTGATCGACCGCCTGGACGCCATCGCGCCGGGCGACTGCATCGTGCTGGAATTGAGCAGCTTCCAGTTAGAACTGTTCGACCCGCGCTGGGCGTGGGGCGAACTTCAAGGCATCGGCCCGGACGTGGCCGCCATTTTGAACATCACGCCCAACCACCTGGATCGGCATGCCGACATGACCGCGTATGCGGCGGCGAAATTCAACCTGCTGCGCTGTCTGCCCGACGCCGCCGCCATCGTTTTGAGCGCCGAAGACGCAGTCACCCGGCGCGTGGCGAGCGACGCGTGGCGAAGCAGCGATCCATCATTGCCAGCGACGTGGGCGCCCGCCTCACTGGACGCCCTGTTGGCAGAGGTGGAGACGCTTGTAGCCGGACGGCATGCGCCGCTCGCCCTCTTTCATCGCTCGCAACCGGTCAGCAACGGCGCCTGGGGTGCGGCAGCATGGCTCTACTACCAGGGACAGCCGATCTGCCGCGACGACGAACTGCGCCTGCGCGGCGAGCATAATATCAGCAATGTTCTGGCCGCGGCGGCGATCAGCGGCGCGGTCGGCGCCACGGTAGAGGGCATGGCAACGGTGGCGCGCACCTTTGCCGGCGTGCCGCACCGCCTGGAAATTGTGGCGGAGGCCAATGGCGTCGTGTGGGTCAATGACAGCATCGCGACCTCGCCCGAACGCGCCGTTGCCGGTCTACGCAGCTTCAGCGCCCTCGACCAGACGTTGATCTTGCTGGCCGGTGGCAAAGACAAACATCTGCCCTGGGAAACCTTCGCCGACGAGGTGTTGGCGCGCGTCGATTTTCTGATCGGCTTTGGCGACGCGGGCGGGATGATCGTGCGCAAAGTGCAGGAGCGGGCCGCGTTTCGCCAACAGCCTGCGCCGAGCACTGCGATCGTACACCGGCTGGATGAAGCGGTCGAGTTAGCGGCGCGCGCGGCAGCGCCAGGGAAGGCGGTCGTGCTGCTTTCGCCAGGCGGCGCCAGCTACGACGCCTATCGCGACTTCGAGCAGCGTGGCGAACATTTCCGCCGGCTGGCGTGCAAAGCGCCGGGAGGGGCGACATGACGAAGACAGCGCGAGCCTCAAAACCCAAGGGAAGCTACGACTGGGCCTTGCTTTCGGTGGTCACCATTCTTCTTATGCTGGGCGTGGTCATGGTCTTTAGCGCCAGCTACCCGCGCGGCATGGAAGGGTTCGACAATCCGTATTATTTTGTGATCCGCCAGTTGATCTGGCTGGCGATCGGCATCAGCGGGCTGATCGTGACCGCACGCATCCCTTACACCTTCTGGGATCGGTGGAGCATCCCACTCATGGGCATTGCGTTGCTGTCATTGCTGGCGGTCGTCCTGTTTGGCGCCGAACGCTTTGGCGCCACGCGCACCTACTATCAAGGCAGCATCCAGCCGAGCGAGCCGGCTAAGATCGTCATCATCATCTACGTGAGCGCCTGGCTCACCAGCAAAGGCCGCCGCATTCGCGATGCGCGCGCCGGACTGCTGCCCTTTGGCGTGCTGATGGGGGTCGTGGCGGTGTTGATCGTCCTGCAGCCGGAAATCAGCACGGCAATTCTGATTGTGGCGACCGCCGCGGTCATGCTCTTTGTCGCGGGGGCAGACTTGAAGCAATTGGCCGCGGTGGGCATAGTGGCGACTGCCACCTTCTTTCTCGTCATCAGCTACAGCAGCTACGCCGCAGACCGCATCCAACGTTACCTGGACTCGGTGGGGAACCCCGTTGCCAGCGACGAATGGCAGGTCAGCCAGGGCGTCCAGGCATTGATGCGCGGCGGTCTTTTCGGGCGCGGCCTGGGCAACGGACTGGCGCAACAGACCGGCTATCTGCCCGTCAGTTGGAGCGATAACATTTACGGCGTCATCGGTGAGGAGCTTGGTCTGCTTGGCGCGCTCTTTGTGATTCTGCTTTTTGCCTTGCTCGCCTATCGCGGGCTGCGGATCGCGCTGCGCGCGCCCGACAATTTCGGCATGTTGTTGGCAACCGGCATCACCACGATCCTGGTCTTGCAAACGCTGCTCAATATGGCGGTGATCGTGGCGGTATCGCCGCCGACCGGGGTGACGCTGCCCTTCGTCAGCTATGGCGGCAGTTCGCTGGTGGCATCGCTGATCGGGATCGGCGTGCTGCTCAGCATCAGCCGCTTTAGCATCGAAACTGCGCCGCGCGCGGCGCAGCCAGGAAGGTATTCGTATGAACGTGTTGATCTCGGGCGGGGGAACGGGCGGTCACGTGTATCCCGCCCTGGCCGTCGTAGCGCAGCTCGCGCCGGCAACTACCAGGCGACCACGCCCCGCCCGCCCAGCGTCGGCGATGGCCGCGTCCGGCGCGGCGGCAAGCGCGGCTGAGCCGGTGCAAACAGAGGTGCGCACGCTGTGGGTCGGCAGCCGCGGCGGTATGGAAAAGGCATTGGTCGAACGCGCCGGTATCCCGTTTACGGGGATCAGCACAGGCCAATTGCGGGTGGCGAATCCGGTCAAAGTGGTGCGCAACCTGGGCCGCATGGCGGCCGGTGTGCGTCAGAGCCTGGCGATTGTGGACGATTTTCGCCCTGACGTCTGTTTTGTAACGGGTGGCTATGTGTGTGGGCCGGTGGTCACGGCCTGTGCGCTGCGTAAACTTCCGGTGCTCATTTATTTGCCGGACATGTCGCCAGGCTATGCCATTCGGATGCTGAGTAAGCTGGCCACGCGCGTGGCGGTGAGCTTCCCGGAGGTGGCGCACTGGTTCGGTGGAGAAGCGCCCGCCGGCAAAGCCGTCGTGACTGGCTATCCGGTGCGGGCGGAAGTGGTGACAGCGGCGGCGGATCGGCAGGCAGCGCGACGACAACTGGCCGCAGAGATGGGCGCCTCCTTCGACGAAACGGACGGAGCGCAAATGCCGCTGCTGCTGGTCTGGGGCGGGTCGAGCGGCGCGCGCGTGATCAACCAGGCAACCTGGGACGCGCTGCCGGCGCTGCTGCCGCTGGCGCAGATCGTGCACGTCGTCGGTGTGCGCGACTGGCCGTTGTACGAGGCGTGGGCGGCCGCGCATCCGCTGCCAGACGCGCTGCATCATCGTTATCATGCCGCGGCCTATCTGCACGAAGCAATGCCGCTGGCGCTGGCCGCCGCCGATCTGACGGTGGCGCGGGCGGGCGCCAGCACGCTGGGCGAATTCCCGGTGAGCAGGCTGCCGTCGGTGCTGGCGCCGCTGCACAGCGTCAACCAGGCGGACAACGCGCAGGCGCTGGCAAGCCGCGGCGCCGCGGTGGTCGTCGAAGACAGCGACCTGCCGACGCACTTAGCGCCGACCGTAGCCAGCCTGCTTGGCAATGCGGCGCAGCGTCAGGCGATGGAGGCGGCGCTGGCGCAGATGGCGCAGCCGGACGCGGCGCTCCGCATCGCAGCAGAAATTGTGCAGTTGGCGCAAATTTAACGGAAATAGATGGCAGGATCGGCAGCACAACATGACGACCGAAACGCAAGTTCTGATCGCCTTTATCCTCTATCTGATCTTTTTTGGCTGGGTCGGTGCGCGGCGCGGCGTCTGGTCCGAGGCGGTGCTTTTGTTGGTGACGGTGGGCTTCTGGGTCTTGCTTCAGGAGCGCGGCACGATTATCGTGCGGCTCACCAACTTTGCCGGCAAATTTTTTGTGCTGGTAGGCTCCGGCGGCTTGAGCGGCAGCGCTGAAGATGCATTACAGGCAGTGCAAGCCGCGCCGAATGTGATCACCAATGACAATGAGGCCGGTTTTCTCTTTCTGGTGTGGGCGGTGATCGTGCTGATCACCTTTATCGTCGGCAGCGACAAGCGGTGGTCAAAATACAACAAAAACACGGGGCTGGCGATCGTGTTGGGGGTGATCAACGGCATTGTCTTTGCCGCGCTGCTGCTGCCGGTGCTGGGCAGAATCCTGGAAACGACGCCTGCGGTCGCGGTTGAGGATGCGCCGCTGAACGCTCTCTTTCTGCTTGTCAGTGGCTTGTGGGATTTGATCTATCGCACTTTTCAAAGTCTCTGGACATGGGTGCAGCCTGTGCCACCGAGCGTCTGGTTGCTCATTATCACCTTATTGTTAGTGCTGATCGCCTGGCCGATGCGCGGCGCCTCAAGCAAGAAGAAATAAACGATTATGGGGTCAATCGAAGTTCTTTTCTATACGGTCGTGCTGATTTTCGGTTTTATCGGCATGGTGCGCGGCTCCAATCGGGAGCTGGGCAATTCGATTATTCTCATGTACGTGGTGGCGATCCTGGGAATAGCAGACGAGCGAGGCTGGAGCGAGCGGAGTGCGCAGCAAATTTCGTTGATTTTTGGCGCCGACGTGGCGCGTATCAACGAAGCCGCCTTCATCTTGCTGGCGATCATCTTTATCGTGATCATCGTCGTCACGTATCAGGGAAAGACATTTGATTTCAGCAACAGCAAAGCCGACGGATGTCTGGGGCTTGCCAGCGGGTTTGCGATTGGCATTCTGAACGGCTATCTGATCGCCGGCACGTTGTGGTATTACGCCGATAAATACCAATATCCGTTCAATCTGCTCAGCGGGGCGCTGACCGCGACAGGTCAGGCAATGGTCGCTTTTTTGCCGGCGACGATTTTCCCCAATGCATTCTACTGGGCGATCCCGGCGACGATTTTGATGATCGTGCGGGTAATCCGCTGAAAATCACTTAGAGAAATACCGAGTAGAGGGATACGGAAATGTTGGAATCATGGGAGGCGCGGCTGGCAAATCAAGATGCAACCTTGCGCGTCCATTTGATCGGCATGGGCGGCGCCGGGTTGAGCGCGATCGCGGCCGTGTTGTTGGAGCTGGGCGTCCAGGTCAGCGGCAGCGACCGCCAGCCGAGCGCAGTCACCGAACGGCTGGCAACGCGCGGGGCGCAGGTAATGCTCGGCCAGCGCGCCGAAAATCTTACGGAATTGGCGCCCACGCAGCGTCCCGACGTCGTGTTGATCAGCAGCGCGGTCGACGTACACAATGCGGAGCGCCGCGCGGCTGAAGCGTTAGGGCTGCCTGTGGTGAAGCGCGATGTCTTCCTGCCGGCGCTGCTGGCCCACCGGCGTTTGATCGCTGTCGCCGGCACGCATGGCAAGACGACGACCACCGCCATGATCGTCCAGACGCTGCGCACGGGTGGCATCGACTGTGGCTATATCATCGGCTCCGATGTGCCGAACTTTGGCAGTGGCGCGGCGGGCAGCGCGCCCGAATTCGTGCTGGAAGCGGATGAGTATGACCGCATGTTCCTGGGCTTGAAACCTGAGATCGCTGTGCTTACCAATGTCGAATGGGATCACCCGGACTGCTACCCAACCCCGGCCAGTTTTCGGCGAGCCTTTATGCAATTCACCGAAACGGTCGAACGCGATGGATTGATCGTCGCCTGCACGGACGACGAAGGGGTGCGTCAGGTGTTGGCCTATGTACCGACGCGCGGGCCGCGCGCCATCACCTACGGCACGAATGAAGGCGCGGACCTGCGCGCCCTGGAGGTGCGTTCGCTGCCCGGCCTGGGCGTCCAGGCCGAACTTGTCTGGTGGAACGCGCCGCAGGGCCAGCTAGAGATCGCGGCGCCCGGCGTGCACAATGTGCGCAACGCATTGGCGGCGCTGGTGGTGGGCGTTTCCTGCGGCGTCGCGCTCGATGCCGCGCTGGCCGCCTTGCGCGATTATCGCGGGTCGGCGCGGCGCTTCGAGTGGAAAGGAGAAATAGGTGGCGTCATCGTCATCGATGACTACGCGCATCATCCGACCGAGATCGAGGCGACTTTGGCGGCCGCGCGGCGACGTTACCCGGAGCGACGCATCTGGGCGATCTTTCAGCCGCACACCTACAGCCGCACCAAACACATGCTCTACCGTATGGGGGAAAGCTTCGACGCCGCCGACCTGGTGATCGTCACTGACATTTACGCGGCGCGCGAGATGGACGACGGCAACGTGCACGCACGCGAGTTGGTCGCCGCCAGCACCCATCACGCCATCCGCTATATCGGCGCGCGGCAGGAGGTGGCCGCCTATCTCGGCGAACACACCGCGCCCGGCGACGTGGTGATCACGCTCGGCGCCGGCGATAGCTATCAGATCGGCGAGTGGCTGCTGGAACTGTTGGAGGCACGCGCGTGAGCCAGGCCCAACCGCTGTCAGCACCGCGTGAGGATAAGATGCGGACGCCTGTGCGGACGGCGCGGACGGAGCACGCCATCGACTGGCAAGCGCCGCTGCGTTTCGGCGTCACTGTCGCGCAAAAGGTCAGCCTGGCGCCGTACACGACGATGAAGGTGGGCGGCGCCGCGGAATACTTTGCCACAGTCAGCACGGTGGATCAGTTGATCCGCCTGGTGCGCTGGGCGCGTGCGGGGGCGCTGCCCTATTTCCTGCTTGGCGGCGGCAGCAACATTTTGATCAGCGACGCGGGCGTGCGCGGGTTGGTGATTTACAACCGCTGCCGCCAGGTGCGGGTCGATGCGGCGCCCTGTTGCGCCTTTCCACGCGATGACCGTCCGTTTGTCTTTGCCGAAAGTGGCGGCAGCATGGCCGGGCTGGCGCGGCGCATGGTGAGCGCCGGTCTCAGCGGGCTGGAGTGGGCGGTGAGTCTGCCTGGCACAGTGGGCGGCGCGGTCGTCAACAACGCTGGCGCCTACGGAGGCGCAGTGCAAGATAATTTGTATGACGCCATGATCCTGGGTGCGGATGGCGACATTGAGGAAGTCTTGGCCGAACAACTGGCCTACGCGTATCGAGCGAGCCGGTTGAAGCAGATTCCTGTCGAGACGGTCGCCGATGCGCCGGCGGCCGTGCACGCCGGCTTTGGCCCCGTGGTGCTGAGCGCCAATTTTCGGTTGACGCCGGGCGATGGCGAGGCGATCAAGACGCAGGCGGAACAAAACCTGCACCATCGCCGCCGCACCCAACCGGTCGAGCCGAGCCTGGGCAGCAGCTTTGTCAACCCGCCCGGCGATTATGCCGGCCGGCTGATCGAAGCGGCAGGACTGAAGGGCATCAGCATCGGCGGCGTGCAGGTGAGCCGGCGGCACGCGAACTTTCTGATCAACCCAGGCGGCGTCGGCGCTGCCACCGCCAGCGATGTCATGAAGTTGATCGCACATGTGCAGCGCGTGGTCGAGGAACGCTTTGGCGTATGGCTCACGCCAGAAGTGCAGTTTGTCGGCGATTGGGAGCGCTCATAGTGGCGCTTTGGCCTGAGATGCAGGCGGACGGGGACGTCCGCGCGCTGGTGAGGAACTAGGTGGAATGGTGCAACAACGGAGGCGGTATCGGGTGGGCGTGCTTTTTGGCGGGCGCAGCAGCGAACATGAAGTTTCGCTTGCCAGCGCCAAAAACGTCATGGAGGCGCTGCGCCAGGCGGGAAACGAGATCACATCGATCGGCATCTCAGCCGAGGGGCGCTGGCTGTCCCAGCCGGACGCATGGCTGCGCTTGACCGCGCAATCCCAGGGCGAGCCGCGCAACCCCGAGCAGGAGTCGCTTGCTGCGCGTTATCCGTCGCCCGTCCTGCGCGAATTGCTGGACGAACAACACTTGCCGCCGGTCGATGTCATCTTCCCGGTGTTGCACGGGCCTTACGGTGAGGACGGCACAGTGCAAGGTCTGTTGGAGATGGCGAATCTGCCCTACGTCGGGTCGGGCGTGTTGGGCAGCGCAGTGGCAATGGACAAAGACGTTGCACGCAAATTATTTGCCTGTCACGGGTTGCCGCAGGTGCGCTATCTGACCGTGCGGCGGCACACCTGGCGCCAGGCGCCGGAGGCGGAGATCGACCGCATTGAGGCGACGCTGCCTTATCCGCTCTTTGTCAAGCCCGCCAATCTGGGCAGCAGCGTCGGGGTCAGCAAAGCGCGCGACCGCCGTCAGTTGCAGGCGGCCATCGAACTGGCAACGCGCTACGACAGCAAGCTCCTGGTCGAGGCGGCCGTGCCTCATGCCCGCGAGATCGAGGTGAGCGTGCTGGGCAACGACGAACCGGAAGCCAGCGTCGCGGGTGAAATCATCCCGGCCAATGAATTCTACGACTACAACGCCAAGTACGAGAGCGCGGGCAGCCAGTTGCTGATCCCCGCCCGGCTTGACGAGGCTACCATGCAGCGGGTGCAGTCTCTTGCCGTACAGGCGTTTCAAGCGCTGGACTGTGCAGGGCTGGCGCGAGTCGATTTTTTGGTCGCTGGCGACAACGGCGGGATTTACTTGAATGAGGTCAACACCATGCCAGGCTTTACCCGCATCAGCATGTATCCCAAGCTATGGGAGGCGAGCGGGCTTGCCTATCCCGACCTGGTCCATCGGCTGCTTGAACTGGCGATTGAACGCTACGTCGAGCGTCAGGAAAACAGTACGGTGCGATGAGTTGCGAGGGGCGAGTTGCGAGGGGCGAGTTGCGAGGGATAGACGAGTCTCTTGAGTTGGGCGTAACAGCAGCAGAGTGATTATGGAAAGTTCATCAGCGCCAAAGCAGCAGAATACAAAGCACACGCCGGCGGCGCGTGCGGCCGCGGTGAGCGTCAAGTCGCACACTGCGGCCGCACGCAGCCGCATCAATCAGCGCCGGCGCCAGCAGATGAGGCGGCGCATGCACCACTTCGAGTCGTTGCTGCCCAGACTGCCCGGCGCCCGGCGCATCGAACTGCACAATCCACTGCCGCACGTGGCGTTGCGTCCGCTCTGGGGCGCGCTGCGTAGCCGCCTGCTGTGGATTGTAATCGTCGTCGTGGCTGCGGTGAGTGCTCTAGCAGCATGGACTTCTCTGGATGAGCGTTGGTATGTCTACCGGGAAGATGTGCATTTCAACGGGCTGAATTACCTCAACGCGGAGGATCTATGGGAAACCAGCGCCGTTGATGGGTGGCAGATCTTCTGGATCGACGGCGACGCGGTGCGCGAGCGCCTGCTGCAGAATCGTTATGTCGCCGATGCCCAGGTGCATATCACGACGCTCTTGACCAAAATGACCGTGGATGTCACCGAAGTGCGCCCGGTCGCTCTGTGGGAAACCGACGCCGGGCTGCGCTGGCTGCGCGACGATGGCATTGCGCTGGAGCCGCGGGGACAGACGCCGCCCGGCCTGCTGCTCATCCACGATCCGCCTGCCGACGCCACATTGGCCGGCGCGCCCAACGGTGCGGCGATCGACCCGGCGGTGCTGGCAAGCGCCCAGGCATTGGCCAGCCGGCTGCCCGGCGTGACGCCGTTGCGTTATAACGCGCTGGTCGGCTTGAATTTTCGGCTTCCTGACACCCCGTATTGGGTCTATTGGGGAGATGGTGATGAGATCGAGCGCAAGCTCGACAACATGGCGGCAGCCGAGACGCTGCTCAACGATGGCCGCGCAGAGGGATCCGTGATCGACGTGCGCTTCGAGCGACCGTACATCAAATAAGGTGTACTAAAAAGAGGATTAAACGAGAGGCCGTGCACGGTCTCTCATGTGAGATGGAGGGCGGCGGACGCAGGTGTAACGAAGGCGTCCGTCAGAATTGAGCTGATCGGCGGATGCGCCTCGCTCTTCGCCCCTCGCAACTGATTAGGAGTAGTTTTATGCAGGAATTTGTCTCAGCCATCGATATTGGAACGACGAAAATTTGCGTGCTGACCGCACAGGTGGGCCACGATGGACTGGGCAAGCTTTCGTTGCGCTTGCTTGGTGCAGGTGTGGCGCCCAGCCGGGGCATTCGCCGCGGCGTTGTGGTGGACGTGCCGGAAGCCACCGCTGCGGTGGGCGAGGCGATCGAAAAGTGCGAGCAGGAAGCTGGCCGGCAGATCCTCAGCGCCTACGTAGGCATTGCCGGCAGCCACATCGGCACGCGCAACAGCCGCGGGGTCAGCCCGGTCGACAAGCGCAGCGGCGTCACCGGCGCCGACATGCAGCGTGCGCTGGAAGGCGCGCGCGCCGTGGCTCTGCCCGAGAACCAGGAAGTCATCCACACCATCGCGCGGTCGTGGACAGTGGACGGCGCCACCGAGGTGCAGCAGCCGGTCGGCATGAGCGCCTATCGCCTGGAGGTCGATGCTCACATCGTCACCGGCAGCAGCACGGCCATCAACAACCTGGTGCAGTGCGTGGCCGCGCACGGCATCGACATCGACGAACTGGTGCTGGAACCCCTGGCCGCCAATGAGGCGGTGCTGCGCCCGGAAGAGCGGCGCATGGGCGTGGCCGTCGTGGACATGGGCGGTGGCACTTCCGACCTGGCCGTCTTTATCGACAATTCGCTCTGCAACACGATCATCCTCGACATGGGCGGCAATCATCTCACCAACGACGTGGCCGTGGCGCTGCGCTGTCCGTTCGAGACTGCGGAGGAGATCAAGCTGCGCTATGGAACGTTGCTGCCCGAACGCGTGGCGCCCGACGAAACCGTGTGGGCCAACGTCTTTGGCGAAAAGTCCGAACGCAGCTTCAGCCGACGTTTTATCTGCGACGTGCTGGAGGCGCGCGCCCAGGAGATGATGGAGATCATTGCAGGCAAACTGACGGAAAGTGGCTTTATCGACCGCCTGCCCGCCGGCATTGTGCTGACGGGTGGGTGCAGCCAGCTTCCCGGCTTTGCCGAACTGGGTCGTAGTGAGTTGAGCATGCCGGTGCGCGTCGGCGCAGCGCAGAGCGCGCTGCCAATCTCTGGGCTGACGCGCGCCTTGATGACCCCCGGCTATGCAACGTCGGTTGGCCTGTTGCTCTGGGGGCTGCACGAAGATGCACGCGCGGTGCATCGCCGTTTCGAGGCCGATCATGGCGGTTCGTCCAGCCAGAAATGGATGGGCGCCGCTGCAAAATGGCTCAAAACCCTGTTGCCGGACAGGGATTGAGATAAGCGTCCATCCAGAAATGGGGGGACGCCAAGCATCACAGTTTTAGTTCACAGTTGTAGTTCATTGCACCGTACCGTCAGCATCAATTGTATTCACCATCGAAGGAGTCGAAATCATGACCCGAAGCACCAAGGCACAACCGTCCTATGTCGACAACTTTGCGCAGATCAAGGTTGTCGGTGTGGGAGGCGGCGGTCAAAACGCCGTCAACCGCATGATCGATGAAGGCATCCAGGGCGTCGAATTTATTTCGGTCAACACGGATGCCCAGGCGCTGATGCTCTCCAGCGCGCCGCAGCGGCTGCGCATCGGCGAGAAAATTACCAAGGGGCTTGGCTCCGGCGGCAACCCGGAGATCGGCCTGCGCGCGGCCGATGAAAGCCGCGAAGAGCTGCGCCAGATGATCTCCGGCGCCGACATGGTCTTCGTCACGGCCGGCATGGGCGGTGGCACCGGCTCCGGGGCATCCTCTGTCGTGGCGCAGGTGGCGCGTGAAGAAGGCGCATTGACCATCGGCGTTGTCACGCGCCCCTTCACGTTTGAGGGGTCGCAGCGCCGGCGCAACGCTGAACAAGCCATCGAAGCATTGCAAAGCAGCGTCGATACGTTGATCACGATCCCCAACGACCGCCTGCTGCAGATTGCGGGCAAAACGGCCAGCGTGAAGCAGGCCTTCAGCATGGCGGACGACGTGCTGCGGCAAGGCATCCAGGGCATCAGCGAATTGATCACGATCCCAGGGTTGATCAACCTGGACTTCGCTGACGTCAAGACGATCATGCAGGACGGCGGCGCGGCGTTGATGGCGATCGGACGCGCCTCCGGCGAGAATCGCGCCCGCGAGGCCGCGGAGCGCGCCATCCACAGCGCCTTGCTGGATGTTTCCATCGAGGGCGCCCGTTCGATCATCTTCAACATCAAAGGCGGCGAGGACATGAGCCTCTTCGAGGTCAATGAAGCCGCCGAAGTAATCCGCGCCAACGCGCATCCTGAATGCAACATCATCTTTGGCGCAGTGATCGATCCGAACGCCACGGATGACATCCAGTTGACCGTGATCGCCACCGGCTTCGACCGCCCAAAGCCCAAGGATCAGTTCGACTTTGTTGGCAGCACGTTCAACGGCAACACGAACACCAGCCAAACTTCGCAGCGCAACGTTCGCGAGCCGGCGAAAGAGCCAGCGGCTGACTACCAGGTGCGCACGTTCCAGCGCGATGATCTCGATATTCCTGCCTTTTTGCGCCGCCAACGCACAACAAATAACGGTCGCTAATGATGTTCAGTAGGGATGTGGGAACGGAGGCAACCATCCGGCTTGCGCCGGGAAGCCTCTGTTCCCACCCCTTCCCGTTGCTGCCCCCCTCTTTCGTCCAATGGCCCGGCCCAGCCAATCCACCCTAGCATAGCGGCTCGCGCTCCTGCTGCGCTGACGCCTTGTTTGCAGCAAAGTGATTTATGTCGATGCCCCGCTTCGCCCCTCTTTGAATCATTTCCTACAGGCTTAAAATTTCGCGCCGTTCGAAAAAGATACACGTTCTCTCTGGTAGAACACGTGTACGCTATTTGCAGCGCGCGGGAAGGTATGCTATACTCTCCATCCTCAGACCCAATATGTTGTGGTCTGTTTCATCTTATGTACAATATATCGTAGGGACATTCGTATGCACTGCCCACACTGCGGCCATTCTGCTCATCGTGTGATCGACACTCGCGACACTGGGGATGCCATCCGCAGACGGCGGCAATGCGAGCAATGTGGGCAGCGATTCACCACCTACGAGCATGTAGCGGCCAACCTGCTGGTCATCAAAAGTGATGGCCGTCGTGAACCGTTTGACCGCCAAAAGATTTTATCCGGCATTCAGACTGCGGCCACCAAGCGGCCGATCAGCCGGGAAGCCATGGAGGCGATGGTCAACCAGATCATGGAGTCGTTGCAGGCGATCGGGCGCACCGAGGCGCCCAGCAAGTTGATCGGTGGCATGGTGCTCGACCAGCTTGCCCAGATCGACCAGGTTGCCTATATCCGGTTTGCCAGCGTCTACCTCGACATGAGCGACCTGGTTGAAGTGCGCACTGAGATCGACCGGCTGATGGGCCGGTCGAACAACACCCCCGAATCTGCCTAGCGTGCACAAGTGATAGTTCTACGTAACTTTAGCTGTATAAAATAGCTGTATGAAATAACGGACGCACACAACGTTTGCATCGTTGCAGGCGACGCGTGTGCTCACGGGGTGGCCGTCTGGGGAATTTCCCGTATTAGGAAATTTCACAGGCGCCGCCTTGGTACTCTATTGCCTTCGGGCCTCGACGTTCGATTGAAGGGTTTCAACCAGAGGAGATAGTGCATGTCCAACCACGCCTCCAGCCCAACGGCTGTTCAAGCAAGCGCACAGAATGAGCAAGCCCACACTGTTATGGAGACAGTCAAGGGTGAGCGACAACCAATCACTTGTCCGGCGTATGTCAGCGACGCCGCGATCAACCTCAGCGAGAACAGCATCAAAGTGCTGGAGAAGCGCTATCTGCGTCGCGATTTCGACGGCGCCTATCTGGAGACGCCTGCCGGCATGTTCTACCGCGTCGCCTATCATGTCGCCCAGGTCGAACGCGAACACGGCGGCGATGTTGAAGCGACCACCAAGGTATTCTATGACCTGCTCTCCGAGCGGCGCTTCTTTCCCAACAGCCCCACCTTCACGGGCGCGGGCACGCCGCTGGGCCAGCTTGCCGCCTGCTTTGTGCTGCCCATTGAGGACGACATGGGCAAAGAGAGCGACGGCATTTTCAGCACGCTGCGCGTCGCCGCGCTGATCCAGCAGACGGGCGGCGGCAACGGCTTCTCCTTCAGCCGCCTGCGCCCGAAGAACGACATCGTGCACACTTCGTCAGGTCGCGCTACTGGCCCGGTCGGCTTTCTACGCGTCTACGACCAGGCATTTGGCGAGATCGCCCAGGGCGGCAGCCGGCGCGGGGCCAACATGGGCGTGCTGCGCGTCGACCATCCCGACATCGAGGAATTTATTTCCTGCAAGGCGGACGAGGGCAAGATCGTCAACTTCAACATTTCCGTGGCGATCACCGATGAGTTCATGGTCGCGGTGCGCGATGACACGGATTTTGCCCTGCGCAACCCGCGCGATGGCAAGGTGTGGAAAACGATCCAGGCACGCGACCTTTTCGCCAAAATCATCAAGTACGCGCACCACAACGGCGAGCCCGGCGCGCTCTTTATCGACGCGGCCAACCGCTCCAACCCGGTGCCCCATCTCTACGATCTGGAGGCGACGAACCCCTGCTTTGTCGGCGAGACCCGGATCCCGACCGAGTTTGGCTTGCTGACCATCGCCGAATTGGCCGACCTGGAGCAGGGCGGCTTTATCGTCACCGACAATCGCGCCATGCCCGGCGGACAGGTCGGCGCCGGGCATGGCGTGGCCTTGCGCATGGCATCCCCGGCCTGGATGACGCGCCAACAGACGCCGGTCATGCGGCTGGTGACGCGCCAGGGTTACACGGTGACGGCCACGCCCGACCATCGTTTCCTGACGCCGCAGGGCTACGTGGCTTTGTGTGATCTGACGCCGGGCGCGCGTGTGCTTCTGCAGAGTGGCGAAGGCGCTTGGAGCCGCAACGATCAACTGCCGCAGGTCGAGCGCCTACAGGAACAGATGAAGCTCATGGCGCACGGCGGCAGCCATGCCACCGGCCACACCACGCAGCGCAGCGACTTTCAAAGCCGATACGCCAACCTGCCCACCCAGTGGAGCCATTCCCTGGGCATGGTGTTGGGTTGCCTGGTGGGAGATGGCTGGCTTTCCGAAGAGAGCAACAGCCCGGTTGGTTTCGCATTTTCCGAGGCGGAGTCTCTTGACCAAGTGCATGGCGCGCTCCAGGCATGGTTTGGCCCCGGGCACATCCACGTGCGCAACAAGGTCAGCCAACTGACCTATGGGCGGCTCCCCCTCAACTTTTTCTTGTCGCTGGGGGTGTCTCCGGCGCGGTCGCCACATAAGTGCGTTCCGTCCAGCTTGTGGCGCGCCCCGCGTACGGCGGTCGTTGGCTTTCTACAAGGTCTCTTCAGCGCCGATGGCACGGTGCAGGTCAGTGACGAAAAGCAGGATTGCAGCGTGCGCCTGGCCAGCAGTTCCCAGCGCCTGCTCGAGGAAGTCCAACTGCTCCTGAGCAACTTTGGCATCGTGGCGCGCCTTCAGCAGCGGCGCCAGGCTGGTGTGCGGTCAATGCCGGACGGTAAAGGCGGTGCTGGCCTGTACCCGCATCAGGCGCAATATGAGTTGATCATCGGCAAAGCCAATCGGGATCGCTTTGCCGAGAAAATCGGCTTCCTCCAGCACGAAAAACAGGCGGCGCTGGTGACCTTTATCAGCAACAAGCGTCGCGCCACCAATCGTGAGTTTTACGAAGACACCGTCGTCACGGTTGAAGCTGCCGGCGTCGCCGATGTCTATGACCTGACTCAGCCCGACACCCAAAGCCTGATCGCCAACGGCTTGATCGCACATAATTGTGGTGAGCAGTGGCTTGGCCCCTATGAAAATTGCTGTTTAGGATCAATCAATCTGGCGGGACACATCACAGCGGGCGTTGGCGGCGCGGCGGTGGTGGACTGGGCGCTGCTCGAACGGACGATCCGCGAAAGCACGAGCTTCCTCGACAATGTGGTCAGCGCCAATGCCTATGTGCCGGCGGTGCCAGAGGTGGCGGAGGCCGCGCACCGCGCCCGGCGCATTGGTCTGGGCATCATGGGGCTGGGCGACATGATGTACCGGCTCGGCATCCGTTACGGCAGCGAGGAGGGGCAGGAGTTTGCGGCGCAGATCATGGAGTTCGTGCGCTATCACGCCATGCAGCGCAGCGTCGAACTGGCCGCGGACCGCGGCGCGTTCCTGGCCTTTGCCGGCAGCATTTACGACAAGAATCGCACCAACGGCATGGCCTGGCAGCCGCCGCAGCCGAGGCGCCCCTTTGCACGCGATTGGCAGCGCCCCGCGCTGGATTGGAACGCGATCGTGAGCGGGATCGAAGAGCACGGCATCCGCAACGCGGCGCAGACGACCGTGGCGCCGACCGGCACGATTGCCACCGTCGTTGGCTGTGAGGGCTACGGCTGCGAGCCGGTCTTTGCGCTCGGCTACACGCGTCACTTCAAGGATGGCGATAAGAACGTCGAGCTGGCCTACACCAGCCCGCTCTTCGAGCAGGCGCTCGACGCCACCGACCTGAGCGAGTCTACCAAAGCGCGCATCAAGCAGCACGTAGCGACCTACGGCTCCTGCCAGACGCTGGATGAGCTGCCCGCTGCGCTACGCCACGCCTTTGTAGTGAGCGCCGACATTTCTGCAGAAGAGCATGTCCTGATGCAGGCAGCGATTCAGGCTTTCACAGACAATTCCATCAGCAAGACCTCCAATTTTCCTGAAGGCGCGACCGAAGAGGATGTCGCCAAGACCTATATGTTGGCGTGGGAGACTGGCTGCAAGGGGCTGACCGTCTACGTCACCGGCAGCCGTGAGCAGGTGGTGCTGGAGACCAAGGCGACGCGGCAGAAAAAAGAGGAGCTCACGGCGCCGCTGGCAGAGACGGGGAGCAACGGCCATTACGCCAATGGTCGCCAGTCCGTCGTAGAGGTTGCAGAAGGCGTCATCGACTTCAAGCACGCCATGGTCAAGCAGCCGCGGCCGGCCAAGCTGCACGGCGCCACCTATCGCAAGGAGACGCCGTTGGGCACGGCCTACATCACCGTCAACAGCGACGAGCGCAACGAGCCGTTCGAGGTCTTCATGAATGTTGGCAAAGCCGGCACCGAGGTGACCGCGGTCAGCGAGGCGATGGGGAGGCTGATCAGCCTGATCTTACGGATGCCGGGTGCGCTGCCGCCGTCGGAGCGCCTGCGCTGGGTGATGGACGAGATGGCGGGCATCGGCGGCGGGCGGCCGCTGGGCTTTGGCGCCAATCGCGTGCGCTCGCTGCCCGACGGCATCGCGCAGGTGCTAGCCGAGCATCTCAGCGAACTGCCGGCGGCCGAGGAAGCGCTGGCGGGAGAGCAGTTGGCGCTGCCCATCGCGGCCAAGCCGATCGGTGACATCTGTCCAGAGTGCGGCGAGGCCAGCTTCCTGAACGTGGAAGGCTGCCGCAAGTGCGCGGTGTGCGGCTATAGCGAGTGTTGAACTTCTCACCAACCAGTGCCAGCTGGCTGAGATTGGCTGGCACTGGATTGCATACAAAGAACATAGGTGCTATGATCCCTCCCCATGAATGAATCAACAAGTAACGTTTTGATCCAGGAACCTTCTGTCTATCAGCTTGAACTGCTTGAGCAGGAATTTGACATACAAGCAGCGCCCGACACATATCGTAATCAATTGATTCGCTTGCTTTCTGGTAACCTGGATTATCACGAATACGACACAAGCTACGCATCACATGACTTCCATGCATTTCCGGCGAAATTTCCGCCGCCGCTGCCCGAAACCTTCATTCGTGGCTTGACTGCGCCGGGCGACACGGTGCTCGATCCGATGATGGGGTCGGGCACCGCCATTGTGGAAGCGTTTCTTGGCGGACGCATGTGCATTGGAACGGACATCGACCCTCTCGCACTGTTGATCACGACGGTAAAGACGACGCCGCTTGACGTCGACTCATTGCGGGAGCATTTATACCGGATCATCGACGACGCAAATCGATGCTTAGAAAAGAACACGAATGAGGCGGCAGAAATTATAAGCGCAAGATGGGACAAGAAAACCAGAGAGTTTGTAGACTATTGGTTTGCGGCAGAAACCAGAAATGAACTGGCCGCCCTCCTCTTGGAGATAGAGAAAATTGAGGATACAGCGATTCAAGCATTCTTCACCCTTGCCTTTTCCGCTTGCATTATCACAAAGACGGGTGGAGTGTCGTTAGCCTTCGATCTTGCCCATACACGCCCCCATCGAGCCAAGGTGGCGTTCACGGTTTCTGGCCAAAAGATCCTTGGCGCAGAGTATGAAGGCGCCGAATCGGAGCGGATCAAGTTTCTCACTAAAAATCTGAGATCGGCCATTGTCGAGTTCCGCAAGCGCGCGCTCCAAAATATCCAAAGCATCAGTGAATTAACAGTGTCCGCTTATCCTGTCAGCTTACAACTTGCCGATGCGCAACGGTTGCCGGTGGAAACTTCAACCATCGATCTGATTGTCACCTCTCCACCTTACGCAGTCAATGCAATCGATTATATGCGGGCAAACAAGTTTTCGCTTGTCTGGCTAGGCTATGGACTGGAACAACTGGGCGAGACCCGGAAACTATGTATTGGCGGCGAATCGACCGCATCGTTTACATTTGAGATGCTGCCACCTAGAACCGCGGCAATTGTCGCCGCCATTTCCGCCAGCGACCCTAAGCGTGGGAAGGCTTTGGAGCGATATTATTCTGAGATGAAACGTATTCTCCGTGAGATGCAACGAGTCTTGAAACCCGATCGTGCGGCTGTCCTTGTCGTGGCAAGTTCAGAAATTCGGCAAATCGACACACAAACCCAAATCTGTCTGGCGGAAATCGGTGAAACCGTCGGCTTTGAGGTTCCGAAGATCGGCGTCCGTCGCCTCGATCGAAATCGCCGCATGATGCCTGCCGGGCATAAAGTCGATGAGGTGTCACAAATCCAGAAGCGTATGCACGAGGAGTTTGTGATTGGTTTTTACAAGCCAGTGTAGTCATCAAAACGCACAACATTGTGCATGCAACTCGTAAAGCAGGTGTAAAATGGTCGCCGAGATAGCTCGATTGCGGGCAGAGTATCACGCGTTTATCCGTGATAATATCATCCGCATCTCACCAAGTGGTGTGTTTGGCGACTATCCTAATTTTGCCGACGGAGGTAGCCGCACCAGCGTCAATGTGGTTTGGGGCATTTACAAGCGCCTGCCAGAGCAGGCACAGTTAGATGTCAGCTTGGTTTCAGGACAGGCCAGAGGCAGCTACTTCGAGAATGCAACGCGAGTATTTCTCCAGAGTTCTTTCGCTTTATTGGCGCATATTCGTCCTGGACGATGGCGCTACGAAACGAGCCGAAGCATTGCCTCGTTCGACCAGTATCGACATCTCGCCTATCTCAGTGAGGCGCTGAACCGCGACAAGGTGCTGAAGACAATGTTGGGGGCCAATAGCGACTACATCGTGACGCCTGATATTGTTGTGTCGCGTTTGCCCATAACAGACGAGGAGATCAACCAAAACACTACTGTACTGGACGACAGCCAGTCGGTTGCAGCCAATACCAGATTACGCACACAGAACAACCCTGATCGCCCCATTCTCCATGCCAGCATCTCCTGCAAATGGACCATTCGCAGTGATCGGACGCAAAACACCCGCACGGAAGCACTCAACCTCATTCGCAACCGCAAAGGCAACCTGCCCCATATCGTCGCGGTCACGGCGGAGCCACTGCCGACACGGATCGCCGCCATTGCATTGGGCACCGGCGATCTAGACTGTGTCTATCATTTTGCGCTCCCCGAGCTGCGCCAGAGTCTGATCGACCTCGAAAACGAAGATCAATTGGATATGCTCGATTTGATGGTTGGCGGAATGCGGTTGCGCGACATCAGCGACTTGCCGTTTGATCTTGCTGTTTGACGAATGGGTGCACGTCTTATCAGCGAAGAGCGATAACTTTTTCTGAGCCGTTGCGATGCGGCAAACCCAGATGGAATTGTCGAGCAGATAGCAGATACAAAAACGCCGTTGTCGAACTCGAAACAGACGTCAATCAACCGATCCAACCAAAGGAGAGACCCCTATGTCGCGCATGATTCCCTCGACGGCGGTGTTCGTGATCGCCGTCAGTCTGTTTGCTGCTCTGCTCTGCTTGTGCGTCGCGCCTGTGTTGGCGCAATCCACACCCGATGTCCCCGCTGCGCCTGAAGCGCCCGGCAGCATCGCCGGCGTCGTCACCGACGCTGGGGGAAGCGCTGCGCGGCAGTCTCCGCATTCTAGCGTAAGTTTTGCACAATCAGAGCCGGAATCACGAGAAAACTGCGAAAAATGAATGGTCGGCTTGAGCCAATTTCGAACGATACCAGCCGAATTTCGCAGCAAATGGCCCGAATCAGCTTGAATATGGCTGATCTTCCGGCCAGATCGCCGCAGTCAGGTGAATTCTGTCCCGGATCGGTGATTTTTGACGAACGATTCGAGATCTCGGCGTCATTTATGCCGATTCTCGGTCGAAACCGTCGCCACCGATCAGAATCAGCCATTCATTTTTGACGATTTTTTGGCAGATCGGCTTCAGTTGCACAAAAGTTACGCTAGGCACGGAAAAACCCACTTGGGCTTCTCCCCGTGGTGTACGCATCGACGGCAACGATGACGTCCCGGTTGAGCCGTCATGGCGCGACGGTGTTTACGACCCGGCAACCGGCTTCTATATGATTGGCGGTGTGCGCCCCGGTCGTTACAGGATTGAAATTGCTGGTTATCTGGGCAGCAATAGTTTCTAGATACTACGGGGCGACGCCTACGAGACGGCAACCGTCCTCACCGTAACGACTGGCGACATCCTGACCGGCCTCGATATCAACTTGGGTGAAGGAATGTTCGACGGCGCCATTACTGGACAGGTCACCAGCGGCGGCGCAGCGCTGCCGGGCATCAAAGTGTCATTTTTTCCACCCAGCATCGATCAGCCGGAATTTGTGCATGTTTTTACCGATGCGAACGGCCGCTACGCGTTTAATGGCTTGCAGCAAAACGGTTATCGCGTTGGCTTCAGCGACCCGGCGCAGATGTATGCCACAACCTATTACTCCAACAGCATCCACCTTGGTGTGGCTCAGGACATCTATATTCGGACAGACGAGCCAAGGACTGGGATCGATGCCAAACTAGAGCCAAGTGGCGTCATCCGCGGCAGTGTGCGGCTGGATAAAGATACACCGGCGGCGGGTTACACAGTTCGTATTTGGTACAACGCGCCGCATTATCAACAAAACTCACTAATGACCCAGGGCGCTAAAACCGATGATCAAGGCAATTATCAGGTGCAGGCGCTTCCAGCCGGCGTCTATCGTGTCTGCGCCAGCAATTCATCCTATGTTGGCACGCGATCTGGTTGTTACGGTGGGCCACTGCTTGTCCACGATCACCACCTGGCGCAGGACGTGACAGTGCGCGCCGGAGAGGAGAAGGCAGGCATCGACATCTATTTAGCGCAGACGCTGCCGGAGCGATCTTTCCTGCCGGTGGTGGCGCAACAACCGGGTAAAATCCCTGGACAAACTCTGCGCCTCCGCGTCAACGCTATTTTGTAGCCAGCTAGACGGCCAGCCACATCACCTGATACGGATCGAGCACGAGCGGGTCGTCGCCCAGCGCGACCTCGCGCGCGGCGATGAGTTCCTGGAAGCGATAGCCCAGGCCGTAGAGCCGCACGTCGTTGGCGGCGATCGGCTGGCTGTGTTCGGTGAAATTCGCCAGCACCAGCACACGCTCGCCCTGACGCCCGGTGCGCACGTAGGCAAAGATGTGATCGTTGCCCAGGTTGATCACCTTCATGTCGTTGCCGCCAAATGCCGGGGTCGCCTTGCGCAGCTCGATCAAATGGTGCAGTCCGCCGTAGATGCGCCCTTCGAGCGTGGACGAGTCGCTGCGCCGCGCCATCTGCGCCCAGTCGATGCGCGGGCGATGCACCCAGCGGCTGTCGCCGCTCTTGGCCGCATCTTCGACATAGCTGTAATCGTTCAGGATGCCGATCTCGTCGCCCAGATAAATCAGCGGAATGCCGCCAATGCTCAGGATGATGGCGTTGAGCAGCAAAATGCGCCGCACCGCCAAATCGATCTCCCCGGGATTGCCGGCGCGCACCGCGGCCTCCAGTCCGGCCAGCGACGCCTGCGCGCCAGAGATGCGGGCATCGCCGGTGCGTGGATTCTCCTGGAAAGGCAACCCGCGGCCAAAGCTGCCGGGAAAGCGCCCGGTGTAGAAGCTGTTGAGGAAACGGCGATGGTCGTAGCCGTTGATGCCGAGCGCGCCAGCGTCGCCGTCGTCGAAGGTCCAGCCGATGTCGTCGTGGCAGCGGATGTAGTTGACCCACGCGCAATCGTCCGGGATGGCGAAACGGTAGCCCACCGAGTGGCGTAACAGCCGCACCTCGCGCGTCGCCAGGCTGTTCCAGAGCAGCGCCATCAGCAGCGGGTTGTAGGAAAGCTGACACTCCTGCGTGCTGATGTAGCGCGCCACCTCGTCGGGATGCACGATCGCCTCAGATTTGAAGAGCAGGCCGGGCGCAGCGATGCGCAATACCGCGTTGAAGGCGCGCACCAGCGTATGCGCCTTGGGCAGATTCTCGCAGTTTGTGCCCAGCTCCTTCCAGGTGAAGGCCAGCGCATCCAGCCGCAGCACCTCGGCGCCGGCGTTCGCCAGAAAAAGCATCTCCGCGGCCATGTCACGGAAAACTTCAGGGTTGCGATAGTTCAGATCCCACTGAAAAGAGTTGAAAGTTGTCCACACCCAGCGCTGCATGTCGGGGCGGAAGGTAAAGCTGCCGGCATGTTGTTCGGGGAAAATCTCACGCAGCGTGCGGTCGTAGGCATCGGGCAGCGTGCGGTCGGGAAAGATGAAATAATAATCGGCGTGATCTTCATCACCGGCCTGCGCGGCCAGCGCCCAGCGGTGTTCATCCGACGTGTGGTTGAAGACAAAATCCAGCACCAGGCTGATGCCACATGCGCGCAAATCGGTCGCCAGCGCGCGCAGATCGTCCATGACGCCGAGCCGCGCATCCACCTCGCGATAATCGCTGACCGCGTAGCCGCCGTCGTTGTCACCCTCCGGCGCTTTGAAAAGCGGCATCAAGTGCAGGTAAGTCAGCCCAAGTTCTTGAAAATAAGGAAGCTTGGCGCGCATCCCCTGTAAATCGCCCGCAAAGAGATCGACGTAATAGACGCCGCCCACCATGTGCTCGGACTGATACCAATGGGGGTTGCGCTCGCGTGCAGCATCCAGCGCCTTGAGCGGCTGCGGTCGATCCAGCCAGGAATGCGCGGCTTCGGCCAACAGACGCTCCAGGTGAAAGAGGAAATCGTAGCGATCGCCGTAAAGCATGAAAAACAGCTCAAATAAATTATCGAAATGTGCTTCCAGGCGTTGGCGAAAGAGCGTCCAGGCATCGGTGGCAAGCATAGCAGCGAATTCGCTTTCCAAGCGCGGCAAAATACGCGTAAACGTGCGCTGCGCTTCCCTTTGCAAGCTATTTTGCTCAAACATCGCAATCCTCGGCTCAGTCAATAGGAACTTGATTACTTGATCAACGCCACATCGAGCGCTTCGTAGAGGGTGCGCACGCCAATGACTTCGATGCCTGGGGGCAGGCTGTCGCCGCCGCGCCGCTGCAAGGTGCTGCGCGGGGTGAGTGCGCGCGTAAAACCGAGTTTGGTCGCTTCATGCAGCCGGCGGGCAAGCTGGCCGACGCTGCGCAGTTCGCCGCTCAAGCCGACCTCACCCATGATCGCAAGATCGGCGTGCACCGGGCGGTTGCGCACGCTGCTGGCGATCGCAATCGCGACCGACAGGTCCGCCGCGGGTTCGTCCACGCGCATGCCGCCGACGACGTTGACGAAGATGTCCTGGTCGCTTAAATCGATGCCAACGCGCTTGGAAAGCACCGCGGTCAACAAAAGCAGCCGATTGGTGTCGACGCCGTTGGCCGTGCGCCGCGGCATGCTGAACGCGGTCGCACTGCACAGCGCCTGCACCTCCACCAGCAGCGGGCGCGTCCCTTCCATCGAGACGGCGATGGCGCTGCCCGTGGCGTTGGGTAGGCGCTCCGCCAGGAAAAGCTCGGACGGGTTGCGCACTTCCTGCATCCCCTGTTCGTTCATCTCGAAAACGCCGACTTCGTTGGTGCTGCCGAAGCGATTCTTGATCGAACGCAAGAGACGGAAGGCGTGAAAACGCTCGCCCTCAAGCTGCAACACCGCGTCGACCATGTGCTCCAGCACGCACGGCCCCGCGATGTTGCCCTCTTTGGTGACGTGCCCGACGAGAAAAATCGGGATGTTCTGCGCTTTGCCCACGCGCAGCAGCGCGGCCGCACAATCGCGCACCTGGCTCACCGTGCCGGCCGCGCTGGCGCCGTTGCCCGAATAAATCGCCTGCACCGAATCGACGATGACCAGCACAGGCTTGACCGCCTCGATGTGTTCGATGATCGCCTCGACGACGATTTCGGAGAGCACCATCAAGCGTTCGTCGCGAATGCCGAGCCGCGTCGCACGCCGGCCGATTTGATGCGCGCTCTCCTCGGCGGAGACATAGAGCACGACCCCGGCGTTCTGCGCGACGTCCGCGGCCATCTGCAGCAGGAGCGTGCTCTTGCCGATGCCCGGATCGCCGCCGACCAGCACGCATGACCCCGGCACGATGCCGCCGCCCAACACGCGCCCCAACTCAATCATGCGCAGCGTCAGCCGGGGCGCGTCGTCCTTGACGACGTTGGGCAATGACACCGGCTGGCTCATCGTATTGACCGGCGCCACGCTCGACCGGCTCTTTTCCGGCTCGCGCACCGTCACTTCTTCGAGCGTGTTCCACTCGCCGCATTCAGGACATTTTCCCGCCCATCGCAACTGCATCGCCCCGCACGCCGAGCACAGATATTGCTTCTTTTCTTTGACAGCCGGCATGAAACGCTCCCCTCCTTGAGTTAGAACATCTGTGCGTAAATTATAGCAACAATTTCATGGCATGACAAACAGCGGGAATCGACCGCGGATGACGCGGATTGGACGGATGGCCGTCAACAGCTTGTGGATCGCCCACACCGGCTCCCAGACGCCTTCTTCCAGGTGCGAAAGCAGGATGACGTTGATGTCCTGCTCTGGGAAGTGGTGGATCACAGCGCCGACGCCCACATTGACGCCTTCCTTCTCGCCAAAGAGGACGCGACATAGAGCCTTCAGCCACATGGGGGGCAACCTCATCCATGCGCAGGAAGTCCGCGGCGGTAATGCCGGCCGGTGCGAAAATGTGCTGGCGCACATAATCGCGATAGCGCAGCCCGCTGGCGCGTTCGACCATCAAACCGAGCAGGACAGTTCAGCGTCGATCATAAGATCGCTCGTTCACCTGACAGCCGGTTGAAAGATTGCCCATTTCGACGCGGAGACGCAGCGTTTCAGAGGAAACGCAAAGAAAGCTGCTTGTTGTTTTACTAGATTTCCCCTGCGAACCTTCGCATCTCTGCGACTCCGCGTCAGAGACAAAGAATTGGCTCAACCGGAATTGATGGGGTCGGGTCTTACATGCCGGGGACGGGCTGATCGTTGTCTGCTCGACCGAAGCACCGCAAGCCCGTCCCCGGCACGTAACCACACGAGATCCGCTTGACCCAAAGAATTTTCAAACGGCTTATATCAGCAACGGAATTTCCAGATACCCGGGCGGCACAAACAAGCTGCCCTCGGTGACGCCCTGGGGGGCGATGCGCTGCAATTGTCGCTTTAGCGCCGCGCCCGTCAGCTTGCCCGCCAACGCCGCATGGAACGCATCGGCCACCTGGCGCACCTGTTCGCCGCTTTCGTGGACAAATTCCAGGCGATAGTGGCGGATACCCGTCGCCCGCCACGCGTCGAGGTGTGCGCTGGCGTTCTGCGCCTCGGCGCCAAAGACGGTGTTGCGGCAGCCGACGTCGGCCAGCACGGGATGTTCACGACCGGCGCTGTCGCGCAGCGCCACCTTGTGCTGCTCGCACGGATGGCCGCAATCCTTGTAACTCGTGCCAGCGGAGAGAAAGCGGCAGAAGACGCAGTGCTCGGTATGGAAGACCGGCAGGTGCTGATAGGCGATCACTTCCAGCGCTTCCGGCCCGATGCGCTGCGCCAGGTCGGTCACCTGCGCGGCGTTGAGATCGTGGGTGGGCGTGAGCCGCGTCAACCCCAGCGCCAGGAAGGTGCGCGCGGTCAACTCATTGGCGGCGTTGAGGCTGAAATCGCCGATCAGGTCTGACGCGGCGGACGCCTCGCGCAGCGCGTGCAGCAGTCCAGCGGAACGCACCAAGATAGTGCAATCAAGCCGCAGCAAAAAGTTGACAATGCGCTGCTCGTTGGGCTTGAGCACGCGCGGGCTGGCGACGCGCGCCTCAATGCTCGCCGCCTGCACCCGCTCTACTGCCGGTCGCAAGCCGTAGAGTTCCAGGTAATCCAGTGTGATGCTTGCCGGGCGCACGGTCAGCGCGGCGTTAAGCTGCTCCGGCGTGCGGACGAGGAGGTGGAGGGAGGGAGAAGGGGAGAGGGGGAGATTGAGAGATGGGAGATTGAGAGATGGGAGATTGAGAGATGGGAGATTGAGAGATTGGAGATTGGAAACAGAGGCGCTGCCGTTCTCCTGGTCTCCCTGTCTCCTTGTCTTGCCCTCTCCCCTTCTCCTTGTCTCCCCCTCTCCCTGTCTCCTTGTCTCCATCACCGCGCGTAGCACGGCCAGCGGCTCGTTGACGGTGATAGGACGCGCCTCTTGCAGCGCCTGAAGCTGTTCTACAGCCTGGCGGCGCAAGTGGTTGAGCAACGAAGCTGGCGCAAAGGGGCGGCCGTGCATATCAAGCGTGAGATCGGCCAGGGTGTAGGGCGTGCCGCCCAGCCGGCCAAGCTGCTCGCGCAGATAGGCCGCATCGATCGCGCGCTGTGTTGCAGTAGGCAGCGGCTCATCCGACGCAAGCGTTACCTGCGCGTCAGGTCGATCCGCCAGCGTCCAAGTGATGCGCAACGGCGCGCCTTCAGCCGCCGTCACCGCCACGTTGACCGGCTGCTTGTGAACAGGCGCCGTCGCCGCCGTGTAGGGGCGCGCCGCCTTGTCTAGCTCCGGGTCATGCGAGCGCCACAGCAGGTCGCCGACGCGGATGCGGGCAAAGTTGAGCGCACCGTTGCCAAAGGTCACTTCGAGCGCACCGTCGCCCCGCGGCGTGACGTGATAGACGCGTCCGCCCTCTTCGGGTTCCTCTGGGCTGCGCCAGTCCGCCGCGTCGAAGACGACGCCGTCGCCCGGCTTGAGCGGCGCCGCGGCCGCCGCTGCATCTGGCATCACCCAGACCCGATCGGCCAGGACGCGGCTGACGCGACCCATCAGCACGCCGCGATGGCGGGGCGAGCGACCGTTGACGACAGTCTGATGGTTGACGCCGGCGATAAAGTGCGGCCCCAGCCCGCGCGAGTAGACCTGCTCCAACTGAAGCTCTTCGAGGGCGGTGATGCTGAGCGGCAGCCCGGCCCACGCCTCATCGACCGCTTGGCGATAGGCCGCAGTGGTCAGCGCCACGTAGTCGGCGTCCTTGTAGCGCCCCTCGATCTTGAGCGCGTGCACGCCGATGCGCACGATCTCCGGCATCTGCTGCAAGGCATAAAGATCACCGGGCGAGAGCAGATAGCGCGCATCGCCCAGCGGGGTAAGTTGATCGTCGACAATCAGCTCGTAGGGGAGCCGGCACGCCTGTGCGCACTGCCCGCGGTTGGCGCTGCGCCCGCCCCACGCTTCGGACGAGAAGCATTGGCCCGAATAGGAAACGCAGAGCGCACCGTGCACGAACATTTCCAGCTCGCAGTCGGTGGCGGCGCGGATGGCGCGCACGTCGTCCAGCGCAAGTTCGCGGGCCAGCACCACGCGCGTGACGCCAAATTGCTGCGCCAGTGCGATGCCTTCCGCGCTGGTGATGCTCATCTGCGTGCTGCCGTGCACTTCGGCGTCCGGCGCGATGCGCTGCACAAGCTGGGCAATGCCCACATCCTGCACGATCAGCGCGTCGGCGCCGGCCGCGGCAATCGCGGCAATCGAGCGCGCTGCTTCCTGCAACTCGTGATCGAAAACCAGCGTGTTGAAGGTGACGTAACCCTTCACCCCGCGACGGTGCAGCGTGCGCATGACGTCGGGCAGCTCTTCCAGCGAGAAGCCGACCTTGGCGCGCGCGCTAAAGTGCTTCAGTCCGAAGTAGACAGCGTCGGCGCCCGCTTCGACCGCGGCGTTGAGCTGCGGCCAGTAGCCGGCGGGGCTCATGATTTCGGGTTTGATGGGTCGGTCTGTGTGATGCATAGAGGGAGATATTCGCATATTGTGCGGGGAAAGGCAAGCTATGTCTGGTCAGCAGGTGCGCTCTAGAATTTTGGCGAGAAGGCCGCCAGCACGGGTCAAAGGGAGTTGGTTAAGCAAGGCTGCGTTGATCAGCGCCGGAGACGCAACAAAAATATCCTTCGACGCTTCAGGCTGCAAGCCTGCAACAAATGACCGAGGAACCGTGAACTGCAAAGGCATTAGGCTAGAAGCGGTCCTTTTCCAGTTCATTGTGTGGCCCCGCCTGTGGAGGTAACTCATGCCCGCTAAGAAGCTGTTCGGCAAGTTCATGGCACTGCTATTGATTATGTGGCTGACCTGTGCACCGATGGCCGGTCTCGCACAGGATGGGGCGGCGCCAACTGCATCAGTGACCAGCGCCAGCCACACATTGGGCGAACCGCGCATCAAGGCAGCGGAAACCACCGTCAAGTTTGGCGATGTGGTCACCATTTCCCTGGAAAATGGGCCAGGGCTGCAGGAAGGTCTTTTCATTACCCAGAGCGCCAGGATCGAGTTCAATTGCGGCGGCGAGTGGCGGACGCAATGCACAAACCTCACCAAGATCGACCGTGACGGCAACGCCACTATTCAGACGCATTTGCGCAGCGCCACCACAGGGGTAAGCGTTGCGGCCGCCAAACCAGTCGATGTGATCTTCAATTTTCGTATGCGCGATGGATCTACGCTCCCTGCCGGCGTCATCGTGCGTTTCTATGATCCGGCACAGCCGCGTCCAGAACCGCCGCCAAGCGCGCAGCCGATTTTCATGAGCCAGGAAATTCAGAGCACCTATCCCAAAGGAGGATTTTATCTGGAAGGCGTCAAGGCGGACAACATGCTGACCGCCTGCGCCGATTTTAAGGATCAGGACGGCTATATCGAGTGGACAGTCAACGGCCGCGCCTTTGAACAGACAAAAGCCAAGAACTGGGTCTGTTCACAACCCCATATCGACACGGGCAACCTGGGTCGAGGCTTTGCGCCCAAACCGGTCAATGGGCAGTACACCTATGAAGCGCGCGCTTACAGCCCTTCCGGCGCTTCGTCTGTGCTGGCGGCCACTTTTGTCCAGATCCCGTACAGTGAAAGCTGGTTCAAGGAAATAACCTGGATCAAGCCACCTGAACTCAAGGGGAAGGGTGATTCGTCCACTTACAACCTGGAAGTGCACTTCCCACTACATGGCTACCACTTCAATGCTCCTGGCTTCATTTCCAATCGGCCAGAGCGCAAAACGGATGCTGGTTTTACCTTCAAAGGCACGTTGAGTTTCCCGGTCAAATGCAAGGAAAACTACGACATCACGGCGCGTACAGAAGCCGACGCATTTTTCACGAACGTCTACTTGGTGGAGGCCAAAGGGCGAGGCCAAGTAGATGGCAGCATCGCCCTACGTTTTCGCACTTGTCAATTGCTTGGCGCCCAATTGGTAGGCGATGTCTATGTCGGTGGTCAAGCCGACGGGTCGAAATATGTCAAAATTGGGGATGTGTTGGTCGACCTCTTTCTGGATCCTGGCATGATCGAGACGATATTGAAATGGTTGATCGAGGTCTTCAGCGATCCCAAGATGCAGATGACTGGTCAGTTGGATTTGCGACAAGGCTTTCAGGCTAAAGCGGAACTCCGACCGATTTCTCCGTATCTGACTTCGGGTGCAAAGTTTGGCGGGGTTATGGGGCTGGCCGGCTCTGCATCTATTCGAGCAGGGATTCCCGAACTCAAAGTGACGACGAATGCGCAAGGGGCAGCGCACTTCGATAAGGATGGCCTGGATCGGATCGACAACCTGCTTTTTGCCGCCGATGCTGCCTACCTGGTGGACCTCACGATCCGCATCCCGATTATCAATATCACGTTTGGGAAGACGATACGCGGTGTTTGCACCTATCCGCCCAATGGCTCTGGGCAAAGCTGTCGTCCGACTGCAACTCTTGCGGCGGCGCAGGGCGGCGCCGAATGGTCTTGGATCCCTCACCCTGGCGCCGCCGCCCTCTTCCAGGGACAAACCGCGCAGCCCGTCACGCTGGCCGCCGGCCAGATCGTGACCAGCGTGTTGGTCAGCAATGTCTACACTTACGTCACCGACGTGCTTGCCATCGATCCGGTTAACAACCAACTCCTGGCGCTGTGGGATCACGACGACATCGCTAAGCCAGTCGGCCACTCGCTGGAGATCATGTCCAGCCGTTGGGATGGCAGTTCCTGGAGCACACCGGCGTCGTTGACCGACAACAACTTCATGGACGCCATGCCGCAAGTCGCCTGGACGACGGGCGGACAGGCTGTAGCGCTCTGGCATCGCCTGAATCAAGTGATGCCTGCCGACAGTGCACCCGTCATGACCAACACCAACGCGATCGAGATCGCCACTGCCATCTACGACCCAGGCGCCGGTGGCTGGTCTGCGCCGCTTTTGCTGACGGACAACGACGCCGCCGATTATGGCGTAGAGATGGCGCGTAGCACTGACGGCAAGGTGGCGGCGGTGTGGATCCAGCAGCGCGATGGGCTGGCGCTTGACGCGCCTGAGCAGTCTGGCGCCATTGTTGCCGCGTTTTTTGACACCGGCTGGGACACGCCGCAGATTGTCGTAGACGATATTACCCACCTTGAGGAAGTGGCTGTGGGGTATGGCGCCGGCCATGCGTCGATCGTCTACACGCAGCGCGTCGAGTCAGAAGCGGCCATCGCGAGCGCGGCAAGCTCGCCGCGTCAGATCTTCGTTGCCTGGTGGGATGGCAGCCACTGGTCACCGCCACAGCAAGTCACCAACGACAACCGCGATCATCGCGAGATCAACCTGGTCTACAACGCCCAGAATCAACCGCTCCTGGTATGGTTGGCGGGTGATGACCTGCGTCTGCAAAATCTGGCAACAGGGGCAAACGCGGCGGCCAGTATCACCGAAGGCGTCGCAGGATTTGAAGCGGGCATCAGCGATGCTCTCTCTGTGGTGCAAGACCAACAGGGCAATCTGGCGGCTGTGCTGCGCGGCCAAGGCGCCCAGGCGGACTTGTACGCCGCATTCTTCGACCAGGCCCATCAAAGCTGGAGCACGCCGCGGCGTCTGCTCGAAGATGCCGCGAGCGAGCGTTCGCCGGCGCCGGCATTGGATGCAGATGGCAACTTGCATCTTCTCTACGGCGCCACACAGCTTGAACAGGTGAACACCCCAGCACAGCTAGACAGCGGCGAGACAGTCACCCTGTCGGTGCCCAGTGAGGGCCGCACTGAGCTGATGTTGCTGCAATATGCCTCACAGCGTAATCTGCGTGTGCCGGCCAACGGTGTTGTCGTCAGCGACCACCACCCTGCACCTGGGGCGGCCGTCCTGCTTGGCGGCATGGTCGAGAATACCGGCGACTGGGCTGTCTCTGATATCGTGGTAGGTTTCTACGATGGCGACCCCCACGGCGGCGATGCGCTGATCGGCGCTGTCCCCTTGACTCGCCCACTGGCAGCCGGCGCCACGATCACTGTCACCACGAGCTACACGCCGCCCGTCGATGGCGGCATTCGCACCCTCTATGTCATGGCCGACCCCGGCAACCAGATTCCTGAGGACAATGAGACGGACAACCAGGCTGCCATCCGCGCCTTTGGCCCTGATCTTGCCATCATCGAAACCTACGCTGAGCCTTATAGGCTCGACTACGTCTTTCTCAATACGGTTATCCAAAATATCGGCGCATCGACAACACCTTCCACCACCCTGGCCTATCATCAAGCGACCCTGACGGGCGCGGTCCAAAGTTCGACCGAGGCGCCGCCTCTGGCGGCCGGGGCGACCTTCACCACGACAACGGTTTGGGAGCATCCCACTGCGCCCGCCGGCGTTTACGACTTGATGACGGTCGTGAATGAGCACGACTTTGAGGAACTCGATACGACCAACAATGCAGCGCCGCTCGCCTATGGTGTTGGGCCTGACCTGGCGCTTTCCCCTTACGGTATCGAGACGGGCAGTTTCAGCGCCGCGACCGTGCCTGTCACCATCACCATCACCAATCTGGGTTCCGTGGCGGCTGAAGATGTCGCCGTTGCCTTCTACAAAGATTGGAGCCTAAGCCCCAATGCGCTGCTGGCGGCCGCCACATTCCCTATCCTGCCTGCTAATGCCACAGCAGAAATCGCGGTCGCCTTACCGGGGCCGTTGGCGTGCGGCGTCTATGTCCAGGCTGATACGCAGAACGGCGCCGACCTTCAGTGGGGGAACAACCTGATTGCGGCGCACGGAGGCGCAATCTGTACAACAAACCTTTACTTGCCGGTGGTGGGCCGGTAGCGTTCGAGGTGCGGTGCAAGGGATGATGGCTGGTGCTTCATGCGTTGAGTGACGCATTTTCGAGGGAGGTTGATGATGAGATGCAGAGATCGAATGGGAAGCCTGATTCGCTGCCTGATCGCCGTTTGGCTGGCTCTGACGCCCGTGGCGGCGATCGGCCAGGGCGCCGGTCAGGATGCCCGGCCGGATTTGCGGCTTGTCGTGACGACAAGTGATGTTGGCGCTGGGCAGTGGACAATGGTGACGTTGGAGAACGCAACACCTGGTCACGTTGGCTATTTTACGGCTGCCGCACCGCTTGACTATGCGGCGTTTGACGGCAGCCTAAAGGCATATCCCTATCTTGTCACCGTCGGCGCTGACGGACGGGCAAGGGCGCAGATTCGTTCCTTTGACACCGGAAACTGGCTGATCCGGTTTGAAGACATGAGCATTGGGCAGACCTTGCCGGTCACAGCCGTCTTGCACGTGGGTCAAAGTACGCCGTCCGCATTGCCTGCCGCCGACATCGGGTGGGCCTTCATCCATTCCACCACTTACCCACCGGGGCGCTATCTGAAAGGCGTTGAGGCCATCAATCATGTCGTAGTCGATTACAGTTTATCTGACAACAAGTCAGGCAAGGTGCTCCTGCTACGCAACAATCAAGTGGTCGGCGAGGCGGCTGTGAAGGGGTGCGGTGAAAAAGAGTTCACCGTCAACATGGGCAGCGAGGACTTTGCGTTTGTCAACGAACTACGAGCAGTCGTTGAGATCGATGGTCAGCGCTCGAAGCTCTCGCAGGAGTTCTTCTTCACCCAGTTGCCCGGCGCTGGCTTATTCAATGGCATCAAGTTTGTGCATCCCTTCCGCATCGAAGGACGGGGCGCCGACACGCTTTACGTGGCCGAGGCGGAATATCCCGTCGACGGGTTCCTGTACAGTTCGCCCGGCTTTATTTCCACCGATGTCGCCAAGCTGACCCAACACAATACATGGCTACGCGGCAGGTTGAGCCTGCCTGTCCGCTGTGAGGATTCCGGCCGATTGATTTCGTTGTCCGGCGGCGCCTCCTACGTCGCCAAGACGCAGCTTTGGGTTGTTCCTCTGAGCGGCGGCTTCAAAGCATCAGGCGATCTCACGGCGAGCAACCCCGACTGCAACGTGCTGGCCTTTGAGCTCCGTGGCGTCATCAAGTCGAACGCCACCCTGACCGGCGCCAAGAACTGGGAGCTGAAAGACTTCTACAAAGATGTACTGGGCGATTATTTCCCGACGCTGGCCACGCTGCTTGGCCTGACAAGTTACGGCACGGTGGGTTTCCGGGCATCGCTCGGCGTAGAGGCGGAGTCCGATGCGACGCTAAAGCCTTCATCGCCCTATTTTCAGTCGAAACTGGGGTTGGAAGCGGGTCTCGATATCAAGGGCACGCTAGATCGGTATGTCTTCCCAATTTACTGGCTGACGGCAGATCTCACCAAGACAGGTGGGCGCTTCCTCTTCAACTCTGATGCACGCAGCAGCGAATTCGATAAACTCTATTCTTCTGCTGCCTACGGCTATCATGCCAATATCTGGTGGGGCTGCATCTGGGGCTTGTGTAAGCCAAGCATCTGGGATCTGGACGGTGGTTGCAGCTATGTCCCATCGAGTGGGAATCAATGTCAGGTTGATAAAGGATCGGTGGCGGCGGCCGCGGTCGATGCGCCACGGGCGACAGCGCTCTTTGTAAGCAATGCCGACGCGGGCTGGTCAAACCCTGCCTCGACCAGTCTTGCACTAATCTCCGACACGCTAGTCGGACAAGTCTACCCGTTCAGCCAAGTCTCGCTAGCTTCCGAGCCGGGCAGCGACCGCGTGCTGGCGGTGTGGGATCACGACGAACCCGGCCTCTCCTGGCGTCAGTCGGCCGAGTTGCAGTCGAGCCTGTGGGATGGTGTGACGTGGAGCGCGCCTATCACCCTGACCGGCAACACCCGCCAGGATTTTGGCCCGCAAGTTGCCTGGACGCATGGTGGACAGGCGGTTGCGGTCTGGCAGCAAGCAGCAACAACGCTGCCTGCCAGCGATCCGTCTTTGACTATCACTCAGGAAATTGAGATTGCCAGCGCCGCTTACGATGCCTCCACAGGTAGGTGGACGGCGTCCACCCTTCTGACCGACAACGCCGCGGTCGACGTCGGCGTGCGGCTTGCCCGCAATGGCAGTGGGCAGTTACTGGCAGCTTGGGTGCAGAGTGACGCCAGTCTCGCCCCCGATCAACCAGGAAACGGACAGATCGAGACAGCTTTCCACGCTGGGGTCTGGAATGCCGCTGCCACAGCCGTAGCGGACATCGATCCAATGGCCGAGTTGGCCGTCGGGTATGGTGCGGACAAGGCAGTAATTGCATATACACAGGGGATCACGCCTGTTGGCGCCAGCCAGCCAGTGCAGCAGATCTTCATTACCACATGGGATGGCGCGGGCTGGTCTTTGCCACAACCGCTGGCTGCCGATGCGCTCGATCAGCGCAGCCCGAACGTGCTATTCAATTCGTTGAATCAGCCTGTGATCGTCTGGCTGGCCGGCGACGCCGCGATACGTCTGCTCAACCTGACAACTGGCGTTGGCGCCGACGCGCCATTGGGCGATGGGCATGGGACGACCGATATGCTACGCGCCGTGCGCGACGCCGCCGGCAACATTGCGGCGCTGTGGCGAAGTCAGGGGGAAGCGTTTGATTTGAACGTGGCATGGTACGACCAATTCCTAGTCGTATGGGGCGCGCCACGCCGCATTACCGGCGATGCCCGCTGGGAGCGACTGCCGGCCGCCGTCCTGAGTTCTGCGCGCCAATTGCGCGTTGCCTATCTTTCGACTGCCTACGACGCCTATTCCGACCAGATCACGCTGCCCGATGGCGTGACCATACCAGCGCCTGTTTCGGTGATGGGTCTCACCGATCTGAACGTGTTGGGATACACCTTTGACCGCAATCTGACGCTGCTTTCCGGCGAAATGAGGGTCGACAATGCTCACCCGCTGCCCGGCGAGACTGTTATCCTGAGCGCCACCGTGCACAACACAGGCGACCTGCCGCTAGAGAATGTGACTGTCAGCTTTTATGATGGCAACCCAGCCTTAGGCGGCGCCTTGATCGCTGAGGCGCCGGTGGCGGGTGTGTTGGCGGCGGGCTATGCTGTAACCGTCAGCACCGGGTTTATCGCCCCAGTCAGCAGCGGGATCCGCACCTTTTTTGCTGTCGCCGATGCTGGAAATCTGATTGCAGAACAAGACGAAGGGGATAACCAGGATAGCTTGCGGGCATTTGGCCCCGATCTGGCCTTTACATCGGCGGAGCTATTGTCGGATTGGGGCAATGTCGTCAAGCTGCGCGCACGGGTCAGCAATCTAGGCACAGGTGTTTCACTGCCGACGAGATTGCTTGTGTTCCAGCGCGCGGCGGGAATGGACGCAGTGGCAGAGATGGCTATCCCCGGATTGCAGCCGGGTGAAAGTCACACCGTCTCGCTGCCCTGGGATCATGGGTTGCAGGCAGCGGGGTTGCACCCAATCGAAGCCACCGTCAACTTGAATGATTTCGACGAAGTCGACCGCGAGAATAATCTCACCGTGTTGTCCATGCCTGTAGGCGTCGATCTCGCCCTGAGTCCATTCAACCTTGAGATCGGTGACATGAGCAGGTCACAGACGCCGGTTACGATTACGGTCGTCAATGCCGGCCCGGTGGCAGTGACCGATGCCGTTGTCGTGCTGCACAACTTCTTCACACGTGATGCTGCCTCGATGCTTGTGACCTATCCCCTTCCCAGCCTCGCGAGGGGAGAGGTTGTTGTCGTCAACACCATTGTACCGGGGCCACTGACGTGTGGGCTGTATGCGACAGTGGCAGCGCCGAAAGAGGATATCGACGAGATGAATAACTATGTCTCGGTGGCCGGCGCCATCGACTGTAGTGTGCGTGTCTTCCTACCGCAAGTGTCAAGATGAGTCAGCCGTCCAGGGATGACAGTCACTGCGTGAAGTGACTGTCATCCCTGGACGGCTCAATGCGTGGCGAATGGCCCGTCACTCGTCATGCGTCACGCAAGCAGCTTGAATCTTCGACGCGTCGCTGCATCGCTTTACGCCATTCGTTGTACAAATGCGCTGAATACGCTCGCTAAAATGGGTGACAAGCGCTGTTCGTGCTTTTAAAAGAAATGAGGTTTTCCAATGCGTAAGTCAAGACCTTTCCTGTGTTGTGCCACGATGCTGCTGATCGTTGCGCTGTTGAGCACTGCATTGCCGGCGTCGGCGCAAGACCCTGCCTCTGACCCCGCGCCGGCCGATGTCCTGCCATCTGACCTGTCCACCAGCGATTCGTTGGATGCAGACTTTCCTTCCCAAGATATTGACCCCCTGCCCGACCTGGCGCCCTGGGTTAAATCGGTGCGTCTCAATGCGACTCAGGATGCGTATATTGCTTCTGGGCAGCCTGAGTCGAACCACGGACCGCGTCCATTTATGAATATGGGGTCTCAGCCGGTCGAGTTGGCGGTGCGGCCAGTGATTCAATTTGAACTGAACGGCATTCCATCCAAGTCGCGCATCCAAAGCGCCACGATGCATCTGTATCAGTTTCAGATGCTGCCTGCTGGCGAACCATCCACACGCGTCGATGGGCGCAAGATGGTGGCGCCCTGGGCCGAAGCGAGCATCACCTGGCACAACGCTCGCTACGATGGCTCCGCCACCAATCTCGGCAATGTCTCGTCATCGAGTGGCTGGCAGGCGCTTGACCTGAAGACATTCCTCCAGAGTTGGATCAACGGGCAAGGCAACTATGGGGTGCTATTGACTGGCAACGAGAGTGCAGGTGAACATCTGCGTTCATTCCGCACGCGCGAAGCCGGGGGGGGAACTACGCCCTACCTCGACGTGCAGTATATCTGCGACACAAAAACGCCGGCCGCCAATGTAACGAACCCGCTGTCGAAATACTCCAAGGCCACGTTCGAGGTGCACTGGAGCGGCGAAGACAAAGCGCCGTCAAACTGCACGCCGAGTGGGATGCAGTATTTTGAAGTGGAATATAGCGTCAATAATTCTGGCGCGTGGCACAAGCTCAACAAGGGTAAATATCCGCCCGCCCAGATGACCGACGCTTTCACCCACAGCCAAGATGGCGACACGGTCTATTTCCGCTGGCGCGGCGTCGATAACGTCGGCAACAAGGAAGACTACGGCCACGCCCAGACCAGCACCATCATCGACAGCCTGCCGCCTGTCACCTCGATGACCAAGCTGCCGTCTTTCACCACCTCGACCTCCTTCACGATTCAGTGGGCGGGGATGGATGTCGTTTCCGGCGTAAGTGACTACGATGTGGAGTATCGTATGCTCATCCCCGGCAGCAGCCCCGACTGGATTCGGCTATTGAGCGGCGTCACCGAAACCTCCTATTTGTTCACGGGTGCGCTCGACGGCGCCACCTACGAGTTCCGTACGCGCGCACGCGACCATGTAGGAAATCAGGGGCATTTCTCTGACGCGCTGCAGGCCACCACCATCATCGACCTCAAGCCACACGCCATCGTGGAACCGTTTACGCCGGCCATCCTCAAACCGACGGCGCCGGTCACGGATACGTTTATGGTGCATTGGACGGGTTATGCCGTGGAGGGCGCTGCTATCACCGAGTACCAGCTTTATTACAACTATAACGACCAGGGCTGGATCGAGTGGAGCAGCTTCCCGGGTGCGCAGACAACGGCCGCTTTCCCCTATCCGAGCATGGGGATGGGCGACGGCGTTTATCAATTCGAAGCTACGGCCTCGGACAGCGCAGGACATACCAAGCCGCGCGCGGGCACAGCAGAAGCAATCATGCTCGTCGACCTGGCCGATGCAATTCAACCCGTACAATTTATGCCAATCGTTCACCGATAGCGAACACTGAGAGTAAACACCGATTAATGAATAGGTAAGAGGAGATGGTATGACTAAAAAAGTGATTGCGTTGCTAACGTTATCCGGAGTGTTGATGGTATTGGCGGCGCTGACGATCGCCTACACCCCGATCTTGCAAGCAGCGCCGGTTGCGCAGGACGCGCCCGCGCAACCGGAGGTCATGCTCGGTCTGTCGCCGATCAACAGCGGCGCCGACTGGGAGAAAATTCAGGCGTCGGGCGTGCTCACCGTTGGCAGCTCTTCCGGCAGTCCACCTTTCGCCTTCTACGACGCCGCCTTCAATCTCGACGGCTTTGACGTCGCGTTGATGCAGGCCGTCGCCGACAAATTGGGTCTGGAGTTGGCAGTGGTGGACTATGCCTTCGAAGGGCTGCCGGCTGCGCTCCAACTTGGGGAAATCGACGCAATTGCAGCGGCGCTCACCGAAACGGCCGAACGCGCCAGATCGGTGGATTTCAGCATGCCCTACTACACCAGCGCCGAGTCGATCCTGGCGCCGGCCGGCTCCCCGCTCACCGCGGTGGATCTCAAGACGCAGGATTTCGCCGGGTTACGGGTGGGCGTCCAGCGCGGCACGATCTACGCGTTGTGGGTGGAGCAGTTCCTGGTCGATACCGGGCGCATGCCGTCCGCCAACGTGCAGGGTTTTGCACGCGAAATGGACATCGTGCAGGCGTTGCAGCAGGGACGCATCGATCTCGGCATCATGGATTTTCTCCCGGCGCAGGAATACCTCCGCCAGGGTGGATTGCAGCAGGTGGGAGAGGGTCAACTTCAGCAGCAATACGCGGTGGCAGTGCGTAAAGGTTCCGCATTTCTGCCTTACCTGAACCTGGCGCTGACGCAACTCAAGCAGGATGGTGCGTATGACGCCCTGATGCAGAAGTACTTAAGCGCCGACGAGCAGCCGGTTGAGCCAACGCCCACGCCGCCCGCGCCTGGCTGCCTGGACAATATGGCGTACGTGGCCGACCTGACCTACGACGACAGCAACGCCATCCCCTTTGTGTCGGCTGGGCAACACTTTGTCAAGAGCTGGCGCGTGCTCAACAACGGGACATGCACCTGGAAGAAGGGCTACGCGCTTACCTATGTCGCCATGCCAGGCACGACGCCTGCCAATCAGATGGGCGGCGTGCCACTGATAATCCAGAGCGATGTGCAACCGGGCCAGAGCTACGATCTTTCGCTCAATCTGATGGCGCCGCTCCAGCCTGGCCAATATACCGGCATCTGGCAGATGGTCAATGCACAGGGACAGCCTTTCGGCCAGAAGATCTGGGTGCGCATCCAGGTTCCGGTTGGCCCAGGGCCTGTCCCGCAGCCGACTGCCACGCCGATGCAGGGCGTCAACTTTACCGTGGATCGCACCAGCATCCGCGCCGGGGAATGCGTCACCTTCCGCTGGGATGTGACCAACGTGCTCGCCGTCTTTTTCTACAAAGAAGGCCAAGACTTCCGCAAGCACGGTGTGGCCGGTCAGAGCAGCCAGCGCGAATGCCCGCAACACACGACGACCTACTATCTGCACGTCGACAAACGCGATGGCACGGCAGTCACACCGGCGCTTACCATTTATGTGCAGTCCGACCCGGATGCACCCTATATTCAGTCCTTTAACGCCAATCCCAGCCGCATCAGCGCGGGAAGTTGCACGACGATCGGCTGGCAGGTGCTGGGTCAGGTTAACAGCGTCACGCTCAAGCGCGACGGTCGCACCTGGTGGGATGGCGCGCCGGCTACTGGCTCCCAGCAGGACTGTCTGGGGCAACCGGGTGATTACGCCTATGAGATCGAGGCGCGCGGCCCCGGCGGCAAGACCAAGCAGACCGCCACCGTGCGCGTGTCCAATCAGCCCGGGCCGACGCCGACGCCCACTCCCTTCAAGCCGGCCCCTGTGCCCGCCGTGATCGACTATTTCAATGTACAGCCGGACCAGATCATGGTGGGCGACTGCGTTAATGCGTCGTGGTCGGTGGGCGCCGGCGTGACGCGCGTCGAAGTGCGCATCGACGACGCGCCGGTGGGGCGCGACCTGCCTTTTGTGAGCGGCCAGCAACTTTGCCCGCTGACCGCGCCCAACAGCAGCGTGAAATTCACGCTTTGGGCCGACGGCATGGCGGGGACGCCGCCGCAGAGCCAGGATGTGTACGTGCAGGTGCTTGGCCCGGCGCCCGAACCCACGCCGACCTTCACCCCTGAGCCAATGCCGACTCCCGTGCCCGAACCGCCGATCATCAATTACTTCAATGCGGACAGCTACGACATTCAGGCAGGCGACTGCGTCTATCTCTCCTGGGGCGTCGATGGCTGGGTCGATGTCGTGCAGCTTTACCGCAACGGTGGCTATCTGACTGACGTTGCGGCCAACGATGGCCGCAATGAATGTCTCAACGATCCCGGTTCGTACAACTACCGCTTGCGAGCTGCCAATCGCGGCGGCGCCGAAGTCAACCAGGATCTGTCGATCAACGTAGAGATGATGCCCGGCCCGCTGCCCACTGACGAGCCGCTTCCTCCTGCCCCCGATCCTGATCCCGACCCCGATCCAGGTCCAGGTCCGCTGCCCGAGCCGGATCCGGAGGACAACCCGGATGTCAACTTTGGAGGTGCGGAAGGCGGTGATTGAGTTCGATGAGGATAGCTGGCGAGCGAGACGCCCGCGCTCCCAGAGACGCCGCGTAACTCCTGTCCATTGAATTTTTGATTTGACAGTGCGCTGACAACCGATGTCCTGACTCCACACCCACGTGTTCCCCTGCACGTGGGTGTGTCTATGTAGGCGAGCAGATGGCGCAGCAACCAGGCGAAAACCGCTTGATGACTGCGTGTCGCTATCGTAGAGAAGGCAGCGACGCACCAGCGGGCGCCAGCGTTCCAAAACGACGCCAACCTATGACCAGACTCATCCGCGTGATCATTGCTGACGACCATGCCCTTGTGCTCGAAGGGCTGCGCAGCTTGTTGCAGCAGCACGAGGATATGCGCGTGCTGGCGACGGCGACGGATGGCGAGCGCCTGCTGGACGCCATGCAGCGCTTTGCGCCGGATGTCGTCGTCGTCGATGTGCGGATGCCTTACCTGGATGGGCTGGCGTGTCTCGAGCGCGTCCGCCAGGAGTTTGCGGAGACGCGCGTGCTGCTCATCACGGCCTATGACGACCCTGCCTCGCTGCGCATGATGATGTCGGCCGGCCCCGATGGGCTGCTCCTCAAGTGCGACCCGCCCGAACAGGTGGCGCCCGCTATCCGTCAGGTCATGGCCGGACAGCTCGTCTTCCCTGCCGCCGCCCGCGCCGCATTGCGCGCTCAGCCGCGCCCACAGCCAGCGCTCCAACTCTCCCCGCGCGAACTGGAGGTGTTGACATTGGTCGCCGAAGGGTTGAGCAACCAGGCCATCACGCAGCGCCTGCACATCAGCGCCAACACCGTCAAATTCCATTTGCAAAATATCTACCAACAGCTTGGCGTGCAGAACCGCACCGAGGCCAGCCGCTGGTTTTTGGAAAACGTAATGCGCAATGCGTAATACGCTTTCCCTGCCCAAACGGGCGGGTGGACAACTACCCGCCTATCCTCCCCATGGACTGCCCGTTTGTGCGTTTTGTCACAAATGAATTCCTGGTAAAGTGGCTTTATCCGTACAAGTGTTCGCCACGTACACCATTTCCAGGAGGAAACCATGCAGCTTCAGATGACCGCCCCGGCGCCAGAGAAGACGCCAACCCCCGTCGAAATCAGCAGCCACTATCGCGCCGGTGTGCGCACCTATGCCGAAGATTACTACGCGCCCGATTATACGCCCACCGACAACGACCTGTTGTGCGCCTTCCGCATCGAGCCTAAGCCGGGCGTCAGCATGAGCGAGGCCGCGGCCGCCGTCGCTGCCGAATCATCGACGGGCACCTGGACCGAAGTGTGGTCGAATCAACTGACCGACCTCGACTTTTACAAGGCCAAGGTCTACGCCATCGACGGCGACATCGCCTTTATTGCCTATCCGCTCGACCTCTTTGAAGAAGGCAGCATCGTCAACATTATGTCGTCGATCGTGGGCAACGTCTTTGGCTTCAAAGCAGTGGCGGCGCTGCGGCTGGAGGATATGAAGATCCCGCTGGCGTTGGTCAAGACTTTTCCCGGCCCACGCGTCGGGCTGTATGACGAGCGCGTCTGGTCGAACAAGTGGGAGCGTCCGCTGCTCGGCGGCACCGTCAAGCCCAAGTTGGGTCTGCCGCCCCGCGCCTACGCCACCATCATCTACGAGTGTCTGGTCGGCGGGTTGGACACCACCAAAGACGACGAGAACATGAATTCGCAGCCCTTTAGCCGCTGGCGCGACCGCTTCATGTACGCACAAGAGGCGGTGGTCGATGCGATGGCGATCACCAACGAATTCAAAGGACACTGGCACAACATCACCGCCGCGTCCACCTCGGAAGCGCTGCGCCGTATGGAATATCTGCACTCGATGGGTGCGCGCATGTGCATGTACGACTTCCTGACCGCCGGTTTTGCCGCCTCGACCGATGTCTTTGCCCGCGCGGCGGAACTCAACATGATCGTGCACTGCCATCGCGCCATGCACGCCGTCTTTACCCGCCAGAAGAACCACGGCATCCACATGCGCGTCGTCGCCAAGTGGCTGCGCCTCGCCGGCGGCGATCATCTGCACACGGGCACGGTGGTCGGCAAGTTGGAAGGCTCCTGGAACGACACGCTCGGCATCATCGACCTGTTGCGCGAACGCACGGTCGCCCCCAATGAGGAGCGCGGCCTCTATTTCGGCCAGGACTTTGGCGGGCTGAAGGCAGTATGGCCGGTGGCGTCGGGCGGGATTCATATTCATCACATCCCCGACCTGCTGCGCATTTACGGCAACGATGCGTTTTTCCTCTTTGGCGGCGGCACGCACGGCCACCCCAAAGGCAGCCGCGCCGGTGCGCGCGCCAACCGCGTGGCCGTTGAAGCTCTCGTCGCCGGGCAGACGCTGGAACAGGCCGCCCGCGGTTGCTCAGAGCTGCGTGAGGCGATGGATCTGTGGAGTGACGTGAAGTTTGACGTGCAGAATTGATCGCAACCCTGGGTGACAGTCACTTTGAGAAGTGACTGTCACCTCCAGCCAAGGAGCAACTCGATGAACCGACCGAACCGACCGATCGTACTTGGCATTGTCGGCGACAGCGCGTCAGGCAAGACCACCATCAGCCGTGGGCTGACGAAAATCCTCGGGACGGAGCGGGTGACGCACATCTGCACCGATGATTATCACAAGTTCGACCGCCGCGAGCGCGCCGCGCTCGATATCTCGGCGCTGCACCCGGACTGCAACTATCTCGACATCATGCAGTTGCACCTGGAGCGGATGCACTACGGCCAGCCGATCCTCAAGCCGGTCTACGATCACGCCACCGGCTCTCTGGTGCGGCCAGAATATGTGCAGCCGGCCGAGTTCGTGATCGTGGACGGGCTGCTGAGCTTTTTCACGCCGGTCATGCGCCAATTTTTCGATGTCAAGGTCTTTCTGGCGCCGCGTGAGGATTTGCGCCAGGTGTGGAAGGTGCGGCGCGACACGTCGAAACGCGGCTACACCCGCGATCAGGTCATCGATTCGTTGCGCAAACGCGAGTTTGATTCGGAGAGTTTCATCCGCCCGCAACAGCATCATGCCGACGTCGTGGTGAGCTTTGCCCCGCCCGAAGGTGTGAACGCTGAAGAGAGCGATGCGCATTTGGATGTCCGCCTGGTGCTGCGGCCGACGATCCCGCATCCCGATCTCAGCTACTTGTTTGAAGACCGCACGACGGGTGAAGGCATCCGGCTCAAGCTGGGGCGCGACGGCGGCCTGCCGGTGGATTTTCTGGAGATCGACGGGAACGTCTCCACACGCCAGGCGCGGCGCATGGAACACGCTATCTGGCAGCACATGCCGGAGATGGAGCCGGTGGGTGATTCACATTTTGGCGATTACGAGGATGCACGCGGCGCGCATCACAGCCACCCGCTGGCCTTGACGCAACTGCTCATCGCTTACCATCTGCTGCGCAAGTACAAGGATCTGGCGCACCTGCCCTTTGCCGCCCCTGTGGCCGCCCTTTCACGCCTGCAAGTCACGCAGGAGGCCGCACAAGAGTTAATGCCCGCGTAGGAGACAAGGAGACAAGGAGACAAGGAGACAAGGAGACAAGGAGACAAGGAGACAAGGAGACAAGGAGACAAGGA